>Ga0256405_10002215_pt1 | contig 46436 bp, 43 predicted proteins | sample RumenRJG_02DNA_FD_189096 | JGI IMG/M metagenome (GOLD analysis project Ga0256405, IMG submission 189096) | Bovine rumen microbial communities from Lethbridge, Alberta, Canada - RJG_02 | ecosystem: Host-associated > Mammals > Digestive system > Stomach > Rumen | place: Canada: Alberta... | reverse complement strand
AAGATACGAAAACTTTACGACATAACGAAGCCCTGGCTTGAGAAAGTCGGGGCTTTGATATAAAAAAAGGATGTGCCTATTTTGACACACCCTCTTTTTGTGCTTTCCGAAGCCTTATAACTTGCGGTAAACGGCAGCCGTAACAGCGAATGTTACGAGGCAGAAAAGCATTACGATATTGAAGAACATTGGGTAGCCAACATTTGTGCTAATATAACCTGAAATCATGCCCGGATACATTACGCCGCCAAGATATTGCCCTGCTGTACAGATGCTGAAAACGGCTGTGCTTCGTTCGCCTCTTGAGAAAGTGACCAGATATAGCGTATAGGCGGCAAAGCCCAATCCGTAGCCAATTTGCTCGACGCAAAGACAACTGCCTATAACATACAGATTGTCGGTTGGAAAGTAACTTAGATATACATAAACGACATCTGGTAGCGTGATGCACAAAACAAGCGGCCACAGGCATTTTTTCAGACTCCATTTAGATACGGCCCAACCGCCTATTATTCCGCCAAGGAGAAGGCCTATAACGCCCAGTGTTCCGCTTACAAAGCCGTAATCTACGTTAGACATGGCAAGTCCGCCTTCTTCGGTGCTGCGGGTAAGGAAGAGTGGAACGATTTTAGTAAGCAATCCTTCGGGAAGGCGGAAAAGAAGAATGAAGCACAATGCCGAGATGATGTTCGGTTTGGTGGCAAATACCTTAAGTGTTTCGACAAATTCCTTGACTTGAATGTGGAAGTTGAACGACTCGTGCGTTGTTTTTTCGACATTTGGCAAAACGATAGTGTGATACAAGCCCAGCAAGCCCATCAAACCACCTAGGATGAGGAATATTGCCGACCATGACATCTGAACGCTGCTATCGCCCTCAAAAACGTCATTTTGAAGCCATCCGGCAAGCATAACCAATCCACCCTGACCGATAATCATGCCGATGCGGTAAAACGTGTTGCGAAGTCCGACGTACAGTTCCTGTTCTTTGTCCTTGAGTCCGATGATGTAAAAACCGTCGGCGGAGATATCGTGTGTGGCACTTGCAAACGCAATAATCATGAAAATAGCCAGAGTTCCCTGAAGCCAGAACGATGTTGGAATGGTGAATGCCACCAGCGCAAGCGTAATGCCCATCAGAAACTGCATGGACAGAATCCACCAGCGTTTAGTCTTTATGTTGTCGATAATCGGACTCCATATTGGCTTTATAACCCACGGTAAGCCCATCCATCCGGTGTAGAGCGTAATCTGCTCGTCGGAAAGTCCGAACTCCTTGAACATGATGACGCTAACAATCATTACGGCGGTAAAAGGCAGTGCCTCGCCGAGATATAGCGATGGAATCCATTCTAACGGTTTGTTGCTCATGATTTTGCGAGTATGATGTTAGTAAAGTTTCTTTATCTGAGCCTTGCGATAGTAGTGCATCAGAATCTCGTTGTATTTGTAGCCTTCTTCGCCCATCACCGCTGCGCCAATCTGGCAGAGGCCAACGCCGTGTCCCCAGCCTGCGCCGGTAAGCGTGAAACTCTGCGGAATGCCGTCGACGACTTCGCCCTTGTCTACCACGAAAGCCGAGCTGAACAGGTGAGAATCGCTCAGAGTGCGACGGATTTCGAGTTCCTTTCCGATGATGTATGTCTTCTTTGTTCCGACGATTTTCAGTTTTGAAATTCTGCCGCTCTTTCCGCGTTCGATAGGAATGAGGTCGATGATTTCGCCGTAGTCCTCCTTCTGCTTTGTTCTGATGAGGTTGGCGATGCGTTCTTGTGAGAGAACCTCCTTCCAACGGTAGAAATTGGTTGTTTCTTGGTCGTATGAGTTGAGAACCTGCGACAGAATGGCTACGTTGTGAGTGTTGCAGAATGCTTTAGGCGCGCTGCGAATCCATTTTGCGGCATTCTCCTCGACTGTGAGGTCGGGAATTTCGCTGTTGTCGCTGTCGTCGCGGACAGGCTCAAGATAGTTCTTGTGCTCGTTCTGCCAGCAATATTCAAACTCCTCGCTTATGCCTCCGCAGCACTTACTGAAACGTGCGTCGCAAATCTCCAGTCCTTCCTTCAGAATCTGCCCCTTTGTGGCTTCTACAGCCTCTACAACCGTCTGGTTGTTTGCCTTTGTTATGCCTTGGTAGCGTTGGCAATGGTCATCGGCGCAGACATCAAAAATAGTGTGGTCTTCGCGGTCGTACCACTTGATGTATTCAGTTTCGGTCTTGGCAAACGAGAAGAATCCGCCGTCTTCCTTTTTCTTCTCATTCTGATTGCGCTTCTCGATTTGTGCAAGCAGCCAACTGCGCGAGATTACGGCGTGAGCCTTCAGAAATTCGAGAGCCGATGTTGCCTTCATTTCTGAGGAAATGACGCTGATGAGGTAGTCTTCGACTGGAAGAATGTTGATGGCGCAGATTTTTCCTTCGTGAACGACGAGTTTCAAAGTACCGCTGAAGATCTGCGTTTCCTTTCGCTCCCAGTGGAAGTTTATGCCGATGGTTACGTCGTAGAGCGAGAACGACGCTTTCTTCTCCTGAGGCACGAATGTGAGTTCGCGGTAGAGGTTGTTGTTCCAAAGAATTCCGCCTTCGCTGAACGAGACGCTCTGTTCGCCCGAAATTATTTCTCCTTTTGCCAAATATTTGTTGTTCAGCGCAAAACGGATTTCGTTTCCGCTGACTATGCCTACACTAACTTCTGGTTCTTTCATAACTTGTTGAAAATCTTGTTTTTTGTAGAGAAACGAGATTTTTATGTATTTATTTGTTTAGTTCGTTGATAACTTTTTTAATTTCTTCTTCTGAAAGCGAAACTTCCTTCAGAATTCCGTTTGCCTCATCAGCTGTCAGACCGTGGAAATCTTCCTGTCGTGGAGTGATGATGAGTCCGCCCATGTCGATTGTTCCCGGACTTACGAGACGCTTTTTTTCGCCTGTGGCAGAATAACATTCCGGGCGATGCTTCTTGCGAGGGAAGACGATGATAATCTCATGACTTTCGTTTCGCCAAGCCATCACGTTTACGGCAGGTTCGGTCTGTCCCTTTGGCAGCGGAAGCGCGCTGTAAAGTTCTTCGAAAAGATAGAAACTTGTGCCCTTGCTCGCCTCGATGGCGAAGGCTGGGCAGGCATAATCTGTTATCTGATAAAGGCAGCTCGAGAACGTGCCCTTGATGAATTTTGCGTTGTGAATGTGGCGATACCAGTTTTTCTCGATTGGCACCGAACCACGCAGTCCGCCTTGGAAATGGGCATGGTCGGGAGCCGATGCGCCGCACAGCGGACCGTTGTAGAAGATGAAATAGTCGGGCGAGATGCTCCAGAGCAGCTGCGTAAACTGCGCGTAGTGGTCGAGAATCTGCTGTGGCTTGTGCTCGCAGAAACTGAATGTGAAGTGATTCTTCAGAATTGGGAACGGATTAACCAACGCGTTGAAATCCGTGCCTGTTTCGAACGAAATTTGCTCGGCAGGGCGATTCTCGTCGCAGAGGAAGCAAGGTCTGTCAGCGATGGCTTTCTTGTCAATCTTTGCGCCGGTCGAAACGATTCGGGCTGGATTGAACTGAACCGAGATGTTCTCATCGAGCGGCTTTATCATCACGTTGTCGAGTTCCGCCACGCGCTTCTTGAAATCGTCCCAACATTCGGTCTGGTTTATGAATTTTTCGGTCAGGTCGATTGGCTCAGCCTCTCGCACAAGCTCCTCGCCGTAGAGGTTGAACTCGCTGCACATCAGTTTTCGTGCGCATAGTTCGATGGTTCGGAGTTTGTCTTTGTAGGTGTTGTTCTTGTTCTGCTTCTCGATGCTCAGATTTGCGTCGGAATTGCCGTCCCAGCGTCGGCAGAGATAGAGAACGTCGAATATTCGCCCTATGCGGTAGTCTCTCGACAGAGTGATTCCCATGGCATAATCTTCGCCGTAGCTTGTGTTTGGGAAAGGCGTGTTGCGTACGATGCTCGTTACGAAGGCACGCGGCGCGCCAAGTCCGTTTATGCGCAGGGCGTTGTTATGTCCGTTCTCGTCGGTCCATTCCTTGTGGTCAATCACGCCCGGAGGCAGAGTCTCGAGCTGGAAGTTGCACATCCGGTACGAGCCTATGACCATTGCGCATTGCTCCTCGCGGAACTTGTCTACGATACGCTGAAGCGTGCTGTTGTCGCTGTAAAGGTCGTCAGAATCGAGTTGGACGGCGTAGCATCCGCATCGTTCATCGTTGATGGCTCTGTTCCAGCATCCGCCGATGCCGAGGTCGTCGCGTTCGGGAATGATGTGAACCACTCGCTCGTCGCTGAAAGAGTCGATGGCTTCGGTCGTTCCGTCGTCCGACAGATTGTCGACAATGAGGATGTTGAAATTGAAGTCGCATTCTTGCGTGAGTACGCTGTTTATGGCATCTTTTATCGTCTTTACGCGATTCTTTACTGGTATTATGACGCTCGCCATCACCGGAAAATCATCTTCGCAAACCTCGGCATTGTCGGTGCGCGGAGGCAGATATGCGTTTATGCTCTTCAGATAGTCGGTGCAGGCGATTTCCATCTCAATCTGCACGTCTCTGTTGCGCGGATTAACGTAGTCGAACTGCTTCTCGCCGCTCGTGCGCTTGTCTGTCTCGTCTTCGGTGTATAGACATTCGTTCAGATGAAGAATTTTTGTGTACGGAATGGCAAGTCGGGTGGCATACCATCCGGCATATTTGAACGAAGTGTCTTTCAAAGCCTTCTGTGTAGCCTCGTAGAAATCAACGCTGTAGAAAATCAGCACCGAGCCGAAGTCGAAATCATCTCTCAGGCTTCCTTCCTGATAGTCGATTAGCGGATGCTGCTTCAGTCCCTCGTCGGTACGCAGAAAATGGTCGGTGTATAGCATAGAAAAATCGAGCGACATACATAAGTTTGCCACTCTGTCAATCATGCCGTCGCCAAGAACCACCTTGTCGGGGCGTGTAATAATCATTATGTAGTCATCGTCAAGGGCTTTTTCGGCCATCGTCATGAACGATTCCGACGAATAGAAATTATCGTTAACCAACTGAACCGAGCTTATCAGTTCGTTCTGTTCAAGTGCCTGCGCGAGTGCTTTGGTCTTGGCATCGCTGCTGTAGGGCATAAAACAACTAATCATACTTTATTTCTTTATTGATATGCGAAAATACGCCTTTCTTTGCGAATTGCAAAAGAATAGAATGCTTTTTTATTTTTTTTTATTACCTTTGCTCCGTTTTCGTGTATTAAAATAAAAAATGGATAGTCAGAAACAGCCGCTTTTAGGAATGACACTTGCCGAACTGAAGCAAGTGGTTGCATCGTTGGGCATGCCGTCTTTCACTGCAAAGCAGATAGCATCGTGGATGTACGATAAGCAAGTTGCGGAAATTGACGAGATGACCAACCTGTCGGTGAAGAACCGTCAGCTTCTGGCTGAACGCTACTGCATCGGAAACAGTGCGCCCGTAGATGGTCAGCACTCGGTTGACGGAACGGCGAAATATCTGTTCAGGACATCGGCAGGCGACTATGTCGAGACAGTTTACATTCCCGACGGCGACCGTGCAACGCTGTGCGTGTCGTCGCAGGTGGGATGCAAGATGAACTGCCGTTTCTGCATGACAGGAAAGCAGGGTTTCCAGGCGAGCCTTACGGCTACCGAAATCCTTAACCAGATATATTCCGTACCTGGACATGAGAACCTTACGAACATTGTGTTCATGGGGCAGGGCGAGCCGATGGACAACCTCGACGAGGTGTTCCGCGCGCTCGAGATTCTCACGGCTGATTACGGGTACAAGTGGAGTCCGAAGCGTATAACCGTATCTACCGTCGGTCTGCGCAAGGGCTTGAAACGCTTTCTCGACGAGAGCGAATGTCACTTGGCAATAAGCCTTCATGCACCGATTCCTGAGCTGCGACTCTCGATGATGCCGGCAGAGAAGGCTTTTCCAATCGAAGAAATAATCGAACTTCTGCGCCAGTACGACTTCAGTCACCAGCGCAGACTTTCGTTCGAATACATCATGTTTGGCGGACTGAACGATACGCCAACGCATGCCAAGCAGCTTGCCAGTCTGCTGAAAGGACTTGATTGCCGCGTGAACCTAATTCGTTTCCACAAGATTCCGAACGTGGACATTCCGCCAACCGTCGAAGACCGCATGATGCCGTTCAGAGACTATCTCACAAACCATGGCATCTTCACAACCATTCGCGCATCGCGAGGCGAGGACATCTTTGCGGCTTGCGGACTGCTCAGCACAGCCAAGCAGGAGGGCGTTGAACTCAATTTTGGGTAAAAGAAAATTCGGGGTGGAGGTAAAGTAAAAGTAAAATGCAGAATTTGCGCTTGCGCATCTTTTTGTGCTACTTTTGCCGAAAAACTAACAGAATTTATTATGAAGAAAATATTTGCTTATTTGTTGTTTATTGCAGTTGTGATGAACATCGCAGGCTGCGATAAGGGTGGAGGATTTTTGCTTCCGGCATCGAGCGGAAGAATGTACGAGGTTCTTGTCGTAATGGACAAGGAACAGTGGGAACATTCGCCTGCCGGAAGAGCATTGTTTGATGTGCTCGACACCGATGTGCCGGGACTTCCGCAGAGCGAACGCTCATTCCGCATAAATCAGGTAAACACCGTAGCCTTCAAGAGTACTTTCAGATTGTTCAGGAACATCATCATCGTGAACATCGACAAGGAAAAGTTCACTCAGACAAAGATGAAGTACGAGCGAAATGTGTTTTCCGACCCTCAGGTTATACTTACAATACAGTCGCCAAACCAACTTGAGTGTGCCGAGTACATCAAGGAACACACGCAGGAGATTATCGACTTCTTCGTCAGAATAGAGTTTCAGCGTACCTTCAAGCAGTTGCGCGACCGCCACAACGAACGTCTGAGCAACACCGTGCGCGACAGTTTCGGCTGCGACTGGTGGATTCCTGTTGATATGCAGCGCATCAAGAAGGGCAAGGACTTCATCTGGATTTCTAACGAGATGAACGACCAGAATCTGGTTATCTATTCATATCCGTACACTTCGAAGAATACATTTACATACGATTACTTCGTTCACAAGCGCGACTCTGTCATGCGCCTGAACATTCCGGGCACGCACGACTATCAGTACATGGCAACCGATACGATTTACGTCGTTACCCGACCAATCGTCGTAAAGCATCAGTATGCATACGAAGGTCGCGGATTGTGGGAGATGGAGAACGATGCCATGGGCGGTCCGTTCGTGTCACACTCGAGGGTTGATACAATAAACAACCGCATCATCGTTGTCGAAGGATTTGTGTACGACCCAGCGCACCTGAAGCGCGAGAAGATGCGCCGACTCGAAGCCATTCTGTACACGCTCCGTCTGCCAGCCGAACTCGAAAAGGACAAGGAGGGCAAGGACGATGACCTGGGCACGAGCAGCAGCTTCATCGAGGTTATAAAGAAGAAACTGAAAGGAAACGAAAAAAAGAAATAAATATTAACAGAAAATACAGAATATGATTCGTGTTGCTATTACACATGGTGACATAAATGGCATTGGATACGAGGTGATCTTCAAGACATTCGAAGACCCAACGATGCTCGAACTTTGTACACCAATAATATACGGTTCGCCAAAAATTGCCTCATATCATCGCAAGGTGCTCGACATTCAGACACCTTACGTCATCATCAACAACATAGATGATGTGCAGGAAGGCAAGCTGAACATTTTTACATGCTTCGACGAGGAAGTGAAGGTTGAGTTCGGAGCTGCAACTCCTGAGGCTGGCGAGTGCGCCATCAAGGCTCTCGACATGGCGATAGAGGACTATCAGAACGGCATGTTCGATGTGCTTGTAACGCTTCCGCTCAACAGAAACCTTATTCAGGGCTTTGCCGGACAGATGGAATACATTGAGCAGAAGGTGGGCGAGGGACAGAAGTCTCTGCTCATGCTGATGAACGACCGTCTGAAGGTTGCTTCGGTAACCGACAACATGCCTCTGCGCAGCGTTGTCCAGAACATCACAAAAGAGAAAATCGAAGAGAAAATACAGATTCTGTTCAAGTCGCTGAAGCAGGATTTCACGATAAACAATCCGCGCATCGCGGTTCTGTCGCTCAATCCAAACCTTGCCGATGATGGCGAGATGGGCGTTGAGGAAAACGAGATTATTGCTCCGGCAATCGACAGCATGGTTGGCAAGAACATTCAGTGCTTCGGTCCTTATCCGGCAGACGATTTCTTTGCAAATGGAATCTACACGCATTTCGATGCGGTGCTTGCAATGTACTACGATCAAGGTCTTGCTCCGTTCAAGGCTCTTGCAACCGACGATTGCTTTGAGTACACCGCCGGACTGCCAATCGTCCGTACAGCACCGTCTCACGGCGTTTGTTACGACATTGCTGGAAAGAATGTAGCCAACGAGCAGTCGCTCCGAATGGCAATCTACTCGGCTATAGATATCTGCCGAAACCGCATACGCGACGAGCATGCGCACGCACATCCGCTCAGAAAACAATATTTCGAGAAGCGTGATGACAGCGACAAGTTGAAGTTGCAGCAAACAGATGACGAATAAGATGAAATTCGCTATAATTGCAGCCGGTGAAGGTTCTCGTCTGTCTCAGGAGGGAGCCGACAAGCCAAAGCCGCTCATTGAACTTAACGGCGAGGCGATGATTGACCGTTTGGTGCGTATCTTTGCAAAGAACGGTGCCGAGGAAATAGACATCATCGTTAATGAGATTCATCCGGAAACAAAAAAGCATGTTATGGAACTGAAGGAAAGACTTGACGTGCCTGTTCAGGTGGTTTGCAAGACCACTCCGAGTTCCATGCACAGTTTCTACGAACTCAGTCCGCTGCTGAAAGACTGCAAGAAATTCTGCCTTACAACCGTCGATACAATCTTCCGCGAAGATGAGTTTGGACGATACATAGAGGCATTCAAGAATACCCAGTGCGATGGCATGATGGCGGTTACCGACTATATCGACGACGAGAAGCCGCTTTACGTCTCAACCGACGGTGAAATGCAGATAACAGGCTTTCACGATTCGCTCGGAAACTTCGAGAAAAGCGGCGTAGCCGAAACATCAGAGTGCAAGTATATCTCAGGCGGAATATATTGTCTTAGTGCCGATGCCATCGGCGTTCTTGAGCAGTGCATCGAGTCGGGGCAGGCACGAATGAGAAACTTCCAGCGCCAGCTCGTGGCATCGGGCTTGAAGTTGAAGGCTTGTGCGTTCTCGAAGATTCTCGATGTTGATCATATTTCGGATGTTGAAAAGGCCGAAGAATTCTTAAATAAGGGCGGAAAATGCTGTTAGGAGTTAGCCGAGGCAAGGAATTTTCGCCCAACCGACAGGACAGCGACACGGCGATAATCAACGCCGTTGCCGACAATCTGCGCCAGATGGGGCACGAAGTCGTGATGTGCTCGGAAAATGAGTATCTGCACGGCGATTTCAGCGGTGCTGAACTTGTGTTCAATATGGCGCGCCATCAAGACACGGTGGCTAAATTGCAGAAAGCCGAGGATTGTGGCACAAAGGTCGTAAATTCGGGCTACGGCATAGCCAACTGCATCCGCCGTCCGCTCACCGAGAAGGTGATTGCTTCGGGTCTGCCATCGCCAAAGAGTGCGATTATCGTGCTCGAAGGTTCGGAGATTGATGCCGACAGTCTTAGCGACGTTTCTTATCCATGCTGGATAAAGCGTGGCGACGGCTGTGCACAGATAAAGGAAGATGTCAGTTTCGTTACGAATACCGAAGAAGCCGTCGGCGTTTTGCGCAGCTTCAAGGAGCGCGGCGTTGCGAGTGCCGTTATTAACGAGCATCTTGCAGGCGACCTCGTCAAGTTCTACGGCGTTGAAGGAACGGATTTCTTCTATTGGTACTATCCGTCGCCTACAAAGAACAGCAAGTTCGGCTTGGAGGCAATAAACGGCGAGTCGCACGGCTTCGCGTTCAGCGTTGAGCGCATGAAGCAGATAAGCGATGATATGGCAAAGCTCCTCAATGTTCCTATTTACGGTGGAGATGCCGTGGTGAGTAGCGAGGGCGACATCAAGATTATCGATTTTAACGACTGGCCAAGTTTCTCAGCTTGCCGCGACGATGCTGCCAAGGCAATAGCGGCAAGAATACATCAGATGTTATAAATGTTTGAAAATGAGTGAAAACAAAGAAATAAACGTTGAGAGTACATACAAATCGTTAGATACCGAAGAATGGTTCGACATCCACTTTAACCGACCAATCGGTTTCTGGTGGGCTAAGTTCTTCAACAAGTTTGATGTACATCCAAATACGGTTACGATATTGTCAATCTTTATCGGAGCGATAGCAGGCGTGTGCTATTATTTCGACCCCGATGTAACTCCGCATTGGTTTGCCATCAACGTGCTGGGCTGTCTGCTTCTCACGCTGGCAAACTTCTACGACAGTGCCGACGGACAGTTGGCGCGAATGACGGGCAAGAAATCGCGCCTTGGCAGAATCCTCGATGGATTGTCGGGCGATGTGTGGTTCTACGTCATCTACATTGCCGTGTGCCTCCGACTCATGGACAACGAGATTCCGTTCAGGAGCGGTCATGTGTGGTCGTTCAGCGTCTTCTTCGTTGCTGCATTCTCTGGAATGGTGTGCCATCGCTATCAGTGTTCGCTTGCCGACTATTACCGCAACATCCATCTTTTCTTCCTGAAGGGCGAGGATGGAAGCGAGTTCGACACAAGCGACGAGTGGCGCAGCAAGTACAAAAATCAGCCGTGGAGCGGTCATCTTCTTGAGAATCTCTTTGCTTGGGGATATGCCAACTACACTCAGCAGCAGGAGGGCGCAACAAAGAACTGGCAGGCTCTTTACAAAGCCATCTCGGAGAAGTGGATAAAGAAGGGCGTGAACATACCTTCGGCTTTCGTAAACGATTTTCTTGAAGGCAGCCGTCCGCTCATGAAGTGGACTAATATACTTACTCACAACACGCGCGCCACGGTGCTCTACATTGCGTGTCTGGTAAATCTGCCTTGGCTGTATTTCGCATTCGAGATGACGGTTCTCGTGGCAATTCTTCTTCACATGCGTCATCAGCACGAGAAGTTGTGCAAGCGTCTTCTTGAAAATATTGACAACTATGTCGAATAAGGCACGAAACATCTTCTTCGTCATTGGCATCGTTGCCATTGTGGTTATGCTGCTCACCTTCGATGTGAGTTTCAGCATGGTGTGGGAGAATCTGAGCATGGCTGGCTACTGGTTTCTGCTCGTCATGCTGTTGTGGGCATTTCTCTACGCAATGAACACATGCACATGGCTGTTGCTTCTGAAGTCGAGCGGCGAGTTTACTATGCCCTTCTGGAAGTTGTACAAGATAACGGTAACATCGTTTGCCCTTAACAGCGCCACGCCTTGCGGACTGATGGGCAGCGAGCCGTACAAGATAATGGAACTGAAATCGTGGGTGGGAGTGAACCGCGCCACATCGAGCGTCTTGCTCTTTGCCATGATGCACGTTTTCAGTCACTTCTGGTTCTGGCTCACGGCTGTGGTATTGTTTGCCGTGCTCGAGAGTTACGATGCCAGCTTTGCCGTTATGCTTGCCGTTGTGGGAGCGTTCTGCGTGCTTGTAATCTACTTTTTCATAAAGGGATACAAGGTGGGCATCAGTTACAAGGCAATTAAGTTGCTGACACACGTTCCGTTCGTAAAGAACTGGGCGCGCCGTTTCATCGAGGAGAAGGCGGAGAACCTCAGACAGATTGATGCGCAGATAGCGCAGTTGCACAGTCAGAGCCGAGGCACGTTCGCTGCAACGCTCGCGCTCGAGTATTTCGGCAGGATAATAGGCTGTTCAGAAGTGTTCTTCATCTTGCAGATATTTAATTCAGACATAAGTTACGTTCAGTGCATATATATCATGGCATTCACGTCGCTTTTTGCAAACATGCTGTTTTTTATTCCGATGCAGGTTGGCGGTCGCGAAGGCGGATTCGCCCTCTCGGCCAAAGGATTGGCAATTCCGGCAGGCTACGGCTTCTTTGTGGGGCTTATCTGCCGAGTAAGAGAGCTTATCTGGACCGTAATCGGAATGTCGTTGATGAAAGTTGGTAACCGTACTAAATAATACAAATATGGAAAATTTAAAAGGAATTATTTTTGACTATGGTGGTACAATCGATACCAATAGTCGTCATTGGGCAGAAGTGCTTTGGGAGAAGTATCAGGAAGCAGGCGTTCCTGTAACCAAAGAGCAGTTCAGAGAGGCTTATGTTCACGGAGAGCGTACATTGGCTAAGTTCCCTCTCATAAAGCCTTATTACAAGTTTATACAGGTGCTCCAGTCAAAGATTACGGTCGAGACCGAGTTCCTTGTACACAAAGAGTATTGGAACGTGTCGGACGCTGAACGACGCGAGTTTACTGATAAAATTGCCGGGTTGTGCAACGACTATGTGCTGAATGTTCTCGACACAACGAAGGCTGTCGTTGCCGAGGTGGCAGACAAGTATCCGGTGGTGCTTGTTTCGAACTTCTACGGAAACATCAACGCCATTCTCGATGATTTCGGTCTTGAGCCATATTTCAAGGCAGTTATCGAGTCGGCTATCGTAGGCGTTCGCAAGCCCGACCCAAAAATCTACGCTCTCGGCGTTGAGGCTCTCGGCCTGAAGCCAGAGGAAGTGCTTGTTGTGGGCGATTCGTTCAGCAAGGACATCGTGCCGGCTAAGTCTATCGGCTGCAAGACAGCATGGCTCAAGGGCGAAGGCTGGGGCAACGAGGAGATTGACGAGTCGGTGCCAGACATCATCATCACCGACCTTGAACAACTCCCGTCAAAGTTGTAACTAATTATTTAACAATATATTCAAAAGATGGCAGATAACAAATATGTAGCGGTTTCTTACAAACTTTACACAAAGAATAGCGAAGGCGAGGTTGAACTTTTCGAGGAAACTCCGGCAGGACATCCTTTCCAGTTCATTTCGGGAATGGGATTCACGCTCGACAAGTTTGAGAGCGAGATTCTGGCTAAGCAGAAAGGCGACGACTTCGACTTTACTATCGCAAGCGAGGATGCTTACGGTGAATTCATGGAAGAGGCTGTTGTTGAGCTCGACAAGAAGATTTTCGAGATTGATGGCAAGTTCGACAGCGAGTATGTTCGTCCCGGACAGGTTATTCCTTTGCAGAACGCCGAGGGACAGCGCATGAACGGTACCGTATCAGAAGTGAAGGCTGACAAGGTTGTTGTAGACCTCAATCACCCTCTGGCTGGTTTCGACCTCAACTTCAAGGGCAATATTTCCGAACTTCGCGATGCTTCGAACGAAGAAATTGCAAGTTTTGTTAATGCCATGAGCGGCGGTTGTGGAGGCTGCGGCGGATGTGGCGGCGGCGACTGCGGCGGCGACTGCGAGGGTGGCTGCGAAGGCGGTTGCGGCGGTTGCAAGTAAAAACGGCACACAAGGCGAGTACACAACATAAGCAAACATAAAATGAGCAATACATTTGGTAATATTTTTAGAGTAACAACCTTTGGCGAGAGCCACGGTGCTGCCGTGGGCGGTGTTATCGACGGATTTCCGGCAGGCATAGAGGTCGATGAGGACTTTGTTCAGCACGAGCTCGACCGTCGCAAGCCGGGACAGAGCAAGATAACCACCGACCGCAAGGAGGCAGACCGCGTTGAGTTTCTGAGCGGCATCTTCGAGGGCAAGAGCACAGGCTGCCCGATAGGGTTCATTGTGCGAAACACCAATCAGCACAGCAGCGACTACGAGAATCTGCGAGGACTGTTCCGTCCGTCTCATGCCGACTATACCTACTTTTCGAAGTACGGAATACGCGACCATCGCGGCGGAGGACGTTCGTCGGCGCGCGAAACAATCTCGCGATGTGTTGGCGGTGCGTTGGCAAAACTCGCTCTCAGACAGTTGGGCGTAGATGTGATTGCCTACACGTCGCAGGTTGGCGGCATAGCCCTTCAGCGCGATTACCATCTGTACGACCTTGCTCAGACCGAAAGTAACATTGTGCGTTGTCCGGATGCCGAAAAGGCAGCCCAGATGGAGGCTCTTATTTCGGAAGTAAAGGCGCAGGGCGATACCATTGGCGGAACAATCACTTGCGTTGTTAAGGGCTGTCCCGTAGGGCTTGGCGAGCCTGCCTTCGGAAAGCTTCATGCGGCTCTTGGAGGAGCAATGCTCAGCATAAACGCCGTTAAGGGCTTTGAGTATGGTGAGGGCTTCGACGGACTGGAGCAGCGCGGTAGCGAGCAGAACGACCGTTTCTTTAACGATGGCGGACGCATAAACACCCGCACCAACCATAGCGGCGGCATTCAGGGTGGAATAAGCAACGGACAGGACATTTACTTCCGCGTTGCCTTCAAGCCGGTTGCAACGCTTTTGTTCGAACAAGATACGGTAGACATCAACGGAAACGACACGATTGTAAAGGCTCGTGGTCGTCACGACCCATGCGTTCTTCCGCGTGCCGTGCCGGTGGTCGAGGCAATGGCTGCAATGACAATCCTCGACTATTATCTTATGAACAAGACAACGCACTTGTAAAATAGTCATAAAAAGCGAAGCGTATGCTTTTTTTTCATAGAAAGAGAAGGTGCGCTTCGCTTTTTTTCTTACCGAAATGTTTAATATCTGAAATTGCCGCTATTTCACAATTCGTAAATAGAAAAGTAGATATCTGTTCCCATTCTGTTGAATTTGGAATTTTGCAGTAACGTAGAAAAAATGAAGAAAAATATATTATCTATAATCTTATCGCTTTTGTGCATTTGTAATTTATCTTTTGCACAGAACACGAGAAACAAGCCTATGCGTTTAGATTCATCTGCAAATTCTTCGAAGGGACAAGATAGCAACCTGTTGAATGACATGATTCTGTCAAGCATAAAGTCTTATATAGAATGGAATAATAACTTAAATAAAGGAAATAGTGCAGATGTGCATTATATCTGTATAGATGGTATTCCGAGTGACTTTCCGTATGATAGTTTACAGAATGTGAGATATGGAAGCTTGAAAAATGTTGGAAGCTGGTCGCGCAAAGCCAAAAATAGCCTAAGAAAAGGAATTTGTTTTAAGTTTGTCAGCTTGAAGGTTGTTGATGATAGGATTATAATAACAATCACGAGTAGGGTGGTAAAGCGCGTAGGCAAAAAAGAAATACGGTTTGGACTTGTGATGTGGGGAAATTATATTTACAAATATTCTTATGAACACAAAAAATGGGAATTGCTGGAAACGACATACGGTGGCGTTTAGAAGAATCATTTATATTCGGTAACTCGGTAGAATTGTAAATTCCAGAAAAACTCGAAAAAATATCTTGCCTAACTTTCGATAAATCAGTCTGTTTTGCTGCTGCTAATGCACCAAAAGCATGAAATTTTTCGTATCAATGCAATAAAATGCAAGGTTTTTAGTTGTATAATTGTGGTTAGGAAGTTTTTATTGTTGATATTTATGGCTGTCTGCATATCGCCCGATTTGCAGGCACAATACGACGTACACTTCAGCAACTATTGGGCACTCGACCCTTACTACAACCCTGCATCGTCGGGATTGCAGAACCGCCTTAACGTAACGGCAGCCGTGGCTATGCAGATGCTGGGCGTCGAGAATGCCCCAAAATCGCTGCATGTGGGTGCCGACATGCCCATGCCGCTGCTTCCGCCAGAGCACGGAGTGGGAGTAAACTTCTTTACCGAGAGCATTGGTATGTTCAGTCATCAGCGGCTCGCCATTCAGTATGCCTACCACGGAATGGTGGGAAAGATAAGGCTGAGCGGAGGCGTTCAGGCTGGAATGATAAGCGAGAAGTTCAATCCTACTGATATCGAGTTTGGCGAGGCCGAGAGCGACCCCGCCTTCCCTTCGTCGGAGGTAGACGGCAACGCCATCGACCTTAGTGCCGGCATCCGCGCCGACTACAACGGCTACTGGCTCTCGCTCTCCGCAAAGCACCTTAACTCGCCTAAGATTCTGCTGGGCGAGAACAACGAACTGAAGGTGTCGCCATCTTATTATTTGTCGGGAGGATGCAATATACAACTAAATAATCCGTTTATTTCTATACAGCCTTCCTTGATGGTTATGTCGGATGCCACGGCGTTGCGAGCCGACATCACGCTGCGTGCCACCTACAAGTACGACGAAAAACGCTTTTACGGCGGAGTGGGTTACAATCCCACAAACTCGTTTACGGTGCTGCTGGGTGGCGACATCGGCGGAGTGTCGGTGGGATATGCCTACGAGGCGTACACATCGGCTTTGGGAGCGGCAAACGGAAACCACGAGCTGGTGCTCGGATTCCAGACCGACCTCAACCTCTTCAAGAAAGGAAAGAACAAGCATAAAAGTGTAAGAATCTTATGAAATACAATATCAGAGCAATAATCTGCATCGTTGGAATGGCAACTATGACGGCTTCGTGCCTCGGACCTAAGCAGAACGCTATGGCTTCGGGCGGCGAGGTTACGGGAGTGAGCGGAACAGCAATGAGCGAGCCCGCCCCGTTCGGCATGGTTATGGTTAAGCGCGGAGCACTAAAGCAGGGCATGACTGCCGACTCGCTTTGGGGACTGAAGATTCCGGAGAAGGAAATATCGGTCGATGGCTTCTGGATGGACGAGAACGAAGTATCGAACGCCAAATACCGACAGTTTGTGTACTGGGTGCGCGACTCCATCATCCGCGAGCGACTTGCCGACCCTGCATTCGGCGGCAACGAGGCTTACAAGATTGAGGAGGACAAGAACGGCGACCCTGTGAAGCCGCATCTTAACTGGGCTAAGCCTATTCCGTGGAAGCATCCGTCGGAAGATGAGGCTCGCGCCATCGAAAGCCTTTACATCACACATCCTATCGACGGCACAAAGATGCTCGACTACCGACAGTTGAACTATCGCTACGAGATATACGACTACACGGCAGCCGCGCTTCGTCGTAACCGTATGAATCCCGAAGAACGCAACCTCAACACCGACGTTCCGGTAGACTACAACAAGGTTGTGATGATTTCGAAGGATACTGCCTATGTCGACGACGAGGGCAGAATTGTACGCAAGACGATAGACCGACCATTGTCCGGTCCGTACGACTTCCTTAATACTTACATCGTAAATGTCTATCCCGACACAACATGCTGGGTAAACGACTTTACGAATGCCGAGAACGAGATTTACATGCGCACATACTTCTCAAACCCAGCCTACGACGACTATCCAGTTGTGGGAGTTAGCTGGGAGCAGGCTAATGCCTTCTGCGCATGGCGCACCGAATTCCTGATGAAGGGACTGGGCGGAGCAGCCAAGTTCATTCAGCGATACCGATTGCCAACCGAGAGCGAATGGGAGTTTGCAGCCCGAGGCAAGGACAACACTCCGTTCCCGTGGGAGAGCGAGGACTCGAAGAGCGATAAAGGCTGTTTCTATGCCAACTTCAAGCCCGACCGCGGCAACTATACCAAGGACGGCAACCTCATCACGAGCAAGACCGGAATCTATTCAGCCAACTCTAACGGCTTGTACGACATGGCTGGAAACGTGGCTGAGTGGACAAGCACGCTCTACACAGAAAGCGGTGTGCAGAACATGAGCGACTTAAATCCTAATCTGAAATATAACGCTGCTATAGAAGACCCTTACCGCCTGAAGAAGAAGGTTGTGAAGGGCGGTTCGTGGAAAGACCCAGAATCGTTTATCCGTTCGGCTTGGCGAGTAGGAGAGTATCAGAACGTGGGACGAAGCTACATCGGCTTCCGTTGCGTGCGCTCTCTGGCAGGTGCTTCGAGCAGCAGAGTAAAAATCAAGAAATAAGTTAGTTATGGCAAAAAAGAATATCATAGTCCGTCTGCAAAACTGGATGGACAGCGTGGCTGGTCAGACATTTCTGAATTATGCCTATAGTTGGGGTGCATCAATCGTAATTTTGGGTACGCTCTTCAAACTGCTTCACTATTCGGGTGCAGATATCATGCTGTGCCTCGGTATGGGAACCGAGGTTATCGTGTTCTTCCTCGCAGCCTTCGACCGTCCTTTCGACAAGAACGAGATAGGCAAGGAGATGCCCGAGGATTACGACATCCTTGCCGATGACGACGATGACAAGCCGTCTGCCGCAGTCAATCCTCAGCATGCGGCTTACATGCCGCAGCAGACAGTAGCGCAGCCTCAGATGGCGGCACAGTCTTATTCTGGCGCAATGCCAAGCGGAGCGGCTCAGCAGCCTATGGCACAACCTCAGGGCGCAACCGTTCAGGGAAGCGCGGTAGATGCTGCAAATCTGGCAAACGCCATCTCGGGTCTTGCCGCAACCGAGGAGATTATCGCTGCTCAGAAGTCGGCTATCAGCAATCCTGAACTCGAATCGGCTACCAACGACTATGTTCAGCAGCTGAAGCAGCTCACCGAGGTTCTGAGCAACGTGGCTCAGCAGAGCACACGCATGACCGAAGGCTCTGCCGAGATGGAGACGCTGAACCGTACCATCGCGAGCCTCAGTTCGGTTTACGATACCCAGTTGAGAAGCGCAGGAATGCAGATGGCTACCATCGACCAGATAAACGAGCAGACACGCCGCATGGCAGTCCAGATTCAGGAACTGAACAACGTGTATGCCCGAATGCTTCAGGCACTTACCGTTTCCGCTCCGCAGTACTATCAGCAGCAACCGCAGTACCAGCAGCCTTATCAGCCTTCGGGCTACCAGCAGCCGGCGCAGCCATACACTCCGCAGCAACCTTTGCAGAAATAAACGAAAAACTGTAGGGCAATGGGAGTAAAGAAAAGACCGATATCACCTCGCCAGAAGATGATTAACCTTATGTACGTCGTGCTGATGGCTCTGTTGGCACTCAACGTTCCGAGCGACGTACTGAACGGTTTCTCACTCATCAATGACAGTCTGCTGCACTCAACGGCAAACTCAACGGGCGAGAACAACGATGTTTACAAGGATTTTGCCGAGTACATGAAGCAGAATCCCGAGAAGGTGAAGGCATGGTACACCAAGGCGATGGAGGTGAAGCACGAGGCTGACACAATCTACAATCTCATAGACCAACTGAAGATTGAGATTGCCAAGGAAGCCGATGGCGAGGACGGAAATCCCGACGACATCCGCCGAAAGGACAACACCGAAGCCGTGTCGCACGTAATGTTTGCTGCCGGAACAGGAAAGGGCAAGCAGCTGCGCAAGGGCGTAGACCGATTCCGCGAGAAGATTCTGTCGATGATTACCGATGAGAATCAGCGCAAGATAATCGCATCAAACCTCGAGACAAAAGTTCCGAAGGGCAAGGATGCCATGGGCAGAAACTGGGAACAGTACATGTTCGAGAGCACTCCGTCGGCTGCGGCGGTAACTCTGCTGTCGAAACTCCAGAGCGACATACGCTATGCCGAGGGCGAGGTTCTGCACACACTTCAGTCAAATATCGACGTAAAGGACATCCGCGTAAACCAACTCGATGCCTACGTCATTCCGAACTCGCAGACCATCATCCGCGGCGGAAAGTTCGAGGCAAAGATTGTCATGGCGGCTGTCGATACAACTCAGAAACCGACAATATACATAGGCGGAAAGCAAGCCAACCTGAAGGACGGACTCTATCAGACCGTCTGCTCAAGCACAGGCGAGCACACGCTTGCCGGATATCTTGAGATGGTAAACGCATCGGGCGAGAAGATAAAGCGCGATTTTGTTCAGAAATATACAGTTATAGAGCCGTCGGCAACCGTTTCGGCAACGCTGATGAACGTGCTCTATGCCGGATTTGCAAACCCAATCAGCGTGTCTGTTCCGGGTGTGCCTAACAATCAGATTTCGGCCGTGATGAGTGGCGGAACGCTGTCGCCTGCCGGCAACGGAACGTACATCGCACGTCCTACTGCCGTGGGCAAGGATGCGGTGATAACCGTTTCAGCCAAGTTAGACGGCAGAGTGCAGGAGATGGGCAAGTTCACATTCCATGTGCGCAAGCTGCCAGACCCTACTGCTTACATAAAGATGGGCACAGGCAAGTTCAAGGGCGGCTCTCTGCCTAAGGCGACGCTTATGAATACCGAGACTCTCGGCGCAGCCATCGACGACGGACTGCTGAACATCGAGTTCAAGGTTCTGGGCTTCGAAACCGTGTTCTTCGACAACATGGGAAATGCCGTACCCGAGGTTTCGAGTGGTGCGCAGTTCTCTGCCCGTCAGAAAGATGTGTTCCGCAAACTCAGCCGAGGCAAGCGATTCTACATCTCGCGCATCCGTGCGGTTGGTCCCGACGGCATAGAGCGCAAACTTAATCAGGCACTCGAGGTTATTGTAAACTAATCAATGATAATACCGACTTTTTTAGAAAGAATACAGATGAAACGTATTTTGTTTTTCAGCATATCGCTGTGCCTCGTACTGAATCTCGTGGCTCAGCCGGCTGCCCGACGCAAGGAGCAGGCGGAGAAGCAGAAGAGCCGTGCAACAGGACTCACCGAGAGGGCACGGCTGACATATCCCGTGCAGCAGGATATGCCCGACGATGCCATGTGGAGCCGCGAGGTGTACAGGACACTCGACCTTACAAAAGACGAGAACGCAGCCCTCTACTATCCCGTAGAGCCAATAAACGGCAGAATGAACTTGTTTACGCTGGTGTTCAGACTGGTAACAAACAACATGGTGCCTGCCTACGACTATCGTCTTGACGGAAACGAGGTGCTCACGACCGACAACAAGATTAACGTGAAGGATTTGCTCGACCGTTATCATATTTATTACGAGGAGAATAACGGCAAGTTCAAGATTGAGAATGCCGACATTCCATCGAACGAGGTGATGAGTTATTTCATCAAGGAAGTGGCATTCTACGACCAGCATACGGGAAGTTATCACAAGAAGGTAACTGCCATCTGCCCTGTTCTGCATCGCACCGACGAGTTCAGTTCTGCGCCTATAAAGTATCCGCTTTTCTGGCTCAACTACAAGGATTTGTCTACATACCTCACCCGCAATCCGGTTATGACGAGCAACTTAAACAACTCGGCTACGATGAGCGTTGACGATTACTTTAGCATGAATATGTACAAGGGCGAGGTTTACAAGACCACTAACATGCAGAACCGCCTGATAATGCAGTATTGCGAGACCGACAGCGCACGCATTGCCGAGGAGAAGCGCATTGACCAGCAACTTGTAGACTTTGAGAAGAATATCTGGTCGCAGCCCGAGAAGCCGAAGCCGTCGGTGGCAGCCAAAGCCGATGTTGTGAAAGACAGCGCAGCCGTTGCCAAAACCGACGAAAAGAAGTCGGTTCGCCGCAGTCGTTCGGCTCGTCGTTCGCGCGGAACATCTGGTTCATCTTCTAAGAGCAAGAGCAGCGCAACGAAGTCAAAGAGCACAAAGACCAAGAGTTCAGCGTCAAAGTCGTCTAAGCCTAAGTCGTCAGGCTCTTCGGGCGCAAGGGCATCAGTCCGCCGACAGAGACATTAAAAACATCCAACCACATAGAATTTGTTTTTGGCGTTTTGCCGTTTTTCTGACAAGAAGATGGCAAAACGCTTTTTGTATTTCTCCGTTGTAGAAAGTAGCAAATGGAAATAAAAAACCGAAGAAATGTCGTGAGAAGAAAAAATGTATTTATATTTGCAGTTGGATTATAAAAAACAACAAAAAGAGAATATATATGAGAAAAATCATTTCAATGTGCGCGCTTGCTGTTGCATTGCTCGTTGCTGCTCCGGCACAGGCACAGGTAAAGTTTGGTGTTAAGGCAGGTCTTAACCTCTCAAAGGTTAGCACAAGCGGTGCTATCGGTGACAATTTGAAGAATGACAACCGGGCAGGATATTTCTTCGGTCCTATGCTCGATGTAAAAGTTCCTCTTGTAGGCCTTGGCATTGACGGTGCTTTGATGTACAACCAGCGTAACGGTAAGGTGGGTTACGAATATGCAGAGTCTTATGGTGAGTTAGGTTCTGTGGAGGTTAACGGAATGAAAGATGTAACTCAGCACTCTATCGCCATCCCTGTCAATATCAAGAAATCGTGGGGCTTGGGTGGACTTGCAAGCATGTTCGTTGCCGTTGGTCCTCAGTTCGACTTCACTATCGGTGGCAAGAAGTGGAAGGATATGAAGGCTGTTAAGTGGAAGGACTCTAACGTGAGCCTTAACCTTGGTGCAGGCGTTGTATTGCTCGACCATGTTCAGGCAGGTCTTGGCTATAACATAGCACTTGGCAAGACTGCCGAGGTTTCTGACGATTCAAGCCTTGGAATAGCAAAGAATGCTCTTACATCTAAGACAAACTCTTGGCAGTTCCATGTGGCATATCTTTTCTAAAACAGAAGATTTTTAGCATAGAACACAAATAAGACTGGCGGCAATCTGCAATAATTGCTGCCAGTCTGTTTTTTTCAGAAAAAAGTGCAGAATGATGCAACCTTTCGTTGCAGACGTTGCGTCTAATACATGAAAATCAAAAAAAATAAAGAAATATATGAAAGCAATATTCATTACCGCCATTGCTTGCTGCATGATGGCAACAATGACACTCACAGCTTCGGCAAAGCCCGGAGACAAACAGCAGAAGAAAGAGAAAGTATCGGCTGTGCTTACCGACAGCACTTCGAAGAACTCGCTCACAGTTGTATCGGACACTCTGCTTAACGATACCGTTGCAGGCACAGAAAGCTGGGGCGATTCTGATAACGACGACCATTTCACCAAAAGATGGAATTTTAATTTTGACTCGGATAAGTCGGATAACTTTATGATTATTGCCGTTGTCTCTCTTCTTTCTGTATTCATTTTGCCTATTCTGGCAGTCTGCTTCATCGCTTATCTTATCTACAGAAACCGCCGCAACAAGTATCGTCTGGCTCAGTCGGCTATCGACAAGGGACAGGAGATTCCGGCAGAAATAATCAATGCAGATAAGACTACTACTGATGTAATAAATTCAGACTCTATATACAAGATGAAGCGCGAGGCTGTGCGCAAGATTTTCATTGGCATTGGTCTGGCTGTGTTCCTTGGCTATATTATAGGCAAATTAGGAATGATGATTGGCTTGCTTGTGGTGATAATAGGCGTTGGCAAGTATGTTGTTGCCATGATGGACGAGAAGCACGAAAATCAGAAAGACTTATACAATAAGAACGAATCGGAGAACAGAAAGTCTGACTCAACCAACGACAGTCCTTTTTAAGTAATGAAAGAGATAAATGACATTGCACTCGTTGCGCAAGTGGCTGTATTTCACAACAAGCGAGCCTTCGGGCAGCTTGTTGAGAAATATCAGTCGCCCGTGCGGCGGTTTCTACTCAACCTTACATCGGGCGATGTGGAACTGAGCAATGACTTGTCGCAGGAAACATTTATAAAGGCATATTCAAACATAACATCATTCAAAAACCTGTCTGGGTTCTCAACTTGGCTGTTTCGTATTGCATATAACGTTTTTTATGATTATCTTCGCAGCCGGAAAGACACATCATCGCTCGACGATGTTGTGTTGCAGCCGCAGAGTTCAGAACCCGATGCAGCAATGAAACTCGACGTACACAACGCCATGCGGCTTCTCACTCCAAACGAGAGAACGTGCGTATCGCTGCATCTGATGGAAGATTTGCCCATCGACAAGATTGCACAGATTACGGGGATGCCAGAGGGGACTATAAAGTCGCACATCTCCAGAGGAAAGGCGAAACTTAGTACTTATTTAAAAAATAATGGCTATGGCAGATAAGGATAATGACATTGTATTGCAGTTTCTGAAAGAGCAGAAGCAAGACATACCAGACAATGGGTTCAGCAGCAGGGTGATGAGGAATTTGCCCGACAGAAAGACCCACAGGCTTGTTGTGCTTGGTCGAATGTGGTCGTGCGTGTGTATCTTTGCCGCGCTGTTATTTATCTGCTCGGATTATGGGCATACGCTCATCGTGTCGGCACTCGACAACATCATGTGCCAGTTCAAGATAACCGAGCTGAAGATAAATACACCCCATCTTATATACGCCATGGGTGCTGCCTACTTGGCAATGCTCGGCGGATTGTTTAACTGGTTGTACACTAAGATTTTGAGAGCATAGTCCTTTGGGGGCTATGCTTTTTTTACATTAAGTATTTAGTCTGCCTAAAAATTTCACCTTCCGCATTTGTCGGTTCACTGCCTAAAAACTCCGCTTCACCACTTTTCCTCTTTTATCACGAAGGAAAAGACCGTAACTTTACACTCGGAAATGCAAAAAAGTAAAAATCTTGAGTATAAAGTAAAAAGATGAGAAAAAGCCTATACTGTTTGTGCGTTGCGCTTGTTTCGGCGGTTGCGGCAAGTGCCCAGACAAAGAATGATTCGACCTTTCAGATTGCCGACACGCTTTCGTGGATTGATGCACAGACAAGCCTCGACGAGGTGGCTGTGGTGGCGCATGTGCCCATGGTGCGCATGAAGACCGACAAGATGACCTATCAGGTTAAGAACGATGTAGATGCCAAGACGCAGACGGTGTTGCAGATGCTGCGCAAAGTACCTATGGTTACGGTAGACGGCAAGAACAACATTACGGTTAACGGCTCGCGCGAGTTCAAGGTGTATGTTGACGGACGGCTCAACACGATGATAACGCGCAATCCGTCGCAGGTGTTCCGCAACATGCCGGCAAGCAGCGTGCAGAGCATAGAGGTTGTTACCAATCCCGGAGCGCGCTATGATGTTGAGGGCGTGGGCGGAGTTCTGAACATAACCACAAAGAAGAAAAAGAATCTTACGGAGAAGGTTCGGGAACTGAGCGGCAGCGTGAACGCAACGGCAAGCACTAACAACTGGGGCTTGGATGCCAGCATAAGCGGACAGCGCAACCGTTTCTCGTTCGACCTGAATATGATTGGCGACTACACTTATTACAAGGGTGGCGAGGAGGAGTCGTCGCTCACGCAGAAGGGCACATCGCCCGTGACGATGAAAAGCTGGGGCAGGAGTCCCTTTCACATGCCGTTCATGATGGGCGAACTTAGCATGGGATATCAGCTTGATTCGCTGTCGTCGCTGCATCTGGGGCTTTCAGCCACTTGCTTCGGAATGAGCAGCAATGGCACGCCAAACTATCTGTACAGCGGCGGAATGTACGGCGACGGACTCAGTTTCAGAAATCGTCTCGACAACAGGATGAAGAATACGTCGTACGACGGAAATCTTGCCTATCAGCGGTTCTTCGGACTCGAAAACAAGGGCAGCATGACGCTTACATACCAGTTCTCGCACAATCCGACGAGGACCGACAACAGCGACAATTTCTTTGGCTTCAGTTCTGACAACACGGCTGGCGTATGCTCGCGCGTATCGAAAGTCAGGGAGAAGAACATGAGCAATCATCTGCTTGCCGATTTTGTTATTCCGTTTACCGAAAAGATGAGGCTCAACACCGGTGCGAAACTCACCATGGAGCGCAACACAAGCAACTCTGCCGACGAGCGTGCCGACAATAGCGGCGATGCGGTGCATTACAGGCAGCGGCAGGGTATTGTGGCTCTGTATGGCGAGTACGAGGCTACCTTCGGGTGGCTTAACGTGAAGCCCGGCGTGCGATACGAACATACATGGCAGAAAACCCGTCATCTTCTTGGCAATCAGCACGATTATCAGCTTGACTACGGTCTGCTTGTGCCAGCCCTTAGCGCAACGGCATCGCTCGGCGAGAGCCAGAACATCGGTCTGAACTACAACCTGCGCATCCGTCGCCCCGGAATAGAGGAACTCGACCCTTACAGAGACCGCTCAAATCCGTCGGCGGTATCTTATGGTAATCCTCAACTCGATGCCGAGAAGACGCATAACCTTGCGCTCGTCTATTCGCTCAGCGGCAGCCGTTTCTCTATGAATGTCACGCTGCGCCATTCGCTTTCTTCCAATGCCATTCAGCAATATTCGTTCTATCGCGACGGTTTGCTTAACACAACCTTCGGTAACGTGGTAAAGAACAACAAGACGGCCCTCAACCTGTATCTTAACTGGAGTATGACAAGCTCAACGCGAATGCTCCTGAATGCCGAAGCAGGATATGCCGACCTACGCAGCAAGGCTCTCGACGCGCACAACAGCGGATGGTCGTTCAGCGCAAACTACGGCATCCAGCAGAATCTGCCTTGGAACTTGAAACTGAGCGCGAATCTCGAACTGATGACGCGCGAATACACGCTGCAAGGCTGGGATTCGGGCATGGCAATGTGCTCGGCATCGCTTGCCAAGTCGTTCTGCCGCGACAAGTGGAGCGTAACGCTCTCGGGCACAACGGGCATAGGGCACGGCGGAAATCTGTTGTGGAAGCAGTACAGCGAGGGCAAGGATTTCATTTCGTCATCGTGCATGCGTGAGCCGATAAAGAATATTTCGGTAGGCATAAGTTACAAATTTGGCGGAAAAAGGTATGATGACGAGAAAAATGATGTATCTTTACCTCATAGAAAGAAACGCCGATGATTAGAAAGATATTGCACAGAATGCTTGTGGTGGCGGTGCTCTCGCTGGGGGCACTGCTGCTTTATTATGTATTCTGGTTTGTGGTCGATGCCGAACTGCGCGGACAACTCGAAAAGGAGTGGCCTTTCCGCCCTGTTGAGATGCTGTTCGACTATGCCATGTGCTGCCTCTTCACGCTCTTTTCAACCATCTATTACTGGCGGTCGTACGAGAAAGCCGAGCGCGAGCGCGACAAGTTCCGCCTTCAGGCTCTGGAGAACCAGCTCAGTCCGCATTTCGTGTTCAACAACTTCAGCATCTTGGCTGACCTTATCGAGGTTGATTCAAAGCGTGCCTCGGCCTATCTTATGAATCTGTCGAAGGTGTACCGATACACGCTTTCGCACCTCGACCACAGCATGGTTTCGCTGCGCGAGGAACTCGAGTTTCTGCGCCAGTATCTTACGCTGTTGCAGCAGCGGTTTGGTGACGGCATAAGAGTAAGCATTGCGCCCGAGGTTTCAGACTTGCAGGGAAGTCTGCCGCCGGCCGCCTTGCAGATGCTCATAGAGAATGCCATAAAGCACAACGAACATACGCTTGCCCGTCCGCTAACAATAAGTGTTTCTTGCACCGAGCGTGGCATCGTGGTCTGCAACCGCAAGCAGCCTATCGCTTTGGCAGATGAGCCTTCTCGCAGTCTTTCTGCCAACGTAGGCCTGCATAACATTGTAGAGCGATATCGGCTTCTTACTCGTAAAAAAGTAGAGATAATCGATACTCCGGAAGAATATCGTGTAACAATACCATTGATAAAGACAGAAAAATGAACAAAAATTTTATTGCAATTTGTGCCGTGGCTGGACTCTTGGCTGGATGCTCGGCAACTCCTCAGTTTGAGAATAGTAAAGACATGGAGGATGTGGTTGGGATGGAGTTGCCAAGCTACAAGATGAAAAAGTATATCGAAGACTCTTCTATGGATATCCATGGCGATTATGACGACAGTCTGATTGTTGAGTTCGACTGTCTGCCATCGAAAGCCTTTATCGAGAAAGTTAATAAGATGGTTGAGCAGGACAGTGGAAAGACTGAAAAACGCTGGCTGAAAGAGGATGAGCATCGATATCGTTTCCAAGCGAGATATGGGGATGGCGGAAGAGTTCCGAAATGTAGGGAAGGACGTAGTGACTGGCACATAAGCATGGATTTTTCGGATAATTCGAAGTCTGCTGTGATTGTGTATGGATATTGGTAAAAAACAGAACAATGAAAATACTTATTATCGAAGACGAACAGAGCAGTGCCGACCGTCTGCGCCGAATGCTCGAAGGGGAGCATGATATTGTTGGTGTGGCGCAGAGTAATGCCGAGATAAAGGCGTTTTTTGCTGCCAGCCATGCTGATGTAGACTTGATTCTGTCCGACATTCAGTTGGGCGACGGATTGAGTTTTGAGGGGCTTCGCACCGCGCCGTCGTCAATCCCCGTCATTTTCACCACGGCATACGATCATTATGCCGTGCAGGCCTTTCGGTTCAACAGCATCGACTATCTGCTAAAGCCAATCGATGCCGATGAGCTAATGGCGGCTCTGGAAAAGGTAAAGCCTGTCAGCAACTCGCAGTCTTCTGCCTTTCCGTCAACAACCGATGCCATTGCGCAGTTGTTGCAGTCGGTCAAGAGTCAGACAATACGCTACCGCGAACGCTTCTTGATTCCTTATCGTGCCGACGAGTTTCTTATTATCCCTGTGGGCGAGGTGAGTCACATAACCATTCGCGACGGTGTTGTGCGACTTTGCACTATCGCTGGCAAGACGCATGTTCTTAACATGACTCTCGAGGAAGCCGAGAATCAACTCGACCCAAAGCGTTTTATGCGCGTAAACCGCCAGTTTGTTGTCAGTGCCGCAGGCGTAAGCAAACTCTCAACTCATTTTCTTGGCAAGATGCGTATTCACATGACAGCCTTTCCCGATGTCGAGATAATTGTCAGCAAAGACAAGGTGAGCGCGGTAAAACATTGGCTCGATTCGTGAAAAAACATTCGGCTTGGGTTGATTTCTTTTTGAAGAAAAGCAAGAATTTTCGCGCAATGAGGCGTAATGTTAAAAAAGTGCAATAAATACTTAAAAAATATTAAATAATCACCTAAGATTTGGCGTGTTTCTCTAATTGTGTTACTTTTGCCGCGTCTTTCAAAATCGTGTGATATTAGTCTTTTGGTTTGAGAGATGGACTGCATACAGATGCCTTTATAATGTGTATCGTGTGCGAGTCCTATAATTTAAAAGAAATGACCTGAAACTTGTTTTCAGATATCTAAAATTTATAAAATAAACAATTGTAATTATGAGAGTAAAAAATCTTTTTTGGAGTGTGCTTACCTTTATGGTTGTGGCACTTATGGGAATGAGTTTTGCATCGTGCGGCAGCGATGACGACGATGATGAAGTAACAAATCCAGCCGAGGCTATTGTTGGAACATGGCAGGGCGAGAATGACGAAGGTGGCTTGACATACGTCTTTAACGCTGATGGCAAGTGTACATTGGTGAGCGAGAAGAACGCTGTTCTTTTTAAGGTAAAGACTCGTAAGTCTGGAACTTATGTGCTGAAGGATAACAAACTTACCATGAGCTGGACAAAGTTCGAACAGGGCATGCCACTTTCAGATGATACATGGTTTGATATGGAAGGTAGTAAGGAGACTTCTTCAATGACAATTTCTATGTCGAAGAAGAAACTCACCTTTACCGAGGAAAATGGCAAGAAGATTGAAAAGCCTGTCGTTCTTACTAAAAAGTAACTGATTAAAAATATTAAATAATTGTAATTATGAGAGTAAAAAATCTTTGTTGGAGCGTGCTTACCTTTATGGTAGTGGCACTTATGGGAATGAGTTTTGCATCGTGCGGCAGCGATGACGACGATGATGTAAAGAAAGAAGAGGTCTCTGCTATCGTAGGAACATGGCAGGGCACGAAGAACAAAATGGCTGAGACTCTGATTTTCAATTCTGATGGTACTTGCTCAGAGGAGAGCGTGCTCGAAGTTGGTTCTTATCAGTTGAAAAATCGTCAGACTGGTACTTACATCGAGAAGGATGATAAGATTATCATAACCTTCGATAAGTTCGAAGAGTGGGACCCTACAAAGGGTAAATGGTATGATGTAGAAAAGGATAAGGAAACTGTCGAGATGACGTATTCGAAAACTGACAACAAAATCACAGATTCTGACAGTGTAACTTATACGAAAAAGTAAATAGATTGTTTTTGATAAGCACGGAGCGCATCAAGTTTTACCGACTTTTGATGCGCTCTTTTTTTGTGTTGAAATGGGGATTTGTATTTATGCTCTTTTATGGCGGTGGGAGTTTCAAACTCCCGATTTTTTTCTCTGCCGAATTCTTGCGTCCCTTCGGTTGCAAGCGACTACTGGTCGAGTGCGGAAATTCGGCTGAACTGGAGCTACTTGTTACCTTTATCCATCATCTCCCACAAATTGTACTTAATGATATGTTCGCGAAGTTTCTTAACCAGTAGGCTATCGTGCCCATTTAAAACTAATTTGTCCATGTCTAACATAACAAACAATTCATAAACAGAGTCTGTTTCTGCATCATACATAGAAGACCTCAATAATGTGCTAATGTCTTCACATTTGTGAAAGCAACTTTCTTTGTATTCTTTGATGTCTATTAACGAGTCACAATCATATTCTCTTTTAGAGGTTATCTTTATCCGACGACCACGACGGGCAATATGCTCTATATGTATTTTATTTTTATCATAATACCAAACATCAGACGACCACCCTTCCGGATTTATCATGGAAGCATTTCCATATTTCTTTAACCGTTTCACATAGACTCTTTCTGAATATTTTGCAACTTTATTTTCAATTTTTATGAAATCGTGCGACTTGCAGCTTTGCAAAAACGAAAAAAACAAAAAGCATAGGCAAACTAAGCCTATAAACCTGCTAATTTTTTCCATTCTCTCTATGACATACCCACGTTTTGCCGAATTTGCAATTCGGCAACATATAAGTTGGGAATTTGTAATTCCATTTGTCGCCTTGCGGCAAAATTTTATAACTTTTGTTTTCATACTCATAAAAATTAGCGGTGGGAGTGGGAGTTGCAAACTCCCGATTTTTCTTTCTCAACCGAATTTGGAAATCCGGCTGAACTGTGTTTCAAACTCCCGTTTTTTCTCTGCTGAATTCTTGCTTTCCTTCGGTAGCAAGCGACTACTGGTTGAGCGCGGAAATTCGGCTGATTTGGACATGCTATTCTTTTTATAGATTCTGTCTCTCCAATGCAATTCATCGCCTTTCACATAGACGTATTCGTGATAGAGAAAATATCTTACAAAGAAGTAGTCGTCTAACGTTGGGATTTTGACGTCTATTCGGTTTTTACCTTGTTCTATTGCAAAATCTTCAGAAGACAATTCTGACGAACTTAATATGATTCTTCCGTATGTAACGACAAATCCGTGCGCTACCAGTTTTCTTGTTGGCATTATATAAAAGCCAAAGTCATCGCATTTGGGAATCGTAACTGATTTCTCGTAATTATTGTTTTTGAATTCTTTAAAATGTGGACCTGTATATACGCCTATTTCCAAATCCCCCAAATTGTACGGAATGACAAAATTTATCTTTATTGAGTCATCGCTTCTGTCTTCATGGCTTTGTTCTATAGACCATGTGTCATACAAGTCGTCAGTAACTGAGTTTATTTCCAGCAGATACTTGTTTATTTTTGTTACAGAACACTTTGCAATAGTGTCCAATTCCCACCAAGGGGGAAAATGGCTCGATTTATGGCTCTTGAACAGAAGCGTATCACCAGAAATGATTATTTCTCCGTAGTCTCCGCTGTATCTTCCATCAAGTTTCTGCGCAAACAAAAAGTTGCATGCGCTACACAAAATGACAAGAACTATGCATTCTCTTATTAGTAGACGTTTATGATGTTTTTTCATAATTTAAAAATCAGTTTTTGTTTGATGATATTCAAATGCTATTGGAATGATGCAACAAAGACAACAACCAACATTCATTTTATTGCAAATGTAGTCGTTTTATCCCTGAAAACAAAATAAATTGCAACTTTTATTGTGGATTTGCATGGATTGGAATGTGGGGGATTTTTCGTCAACTGTACGATGTCTGGATTCTAAACTTTCAGACTACTCATGACCTCTACTCTGGCTATACCTTGCGTATATCTTCCCTATATCTTCAATATACCTTCCATATACCTTGAATGTTCCTTCCTTCTTCCTTCCTTCTTCCTTCCTTCTTTCTTCCTTCTTTATACTTTCTTCCTACCCACTATTTTGTATTTACCAAAGGGATATTTAGCGTTGTAATTGTTCGTTATGAATCATCAATGAGCCAAGAACTTTTAATTTTCAATTTTCAACTCTCAATTTTCCATTGTGAATTGTCTTCTGAATTCTTCCTAAAATCTTTACTCTTTTGTGGTTGGATAGTGCTGCCGGATTGCTGCCGTCCTTTCCCTCGGGCACTTCCAAGCCCCTTTTTGCATAATATTCTGTCCAGTAGGGCAGGATTGTGCCGTTGGCATCGTGGAACGACATAGGGATTGGCTCGAAGATGAGGCCTCCCTTGCCATCGACAAACGATTTCTGTACCAGTTCGGAGCAGTAGAACTCATCGTCGGTATTGCTGAACAAACGGTCGTATTTCAGTCCGATGCGGCTCTTGGCGTTGGCTATCGATGTGCTGATGTCAACATCGCCCTTTATCCTGCCGTGCAGCAGTAGAGGCGTGCCGTCGTCAGCCTTTGGAGCGCGAGAAATGAACGTGTCTATCGGACACATCCATACGCCCTTGTCGCCCGTAGCCTCGATGATGAATGTTGCGCCGCGCTCAATGCACACAATGGCAACATGGTTTATGTCGTTAGAGCCGCGTCCTTTGGTCGATGCCACAATGGAGCGCGAGAAACTGCTTGCCGTCTTCATGTTGGCGCAGCAGAACAGAAGGTCACCGTTGCGCAGTTTTGCCGTATTCTGCGCCATAGCCGCGGCAATAGAGCCAAGCAGACCGAGCATCAGTCCGCATCGTTTTATGTTAAATGCCAATTTCACGGTTGTAGTAGTTATAGTCTCTTATAATCGTTTTCAGAAAAGCGTTAGGCCACATTGTGGTGTTTTCAACGTTGTATTTCTTCTTTATTGTCTGTGCCAATGTGGTTATGTTGCTTATGTAGTTTGAGTCGAACTTGTGCAACGTGTTGTTGATGAACGAAATCTGTCCCCAAGTCATATCCTTTGCAAACTCGAACGTAGGCGTATAGTCGCCCTCGGTAAAGCTCATCTCCTTGACTACCGTGTTGTACTTGGCAAAATCCTCTTCGGAAATAACGATGCAGCCGCCTGCCATGTCGCCTATTCGCTGGTGGCTCTTGTTGGTAAACATGAAGATGAGTCCGATAAGGAAGAAATACGCATCGACAAAGAAGAGCAGAAAGCGCACTATCGCCGCGCTTGTTGTAAGGGCGTTGCCGTCAGCCATTATAACGCGAATCTTCATGAAACTCTTGCCTAATGTCTGCCCGTTCCAGAAAACCTCGGCAATGAGCGGGTAGAGGAACGGCAGCAGGTTGAGGAATATGACGCTATACGTTACATAGTCGTTGGTTATGCTTGACAAGATTGCTGTTACACCCATCAGTGTGGAAGATGCGAATGATACTATGATGCAGTCGATGATGCGTGCGAAAATCCTTTGCGCAACGCTTGCCGGGACAAGTCTCAGGCGTATGAACTGACTGTTTGTTATTACGTTTTTACTATACATCTGATAGCCTTTTTAGATAAATTGTTGCAAAAATAGTTAAAAATATCAATCTTTTTAATTTAATCTGTTGTTTTTTGCTAACTTTGCAATAACAAATCGTAAATGAAAGAAGTTCAATTTATTCGGAAAAACAAGGAGAAGTGGCTCATAGCCGAAAAAATCTTAAAGAAAGAGATTAAGTCTCCTGATACTATTGTCGAGGCATACGAAGGACTCTCGGCCGATTTGGCATTCGTTCTTACGCACTATCCAAATTCGGACCTTGCCGACTATCTTAACTGCCTTACGCTGCGGCTTCACAACCGTATTTACGGCAAGCGCAAGCACAAACTCTCGTCGCTTGTCAGATTCTTCAGCCACGACGTGCCGCTTGAGATGTACCGCAACCGCAAGTTTATGCTTATCTCGGTAATAATCTTTGCCATATCCACAGCCGTGGGTGTGCTGTCGCAGTATAACCTTGCCGACGAGACTACGATTTTGGGTAAGGATTATGTTGAGATGTCGCTCAAAAATATAGAGAAGGGCGCGCCTATGGCTGTCTACGGTTCGGGCGGAGCATACGAGAGCTTCTGGTTTATTGCGCTAAACAACATCTGGGTTGCAGTCCTTTCGTTTATCAGCGGCGTGCTTACTTGTTTCTACACCGGATTCATAATGGTAAAGAATGGCGTCATGCTCGGGGCGTTCATCACGCTCTTTTCGCAGCACGGCGAACTGGTTAACTGCCTGAAGGCGGTATGGCTTCACGGAGTGGTTGAGATTTCGAGCATCATAATATCGGGTGGAGCAGGACTGGCCCTTGGCTCTGGCTGGCTCTTTCCGGGCTCTTATCCGCGCATCACATCGTTCGTAATGGGCGCGCGCAGCAGCGTAAAGATTGTGGTTGCGCTCGTTCCGTTCTTCTTCTTTGCATCGTTTATCGAGAGTTACATAACACGGTTGTCCGACAAGGATATGGCTCTGCCCGTAAACCTTGCCATTATCTTCGGCACTATGGCTCTCATCTTACTATATTTTGTATATCTACCTGTAAAAGTACATAATGCAGAAATTCATACTGATAACTGAACGCGACTTTACCGACAAGTTCAACGAGTTTAACAACGTGCTCCGCCTTAACTTCAGAAACATAGTGAAGGTGGGCAAGTGGCTTTTGTGGATGCCGGTATTGCTGGGCATCTATCTCTATTATGTTGTAGACAGGGAGCAGGAAGCCAACATTTTCGACAGTTTCTATTTAATCGATGCCGATGATGGCCCACTAATCTTTGTCTTTGCCATCTTGCTGTGCTTCTGCTCGTGCGTGGCATCGTCGGTAATCTTGGTTGTGCTGAAGCCTTTCTTCGAAGGCGAGAAGAGTGCCGACGAGATTGACATCCGCAATTCCGACTGGCGTTCGCTGGCTCGTGTTCTGCCACAAACGCTCGTACCCATTGTGTTTTGGTGTGCGTTTGCTGCCATCTTTCTGAATATCAGGGAAGTTTGGGTTGGAGTTTTGCTGATGTTCTTGAGCCTTACTCCGCAGTCTACGGTACTGTTGTTCTATAACATTTCGGTATGCGTGGCTTTGTTCGAGGGTGATAAGAAGTATGTTTCGACAGGCCGTGTGTTCAAACTCATTGTCGAAGAACTTACAGGCTCTGTAGGATTTGTTTTGGCGATATCTATTCTGGGGCTTATGCTGCCGTTCGTGTTCACCATTCCGCTGTATGTTCTGGGCGACCTGAAGATGGTTATGCTGCGCGACATGGGCACAGACTTTATGTTCGAACTAATGTGCTGCCTGACAACCATTCTAAGCGTAATGGCGTTTATGGTCTACTGCCTATTTATTGCCATTGCCGGAGTAATTCAGTATGGCTCGGCGGTAGAGAGGGTAGACAACGTTTCGTTTAACCGAACCCTGAAGAATTTTGATAATCTCTGATTGGTATGAATGAAGGAAAGACTCTCGTTTTTAACGAAAAGATTATAGATGGCTGGACCGAGGAGTACGACTACAACCGCGAACTCGGAAAGACAAAACTGAAGCCGGAGATTAAGAAAAATGAAAAGAATGACAATCTGACCGAAAGTAAAATAGGAGAATTCTTTACCATTGTGTTATGGATTATCGGCATCTTCCTTCTGGTTGGAATTACCACCTTCTTGGTCTACCACCTGAAGCTGGGCAGCCTGAAGAAGAAACCCGTAGAAATCCCGGAGGAAGACACAATCTACGGCATAGACTTCGAAGCCCTTATTTTGCAGATGGAAAAGGAAGGCAACTATATGCAATGCATACGCCTTAAATATCTGTCGGTGCTCAGAACGCTGCACGACTCGCACCGCATTGCGTGGGAGCCTTACAAAACGCCTACGCAATATGTGTATGAAATGAAGAATGTTGATTTCAAAACGCTTACAAACTTGTTTATGAAAGTAAGGTATGGCGGATATGCCGCAACCATACAGATGTACGACGAGGCTAAACGTTTGTCGGACTTGGTGCTGAAAGGAGGTAGAGGATGAACAAAAACACGTTGCTGACCATTGCAAAAGCCCTTCTGCTTGCCTTGGTGCTTGCCTTGATATTTTGGCTTGGCAAGCGTATTCAGCGATTCGACTGGGATGAAAATCAGCCGTCGCCAAAGTGTACCGAGCCATTCGGCGTGGCTCTGTACGACAGCATCGTAGGCGAGGCTTTGGGACAGAAAGTCGTTCAGTCTTACGGCTTGCCAAAGAAAGTAAAGCATAGCGAAAGTGCTTTTCTGATTGGTAGTACAGCCTATGGATATTGGCTCGAAGATGAGGAGTGGGGCACATATAAAAATCTGGCAAAGAAAGGCGCGGTGGTCGTTATTATTGATGGAGGCGATGATGTTGTTCCTGTAGGAGCCAAGATGCCTCCCAAAGCCGATCCTCCTGGAGTTGATATCAGGAGTGTAGACTACCATTCGGTTACAGATTACAAGGATGCAACTGCTGCCGAGGTTCAGACTTACGACCGAACCGTAACGTTCGACAACGGACAGAAGACGAAGCTTCGCAGTTTTTTGTGTCAGAGCAGTATCAAATATTACGACAATAGTTTCAAGCCGATATGCGTTGTCAGCGACACTCTTACGACGGCATGCCTCAGAGAGTATCCTAATGGCGGAAAGCTAATTGTAACTACGATGCCGCTCGTCTTTACAAACTACAGCGTTATGGACTCCGACGCGCGCAAACTGTCGGAATACATGTCGTCGTTCTTCAAAGGCAGAAAACTGTATCGCCTGTACGAGGAGAAGGACAAAAATACCATGATGGAAGAAGAGGACGGCGACTTTAAGTACATCATGTCACAGCCGCCGCTTAAATGGGCTTTCTACATCATTCTGGGGCTGCTGTTCATTTACATGGTGTTCAACTCGCGCCGCCGCATGAAGGCTATCCCTGTGCATAAGATTGACGAGGATACAACGCTTCAGTTTGCCAAGGTTCTCGGCACGTTCTACTATCATCAGGAATATCATGTTCCGTTCCTGATGAAGAAGTACGACAAACTGAAGTCAACCCTTCAGAGCCGCTACGGCTGGGATGTTGACAAGATGGAGGCCTCTGATTTGATAAACCGACTCTACGTCATTACCGGAATAAGGAAAGACCGCATTGCCAAACTGTTTATTCTCATTCGCGAGTACAGTCAGGATGCGCGGACAATCTCGGCAAAAAAAGACATAATTGAATACATCGAAATAATTAAAGAAATAGAAAAGAATTTAGACTGATAACAATATGGAAGAAATATTTGAAAGCAGAGTGAACCTTGAGGAGTTTGCTCAGAGATTCGAACATTTGAAGGAAAATATCGGCAACATCATCGTCGGTCAGGAAGAGACGGTAGACATTATGCTCACCGCCATTCTTGCCAACGGACATGTGCTGCTCGAGGGCGTTCCGGGTGTTGCCAAGACGCTGCTTGCGCGCCTCGTTGCACGTCTGGTAGATGCGCAGTTCAAGCGCGTGCAGTTTACGCCCGACCTCATGCCGAGCGATATTCTCGGAACAACGGTGTTTAACATGCAGAAGAGCGAGTTCAGCTTCCATCGCGGCCCGGTTTTCAGCGACATTCTGCTTGTCGACGAGATAAACCGTGCGCCTGCCAAGACTCAGGCTGCCCTCTTCGAGGTTATGGAAGAGCGTCAGGTTACAATCGACGGCAACAGCTATGAGATGGGCGATTTCTACACCGTCATCGCAACGCAAAACCCTGTTGAGCAGGAAGGAACGTACAAACTGCCCGAGGCTCAGCTTGACCGCTTCTTGATGAAGATTACCGTTGGATATCCGTCGGTAGACGACGAGGTGCAGATAATGGAACGCCATCAGGCAGGCAATATCTCCGTAAAACTCGAAAACGTTCAGCCGATACTGACAAAAGACGAGCTTCTGAAGTTCCGCAAGCTGGTTGATGAAATCTACCTCGACAGCTCGCTTCTGCGCTATATTGCCGAGATTATTCAGCAGACACGAGTAAGCAAGTCGGTATTCCTCGGAGCATCGCCTCGTGCATCAATAGCAATTATGCAGAGTTCAAAAGCATACGCCATGCTTCAGGGACGCGATTTCGTTACGCCTGAGGATATTAAGTTTGTTGCTCCGTACGTTCTTCAGCACCGCATCCAACTCGATGCCGAGGCAGAGATGGAAGGCTTGGGAGTGGTTACGGTTATCAAACGACTTATCGACAAAGTTGAAGTTCCAAAATAGTTTTTGATGTCGCTGTTTTTTACAAAACGATTCTATATTGCGGCGTGGCTGATAGTGCTTCTGTTCGTTGCCGCCTACATATACAGTCCGCTGTTTGTGCTTGCCAAGATTGTTTTCGGGCTGGCATGGATTGCCGTGGGCTTCGACATCTGGCAGATGTACAGGCGTAACGGCGAGATGAGCGGACGGCGCGAGTGTACCGAACGCTTTAGCAACGGCGACGAGAACCAAGTGTTGATATCGTTCTGCAACCCTTATCCGTTCAGGGTGGGCGTTGAGGTTATCGACGAGGCTCCCGTGCAGTTTCAGTTGCGCAACCTGATGCTAACCTGCCGCCTTGCCGCTGCTGAGGAGAAGACGCTCAGTTACACCGTTGTTCCGAAGAGGCGCGGCGAGTATAAGTTCGACCGCATACGCATCTTCTTCACCTCGCCGCTGGGGCTTGTTATGCGCCGCTTCACCGTGGGCGAGAGTCAGACGGTAAAGGTGTATCCGTCGTACACACGTCTTTCAAACTACGCCTTTCTTGCCATCCGCCGTAATCTTCGCGAATACGGAATAAAGAAAGTAAGGCGCGTGGGCGTTGATACCGAGTTTGAGCAGATTAAGGACTACGTTATCGGCGATGAATACCGAAACATAAACTGGAAGGCGAGTGCCCGAACTGCCCAACTGAAAGTGAACGTATATCAGCAGGAACGCTCGCAAGACATCTACTGCATCATCGACAAAGGCAGAATGATGCAGCAGAGTTTCGACAAGATGTCGCTTCTCGAATATTCCATAAACTCGGCTCTGGCACTCTCTTACGTTGCCGTGAAGAAGGAGGATAAGGCTGGACTCGTAACCTTCTCCGACCAGTTCGACACCTTTCTGCCGCCGGCAAGGGGAATGGTACAGATGCACCGCATGATGGACAGCCTCTACCGCCAGCAGACAATCTTCTCGGAGAGCGACTATTCGGCTCTTGCCGTGCATTTTCTCTCTAAGGTAACAAAACGCAGTCTGATAATCCTTTACGCCAACTTCGCCACCGCCCACACCATGAAGCGCGAGTTGCCGTATTTGCGACAGATTGCCGAACGTCACAGACTTGTTGTTGTGATATTTGCCGACAGCAGTCTGCGCACTTTTGCCGACGGCAAGGCGGAAAGCGAAGAGGAATATTTCCAGCGACTGCTTGCCGAACGCTTTATCGACGAGAAGAAGAACCTCATTGCCAAGATGCACCAGATGGGCATCGACACCGTTTACACAACGCCCGACAATCTGTCGGTCGATATGATAAACAAGTACTTGCAGATTAGACATTTCTGATGTCTTTCCCGTCAAGCAACGAAAAAGTGAACATTTGCATTTAAGTAAATAATGGAGAGATTGATTATGGTTTTAACGCCCTCGGCTCCGTGGATTGAATGGACAATTCAGCCACAGATGGCGGTGGCAGATGAGATAAGTTATAAGATAAAAGGCAGTCCGAAGGAGAACGATGAGGCTCTTACCGAAGACGAACTGCAACTTGTGCAGATGTGCAACTCAATAAATCCGGCGGCACTCTACAACAGTTTCGCCGACAAGAAGAAGTTTCGCCGTCAGGCTGATTTTGAGGAGAAGGCAGACGATGCCGCCCGAAAATTCGTACACAACTATGCCGATGCCAAACTGGGAAAGTGCATCGAGACGGCCTTCGCCATTGGCGTGCCAATGTTCGTAAGACGAAAGCACATCGATGGCATTTACATAGATAAACAACTAACTCTTAACGACGAACTGAATCCGCTCATCGGCTTTCACAAAGGCGAGGAGACAACGAAGTATGTCCTTCAGTTTGAGTATCCCGACGACGAACACACCGTCTGCACGCCAAGCCAGTGCAAGTGGGTGGTGCTAAACGAAGAGCCGGGACTGGTGCTCGAGGACGACACACGCGTATTTACGCTTCCCGAAGGTTTCTCGGGCAAGAGAGTGAAGCCTTTTCTTGCAAAGGAAGCCATCATGGTGCCGTCGCGCACCGAGAGGGAATATTTCCGTAAGTTCATCTGGAAAAACGTATCGGATGCCGACCTCGACGTGTCGGGATTCGAACTCGACAACGTGGAAGTTGAGCCGAAGTCGTTCATCATACTTAACCGCAGTAAGAAGGGCGACCCAACACTGAAACTCTGCTTTCAGTACAGCAACCACATTGTTTACACGGGCAATGTGCAGAAGCGTTTCGTGTCGTTCAAGGAGCAGGACGAGAGTTTCAGATTCCTCTGCATAGACCGCCAGTTCGACAAGGAACAGGCGGCTACCGATGCCGTGGTGTCGCTTGGCTGCACGCCTGCCGAAGGCACATTCTTTCAGCTCGATTACACACCGCAGCGCAACAAGTGGTGTCAGCTCATGGAGTGGTACAGAAACAATCGCGAGGCACTTGCGGCAGCCGGCGTGGCTCTTATTCAGAAGAGAATGTCGCCGCAGGTCTTTCTGGGCGATTTCAAGATTGAGCAGGGGTTCAGCAAACTTAACGACTGGTTCGAACTGCATCTCACCATAAGGCTCGACGACAAACGCGCGATAACCATCGGCGACATACGCGAGAATATTCTCGACGACAATCCCGAATATCTGATGCCCGAGGGCGACATCTTCATCATTCCCGACGAGCTGATGGCGCAGTATGCCAAGGCGATGCTCGTGGCGCGCCGTGGAAAGCGCGGCGGACTGCTTGTGCATCGCAGCGCGTGGGGGCAGACCGACCTTCAGACCGATGACACCGTCGACGAGATTGCCGACGCGCCCGTTCCGTCTGCCCTGAAAGCCGAACTGCGCTCATATCAGACCGAGGGCTACCGATGGATGTACCGCCTTCAGCAATACAACTGCGGTGCGTGTCTTGCCGACGATATGGGCTTGGGAAAGACGCTCCAGACAATAACCCTTCTGCTTAACTATATGGAAGGAAAAACGCTCTATTCGATGGCTTTCGATGGCATGAACGACCTTTTCAGCGCGCCTGCGCCCGACCAGCTTTACAAAACGTCGCTCATCGTTGCTCCGGCATCGCTCGTTTACAACTGGAAGGCTGAGATAAGCCGATTTGCGCCAAGCATCAACGTGCTCGACTATACAGGCCCCGAATACAAGCGAAAGGCAAAGCAACAGACCATGCAGCGTTGGGACGTGGTTATCACAACCTATCACACGCTGCGCAACGACGTCGATTTTCTCGAAACCGTGCCGTTTGGCTACGTCGTTTTCGATGAGTCGCAGAACTTCAAGAACCGCACGTCGCAACTCTACCACTCCGTAACGCAGTTGCAGAGCGAGCATCGCCTTGCGCTTTCGGGCACTCCGATAGAGAATTCGCTGGGCGATTTGTGGTCGCTCATGGAAGTGCTCAATCCCGGACTCCTTGGCGGATTTACCGACTTCTCGCGCCTCTATATGCAGCCGATAAGCGAGCAGATTGAGGAGAAACGTACCGCCGCGCTGAGACAGATTGTTGCGCCATACATCTTGCGCCGAACAAAGGAACAGGTGCTTACCGACCTTCCCGAACGCACCGACGAACTTATGGTTTGTCTGATGGATTCGGAGCAGAAAAAGGTTTACGACGAGCAGGTATCTTCTGTCCGTAATCTCATCATAACCACGGGCGAGAGCGCGACGCACAGCACCGCCATTCTTGCGGGACTGATGCGCATACGCCAGATTGCCAACCATCCGCGCTTGCCCGAACTTACCAAGGAGGGCTCAACGCTCAAGCCATCAGACCTCTCGATAAATGAGTCGGGCAAGTTGAAGGCTGTCTTCTGCCATCTCGAAAATATCATCAGTTCGGGGCACAAGGCTCTTATATTCAGTGATTTCGTTAATCTTCTCGAAATCGTCTCTGCCGAGTTCGACCGCCGCGGCTGGAAGTTTGTGCAGCTGACAGGCTCTACGCAGAACCGCGAGGATGTTGTGAACCGCTTTCAGAACGATGCCGACTGTCCGTTCTTCCTCATCAGCCTAAAGGCTGGTGGCGTGGGACTGAACCTTACCGCTGCCGACTATGTCCTTCTGCTCGACCCTTGGTGGAACACCGCTGCCGAGGAGCAGGCTATCTGCCGCGCCTATCGCATGGGGCAGCAGAATCCTGTTTTCGTGTACCGATATGTTTCCGAGTCAACTCTCGAGGAACGAATCCTGCATCTTCAGCGCAACAAACAGACACTTGCCGAGGCTGTTCTTAACAGTCATCTGCTCGATGCCGAATTCACAGACAATTGACAATTGGAACTTAGAGAGAGTTGAAAGTTGAAAAAACAATTTAATTGACAATGGACAGTTGACAATTTATTTTGAAAGTTGAAAATCGCGTCAAGATAGGGGCAAGTAAGGGGATAGTAAGTGGCAAGTAAGACGCAAGGTAGCGGCAAGTAAGCCGAAAGGTACGTTCAAGGTTCGTTCAGGGTACGTTCAAGATTCGTTCAAGGTACGTTCTGGGTACGGGGAAGTAAGCCGGTAGGTACGGGGTAGGAACGGGGTAGCTACGGGGTAGGTTCGGAGTAGCTACGGGGAAGCAAGCAGAAAATAATTGACAATTTTTAGTTGAAAGTTGAGAATTGAAACTTGAAAATTCTTAAATTTAGAGATACATGCCTTTGCTTTATCCCAAATCGGTCATTAGAAATTTTGCCTTACATAATGTTCAGATAAGTATTCGGAGCCTATAAAAATATAAGCGAAAAGTGCTAATGATTGACTCTGAATATTTAAACCAACTTACATTTTGCTACTTATTTTTTCTAATGACCGTTTTGGGTTTATTAAAAATCGAACTGCCGTATTGATGAAAACACAAATCTCTTGCATATATTTACAAAGTGGCGGAAGGGGCTGAAGAAGAAACGCTTGTGGCGGTGCTGGTAAAAGATGAAAAAACTGGTGAAAAGATATTTAAAAAAATAATAAAATAAAAATATGGAAATAAGGATAATTCGTTGGTGTAACTATGCTTTTTTAGACGGAATATTGCTGAAAATGGACACGTATCCTGAATTAGGATGGGGGTATACTACAAGAAACTCGATTCTTGCAGAAAAGTATGGGTTCAAAAAGGAATTTTATCCCAAATCGGTCGTTAGAAGTATATTATTCCGTGGTTAGGTTTATAAAACATTGAAAATAAGTCACTTGCAAAGTCATTTTTCTAATGGCGGTCATTAGAAAATTCAATTTATAAAGCATTTGTTATCAAGCGATTATGAAAGCAACCACGAAAATAGTCATCCTAATAACCGATTTGGGTTTATGATTTTGAATATTTCTTTCCAATAAAAGACATCGCCCATACAAGAGGCTTCGAGTCGAACGTATATTGCAAGTATAAGGGCTTTGAGTTCTTTGTACACTCATACAACGTTTGTAATGACAAACTGTTTTGTATATCTCCGGAGTCTTATGAGGCTGCAAAATTCTTTGGATTTTCAGATGGGGCGATGCGGTATGAAATGCCAAATTTAGATGTTCCCCTCTCCGACCTTGACGAAATCTATCGCAAGCGTCGCAAGTTAGACAAATTCATCTTCGACGTAGACCCAATAAAGCCGATATATAAAGACGGCAAGTGGCTAATAGAACCAGATGAAAACGGCGTGTATGTTATTTAATATCAAATACTTTTTAATAAATTGACACTCGCTTCGGCTTCTTGCATCACCGAGACCGACATTTACAAAAATCAAGTCCTTGTAAAAAAAATCCGCCCTCGCAAGTCATTAGGAGATGATGCGAAGGCGGGTTCCTATTCATAATTCAATCCAAAAAACTTTCTGCTAACGGATGTTGTTGTTACCACCAATCAACATTGAATGTGAGTCCTGCGCTGAAGCCCCATCTGTTCTTGAACGGAAAGTCGTCTTCCAGTCTCATATGCCATGCTTCGAACAGGTTGCGTTCGGCTCGGGCATAGATTCCTACCACCTCGCCGAAGTTATAGCAAATGCCGGCATTCAGTCCGGTGCTGCCGAAGAAGCTTGCCTGTGCTCCTACGAAAAAATCGAGTTTAGAAGGCAGTTTCAGCGTTTCCTGAAAGTGATATTTTAGCGTAAAAATGCCGTCCATGCCGTCGACGTAGTTCTTATTGCCGTATTCGTCGTTGTATGGCTCAACCACGCGCGCTGCAATGCCTATCGACATATAGTCGGAAATTCCGTAGTCTGCACCAAATTCGCCGCCGTGCTGCTTTCCGAAGTTCAGATAGCCGACGTGCAGCTTGAAGTCGTCGTCGCCGTCGAAGGCCTGTGCCTTGCCGCTCAGGGCAAAGCCAATGAACATTGCCATCGCAAAAAGGCGCAAGATTGCTTGTCTGTTGCTCGTTTTCATCGTCTTGTATTATTCTTTGATTGTGTATTTGCTAATGTATCTGACACGGCGGCGCTCGTTTGTCTTGCTGTTCTTTACTGTCTGGTTGCCGTGTACTATGAAGTTCTCGTCGTACCAGTGCATGCTGTCTGTGTATCTGGCTCTCTTTATGCTCTCGCCGTCGCCAATGGTCTCCAGAATCTCGGTGTTACGGTCTTTTACAACCTCGCCGTCCGAGTTGCGGAACAACTTTGATGTAAGTCGCTTTCCGTCGGTAAACACGGTGCTCACGTTATTGCCCTTCAGACTTGCCGAAACGAATGCCTTTACAAAGAAAGGCTTTTCGCGAGGCTCCATCTTGAAGCAGTTGTCCCACACAATGTTTCCCTGATTGTCGAACTTTACAAGAACGGCATGTGTGTAGAAATATCCGTTGAACGTAGCGTAGACACCTCCGAAGCCGTCGCGCGTGGTGGTGTATGTAGGATAGTAAGCCTCGCCCAGATAGTAGTAATAGCCGTTCTCCGACATTATCTTGTGGCTTGCAATGTGATAGTTTAGGCTGTATTCCTTGCCGTTCTTCTCGGCCTTCTCCTTGCGTCGTTCAACCTTAGCCTTCTTCTTGCTGCTCATGTATTCTGTAAAGTTCTTCAGGTTCAGGAAGTTGTAGAACTTTATGAACTTAAACTTGTCTCCTTCGAGCTGGGCAAAATAGATGCCTTGCGCCATTCCTTCCTTCTTGTTGGTGTAAGTTCCTGTAAGAAAGTATTTTCCGCCCGACTTTGACACCGACGCGTTGCAGATGTACTCCTTCATGTCCTTTGTGAGCAGTATGCGGCTGTGTGTGCTGCCGTCGAGTCCGAATCGCATAAGATAGACATTCTCTTCTACCTTAACGAGTGAGTTTATCTCGCCGTCGATAATGGTGTTTTCGAGAATGAAGATTTTCTTGTCGCGCACTCCGTCGATGTGGATGTCGCTGTATTTCGTGTCGCCGTTTTTCAGGTTTACTATGCCTATGCGCTCAATCTTCTTCTGTGTCGAGCTGAACACCAGATATCCGTTTTCTATGCAGAGGCTGCGCATCGAGCCTTTGTGCGTGTATTCGCCCTCAACCACGTTGGTCTTGTGGGTGTTGGTGTTGTATGCCACAATCAGGAACGAGTCGTCGCTCTCGCGCAGTATGCTGTAGCATATCTCCCTGTCACTTTCGCAGGTGTATAATTCCATGTCCTTGCTAATCAGCATCGAGTCTGTTGCCACCAGTTTGAGGTTGGTGTTGTAGTGCTGAATTTTGAACCATCGCTTGTCGTCCTGTGTCTTCTTGTCGAACATTTGTTCAAGCACGCCATACTCGCCCATCGGAGTGGTGTATGTGTCTTTGTATTCGCGGTAGGGAAATTCCACACGCGCAGTTACTTGCGCACGACTTACAGTACTGCACAGTAAAAATAGTAGTAAATAAATTGTTTTGTTCATGATTCTTTTTGTCTCTAATTCTGCGCGCAAAGTTATATCTTTTTGTCATATTTTTGTTGTTTTGTCTGCCTGCCAGTGTTGTTTTTAACTTTTTTTAGGATAATTTCGATATTTCTATTTTATGAAAGATATCTCTTTGAAAGACCGAATGTAAGTTGGAGTATATTTTTGTCTACTGAAGATAAAAAATGCGCCACATCTTCGCAATCAATAACTTGCGAGGATGTGGCACGTTTTTTCAGAAAAAGTATTATTTCTTTCCCTTCAGATGCTTGTCGAAGAAGTCGAGAGCCTTCTGCTGCATCTCTTTGCTGAAAAAGTGCGGACCGTTGCTTATAAAACTCTCGAAGTTGTCTTTTGCTCCGGCGGCAGTCCACACATCGCCCATAATCTGATAGGCATGGTTCACGCCGTCTACGGGGAACAGTTTGTCGGTTGCACCGTTCATGAACAGCACGGGGCATGGCGCAATCAGGCTTGCCACATCGGCATAGTCCATCTTCCTTACAAGTCCCGGAATCAGCATGCAATAGGCAGAGCCGCCCTTGTTCTGGTTGTTCTCGAGCGTCATCAGTTGGTCGG
>Ga0256405_10002214_pt1 | contig 46438 bp, 37 predicted proteins | sample RumenRJG_02DNA_FD_189096 | JGI IMG/M metagenome (GOLD analysis project Ga0256405, IMG submission 189096) | Bovine rumen microbial communities from Lethbridge, Alberta, Canada - RJG_02 | ecosystem: Host-associated > Mammals > Digestive system > Stomach > Rumen | place: Canada: Alberta... | reverse complement strand
ATGTATGGTTCTCAGTACAGACAGATCCTGACGATTATACGACAGTGGTGACTGATTTAACGACATCCGCTCATCCGGAAGTAGATGATGAAGGTAATCCAAAGAATAATGGGTATTTCTATCAGCAAAGTGGAGAGAGCTTTACTGTTTCTTTAAAACCCACATGGAATTTGAGATTTACCAACTTGCCCAAGGGTTCGTCATATACAATTGTTGAGACTAGCACAGAGGGATTTGAGTTTAGCAGTGCAAGTCTAAATCCTGCAGGAGATGATGAGCAATTTACTGTGACAAAATCTACTGCAACTGTAACAGGTGTTGTTGCTGAATATAGTAAACAGTATCAGATCACATATACGAACCGTTGTACAATGCTTGATATTGTAGTCATTAAGACAGACGATGCCGGTACATCAATCCCGGGAGCAACATTTAATTTGTTGAAAAAGGATGGAAACAGCTATCAGGCTATTCCTAATAGAGATGATTTAGTGAACTTCTCAATCCCGGTTGATGGTATTAAGCTTACAGGGTTGCTGCCTGGTGATTATAAACTTGAGGAAGTTACTCCTCCTGATGGATATATCATCATTAAAAAGGAAACATATTTCAATCTTAGCGATTCGGATGAAGTAATTAAGCTTAGCGATGAGAGCAAAGATATTGCATCAACTTCCGGAGAGAAGAGAGATACTGTTTCTATTAAAAATCAACCGGGCCAGGAACTTCCTCTTACTGGCGGTCCTGGAACCCTTCCTTACACATTAGGCGGATTTATTCTTATGATTTCCGCTTTGATGTACGGCTTCATGATGAGGCGTAGAGAAAGGAGGTTAATGTAAGCCTCCGATCTCGACGAATAACTTACGCCGAATCAAGAAACCGTAATAATGCAACAGAAGATGCAGCCGGCCCGACGGAGAAAACGTCGAGATTGTCGGAGGGACACCCGGAGGGCGGCTGCTACGAAAAAACTTGAGGAGAAACACAAAAGAAAGGAAGACTTGATCATGAAGAAAATGAAAAAGCTCTTTGCAATGCTGATCGCTATGGTTATGGTACTGGGGATGAGCATGAGTGCATTTGCTGCGACAGTTGAAGTCAAAGACGTTATTGATGGAGAAGAGTATACTGCTTATAAGATTTTGAACTATTCTGATAACGGTAAGACAGGTGATGAGCGTGCGGTTTCTTACTATCTGTCAGATACTGAATATACCCAGATTGGCTCGGTTCTTGAAGCTGCAGGGTTTGCTTTCACGGCTTCTTCCGATGGAAAGCAGTATACAGTTAATAATGCTGAAACTGTTGATGTTGCTGGAGCAGCAGCATACCTGAAAGCACACTTGAGTGATCTTGGTAATGCACTTGGCAAGTTTGGACCTGTAACTGGTGCAGACGGTCAGGCAAATTTCACTGACCTTGGAACGGGATATTTCTTTATTACATCTACTGCAGGTTCCTTCGCTGCTTTGCATGACGAAAACGAGATCGCAACTGTAGTAGAGAAGAACACAGTTACTACTCCTGATAAAAAGCAGGGCTTGGAAGATGGCACATATGCTGATACTCAGCTTGATGTCAACATCGGAGATACAGTTTATTACGATGCTGAGATTAAGATTGGTAAAGGTGCTAACTATGAAATTACCGCAAAAGATACTCTTTCTACTGGTCTTACACTGAACCATGGTGATGGTGATATTACAGTAGAAGTATCCGGCACAACAGTTCCGGCTGCTAACTATAGTCTGGATGCTACAGACAGCGGTTTTACTATTGTTTTCACTTCAGAGTATATTGCTACACTCGCTGAAGATACTGTCATCATGATCGAATATAGTGCTGTTGTAAATGAGAATGCAGCAATTGCAACTGCTATCCCGAATACATTTGAGATTGATTATTCTAAACAGCACTTTGAGGATCACACCGATATTAAGACCTATGATGTGAATCTTAAGAAAACTGACGGAACAAATGCACTGGCTGGTGCTAAGTTCAATCTCTTTACTGCCGAGACAGGTGGCACTGCACTCAAATTCTCAAAAGATAACACTGGCTATTATCTTGATGCAGAGGGTACAGCAGAAATCGATGCTGGTGACGGAACTGGTGTGAATATTCGCGGTCTTGCGCCGGGAAAATATTGGTTCGAAGAGACTATTGCTCCTGATGGCTATAACAAGCTTGATAAGAGAATTTCTGTGGATGTTACAAAAGATCAGACTGCCACAGCTGAAGTTACTGTCGTGAACGAGGCGGGTGCAATCCTTCCCTCCACCGGTGGCATGGGTACGACCATCTTCTATGCACTTGGTGCTGTTCTTGTAATCGGTGCAGGTGTGGTTCTGGCAACCCGCCGCCGCAACGCACAGTAATCCGATATCTGACTGAAATTACAGATATTGCATAAATGACTGAGACGCATATCGTCTCTCCACATATCCCTGCGGGCTCCATTTCTTTCCCCCGGAGCCCGGGGGATACCTAAAGAGCTCATCCATTTCCCGGAAAGCCCCGGTGAATACAAGAGACTTCCCGGGAAGCGGATGAACCAACACACAGGTAATATATATGCTGAAATGGATTAAAAAGAATGGCATCACGCTTCTGCTGGTTGCGGTGATGCTGGTCGGAGCGGGGCTTATTTCCTACCCGACATTCGCGGACTGGGTGAATTCACAGAACCAGTCCAGGGTCGTCACATCGTATATCGATGCGGTGAATAAGATTGACCCGGCCGAATATGAACGGATTCTGGAATCGGCGGAGGCCTATAACAGGCAGCTGGCGGAGAATGGCGTCAAGTTCGTCTGGACCGACGAGGAGCGGGCAGAGTATGAAAAACAGCTCTCCCTCGAGGGCAGCGACATCATGGGCTACATCACCATCGATAAGATCGGTGTCCGCCTGCCGATACATCACGGAACCGAAGAATCGGTGCTGCAGACAGCCATCGGCCATCTGGAGTGGTCTTCCCTACCGGTTGGAGGGGAGAGCAGCCACTGCATAGTTTCCGGACACCGGGGACTGCCGTCGGCGAGGTTATTTACCGATATCGACAAGATGCAGGAAGGCGATATCTTCACGCTGTCGGTATTGGACCGGGTATTCACCTACCAGGTGGACCAGATATCAACGGTGCTGCCCTACGAGCTGGAAAACCTGCAGATAGAGCCGGGGAAAGACTACTGCACCCTGGTCACCTGCACGCCGTATGGTATCAATACCCACCGGCTTCTGGTCCGGGGAATCCGGATCCCAAACCTTCCAGAGAAGGCGGCGGAGACTGCGATAGTAAGTGAAGGGGAATCGCAGGCGGAAGTGCAAACAGGCTGGTCACTGCCGGTGCCGGTATTCGTTGCCGCACCTTTGGCGACACTGGGACTGCTGCTTATCATATTCATGATTCGCATGCTGATGCGGCTCACGAATAACAATAACAAGGGGAAAACTGACCAAAAGCATAAACAGGAGGATGAATAAGATGATGAAGAGGAAGTGGACAACAGGAAAATGGGGAAAACGCCTGTTCACGGCAATTCTCAGTGCTGCCATTGTCCTGACCGCAGCTACGCCCGCTTTGGCGGTGCAGCATATCGATCCAAAGAAGAGCGACTGCTCCATTACTCTGGATCTGAAATATAAGGATGCGGCAAATGCTGAGCAGCAGATGAAAGATGGTGAAGAAATTCAGATTTACCAAGTTGCGACGGTAAAGATTGATAACGGATACCACTTCGAGCTGACAGAAGCATTTGCCGGTATGGACAGCGCAAAGGGCATTCCGGACATGGATGGATCTGCACTGGGGAACCCGGACCTGGCAAAAAAGATTGCAGCGGATGTGGATACTGCCAAAGCAGCGGCAAAGACAACTGCGAATGCCGCGAATGGCAGCGCGAAGTTCAGCGGACTGAATCCGGGACTGTACTTGATTCGCCACAATGCCAAATCCCGGAATGACGTTACATTTAATCCTTTCCTTATTTCTATTCCGGACGAGAACGAATCCTATGATGTGGTTGCGGACCCGAAGCTGAGCTTCCTGCTTGCCATGGAACCGTGCGTCATCGATCCGCCGGTAATTAAGAAAGTACTGGATTCCAATGGTAACGAAATTACGGATACCACCGGAACATTCGTGTTCCGCATGGAGCCGACTGGAGCAAATGCTTCCACAGCGCCAATGCCGGACGGACTCGGAATAGCGAAGGACCTGACACTGAAGGGGTCTACAACTTATGCAGGGACCGGCATCTTCGGGCCTTACTATAAGGACAGTGTCGGAACACTCTCCGAGTTTGGCGAAATCACATATGATCAGGAAGGTGTCTGGACCTATAAGATCAGCGAGGTCAGCGTTTCTGACGGATATGAAGTGAATGAAGAAATCTATACTGTAACCGTTACAGTAACCGGTGATTTTGAAGCACGGAAGTACAAAGCAGATATTACGGTTGTAGATAAGGACAACCGCGAAATCAAAGATGCAGCATTTACCTTTACCAACAAGCAGACACCGCCTGAGACCAACCCGCCGACCGGCGGCGGTGGCAACGGCCCGGGCGGCGGCGGACGCCGGTCCCGTCCGGAGACTTCCAATCCGCCTACTACCCCGGGTGAAGTACTCGGTGCGACCCGTGATGCAGCAGAAGATACAGGCCGTGGCGTTCTCGGCGCTGTGAGAAATCCGCAGGTTCTCGGCGCAGTCCGCACCGGAGATACCAGCGCGATGGTAACCTGGGCAGTCATTCTGATGCTCGCAGCAAGCGGCATTGTTGGCTGGTTCAATGTATATCGCAGAAAAAAGAGCATCCAGTCACTGTAGTTAGACATGCATAGCAGACTTAAAATGCAGGCCTCCGTTGCTTATGGCGGGGGCCTGCGGTGGATCATGGAGAATAATGTGTATGATGCAGAAAAAAGTACCGCTGGTTTCAATGGATCTCTATCTGCACCGAAAGCATGGTGTTGTCTCCGGCGTGATACACGACATGAGAACAGGAAGATGGGCCTGCATCACCTGTTTGGACCAGCTGTTTTTGTATTTAGATGATGTTCTCAATGATATGAGTTCTGACAGGGATGATAGAGATAGAGAGAGACGAAGGCCGGAACTTGGTGAGAAGTCGGAGTCATTTGCCAGGATACCGTCGAATGATGTGAAAAAACTGGAACTTCAGATTACCGGTGGAAAACACAAGACCCTTCAGGGACAGATTTACCTGGCCGGGGAAGAATCGGGAGAACCCAGACCCTTCTCCAGCTGTCTGGAATTGTTAAAGAGGATACATCAGCTGATCTGATATGGTTTTTTCAGGAGAATGAGGATGAAATGGAACGGAATAAAACAGCATGGAAAAACCATTGGTGCAGCGGTGCTTGTGATGCTTCTGATATGTCTGGCTTCGTGGAACGGGGAATCTGCCGTATCGATTGCTTATGCTGTCCGGACAGCTGTTTTTTCAGATGTCATGCCTTCTATTCTGATTGTTATTATCGCTGCGGCTGCACTGGCTGTAGATGGGATGAGAAAATAGGGTGCATTGGTTTGAAAGGCGTCTCGTTAAAAATTCGTGATATGTAACAAATTTCTTTGATTTATGTTGTTTTTATCCCCTCTGTTTCCTGTCAGGTTTTCACAAACTTGTTTTAGAACAAATGAATATGATTGATTCCCTGTCTGCCGGCTCGTATAATGAGAGTAAGCAGACAGTTTTCTTTCTTTGAAAAGGATATGGAAGGTAAGTATTCTGTCTGCCCCAGCAGCTGTAATTCTGCACTGTCGTGAGGGTTCGCAGGAGAATTCTGCTGTTTTGGGGGCAGCGATCTCCTGTGTGCGGCATTCATACGCAAAGGGGGTCTGCATATGAGCACTAAAAAAATTAACGTAAACCGAAACCACAAGGATACTGTATTTCGGATGCTGTTCAGGAAAAAGAAAGCACTGCTTTCTCTGTATAATGTACTGAACGGTACCAATTATCAGGACGAGTCAGACCTGGAGGTCGTAACCCTGGAGAATGCTGTATTTCTGCGAATGCGGAATGATGCGGCATTTGTCTTCAGAGAAAGACTGTATGTGTGTGAGCATCAGTCAACCGTGAACTGCAACATGCCTCTCAGGCAGCTCTTTTATGCGTCCGATACGCTGCGGGCGATGATTCCGGTTGAGCAGCTTTTCCATCGGAAGATGGTCATGGTTCCGGAGCCGAAGTTCGTTGTGTTTTACAATGGCACGGAATTCCTGCCGGAGAGGACGGTTTACTATCTGTCAGAACACTATATGACAAAGCCGACGACTCCGGAACTGGAGCTTAAGGTAACGGTCTACAACATCAACAAGGGTAACAACAGAGACCTTGTGGAAAGCTGTGAACTGCTTAACGGTTATGTAGAATTCGTTCACAGGATTCGTGAGAATCAGAAGGATATGGAAGTTGAGGATGCCATCCTCACGGCCATTGACAGCTGTATTAAGGATGGTATTCTGAAAGAATTCCTGGAGCGGGAAAGGAGTGGCGTTATGCAGGCAAGCTGGTATGAGATTGATGAGAACAAGTTCTGGGAAGAAGAACGCATGTATGCGCGGGAAGAGGGACTGGAAGAAGGGCGTGCAGAAGGGCGTGCAGAAGGCAGGGAAGAAGGTATCCTCCTCAGTATAAGGAACCTCATGAAGGCGATGTCCTGCACTGCCGATGAAGCTATGGCAAGACTGCTGATTGCGCCGGAGGAGCGCGGGAAGTACCTGGCAAAGCTGTGATACTGAAATGCTGAAACAATTAAAAAAACAAGCAGAACCGGACGGGCAGTCTGTACCGCTCATCCGGTTCTGCAGCGTGAAACGACCTCCCCATCCGGGAGGTCGTTTGTTTGGGATTTGTATTGTTTCAATGTGCCGTCTCTGCCAGGAAGGTCTGAATGTTGTTTCCTGAAGAAATCTGCCGCACCAGCTTTTGTGGCTGAAGCTCCTCTGCCTTGAGGTAGCGTACCTGGACTTCCTGCCGGGGCGCTTTGGTCCGGTTCATATCGGCCGCGGTCTCGGTCAGGGCGCCAAACATCGGAGCTGCGACAGCCAGCCCTGTGGCTGCTATCAGGGCAGCGACGGTAATGCGGATTCTGTTTTTCGGATAGTGTTTCATTGCGGCCCCTCCTCCGGTTTTTAACTCATGCTTTCACATATAAAGACCGGAATAAGAGGGAAAAGGTCACATCTCAGGCTCTTTTTCTGCGCAGATATACATTGCACCAGCCGGCGATGCCGCTGACGGCAAGCATCAGAATCACGGCCCAGATAACCATCGCGCTGGAATCGCCGGTGCGGACTGCGCCAAGCACCTGAGGATTTCTCACAGCGCCCAGAACGCCGCGACCTGCATCTTCGGCCGCATCACGGGCTGCACCGAGAACCTCGCCCGGTGTGGTGGGAGTATCCGGCGTCGAGTTATTGGAGGTCTCCGGACGGGAACGGCGTCCGCCGCCTCCCGGACCGTTACCGCCGCCGCCGGGCGCCGGAACTGTTTACCGCATAATAGGGACCGTCGTTTCCGCTGTGAACAACCAGAACATAATCACCGGCAGGGGTATCCGGCCAGTTGGTACCGCTGAACGTTCCGGCAACCTCCCCGGTTACAGAAAAACTATCCTGCTCATGAACCGTAGTTTTCCCGTCATTACTGAGTTCAACATCTTCGATGATCTCGATCCCTTTGTCTGCAAAGTGAACCATGTTTAAGGTTTCTTCGTCACGGATTCTGATGGCATCGGCATGTTCGATGGTGACCTCCACGGGGGCAGAAGGCTCAATCTTCACACCGTTATACAGAATACGGATGTCAAAAAATCGGGCATAACTGATTTCTGCAGTTACTTCATCAGAGCTCAGGCGTCTAACGATTTCTCTATATAACTCTCATAGGCGGCAGTGCCTTCCAGGATTTCTTCGGCTTCCAGGACTGCGCCGCGGGGGATGTTTGCTTCGGGGCCGTATGTTACGCTGATATCATAGGAATCGCCGCTGGCAGTAATGACACGGCGTGTTAAAGTTTCTGTTTCGACAATTATGGACGCTCAACAGAAAACAGGGTGTAAATAAAATACAACTATTTGTCAGGTGATCCTCAGAAAAAGATGAAAATAATACACGTAAATAAGAGATATTTTGGTTGATATTCTTAGAAAGAACTGCTTTAAGATATGTCAGAATTGACGATTGAACAATGGCGAATAGATATGCAGGACTTTGGCTTAAGTAAGCCAAAAGACGCATTAATATACATGATATATGAGAATCTTTTGTCTGATTTGTGATATGCTTATATCTACGTACAATATTGTAATACTTTTATTATTGACTGTGTTCTTAGACATCAGCATTATTGTATTGAAGAGGTTTGCCCTATTCGTGTATCCCAGGAGGTGATGACACAATGACAACTGCCAAGGAAAACACAATTCAGAAGCAGGTGAGGTGACAGTGTCTTTTCAGATTTCAGTATATACACTTGCTATAATGGATGCGTTTGTTAAGAATATCATAGTGGGTAATGTATCCGGTCCGCTCGATCTTCATGCATTCAAAGAATAATCATCGACCCAACCAGGAGTTACTGCGAGAAAGCAAAAGCACATCTTGCTTTTGTCGATTACGTACGTTATAATGTACGTATGAAAAAGGAGGTAATTGCTATGACGACAACTACCATTACAAACTTCAGGAAGAATGTTTATTCTATGGTAGAGAATACGGTTCGATTTAATGAACCTGTCAGCATCACTACCAAAGACGGAAATGCAGTAATGATCAGCGAGGAAGAATACCTGGGCCTGATAGAGACCCTTTATCTGACGTCCCTTCCTGATATGAAAGAAAAGCTGACTGACGGCCTCAATACGCCTCTTGAAGACACCATACCTGAGGAAGAGGTGGACTGGTAAATGTATAAGATTGTCTACACCAAAACCGCAGTCAAAGATATTCCAAAACTCAAATCTGCTCATCTCGACACGAAAGCCAAAGCATTAATTGATGTTATCCGGGAAAATCCATTTCAGACACCACCAAGCTACGAAAAACTGGTTGGGGAACTGCAAGGATTATACTCACGAAGAATTAACGTACAGCACCGTCTGGTGTATCAGGTATTAGAAGATGAAAAAACAATCAAGATAGTCAGTCTATGGACCCATTATGAAAGATGAGATTCGAGACATAAGATAAAAGAAAGAATCCCTCCGGGAACATTTCAAAAAAACATCAGCATTGCTTACGTACAGAAATTCAGGTATAATTTTGTTATACACCAAAAAGGGGGTGAAAACGATGCCGACCATTAAATCCAGCGCAGATCTGAGAAATCACTATAATGATATCTCGGAGTTTTGCCATACATATGCAGAACCGGTTTTTATTACAAAGAATGGGAAGGGAGACCTTGCCGTAATGAGTATCGAGGTCTATGAACAAATGATGGGAAGACTTGAATTGTACAATAAGCTGCAGGCAGGACTGGAAGATGTCCGGGAGGGCAGAACAGTGCCGGCAGAAGATGTCATGTCCGAAATCCGCAAGAGGAGACAGCGATGAGTTTCAGGATTCATTTCACCCGGACGGCGGCAGCAGACCTGGAAGAAACCGTTGACTATATTGATCACGTGCTTTTCAATCCGGATGCATCAGAGCACCTGCTTGAGCAGCTGGAAAAGGAACTGCTGAATCTTGCAGAGTTTCCGGAATCCCGTGCATGCACAGAAGACCCTTTTCTCGCAGAGCAGGGGATACGATTTGTTACTGTAAAGAACTACCTTCTGTTTTACACGATCGATGCGGAGAATCAGGCTGTATATATCATACGGTTCCTCTACGGGAAAAGAGACTGGATAAATGTGCTCAAGACCGGATTCTCCATACTGTAGCAGACAGGGCAGAATAAGAAAAAGCATAAGATAACATATATGTAAACGAAACAATCCCTCGGGGAATCACACTATAATCGTGCAATTCCCGGGGGGATTATTCATGTGTTTTTCTGAAAAAATATGTCAGACCATCTGATATATCCTTTTCACCAGCTCCAGTCCGCTCTTAAACATCATAGCTTCCCGCGCGCCTTCTTCCGAGGAGCAGAGTTCGCCCTGGATGGTCCGATACTTGCTGCCCGTGACCCGAAGCTCCAGCTTTTTCACGTTCTTTGCCGGTATTCTGGCAAATGACTCCGACATCTCCGGCAATTCCGGGCCGCGGCTTTTTCCCGCAACCGAATCCGGCCTGCAATTTTCCTCATCGATGACATCACCGAGATAGAGGAGCAGCTGATCAAGTCCTGAAATGCAGGCCCATTTCCCGGCTCTCATATCATGGATTACGCCGGAGATGGTTCCCTTCTCCCGGCGGAGATACAGGTCCATGGACGCTAATGGCGGTCCGATATGCATCATCGAAATTTCCTCCTCGCACAGATCTCGCAGGCCCCCGCTGCAATGAGCGGGGGCCTGTTATTGTGTGCTGCTATATGAGTCTGTCTTCAGTAACTTCTGCAGTAACCAGATGTCTATTGTTTAATTATATGTTTCTTTTTCTTCTCTGGTACATGTTGAACCATCCGACAATGCCGCTGGCAGCGAGCATCAGGATGACCGCCCAGGTTACCATCGCGCTGGAGTCGCCGGTGCGGACTGCGCCGAGAACCTGTCCCTGCGGATTTCTCACAGCACCAAGAACACCGCGGCCTGCATCTTCTGCGGCATCACGGGTTGCACCGAGAACTTCACCCGGGGTAGTAGGAGTTGTCGGCGGATTGTTGGAAGTCTCCGGACGGGAACGACGCCCGCCGCCGCCACCGGTCGGGCCGCCGCCACCGCCGTTAGTGGGCGGATTTGCCGGCATGTCAACACGGAATGTGGTCGGATCATCCAATGCCGCATTCTGGCCATTGATCTGAATTGCTGCGTTCAACTGGCCGGTTGCCGCATCCAGAGTAACTGTCACGGTAATGGTATATCTTGCTGTATCTCTGGCATATCCGTCGGAGGACTGAGTCTCTGTCACCACGTAGGTATAGGTGCCTGCCTGTGTGAACCGTATGGTTCCCAGGGCTGTGGAAACGCCGTTTGCATCCACATAGTGCTTGCCGCTTCCATCGGTGCTGACGCTGGTGGAACCGGTAATGGACAGGTCACTGTAGCCTTCCGGCATCGGAGCGCCGTTCTGTCCTTCGAGATGATAAGTAAACTGGCCGGTGGTATCATTTATCCGCTGACCATTGGAGTCGTTCACAATCTTCTCGACCTGCGGTGTGTAGGTGCACGGCTTGGTGGTGTAGTTATTCGTAAATACTGCCACATCGTAGGTCTTGCCGTTCTCTGTCGGATTGTTGTTGGCGTCAACCTTAATATAAGAAGAAGTCTTGGTCAGATTGCCGTCTTCCCCTTTGGTTACCACTACCGTCTTGAGATAACGGGTGCTGTCATAGGCATAGGGGCCGGTTCCTGCTTCCTCTTCCACGATGTACTTATAGGTACCCACAGTGTCGAAGTACATATTGCCGAACTCATGCTCACCATCGCCGACAATCTCTGCCTTCATGGTGCTGCCCTTCTGTCCATTCGGCATCGGGCATTCTGCCACAGGCTTGGAATCCTGCTGAATGGGATACATCTGGAAACGGAAGGTATCCTTCTGTCCGGCAGGAGCATTCAGAACAACCTTTCTGATTGGCGGGTCATCCAGGCAGGGACCATAGGTGTGCGGATATGCCACCTTTTCCACCTTCGCACCCTCTGTACCGTCTGCCTTTATCTCGGCTGCGGTAATCAGAGTGGTCAGTCCGCCTTTTCCGTCATTCTTCACATATGCCCGGATATGATAGGACGCTGTATTCAGGTTCCAGGCATCGACAGCATCCGGATTTCCCTTGGAAGTAAGAGTTGCTTCATAAACGCCTGCATGTGGGAACGCGAATGTCAGATTCTGCGTTGAATTATCCGTGATGGAAAATGCCGCCGGGTCCACACTCCAACCCTTAGCCGGTGTGGTGAGCGCCACTTCATATTCAACAGCCATGCCGCTCGGAATATCCACCAGCTTGCCTGTCTCGTCCGTTACCGTCGTTGATACGGTCTGCGAAACCGGCAGTGTCACGGTGGAACCCGCATCCGTGATGTCTGTCACGGATACCGGATCCGAAGTCGGATCTGCGTACGCGGACATGCTTCCCATTAATGTCGATGCGATAAGAGTGGCGGTAAGGAACGCCGCCTTCATGCGATTCCGCAATGTATTATTTCTCATCGTTGCCTCCCTCGTCCGTTAAATCTAAAACTTGGATTTCTTCTATTTCTTCCGGAACAGCTGATGTGTCAGCTACCGGTTTTGTTCGATGTAACAGTTTAAAGATCCCTGCTCCGACAAGCCCAATCGTCAGTACGACAAAAGCTCCGAAAACATAGATCCACCAGGCGGGCAGTGTCTTCAGGAAGGGAAGATTCGTTCCCTGCACGATGCGCTCCACCACAGCCTTTTCTTCTTTTGGGAATGGGTCTGCGAAGGTTTCATCGCAGATTTTTCCCATCAGGAGATATCTCGCATTCGACGCGCCCGATGCGCAGGTGTTCAGGAGAACGATATGATCCTCCGGCGTCACCCCGATATCTCTCGTGAAATGTGCCTGTTCTTCCAGATAGTCCAGGTATTCCTGTCTCTTGGAATCCTCGACCTTCGGATTGTAGAGTTTCGAATTATAGGCATCGCCGTCGATGATGGCGAAGAACTGCAATCCGTGGTTTTTACCCCCGTAATAGATGTTCCCATATTCATGGGAATCGAAAAATGCTTTTTCCCGGAACAAATCCAGGTCTCCGAACATCTCATGCTTTTCCATGTGATGTCCGTGAATAATGGTATTGAAGTCGGAGAAGTCCGGCTCATTCGCCGAATCCAGGAAGATGCTTCCGCTCAGCGAGAACTTCTTCTCCACACTGGTATTGATATAGCTGTCGTTGGTTTCGCCCTGTACCAGCGGATAATCAATGCCGGTTCCATAAACGGTAATCCATCCCAGAACATCCGGGTTGATGGCCACCAGCTCCGCGAAGGTCGGGGAGTCATCCACGTCCGATTCCGGCTTATAAGTCTCATAGACCGTCGTATCCGCGCCGTTGAAGATGCGCTGCGCATCGTACACCGACCATGATGCATAGAGAAACATCAACAGGAAAAACGTAATAACCGACAGCGTCACCAGCTCGCTGACGATCCGGATGAGGGCCCTTGCCAGCCGAGCTGGCAAGGGTTCTCTCCACTGTCTTACATCATTCAAAGTGTTTACAGAATTCATGCAGACTCATTTCTGTAAGCGGTATAAGAGCCGCTCAATTAAATATCTGTTTTAAACTGATTAGCGAACACGTCTCTTCGCTGCAACGTACAGAGCAATAGCTGCGCCGACTGCTGCGAACATAGCGATGAAGGGAGCTACGCTGATAGCGAGACCGGTGGGGGTGATGGTTTCGAACTTGTTGGTAAATGTCACACTTTTAGCTGCTGTCTGTGGAGCATCAGTGTAGGTAATCTCAGCTTCTGAGGTACCATCCGTCGTTGCCTGACCATCAGAAGTATCACAGCCTGTGAAATAAGTTCCCAGTGTTGTCTTAGTCTCTTCCTCTTTCACAGAATATTTAACGCCCTGCGGAATTTCCTTAAAGAAAACAGACTCTCCATTTTTAAGAATGATCTGACCAATGACTCCATTCTCAGGAATGTTGGTCCAAGTTCCCTGATCATCTGCAGAACCGGTTCCTACCTGATATTTTCCGCCTTTAGTCAAAAGGTCTGTATAGTCAAATAATGCGCTAAAAGTATATTCTGTTTTCAGAGAGTAAGCTTCGCTTCCAGAGACAGCTTTCGTAATAGTAATAGCCGCATTTGTCGTCTGGTCATCCGGAATATCGGGATCGTAAATGTTGACAAATTCTGCTTTGTTTACTTTCTCGTCATTTCCATTCTTAAGAGTATACTCTAGCTTCTTGGATGAATCATTTGACTTATATACACGAAGAGTATATTTCTTGCTTCCCTCGTTATAAGTAGTCCACCCATCAGGTAATGTTTCGGGAGTGACTTCTGCGATGGTAAAAACATATTCGCCAGGAGCAGCATCTTTAAACATGTCTTCAGTTACTTTAATGCCAGTCACAGCAGTATCATTCACAGAACCAGCCGGCACAGTAATTGTTGTATCAGTGAACGTGATAGTGGAAGGACCAGATATTTCGGTGATTGTAAATGCAAAATCAGTAGCGGCAGCAGTCGTTACACCTGCATTGCTTTTTACTTTTTTAGATACAATTCCGTCTTTTCCTTCATCATCCAATTCCCAGGTGGTGACGGTATTTCCATCATCATCTGTATACGTATGTTCAGCAGCCATAGCAATACTGCTCATTCCCAGTGTCATTACCCCAGCCATTGCCAGTGCCATAAGTCTCTTAAACTTCATTATTCAATCCTCCTTGAGAAATGTTTTGTATCGATTTCTCATTCCGTTCCCCCTCCGGACCGTGAATGAGTAAAATCCTTTGTTACAGGTTTCTCCGTCGTATCAGGGTCATAAGTTTCCCTTTTGTTGCGCTGACCTTTACAGCGCCATACATTCTGCTGTCAACGGCCTTCGGCCGGTTGTCACCAAGGACGAACACCTCGTCCTGTGCAAGTGTAATTGGAAATGTTATGCCGTCCACGTAGGGTTCTGTCCTTGTATAGATATCACTCTCTATCTGCGAATAGCCGTTGATTACCAGCCCCCTTTCATCCATGTCCACGGTGTCTCCGGGAACTGCTATTACTCTGCGGATTTGTGTTTCATCGTTAATATTGACGATGACCACATCATCTTTCGAGTATCTTTTATCCAGGCGATAGTAAATTGCCAGGTCACCTTCCTTGACTGCCGGATCCATGGTTTCGTCCTGTACCTGGGTGATGCCGAACATGAATGTGAAGAACAGCACCAGGAACATTCCTATCATCAGAACCTTCAGGAAAAGGAAGAGGAGATCGCTCAGTACCGACGGCTGTGCTTTATTTGGTTGTACGGCAGCTGTCGATTTTTCTGCTTCTGTGGCTTTCTCTTTGCGTTTCATGCCCTCTTCCTTGTCTGAAGATTTTTAATAGTACAAACTCACTTGCCAGTTTCTTTTATCTCCGTGAAACGTATCTGCGCTTCAGGGAGAATCCGAGTACGCACATCATAGCGAAGGCGAACAGGGAGAGAAGGGCGGTCTTAGCGGCAGTGGTATCAAGAGCGAGTCCCGCAGGAGTAACCTTTGGAGCATCATTTGTCACCTTTACTGTGGTTGCCGCAGTAATGGTTCCACTTGCTGCTGTTTTTGTTGCTGTCCCATCATCAATCTGGTAAGACACCTCGAAACGAGAATCCTGTCCGCTTTCTTCCACTTCATATGCGATGCCAGCTGGTACATTAAATACTGCAGAAGCCGTTCCATCTTTTTCGGTCACTTTGAGTTTTACACTATAAGTTCCATTGGATCCTGTAGCATTCTCTGGTGCTTCAATTTTGCCCAGTCCGGTACCTGTAAATGTAACGTCGATATTAAAACCATCTTCTGGAATGGTGATGTACTCAATAGCACCAGTCAGTTTTTTGGTAATAGTAAATGTAAACATTTGCTGTTCCCAAACTGCGACCAAGCCATGGTATACTAGCTTTTCATCTGCTGCGACCTTGCTTACAGTATTCTCCGTATCCACCAGAGTGAATTTATTATCTGCTTCGTTATAAACCAGCCAAAGATCATCAGCAGTAAGGTCTTTACCATCTACTGTATAGATTCCTGTCTCTTCATCGTACTTATAAAGCTTCCCATCAATCGTAATACCATCTGTTACAGAAGTTCCATCTTCAGCAGATTCCGGCATTCTAGCCCATCCAAGGAACTTAAATCCCGGTTTGCTAAAAGTATCAGCACCTTCGATGTCATATCCCTTGTTAATAATGAGTTTCTGGGCGCCATCTTCTTTTGTATAGACTATCGCCTCACCGCCTTCTGGTGTTGTACCTCCGTTTCCATACCAAGCAATATGAGTATTTGTAAGTGACTCAGGATCACCGTATTCTGCCCGAAGCTGTACTGTATATGTTGCTGTCTTTATTTTTGTATGTGTTTCATCTGGTGCAGTAGTGCCGGGTTCCGGATTATCTACTATACGAATATCTTCAGGATTATTAGGATTTACCCATTCTGTTACAAGTACCTGAGCATTATCCTTGAGAACAGTAAATTCGTCGCCCGGGAATACATTAATATCTGTATCAACATATCCTGTATCAGTCCATGTCTGCAGTACCCAGTTTAAAAAGATTTTGTTACTAGGCGCAGTCGAGGCTGCCGCAGCAATAGCCTTCGATTTATCAACATACTGTTTCTCATCCTTGGGTTCATTTGTGCCATCGACCGGATCGTATACAATGTTGATTCCTTTTGCACCATCCAGCGTAGCGCGCCATTTACCATACAGATCCAGTTTCCTAGTTACCCAGAAACGTTCTGCATCTGAGTTATACGCATCTGCGCCAACATTGCCAAATTTGTCCATCGGATCAGTCATATCAACTGTCTTGTCATAAACCGGTTCCTCTGGCACCGTAGTATCATTCAGAACAAATGCATCTCCATTGAACGCTTTTGTGCAAGCCTCATCAGTATACCAGCCAACGAAAACCTGTCCGTTTCGGGTTCCGGTCGGAGTACTAACTTTACCACCATATGCAATACCAAAGTTCATCTCCTGACTATCAGATCCCCAATTAAGGGTTTCATCGTTTTCTGCATTCGGATGCAGGAATACACGATAGCGTATCTGACGCCACTTTGCATAAACGGTAACGCCGCCTAACGGCATGCCTGTGTTAAAATTGTATTCATGCTGGCAAGCCTTGTCTGCAAACCAGCCTTCGAAAACATAGCCCGCTTCACCTTCTGGTAAATCCGGGATATACTCGCCATATGCACTAATATTTGCACCATAGCTGATTCTTTCACTTGTGCTCAGCCGATTTGTTTCCTTGTGCTGTACTACATTACCCGGATAATCATTACCACTGACGTAAACTCCATCCATATAATTAACCGGATAGGTCTTACGCTCGTAATAAAATCTTATAGTATAGTAGTTATCCCAATTCAGCTCGACTCTGCCATCGCTTCCATATGCTGGACTTGAAGCGTACTGGGAATAGCCATCGATGTCATAAAAGTCTTCGTCCTTAGTTGATGTGACTCCGCCATTACTGTCAATCTCAACATGCGCATGTTCCGTGTAATTCTTTCCACCATATGTTGTATCGACCTTGTCGCCTTCCAGCGCCTCCACATAATAGTACATGTGAATAGTCGTGCCTGTTCCGTATCGCATAGCATGGAAGTTTGTGTTTTCCTCTCGCATACTGTCAATGGAAGGAACCTGACCACTGGTATAAATCCTGCTGTTCTGTGGATCCCACACATAGCCAGTGTAGTCGACGCCATTATCTCCCTGAATCGGGAACTCACCGGAGATGTCCTGCTCATACTTAGCAGAAATGACCTTTACAGTACGCCATCCATTACCATATACTGTTTCTCTTGTAAAACGAGGTCCTCTGTAAATTTGTTTATTACCTTCACTATCTGTGTAGGTATATGCATAAGTCGTGTATGTAGTTTCTGTTGAATGCCAGTAAAGCACGTGATATTCGTACCCACTCCACCAATTACCCGTTCTTCTGTAGTAAGTATTCGGGTAGGTTCTTTCAGCTGCTTCAGTACCGTTAGCATCAGAATAAATCGTTCCGCTATAAGTATCTCCCTGGCCCCAGTAGCCATCATTATGCGTCTGGTTCTGTGACAGATGGTAGGTAGTAACAGTCGTTTCTTCTTCAATTTCCTCTTCCAATTTAACCCATTTACCATCTATGTAACCCCAGGTTCCAGAATTATCATTTCTGGTATATCGGTATCCTGTTCCAGTACCATCCCATGCCTCAAATGTCAGAACATATGTGTTCCGATCATAGTACAGGTTAATCACAGATGACCCTTCTGGCACAACAGGAATGTTCTGATCGAAGGTTGCAAGATGGAAACCAGTATACTGATACGGCGTACCATCGATGGTCGCATAAGCCTCATCATACTGACCCTGTTGCTCGATGGTGTCAATTGGCTGCCCTACAGCACCACTTAGAATAAGCGCGTCCTCAAAGTCATAACCATCCCCAGCAATATTCTGCTTCCAAATCAAAACAGTATAGTTTGCGGTTGTATTGGCTGTCCATTTAGCGAATACGGTTGTTCTGGCGTCCAAAGTGTTACCAAATACAAATTCGTCCGTTAATTCCGCAACCATCACAGGATTACCGTCTTCATCGACTATCGGATTGCCATCTTCATCTGTCGCCTGAACATATTGTCCGTTATACCATCCATCGAATGTATATCCCGATCTGGTCATCTCAATCGTTGGTTCTTTTGTTTTTTCTCCAGTCAAGATAAACTGCGGTGCAATATATGTCGCACCTTTACCATTCTCATCAAATACCAGCCAACGACCTTCAGGAGCATTTACTTTAAAAGTTACATCCCCTGTAATTTCGATTTCTGTGTCATTGTAATATATAGTCCCAAGCCCTTCATTTTCGCTCGGATCATAATTGACTACATGCTCAGCGCTATCCGGATCGACAAGCCATCCTTCAAAATTATGCATATCATCCGGTACTGTATAAGGCATATTTACTGTATACTTTTGTCTTGTTCCTGTTTCCTCTGAAGCAAGGTATTTTACATCTTCTGTACCCAGGTTTACGCCATCAACATCCAGATAATGTACTTCGTATACTTTTAAAAGAATAGCGTATACATCAAGGACATCGCCTTCGGCAATTCCTTTTCCTTCATTCATTGAATCGGTATAGTACGCCCTAATATAGTCTCTTACATCCTTGATTGTCTTTGACTTTGTAGTAATCGTATAATCTTTGCCTTCGTAATCATCGGTGTAATAGTCACCAGCGGAATTTTTGATATCCTCTACTGACCATCCCATAAACGCGATGGATTCATCAATATCACCTACGCCCGGGTCATAAATAATTTTTTCGTATCTTTCTATACCTGCAGCAGAAGTATCCTTCAAATCCGCAGTTTTTACCCACATTGTTGCTATGGGAGTAGTAGTATTCTCTCCATAGAAATTGACCTTGAGTCTGGCGTTATCTCCTGTACTTCCGTCAGTAACAATTCTCGACCCTCAATCGAATTATGGTCAAATATGTAACTTTCGTTTTAATGCAATGAACATATTTATTGTGACATTAATTGTTTAATGATCACTACTTGTTTTTGTGAACTTATTTATTAATTCTCTGTCTTGTCTTTCCTCGAAACAAAACTTTGACCATCTTAAAATCCCTGCAACGGAGCGCCTTTCTACGCGAAAAAGCCTGCCGGCAGACCAATTATGATGACAGGCCATTTTTCTTTCGGTAGCACAAAATAACGCTGCTCCTTTCCGACCGGCACAAAAAGCCGGAGACATTTCAACACTTGCATTTTCCGCTGGAATCGTATACTATATTCATATAGTTAGTTAACGCTAACTACTGGACATTAACCTCCCTTCACCCATGACAAAAGGAAAGGACTACCCCATGAACAAACGACTCTGGGATCTTTACGCGCCGATTTACGAGCGGGCGATGCGCTCGGATGAGAGGATATATGAATATATGTACCGCCGCATTCCGCAGGTGGTGCGCGGGATGGAGGCTCTGGAGATTGCAGCCGGGCCCGGCCTTCTGGCGAGACATATCGCGCCTGCGGCGAAGTCGGTGACGGCGACAGACTATTCTGAGGGCATGATTGCCCAGGCGAAGAAGGGCCCCTGCCCGGAGAATCTGCATTTTGAGGCGGCGGATGCCATGGCTTTGCCGTATCCGGACGGGTCTTTTGATGCGGTTATCATCGCCAATGCCCTGCATATCCTGCCGGAGCCGGAGAAGACGCTTTCGGAGATTCGGCGGGTGCTCCGGGCGGACGGAATTCTCATTGCCCCGAACTTTGTGGAGCACCGGGGCAGCTTCATGAGCCGTCTGTGGTCCGGGATTCTGCAGCTGGCCGGCGTGCGTTTTGCGCACCAGTGGAGTGCCGCAGAATATATCACATTCCTGGAGAAGCAGGGGTGGAAGGTGACCTATAAGAGGAAGCTCAAGGCGCGCATCGCCATGGTCTATGCCGAGTGTGAAGACAGCGGAGAATGTCCGTGAGCGAGTGCATTTCCCAGGGAAATGTATTCGCCCGGAGAATACGCTGATATACGACGACAGCAGCAGAATACAGGAGGCATAGTATGGCACTGCAATTTGGCGATGTACAGGAAACCGCACTGATTACGCTGGCGATCCGGGCCAGTGAGACTGCCCGGGAAAAGCCGCGCATTGTAGACATGAAAGCGAAGGAGATTATTGATTCTCTCGGCGTGGATGTGAGCAAGTTTGACCCGTTTCTGTCCCACGAGGGCGTGGTGGCGCGTACGATTCTCTTCCGGAACACTCTGAAGGATCTGCTCCGGCAGTACCCGAACGCCGTCTGCATCAACCTGGGATGCGGATTTGACGATAAGTTTTCCCAGGTGGACAATGGCACCCTGCAGTGGTTTGATGTGGACCTGCCGGAGCAGATCGAGGTGCGGAGAAAGGTGTTCTCCGACCGGGACCGATGCACCATGGTGGCGGGGAATGCCCTGGAGGGCTCCTGGACAAAGCAGCTGCCGAGGGCGGAGATGAACATCATCGTGATGGAAGGCGTGCTGGAGTATTTTTCCAGGGAACAGGTGAAAACCTGTCTGAACATGCTCTGCGACAGCTTCCCCCACGGGTATCTCCTGGCGGAGCTTCATTCGAAATTCCTGGAAAAGCACGGCACGAAGCACCACGATGCCGTCAAACACACCAACGCCAGCTTCGGCTGGGGCACCGATTCCGGCCTGGAATACCTGGAGCTGGAACCGCGGATGACGCTGGTGTCCGAGACCAGCTACAATGACGAGATGAAGAAATATAGCCTGCGGGGGAAGCTCTTTGCCATCGTTGCAAAGAACATGAACAACCGTCTGGCGGTGTTTCGCTGGTGAGAGCGGACAGAAGAAGGAGACGCCCGGAGCTGTCTGGGACGGAAAAGCAGGTACCTACCTGGGCAGATGGATCGAGGACTATGTGTCTGCACTCCGGACTGCCGGTTATGAGCCCTCTCAAGTAACGAAAATCATTCTGACCCATAAGCACAGCGACCATTCCGGCGTGAGGATGATTTGTACAGCCCGAAAGCAGACGAAAAAGCTCTACCCACACCATAAGGTGGCCATTGAAAAAAGAGGGCAGACTGATTCACGGATTAAAAGAAAATAGTGGCCTGTCCTGTCAGCATTCTTCTTTTTTATGCCAGATGGCTCTGACAATTATCAGAATACAGGGCGGATTCATATCTTCTGACTATTATTTTGCGGTCAATTTGACTTTTGAAGAAAAACGCAAAACCGTTAATCGCTCTTTCGTTGGTGTTACCAGGATTTTGGGCAACCTAAAATCTCTGCTGGAGAATTCAGTCTGCCTGCTATGAAAATCGGCCACCTGAACGCCGGGACCTATGTAAATCAGTCTGCCTGTTTCAGCTTCCGAGTCCGGAATCTTTGAAAGTATTGGAACTATTGGAGATTGCAAAGAAAAATAAGAGAGCAGATGAGAAAGGCGTTGGTCCCATCGGATCAGCGCTTTTTGCTATTCATACTCAGTTACTCTGGGAATGGAAAAAATATAATGCAGCTAAGAATTTCGGAGAGAGGCGGATGGAATCTATGATAGGTGCTGTGTGACAATTAAGCGTATATTGATGCACAAATAAGAATCCCCGGCTCTGCGTGAAGAGCCGGGGAATTCTTATATCATTCGCGCAATTCCTCAAAACTGCACTTTTATCCCCACCCCCGCCTTGAACGCGACGAAGACGTGGTCCTGGTAAATGGTGACTTTGTCGATGAAGCGCTTGACCTGGGTGTGGTCGAAGATACAGACCGGGCCTTCCTGGTCGATGCGGTCGGTTCTTGCGTAGAAGTCGGCCAGGTCTCTGCAGGCGGCCGGGTCGTCGTTTCGGCCTGCCGGTATGCTTTCGGAAGGCTCGGCCTTGGGCTCATCGGGGGTGATGTCCGGGATGAGGCAGATGGCGGATTCTCTCTGTCCTGCGCCGCGGATGGCGTCGATGAGTTTGAGCGCCGACTGAAGCTGCACTTCGTGGATGGAGAGGTCGGCTTTTTGGGCAAGGAGGTCGTCTCTTCTTTCCCGCAGCTTTTCCAGGCGGATGTGATCCGGCATCTCGGCCTGCTCCAGGTCTTCCTTCAGAATCTCGATTTCATTTAATTCGGAAGAGATGCGATCCAGGGGCCCCCAGAGGATCCGCTCCTGCATGCGCACAAGGTCCTCCCTGCAGTAGGGCAGGCGGTTGAAGGCGTTGATGATAAGCCGGCGGATCTCCTTGTCCGGGATGGTGGCGCTTGCGCAGTATTCTCCTTTGGTGATGCGGGATTTGCATCTCCAGTAGGTGACCCCGCTGGGCGGCGTGTAGCGGCAGTAGGGCTGACCGCAGAGGCCGCAGATGAGCTTCCCGTGCAGGGCGTGGGGGACGCTGGGGCGGGAGCGCTTGCCGGCGATGATGAGCTCATTTTCCCGACGGAGAAGGGCACCCTGGACGCGCATGAAGACCTCCCGGGGAACGATGGGCGCATGGGCGTTTTTCACATAGTACTGCGGGAAGGTGCCCTGGTTTTCCGCCCGCTCTTTGGTGAGGAAGTCTTTGGTGTAGGACTTCTGCAGCAGGAGGTCGCCCATGTATTTTTCGTTCTTCAGCATGGACTGGATGGTGGAATGGTACCATTTGGTCTTCCCGGAGGGTGTGAGGACGCCCTGGTCCTCCAGGCCGGAAATGATTTCGCCGAAGGACAGGCCTTCCAGGAAGTCCCGGAAGATTCCCCGGACCACGTCCGCCTCCTCGGGCACGATCACCAGGTTGCCGCCTTTTTTCTTGGTGTAGCCCAGAAACCGGTTGTGGTTCAGCATCGGCTTTCCCCGCTGGAAGTTGTACTGGATGCCCATCCGCACGTTCTGGGAAATGGACTGGCTCTCCTGCTGGGCGAGGGAGGCCATGATGGTGATGAGCAGCTCGCCGCTGGTGCCCATGGTGTTGATATTCTCCTTTTCAAAGAGGATGGGGATGTTCAGCGCCTTGAGCTTTCGGATGTACTGAAGGCAGTCCAGGGTATTTCTGGCGAAACGGCTGATGGATTTGGTGATGACCATGTCGATTTTATGCGCCTCGCAGTCCTGGATCATCCGGTTGAAGTTTTCCCGTTTTTCGGTGGTGGTGCCGCTTAAGCCTTCATCGGCGTAGATGTCCGCCAGCTCCCAGTCGGGATTCTTCCGTATCATCTCGTTGTAATGGGAAACCTGAGCCTCGTAGCTGGATTCCTGTTCTTCCAGGTCGGTGGAGACGCGGCAGTAGGCGGCCACCCGGAGCTTTGCGGGGATGCGGCTGCCTTCGTTTGTTTTCTGATTCTGACGTGCGGGAATGACTCTGACTGCCATGGATTACCTCCTTTCTGCTGCATTGCGGGTGATATCCGGGGCGTCTCCTTCGGCCTCCTGTGGCCTGAGACTCCGGAAATAGTCGATGTCTTCTCTGATCATGGTCTTGTGCCCCCGAGGAGAGGGCTTTATCAGCGTGTACAGGTAGGATATGCGCTCCGGGGAGGATGCGCGGGAGAGAATCTGCGGGTCCGGCTCCCGGATGACAAAGCGGTTTTCTACCGGCAGCGGCTCTGCGCAGCCGGTGGTGGCGGGCGTTGTGCGCCGGGCGCTTTCCTGCCGGATTTCTTCCAGGGTTTCCCGGGAAATGATGGCGGGATAGTAGTCTGTTCCTGCATAGACCGGGTTTTGCAGCATCTTTCTGGCTGTCCCGTAGGAGACTTCGAGGCCCGCCCTTTCTGCGGCCTCCCGGATGGAGATTCCGCCCAGATAGAGGCGGACAAATTCTGTGAATCGGGCGGCCTGTTCTTCATGGATAACGGCATGGCCGCCTTCGATGCAGTAGCCGAAGGGAATGTGTGCCATATTACCTCCTTTCACGCACCAGGGGTTCCCGGAAGGTGAAGCCGCATTTCATATGAAATACCGCTTCTTTTTCGGCCGTTACCGCGGCGCAGTCCACATTGCCGGCAAAGAGGGCGGCGATATCCGCGTCATCGGGCGAAAAGGCAAAGCGGGCGGCATCATTTTTCAGACGGACGATGCTGTCCAGGCCGGTTTCACTGTTCCAGATCCGGGTGATTTCTTCTTTGAGCTCTGCCTCCTCCCGGGAAAGCTCCAGCAGCTTCTGCCAGTACCGGGCAGGTTCTCCCAGACCGCGGCTGAGGTTTTTGCTGATTTCTTCGCGGACGGATGCATTGTCCAGTATCTTCTGACGGTACAGGCGGGTGGCGGGCAGGTCCCCGACCATGATGTTTGCCTGCATGTCCGCCAGATAGTCATCGAAGAGAAGGACAGAGGCGTAGTGGAGCTTGTTTAAGAGGGTGCAGAAGGCATGCTCCAGGTCCTGCTCGGAAACCCGCTTCATGGGACAGGCGCTGCGGTCTTCGAGGTGGGCCATGCAGGACCAGTGCCAGCGGGTGCCGGAGGCGGTGTACTGGGCGACCCGGCGCATCTTTGCGCCGCAGATGCCGCAGACGAATTTCCCTGAAAAATGGTTCCGCCGGCTGTGGGGATTGTCCCGCTTTCTCCGGTCTTCCATGGGATTGTTGCCCTTTTCCCGGCCCCGCTGTCTATGGGCGTGACCGGCCAGTTCGAATGTCTTCTTATCTATAATAGGTTCGTGGTGATCGTCCATGTAGTACTGGGCTTTTTCCCCGTAGTTGCGCAGACACCGGTATTCGCGGTCGTGCCAGGTTTTCTGCATGAGCACGTCGCCGGTGTAGGTGATGTTGGTGATGATGCCGCGGATCATGGCGGCGGACCATCGGCCCGGTTCACCGCTTCTGGTGCGGGTACCGGTGGGAATCTGCCGTTCGTTGAGAGCTTTTGCGATGGATGGCGTTCCCTCCCCGGCAAGGACCCGGGAAAAGATCTCGCGCACAATGGCGGCCTCCTCCGGAACAATCTCGAAGGTGCCGTCATGTAGTTCATAGCCGTAGGGGGCTTTGGAGTAACGGAAGGTGCCGGAAGCGAAGCGTTTTTTGACTGACCAGACGGAGTTGGATGAAATAGAGTGGGATTCTTCCTCGGCCATGGAAGAGAAGAGGGTGAGCAGAAGCTCGGATTCCATGGTGCCGGTGCGGATGTTTTCTTTTTCGAAGACGATCCGGACCCCGAGGGAGGTAAGCTTGCGGACAAGCTGCAGACAGTCTGTCGTATTTCTGGAGAAGCGGCTGATGGATTTGGTGAGAATCAGGTCGATTTTTCCGGCCCGGCAGTCTTCCATCAGCCGGTTCAGCTCGGGCCTTTTTTCAGTCTTTGTGCCGGTGACGCCGACCTCCCAGTAGATCCCGGCCATCTGCCACTCCGGATTATTCCGGATATATCGCTCGTAATGGTCTTTCTGGTTCTCAATGGAGGTTTCCTGGGAATCCTGGTCTGTGGACACCCGGCAGTAGGCGGCGACCCGAAGCTTCGGTGCTTCCTTCGGTGCGGCCCGTATGGTGTGGGTCTCACGCCGGTGCCGGTGGGGACTTGTGTCCGCCGGAGAGGACAGGGTCTTCGGCGTGGCAACCGTTCTCCGATAATCGATCTGATTAACAATAATATTTTTCACGTTATCACCCCTTTCGTGATTATAATGTATAATCATTATACACATGTTTTGCGTTTATAAACGGGTTGGAAGAAAACTGTAAATATTTTTCAGAAAATAGTTATTTTGCTGTGACGGATCCGGGAAGGCCGCTGTCTATATAGGTGTAAAGGCAATAACAAACACCTGACAAATACAAATTCATATAGAACACACCTCCTTTTTTCCCGGCAGCGCTATACTGCCGGGAAATTCCTGTTTATTCATAAAATAAGAAAAATAATTTATATTATCAGTGACTTTTGCATAAAATCCCTGTCCTTAGAGATGTAAGGGCGAAACGAAAAAGAAATAAAAATTCAGATAAAGAATAGGAAAGTACAGGAGGTACAACATGAGAAAGAATAACCTTGGAAAAGAGGATAAGTAATCGGTGAGAAAGGGCCGAATAAGATAAGCAATAAGATAAGTAACGAGATAAGTAATCAGATAAGCAAAAGAAAGGAAAGAATTCAGAAACCAAAAGGAGAAAATCATCAAGAAAACAGAAGAAAGGAGCAGAAAGCAGGGGCCGCGGCCCCTGCTTTTATGTCTGAAGAAACCGGTCTATAAAAACCACTTGCGGAACATGATTTCCGCATTTTTTATGTCCAGCGGGTATTTGTCTGCTTCCATGGTGAAGAAAAGAGTATCGCCAAGGATAATACCGTGCTTTGCCATCTGCGATATGCGGTTCACTGCACGGGTATAGTAATCGTAATCCGCCATCATGCCAAAGTGTTCGAGATACTTTTCTCTGCGTTCACGAACATGGAGAACAGTGAAGTCGGGATAGATGGTATAGCCGTTAAGGTCAAGTGCACACTCATAGCGATACGGGATCCCGAGGTGGAAAAGCGTGTTGGCGATAATGATTTCTGACTTGGAGCGGACACACTCTCCTTTGTCCGTATACAGTTTGGGACCTTCCGGTTCCATATACTTCTGTGTCCAGTGTTCTTCCTCCCACGCTTTTACGAATTCCTGTTTCGGCAGTATGATCGGGGTAACCAGAGGCTTGCGGTCCGGATTCAGTTTTCCGTAGACCTCTTCCGGAAGAGTTTCCGGCAATGCATTCCTGCAGAGCTTCAGGGCGGCAAGAGTCTTTTTCGCCGAGCGGACAAGCTTTTCATCGTATTGTTTCTGCGCGAGATCGGTAATAAGCTTCTCCTGACTGCGCTTTAAGAACGCGCCGTTTGCGGGGCCGCTGTCGGTGAGATGATAACACTGAAACCTGCCGTGACTTTTACTGATGCGAAGGGAACCATTCGGTGCGCTGCGGATAATACGCTCTTTTTCCGTAATCATTTTTTGCATTTCAAAAATCTGTTCATCCAGATTTTCGCGGATATTTCGCATAGACATGCTCCTTTCTGACACATGTCTCTTTTTGACGAAAAAAGCAGGACTGGGTCCGTTTGATTCAGATTAAATTTGTTCTGGGATTGTGCTGGAAAACTGCATGAATTGCCGGGCCTGCAAGGCAGCAATTTTAGCCGGCGAAAACACCGGCACGAAGGGAATGTTTCTTCCAGTATAAGAAGAAAAGGGCTGTTAGTCAATATTTATGTAGAAAGGTGGAATTATGATGGATTTCTGCAAAGACAGAGCTGATTTGGGCAGACGGAAATGTGTCATAACAAGAATATAGTGGCCTGTTTTGGAACATGGCAGACTGAATATGATGTGAAGGATTTTAGGCGGCCTGTCTGCCGGGAGAGGGGCAACTTTCTCTGCGCGAAAGCAGACGGATTTGTTTGTGGCACATGCGTAGTATGCTCAAAAACCAAGTTTGTCATGTAGATGAAGAGAAGAAAGGCTTTTTTGCCTCCAAATCAAGCGCTGCGGGCCACCTAAAATCAATCATATATCATTTAGTCTGCCATGTGAAAAAATGGGCCACCTGATCACCGGGATTTCGAGCATACGGCGGCCCGAAGTGCCGGGCAGGCCGGGGAGGAACAGGTCGGAAAGCAATCCGCAGTGCCAGATCATGCCGGAGAAGCAGTCGGAGTGCCCGGCTCAGGCCCGGGTTGAGGCAGGAAGGCAATCCGAAGTGCCGGGGGCAGGCTGGGTGAGGGATGGGCAAGATACTTCCGCCGGCATAAACAAGCTTCCTTCATTGTTTTTTTTCTGCCGAACGTGTATACTGTCAGAGATAACGGACCGCAGGCTGTCCTGCGGCCTGATGGGATATGGATTCTCCGGGAGCATACGGAGGAGCCGGTGTTCCGGAATGGAGATTTGACGATATATGCTGTTCAGTTCGATTGTTTTTATATGGATTTTTCTGCCCTGCGTGCTGCTGGGCAATTTCATTCTGCAGAAGGTGGGCGGAAATAAGGCGGCGAATATACTGCTGCTCATTGCCAGTATCTTCTTTTATGCCTGGGGTGAGCCGGTATATGTGCTTCTGATGCTCTTCTCCATCGTTCTTAACTGGGGCTCCGGCATGGCGCTGGGCATGGTGCAGAGCCGTGCGGCCGCATCAGCAGGCGCGGCCGCGTCGGCGGAAGCCGGCAAGGCTGAGCAGGCGGCAGAAGCCGGCGCAGCAGAGTACAGCGCGGCCGCGCTGCCGGCACCGAAGACGGCGCCGGGCGCGGGAGGCATCCTCGCTGTCTGTGTGGTGCTGAATCTGGCGCTGCTGGGCTACTTTAAGTATGCGGGCATGTTTGTGGAGACAGTGAATGCCCTTACGGGGCAGCATTTCCCGGTGCCGCAGATTGCCCTGCCCATAGGTATCTCGTTCTTTACCTTCCAGGCCCTTTCTTATGTAATTGATGTGTACCGCGGCGAGTGCGCCGTGCAGAGAAATGTGCTGAAGCTGGCCCTCTATGTATCCTTCTTCCCGCAGCTGATCGCGGGACCGATCGTCAAGTATAAGGATATCAGCGACCAGATTGATGGCCGAAAGATGTCCCTGGAAAAGACAGCTTCCGGCATCCGCCGCTTTATGATCGGTTTCGGAAAGAAGATTCTTCTTGCCAATATGCTGGGAAGATGCGCCGACCATATCTACGAGCTGATGCCGGCTTACATCTCCGGCGGCCTGGCCTGGACGGCGGCTCTGGCATATACCTTCCAGATTTACTATGATTTCTCCGGCTATTCTGACATGGCCATCGGCCTGGGCCGGATGTTCGGCTTTGAGTTCCGCGAGAACTTCATGCATCCATACATGTCAGGATCCATCAAGGAATTCTGGCGCAGATGGCACATCTCGCTGAGCTCCTGGTTCAGAGATTATGTCTACATTCCGCTGGGCGGAAACCGGAAGGGCACCGCAAGAACCTATATTAACCTGTTTATCGTGTTCCTGCTGACAGGTCTCTGGCACGGCGCAGCGTGGAACTTCGTATTCTGGGGTGTGTTCCACGGATGCTTCCTGATTCTGGAGCGGGTCGGTTTCGATAAGGTTCTGAAGAAAATCGGGCCCCTGCGCTATGTTTACGCCTTCTTTGTGGCGAATATCGGATGGGTATTCTTCCGGGCGGACAATATCCGTCTGGGCTTCCAGATGTTAAAGCGGATGTTCCTGTTCTGGCAGTATCCGGTAAACGGATACAGTGTGCGGGAGTTTTTGGACAATCATACCCTGTTCGTGCTGGTATGCGCGGTTCTCGGCATGGGCATCCTGCAGGAGATTCTGAGAAGAATCCGGATTGGAGAAAAGAATGCCCTGGAGGCCTGGGAGTTCAGCTGGGGTGAGATTATCTTTCTCGGCGTGGTGATGGTTCTGTCCATCATGAGCCTGGCCAGCAGTACCTACAACCCGTTTATCTACTTCCGGTTCTGATGGGAGCTGGATTATGAAAACGATGGGAAAGGGGAAGGCCCGCGTCCTTGCTGTCTTGTTTGGCCTCATGATTGCCGGTGCCTGGCCGGCCTGGTCTGTGGCAAAAGGACACCTGGATACGACCAATTATGAAAAGAGAGAATTGTCGCCGTTTCCGGCCATCAACCGGGGGTTTCCGGCGGCATTTGAACAGTATATTGACGACCGGATGCCCTTCCGGAATCAGCTGATCTACGCAAACAGCCTGGCTGATTACCGGCTGTTTCAGACAGACACCACCGGGAAGGTCATTGTGGGAAAAGAGGGATGGCTCTTTTTAAGAGATTCCTCCGACGGCAGTTCCATGACGGATTATAAGGGAGAAAATCTCTATTCCGAGGCGGAACTGCAGGAGTTTGCCATCCACCTGCAGGAGACAAAAAACGCCTTCGCGGCAGCAGGGGCGGAGTTTGTTGTCTACATCGCGCCCGACAAGGAACGTGTGTACCCGGAATATCTGCCGGACTGTTACGGAGAGCCGGCGGAAATGTTCACTGCAAGGCAGGTAATGGATTATGTCCGGTCCCATACCGATGTGAAAATCATCTGGGGAATGGAAGAACTTATGGCAGCGAAAACCGGCGGAACTGGTGGAGCATCAGCGGCCGCTGCAGCGGCGCCTGGGGCAAATGCGGAGACGGCAGAGACCGGAACCAGAGCGCCTGCGGAGCTTTTGTACTTCCCGGCGGATACCCACTGGAATCATCTTGGGGCCTATATCGGCGCGAGAACACTTCTTAAGGAACTGGGGATTGCGATTCCTTCTCCGGATGCTCCGGAGATGAAGAAGGAGCATTATCTCAATGAAGTGGGTGACCTGGCGATGCTGGTGCATCTGGCAGATGTGTTCGGCCTGCAGGAGGATATCCGGGTGACGGGGTATGACACCCACGGGATGACGGAGGATTCCTGGGACTTTGCCACAGCCTTCCGGTACCATACGGAAAATGGGGATCCGCGGAAGCTGATGGTGATAAGGGATTCCTTCGGGACCGCCTGGTCGGATGTGCTGGGATCCCAGTTTAAAGAGAGCGTTATGTTCCACCGGGACTATTATCAGCCGGAGATGTTTTATGAGGAAATGCCGGATATTGTGGTGTATGAATGTGTGGAACGGCAGCTGCCGGCATTGAAGGACTACAACACTTTAAAGCGTTGATCAACCAAAAAGGATATTTGGGCGCCATTTGCTGCGCTATGCCTGGAAAAGCGGACCGAAATCCATTGATTTCGGTCCGCTTTCTGCGTATAATTGCAGGCATACTGCGGCGCGGGAGATGTATGGAAGAGCAGTCAGAATTGCAGCAGAACGCGTCAAAACGCGACAGGAAGCGTAAAAAACAAGGCAGAAAGCGCCGAAAACACAGCAGAAAAAACAGGGCAAAAAGCAAAAAACACGGCGGATGCGGGGATAGCCCGGAGGCCGGAGACCATAGAGAAAGAGAAGAATACCATGAGAGATCTGGAACAGATTCGTAAGGAAATTGCCGCCTGCGACGAAGAGATGCTGATGCAGCTGGAACACCGCATGCACTGCATTAATGAGATCATTACTTATAAGAGAATTCACGGAATTTCCATCCTGCAGCCGAAGCAGGAGGAGAAGCAGAAGAACCGTCTGCGCATGCTGGCGAACGGCAATATGTATGAGGATGAGCTTCTGAAGGTTTTCGACAGCATCACGGAGATGAGCAAGCGGGTGCAGGCGAAGGCCCTGATTCACGGCAATATCGCCCTCATCGGCTTTATGGGATCCGGAAAGAGCAGCGTCTGCGCGGTTCTGAAGGATATGCTGGCCATGGACAGCGTGGAGTGTGACGACGAGATTGTCGCAAGAGCCGGCATGAGCATCAATGATATTTTTGACAAGTACGGAGAAGAACACTTCCGCGACCTGGAGTCGGAGGTGCTGGCCAGCTACGCCAGCTGCCAGCAGACGGTCATTTCCTGCGGCGGCGGTGCCGTGCTGCGGCAGAAAAATATCGATACGCTGAAGACCCACAGCCGCATCATTTTGCTCACGGCGAGCCCGCAGACGATTCTCGACCGTATCGGCGACAGCGATGACCGGCCGAAGCTTCGCGGCAAGAAGAATGTGAAGGCTATCGCGGAGATGATGGCAGAGCGGGAGAAGCTCTACCAGGACGCCGCGGACGTGGTGGTGGATACCGACGGGAAGACGGTTCTGCAGATCTGTGAGGAGATCATTACGCTGCCGATCGCATTCCACGGAAGATAAGCGTTCCGGCGATGGACGGTAAAGTGGGGCATCCGGCCCGGATAATTTCGAAAAGCAGGTGCTTTTTGGGGAGTAAATCCCAGAAAAGCACCTGTTTTTTGACTTTTTATGCGTAAATTGTTATAATACTCGGACGGACTCATTATGATTCATGAGGAAAGGATTATGGAACGAAGAACACAGAGAAGGCTGAAGCAATATGCCCCGTTTATTCTGGGCATCGGAGCTCTGGCCGTTGTCGGGATCGCGTCGCTGGCGGGAACGGCCATAAAGCGCGGGAACGCAGAAAAGGAAGCCGCTGCTGTGACAGAAGAAGCAGCACTGTTCGCGCAGGGTGAAAACGGAGCAGCGGGCACGGACGGAGCAGGAACGGCGGCCGGAGAAGCAGGTGCCGGCGGAACAGGTGACGCAGCCTTGAATGCAGACAGCAGCGCAGCCGGAGAAGCGGGTGACGCCACCGGAGCTGACGCCGGTGCAGAGGAAACCGCCCCGGAAGAGACGGCACCTCCGGAGACGGAGCCGCAGCTGACCGAGGAAGAGCTGGCCTGGCAGGAGTACCTCATGCCCCACGCGGAAGAGTATGTGAATGTCCGCGCAGAAGGAAGCGAGGACGCCGAGGTGGTAGGCAAGCTCTATATGGGAGACCGGGCCCACATCGAGGAGCGGGGGGATACCTGGACCAAGATCGAGTCCGGCAGTGTCATCGGGTACGTGAAGAACCAGTACTGCTACTTCGGGACGGACGCCCTGAACTGGGCAAAGCAGAACTGTGACCGGCAGTTTGAGGTCACCGGCGACGGACTGCGTATCCGGGCGGACCAGTCGGAGGATGCGGAGATCATCGACGTGGTGGAAGAGGGGACAAAGCTGACCCTGGACCCGACGGAAACCGGCGAAAACGGCTGGGTAGCCGTTTATTACAATGATGAGACCGCCTATGTAAAGGGCGATTTCGTGAAGGTGAACTATCTGACCGGCAAGGGCGTGACCATCGAGGAGGAGATTGCCGAGCGGGAAGCCGCGGAGGCTGCAAGAAAGGCCGCCGAGGAGGCGGAACGCCAGAAGGCCAGAGAGGCCGAGGCAGAACGCCGGGCGGAGGAGATCAAGCTCCTTGCCGCCATCATCGAGGCCGAAGCCGGCGGAGAACCCTATGAGGGACAGGTTGCCGTGGGCGCGGTGGTCCTGAACCGGGTGGACAGCGGAAGGTTCCCGGGAAGCATTTCCGGAGTCATTTACCAGAGCGGACAGTTTACGCCGGCGACCAACGGAAGCCTGGCCCACGCATTGTCCCACGGACCCAAGTCCTCCTGCGTGAAGGCGGCGAAGGCGGCGCTTCTGGACGGCTCGGACCCGACGAACGGAGCCCTGTATTTCGGCACTACTATGAATCTGCCGGTGAAGTGCGTGATTGGAAGTCACACATTCTATTAAATGTATCCGGCATCCCCAAGCCCCGAATTGCTGCGCAATCCGGGGTTTTGTTGTCCGGGACGCTGCACAAATTTCAAAAAATATACCTATGGATGATGACATTGCGGGAAAAATCAGATATTATTAAGTGTAGGACAGCAGTGTCGGCGCAGGGAGAATTGTTTCTTTTTCCTGCAGCGGCATAAGAAAATAACGGGTCGAGAGGCCAAAGGAGGTATTATGGGACTTTTACAGGCTGGCATTGGCGCACTCAGCGGCGTACTTGCCGATCAGTGGCGTGAGTATTTCTATTGTCCGTCTCTTCCGGAGGATGTACTTGTCCGCAAGGGCGCAAAGAGACAGCAGGCGAGAAGTACAAACACCAAGGGCAGTGACAACATCATCACGAATGGTTCCATCATCGCGGTTAACGAGGGTCAGTGCATGATCATCGTGGACCAGGGCGCCATCGCAGAGGTCTGCGCACAGGCAGGCGAATTTGTGTATGACACTTCCACCGAGCCGAGTATCTTCTACGGCGGTCTCGGCGAAGGCATCAAGAAGAGCTTTGAGACCTTCAAGAAGCGTTTCACCATGGGCGGCGACACCGGCAAGGATCAGAGAGTGTACTTCTTCAATACGAAGGAGATCATCGGCAACAAGTACGGCACCGCCAATCCGGTTCCCTTCCGCGTTGTGGATGAGAGAGCAGGCATTGACATGGATATCGCGATCCGCTGCTTCGGTGAGTATTCTTACCGTCTTGTGGACCCGATTCTGTTCTATAAGAAGGTCTGCGGCAACGTGGAGGCCGATTATACCAGAGACAGAATTGATTCCCAGCTGAAGTCTGAGCTTCTGACCGCTCTTCAGCCGGCATTCGGCAAGATCAGCGAGATGGGCATCCGCTACAGCGCAGTGGTGAACCACACCAACGAGATGGCGAAGGCCCTCAATGAGGTTCTTTCCAGCACCTGGGGCGAGCAGTACGGTATCGAGATCAGCAGATTCGGTATCAGCTCCCTGAAGGCATCCGAGGAAGACGAGAAGCGGATCAAGGATCTGCAGACCAGTGCAACCCTCAGCCGTCCGGGTATGGCCGCTGGCTACATGACCCAGGCTACCGGTACTGCGATGCAGGGTGCGGCCAACAATACCAGTGCAGGCCCGATGATGGCATTTGCCGGTATGAATATGGCCCAGATGGCAGGCATGCAGAACACATCCAATCTCTTTGCCATGGACCAGATGCAGCAACAGCAGCAGGCACAGCAGATGCAGCAGCAGGTACCGCCGCAGCAGCCGGCGATGGCAGCTCCGTCCGCAGTGGGTGCAGCGGCAGCAGGATGGACCTGCTCCTGCGGAAAGACCGGCAACACCGGCAAGTTCTGCGCAGAGTGCGGACAGCCGAAGCCGGCAGATCCGGGATTCTGGACCTGCGAGTGCGGTGCTAAGAACCAGGGCAAGTTCTGCTCCGAGTGCGGCAAGAAGAAACCGGCCGGCGTTCCGCAGTATAAGTGCGACAAGTGCGGATGGACTCCGGAAGATCCGACCAAGCCGCCGAAGTTCTGCCCGGAGTGCGGCGATCCCTTCGGTGATGAGGATATTGTGAAGTAAGAATATAGTTAAGGTCTGATATGCGGGCCCCCCGGGAAGCCGGGGGGCTTTTTCAGGAGGAAATTCCATGCTATACAAGAAACCTGTCAAAGTGAGAAATCTGATACTGGCAAACCGCATTGTCCGCCCGCCCATGGCGACGAGGGGCACGAAGGACGGTATTGTTCAGCCGGAGCAGGTGGAGTATTACCGGAAGACGGCGGGATACACCGGGCTGGTGATTCTCGAGCACTGCTATGTGAATATCGAGGGAAAGGCCGGCGAGGGCATGATTTCGATTGCCGATGACAGCACGATCCCGGGGCTTCGGAAGATTACGGATGCGGTGCACGGCGAGGGGGTAACGAAGATATTTGTCCAGATCAATCATGCCGGCTCTGCGGCCTTTCCGGAGGTGACAGGGCTTCCGCTGGTGGGACCGAGCGCGGTGCGCCATCCCCGGGCAAAGACGGAGGAACTGCCCCATGCGCTTACAGAAGATGAGATCATCGAGCGGGAGGAGTGGTTTGTCAGGGCTGCTCTCCGGGCAAAGGAAGCCGGTTTTGACGGCGTGGAGGTCCATTCGGCCCACGGATATTTCCTGAATGAATTCTTTTCTCCTGTCACAAACCACAGGACAGACCGGTACGGATGTGGTACAATGGAAGACCGCATGCGGATTCACTGCGAGGTTCTTCAGAAGATCCGGAAGGCAGTGGGAGAGGATTATCCCATCGCCATCCGCCTGGGATGCCTGGATTCGGATGAGCACGGGACAACGCCGGCGGATGCGGCCGAAGCGGCGCCGTACCTTGCGGCGGCAGGCGCGGATCTCATCGATGTGACCGGCGGCGTCTGGGGCTATATCCGGGAAGGACACACGGAGCCGGGATATTATTCTGCGGCCAGCATGGCGGTGAAGGAGGCCCTGGAGAGGGCAGGATACGGCATGCGGGCTGCTGCGGCAGAAGGGCAGGAAGCCGGCCGCCCGATCCCCGTCATCCTCACCGGCGGCGTAAAGACGCCGGCGGAGGCAGAAAAGCTTCTTCAGGAGAATGCGGCGGACCTTATCGGCGTGGGCCGGGCCATGCTGGCGGATGAAGAGTGGACGAAGAAGGCCATGGAGACGGTCTGAAGAAAGACGGTGACGGCGTCCCGGGAAGAGCCAGCAGGGGCACATGACATGGCCCGAGAATGACACGCCCTGAGTATGACACAGAAAAGAGAGATGTAGAACATGGACAAAAAAGCGGTAACGGAAGTCAAAAAGCTGTTCCGGAAGCAGAACTGCCGGGTGGACCGGATGCGGGCCTGCTTCGTGGATGAGAATAAGGAAAAGGTACTGAAACTGGCGGAGACATTTCTCGCACTGCCGGAGGAGGACCTGGCGAAATACTGTGAGATTCTGACGAAGACATTGTCCGGAAAGATCGGACGGAATCTCTTCAACCTGGATTTCCCCCTGGAGGAAGAGAAACCGGGCGGAAAGCAGGAGTTCCTCTACAACCTGGAGAAGAGCGAGCTGAAGGATGAGGAGATTCTGGAGGCCTTCTACGACCGGGTTATCGAATCCTGCGGATTTCCGGGAAAGTACCTGATTCTCCTGGTGCACGGCGTCTATGATATTCCGGCCAGAACCAGCGACGGCATCGAGATGGATGACGCCTCCGACTATGTGTACTCCTTTGTGCTCTGCAGCATCTGTCCGGTGGACCTGATGAAGGAGGGGCTCTGCTACGACGGCACCACCTTTGCGAGCCGTTCCGCCGACTGGGCGGTGCAGAAGCCGATGCTGGGATTCCTGTATCCTGCCTTCAATGACCGGACGCCGGATATCCACGCGGCCCTGTACTACGCGAAGAAGGGCGATGAGCGCTATGAGGAGATGGTGGAGAATCTCCTGGGCTGCGGACTTCCGCGGGCGGAGAAGGAGCAGAAGAACATGTTCAGCACCATCGTGGAGGAAGCGCTCGGCCGGGGCTGTGATTTCGAGAGTGTGAAGAACATCGCCGAGGCGGTGAATGAGATTGTAGAGAAGGGCAAGGACGAGGATGAGCCGCCGGTGCTGGTGAAGGATGACATGCGCCGGATTCTGGAGGACAATGGCGCCGACGACGACCAGTTAAAGAAGTTTGATGTCATCTACGATGAGGCCATGGGGGAGGAAAAGTCCTTCCTGGCGGAAAGCGTGGCCGATACCGCAAAGCTCAAGGTGAAGTCCTCCAACGTGATGCTGACGGTGAGGTCGGAGGTTTCCCAGATCCTTACCACGAAGGTCATCGACGGGCAGGAATACCTGCTGATTCCCGTTTCCGATGATATCGAGGTGAACGGCATCCGCATCCGGCAGACGCTCCGGCAGGAGGATGAAGAGCAGGAGGATGAGGAGTAGGAAGGAATGCTCCCGGGCATCCTGCAGCAGCAGACCGGCAGGAGAAGCCTCCCTGCGGGGCTGTCTTTACAAATAAACACATGTGTAGTAATATATATCCTGCAATATAGTTTTTAAAACTATGTTGCAGGATTTATTGCATTTTGGATTGGGGGAGGGTCGGACATGCATAAGTACATCATCAGCTGCTGTTCTCCGGTGGATCTGGACCGGAAGACACTGGAAGAGAAGGATATAAAGTACGTCTATTTTCATTTCAGCCTGGGAAATGATACCTACGACGATGATTTCGGAGAGACGGTGCCCCCTGCCGACATGTACCGGAGGATGCTGGCCGGCGAGGTTTCCAGGACATCCCAGGTGAGCGTGGGAGAATATACGGAGTTTTTTGAACCATTTCTCGCAGAGGGGAAGGATATCGTTCACATTTCCCTGTCCGCGGGTATATCGGGGACCTATAATTCGGCGGTGATTGCGGCGGAGGACCTGCGGGCAAAGTATCCGGAACGGAAGATCTATGTGGTGAATTCTCTGCAGGCCTCGGCGGGCTACGGCATGTTCGTGCTGAAGGCGGCAGAGCTTAGGGATGCCGGGCTGGAGGCCGATGAGCTGGCCTTCTGGCTGGAAAAGCATAAGAAGGAAGAAGAGAGCTGGTTTTTCTCAGCGGACCTCACCTTTTTCATCCGGGGCGGACGCATCTCGAAGGCTGCGGGACTGATCGGATCGGTTCTTGGCATCTGCCCGCTCATGCGGGTGGACAAGGAAGGCAAGCTGGAGGTCATGGAGAAGGTCCGCACGAAGAAGCGGGCCATCCGCCGGGTGGCGGAGAAGATGGAAGAGCTGGCAGCAGGGGGCCGGGGCTACAGCGGGCCGGTCTTTATCAGCAATTCCGAATGCCGCGCGGATGCGGAGGCGGTGGCAGCCCTTATCGAAGAGCGGTTCCCCGGGACAAAGGGGAAGATTCATATTTCCTCCATCGGCAGCACCATCGGGGCCCATACCGGCCCGGGAACGGTGGCCACCTTCTTCTGGGGAAAGTCCGGTGAAGATGAGAAGTAAAGCACGGAAAAGTACAGAAAAAGCATAGAAAAGTGCAGAAAAAACATAGAAAAAAGCACAGAAAAAGCCCGGCGGGCCGTTTCCTTTGGGGGAAAGCAGTCCGCCGGGTTTTGTTATTCCCGTATTACCGGTTATTTGTTATTTCAGGCTCTTGCCCTGGCTGACTTCCAGGTCCACGCCGGTCTTGTTGGGCTCGTCGTTCTCAAACCGGTAGTCCTTGCCCGGCAGGATAGCGTTCAGGAAGATACCTACCAGAGAACCGGTTGCGAGACCGGAGAAGGCGATGTGGATGTCGCCCACATTGAAGCCGACAGAGCCGGCCTCGGAGTAGTTGATGCCGATGGACAGCACCAGGATGAGGGCGGCGATGATGACATTGCGGCTCTGGGAGAAGTCCGTCTTGGTCTCCACGATGTTGCGGATACCGACGGCGGAAATCATGCCGTACAGCACCAGGGAAATGCCTCCGACGATGGAGCTCGGCATAATCTCGATGATGGCCGAGAACTTCGGGCAGAAGGACATCAGGATGGCGAAGCAGGCAGCCAGACGGATGACGCGCGGGTCATAAACGCGGGTCAGTGTCAGCACGCCGGTGTTTTCGCCGTAGGTGGTGTTGGCCGGTGCGCCGAACAGGGAGGCCACGGTGGTGGCGAGACCGTCACCGATGAGGGTGCGGTGCAGGCCGGGGTCACGGATAAAGTTGATGCCGACGGTGGAGGAGATGGCGGAGATATCGCCGATGTGCTCCATCATAGTGGCAAATGCGATCGGTGCGATGGTGATTATGGAGGTGATCAGCAGGGACTTATCCAGGTTTCCGCCGGTAAACAGCGCGAACACGGTACGCTCATAGGTAAGGGGAAGTCCGACCCAGGGTGCTTCCAGTACCGGAGTGAAGTCGATGTTTCCGGTCACGGCTGCCACCAGGTAGGAGCCGATGACGCCCATCAGGATGGGGATGATCTTGATCATGCCCTTGCCCCAGATGTTGCAGGCAACGATGATGACGATGGCTACCAGGGCGATAAACCAGTTGGTGGAGCAGCTGTTAATGGCTGACTGGGACAGGTTTAAGCCGATGGCGATGATGATGGGTCCGGTGACAATCGGCGGGAAGTAGCGCATAACCTTGTTGGCGCCGAAGGTCTTGAAGAAAAAGGCCAGGATCAGGTAAACCAGTCCGGCACAGGCCACACCGAAGCAGGCGTAGGGCAGAAGCTCCGGTTCACCGTTCGGGGCGATGGTCATATATCCGGCAAGGAAGGCGAAGGAAGAACCGAGGAATGCGGGAACCTTCTTCTTCGATACCAGGTGGAACAGCAGTGTTCCGAGACCGGCAAAAAGCAGGGTGGTGGAAACGCTTAAGCCTGTCAGCAGCGGAACCAGCACGGTGGAGCCGAACATGGCAAACATGTGCTGGATGCCGAGAATAATGAATCGCGGCGTGCCGAGGACGGTGGCGTCAAAGATGGCTTCTTCGCCGATTTTAAGTTTAGGTATGTTCATTTCTTTCCCCTTTCATAATGGTCGATAAACCTCCATAAATATTAAATGTTTTGTCCAGTGCAGTCAAGATGATTTTACCCATATGCCTTCGGATGATTTTACCTCTGTTTTGTGGTACAATAGATCATTCGGAGGAATGGTTTATGCGCTGGAAATATCTCTTTGAATCGGCAATACTTACCCGCGGCCGGGACTACTACCGCTTAGGCCGTGTTTTTCGCGTGACAAAAAAGGACAGTGAATACGCCGGCGTGGTCCGGGGGACGGAGAATTACGCCGTGACGGCGAAATTCCTGCCGTCCGGGGCCCTTTCCAGTCTGGGATGCAGCTGCCCCCACGCAAGGGAGGGAAACTTCTGCAAGCACATGGCGGCCCTTTTATTTGCCGTGGAAGCCGGGGAGTATCAGACGGCGGCGGAGGTTTCGGCCCAGGATCACAGCATCTGGAAGGATGCGGCGGTGCCGGAGACAGAGATTGCGCGGATAGAAAAAGACTATGCGGACACCTACCATTACTTTGATTTTCCGGAGATGCTGCGGCAGCTGCAGATAAGGCAGTCGGTCTGGGAGCGGGGGAAAGCCCTGGCGAGAAGCGGAGCCGTTGCGCTCAGAGAATTCCGTTTTCAGCCCTCCTCCTTTGCGGGTTCCAGGAAAACGCCGGTGACGGAAGGCTATGTCACCGGAGAGATCCGGACCGGCCGGCAGGCAGGAAGGAGACCGGAGGCAGAGGACGAGACAGCCCAGGCGGGCATCCGTATCCGGGCCTCCCTTTCCCAGAGCCGGGTGGAGCTTCTCCGCTGCGGCTGCCCGGGGTGTCCCGGACCCCACTATGCCGGAAGCGGGGCGAAGGACTACTGCGAGCACGAGGCGGCCCTTCTGTATCTGATTGGCCAGTATATCCTGGAGAAGAATCCGGGAGATGCCACCAGCGAGGCCGGAGAGCGGCTTCTGCAGGAGATGGGCCGGATTCTGGAGAGGCCGGAGGAGCCCTCGGAGCTTCGGCAGGAGATCCTGGGACTGCGGATCCACCGGCCGCTGCAGCTTTCGGCAGGCCTTGTGAAGAAGGCCGGAAGCCGGGAGCTGGAGGCAGTCTTTAAGGTCGGGGAAGGCCGGATGTACCGGATCCACTCGCTGGAAGAATTCGCCGAAAAGATGCTTTCCGGCGGCAGCATGCAGTTCGGGCAGGCGACGGTATTTGCCCTGGGAGAGGAGAAGCTGGCAGAAAACTCCCGCGATGTCTGGGAACTGTTAAAAGATGCATTCATGGACATAAGACAGCGGGGCCATGGCTTAAAAAATATCGTATTCACCGAGCTTCTCGGAGAAACCCTGCCCCTCTACGGGGAGCGGCTGGACCGGTTCTATGATATGGTCCGCGGGAAAGTCCTGGAATATAAGGAAGAGAGAAGCCCGAAGGTGATGCTTTCCTGCCGGGATCGGATGCCGGAGCTGTACTTTCAGGCGGAGGTCCTCAGGGACACGGCAGGGCTTGTGCACGGTCTGGAGCTTTCCGGCGTCCTTCCGGAGTTTCAGGAGGGGCGGAATTATATCTACTGGCTGGATGAAGAGCACCTGAACCGGGTACCTTTCTCCTTTGCGGAGGCGGTCCGTCCTCTCGCAGAAAGCGCAGAGGAGGGGCATGTGCGGGTCCGGATCGGCAGAAAGCACCTGGAATCCTTCATGTATGACGTCCTTCCGCTGCTCCGGCGGTTCGCGGAGGTATCTGTCCCCGAAGAGGAGGAGATTCTTACGCTCCTTCCGCCGAGGGAATCCTTCCGGTTTTATCTGGATGCGGCGGGAAGCGAGGCCTCCTGCCGGCTGTGCGCGGTTCTGGGGGAGACGGAGGAAGAGATTCTGCCGGGCAAAGAGGAGCTGACCGAGCGCCGGAAGAAGGCCCTATCCCTGGTCCGGGAGTACTTCCCGGAGGAGACGGAGGACGGGCTTGCCTTTTCCACGGGCTCAAGAGAGGACCTCATCTACCTTCTTCTGGAGGAGGGGCTGGACCGCCTGCTTCTGGCCGGCGAGGTGCAGCTGACAGATACCTTCCGGAGAATTCATATCCGAAGGCGGCCCAGAGTTTCGGTGGGCATAAGCCTTGCGGGGAACCTGCTGGAGCTGGATATCGCCGGCAGCGACCTCTCTGAGGAGGAGATGCTGGAGGTTCTCTCGAATTATCACCGGAGAAAGCGGTTCTACCGCTTAAAGAGCGGGGATTTCATCGCTCTCCGTGACAACAGCATCGAGGAGCTGGAGGACCTGATGGAGGGCCTTCGGATGAGTCCGGCGGAATTTGTCCGGGGGAAAATGCACCTTCCGGCTTACCGGACTCTCTATCTGGATAAAATGCTGCAGCAGTCGGAGGACCTCTATACCACCAGGGATATCCGGTTCAAGGCCATGGTCCGGTCCTTCCGGAACGTGCAGGATGCGGATTTTGCCATCCCGGAGGCCTTAACCGGTGTCCTCCGGAAGTACCAGAAGGTGGGCTACCGGTGGCTGAGAACCCTGGCCTCGGCGGGCTTCGGCGGAATCCTGGCCGATGAGATGGGTCTGGGAAAGACCGTGCAGGTCATCGCCCTTCTGGAAGCGGAGAGAGAAGAGCGGGAGCGGGCCGGGATGACGGAAGGCGCGCCGGAGAGAACACTGATTGTGGCGCCGGCGTCTCTGGTCTACAACTGGAGCGCGGAGATTAATCGCTTTGCGCCGAAGCTTAAGACGCTCCTTATAACCGGGACCCAGGAAGAACGGGCAGACCTTCTGGAAAACCTGCAGGATGCGGAGGTGCTCATCACCTCCTACGACCTCTTAAAGCGGGATATCGACCGCTATGAGGGCCTCTCCTTCCGGTATGAGGTTATCGACGAGGCCCAGTTTATCAAGAACCACACGACGGCCGCCGCCAGGGCGGTGAAGCTTGTGCGGAGCGAGGTCCGTTTTGCGCTGACCGGAACGCCCATCGAGAACCGGCTCTCCGAGCTCTGGAGCATCTTCGATTATCTGATGCCCGGATTTCTATACAGCTATGAGGACTTCCGGCGTCAGTTCGAGAGTCCGATTGTGAAGGACGAGGACGAGCTGGTGCGGGAACACCTGGGAAAAATGATTTCGCCCTTCGTTCTGCGCCGGTTTAAGAAGGATGTGCTGAAGGATCTGCCGGAGAAGTTGGAGGAAGTGCGGTATTCCGCCATGGAGGCGGACCAGAAGCGGCTTTACGACGCCCAGGTGCTTCATATGAAGCAGATGCTGGCCATGGAAGAGGGGGAGGACTTTTCGAAGAACCGGATAAAGATCCTGGCGGAGCTCATGCGGGTGCGGCAGATCTGCTGCGATCCGACGCTTGCCTACAGCGATTACGACGGCCCTTCCGCCAAGCGGGAGGCCTGCGTGGAGCTTATAAAAAGCGCCATCGACGGAGAACACCGGACGCTGGTATTTTCCCAGTTTACCACCATGCTGGACCTTCTGAAGCAGGACCTGGACAGGGAACATATTCCGTATTTCTGTATTACGGGAGAGACGCCGAAGGAGAAGCGGACCGAGCTGGTGGAGGAATTCAACCGGGGCGATGTGCCGGTCTTCCTGATATCCCTCCGGGCCGGCGGCACGGGCCTCAATCTTACCGGGGCGGACGTGGTGATTCACTATGACCCCTGGTGGAATCTGGCCGTGCAGAACCAGGCCACAGACCGGGCGCACCGCATCGGCCAGCAGCGGAAGGTGACGGTATACAAGCTGATTATGAAGGGAACGGTGGAGGAGAAAATCCTCGCGATGCAGGAGGCCAAGAAAAAGCTGGCCGAAGATATCCTGGGAGAAGAGAGGATCCGTCAGGGCACGATCACAAAAGAGGAGCTCCTGGAGCTCCTCTCGGATTAGGCTTCTTCTCTTTCCAGAACGGCCAGTTCCTCATTCAGATAGTCGAGGACTTCGTCCGGATTCAGACCGTGAACCATGCTGGCTTCTTCCAGAGATTCCATCAGGGAAGAGGGGCAGCCGATGCAGCCCATGCCGCAGGCCATCAGGATCTCGGCGGAATGGGGATGTGCCTTCAGAATATCGCCGATGATCATGTCCTTGGTGACAAGTTCGGGAGCTTTTTCCGGCTCCGGTTTATCTTTGAAAAGATCTTCGAGACTCATGGGGGACCTCCTTACAATTCTATACTCATTATAGTATACTACAATCTGTCAAGAGGTACCTCCGTGAATTATCGATATATCCGATAGAAACAGTAGATTATTATGAAAACTTTGCTGCGACGGGCCGCAGTCACCTGCGGCATCCTGATCATTTTATATATCATCCTCCGGGTGGTGTTTCCACAAAGGACCATGGGCATGCGGCCGAGACTCCTTCTGGCCTCCTGGGTCCTGATTTTCGTGAGCATCCTGATCCATGAGGAAAAAGCGGGCGGGCGCATAAACCGCCCTTATCTGCGATCCCTAGTTCTGGGAGGCTTCGACAGACCCGGCCGGATCGCCTGGCTGGACTATGTCCGGGTGCTGGCGACCATGCTGGTTATCGTGGTACACATGGTGCCGGCGCTCGTCCAGAACCTGCCTGCGGGGAATTTTGTGCGGGGTCTGGCCATCCAGACGGAGAATGCGGGACTGGTCTGCAATCAGCTCTTTGTCATGGTCAGCGGGGCCCTGCTGCTGGGCACGGGAAAGGAACCCGCGTCCCTGTTTTCGTTCTACCGGAAGCGGTTCCTGCGGGTGTTTATCCCCTGCGGGCTGTATTTCCTGCTGTATTACGCCTACATCTACGGCGCGGGGTTCCTTTCTCCCGCCAACTGGCGGCTTCTGTCCCAGTGCTTTATCACCCTGCAGGACGGGACCACGCCCCATTTCTGGCTGATGCACGCCATCATCGTGTTCTACCTGGCCGCTCCCCTGTATATGCCGGCCCTCCGGCGCATGACCGGGGAGGAGCTGGACCGGCTGGCGCTGGTGATTCTCCTTCTGCACACCCTGTTTACCTACAGCTACTTGATCGGAATCAAGTTCCAGTTTGTATCCTTCCTGGCCCAGTGGGACTCGGTATTCCTCCTGGGGTATTACCTGTCCACTGATCGGGCGCTTAAGCATCAGAAGAAGTTCTTTGCAGCCGGACTGCTGTCCCTTTTGATTATGATGGTGGTGCGCCGCACAAGAGAAGACTATCTCTTCCTTATCTACAACAATGCGACCCTGATGATTCTCTGGGCCTCGGCCATCTTCCTGTTCATCAAAAAGCATGCAGGGGACTGGTTTTCAAAGGAAGGAAAGCTGCTGTATGCCCTGGGCAAGGTCAGCTTTTCGGTCCTTCTGGTCCACTGGCTGGTGCTGTACCGCATTGTGGGGGATATCCTGGGGATTAACGCCATGAGCTTCGGGATTGTCGGCGGTGTGCCGGCAACCTTTATCCTGACCCTTGCCATCAGCGCAGGGATCGCCCTTGTCTTTGACAACACCGTGGTGCTGTGCGCCACCGAGGTGTGCGAGAAGTGCTTTGATCTGCTGGGAAATGTGTTCGCCGGGGCAGCTGCCGGAGGCGCAGATGCGGCAACGGCAGTGCAGCCGGCAATGCGGGGAAATCTTCCGGCGATTATGGTTCTCACCTCCGCCCTTCTCCTTCTGGGCATGGTGACCGGAAAAGCAAAGTCTGCCGGCGAGGTGGGCGCGGTCCTTCTCATGATGAGCATGGGATATATCCTGTTTTCCGGGACCGAAGACCTTTCCTGGAAAGGGACATACCTCCGGGCATTTACCCAGATCCTTCTTCCCATGTTTTTGGCCTACCTTGTGCTGAGCGTTCTTTTCTTCGGAACGGAGCGCCTTCTTCCGGCAAACTGGTGGGGAAATGTGACGAATTTCTTCGCGGGGCCCTATGCGGCAAATCCGCCCTACTGGCCGCCGCTGGTGCTCACCGGCGTTCTTCTGTCTGCGCCCTTCCTTATCCGCATCTTCCGGGGCATGCCCTTCCGGATGCAGGATGAGACGGCTCTCGCGGTGATTGTGCTGCACGCGGTATTTACCTATATGCCGCTTCTCGGATACCAGTTCCTCATGCCTACCTTTCTTGCGGGCTGGGAATCTCTGCTGTTCCTGGGATATTACGGGGCAGGAGAGGGAGCGGCCCGGCATGAGAAAACCATCCTTGCTGCCGGTGCGGCAGGCCTTCTCGCAATGCTGTATCTGCACATGAGATGGCCGGAGCTGCCGGTCCTGATATACAACAATGCGCCGCCTGCGGTCCTCGTGGGACTGGCGGCAGTGGTGCTTCTGCGGAAGCTCTTAAAAGGAACCTCCGGGAAGGCATCACCCGCATTCAGCGCGGCGGCGCGGTTCTGTTATCCAATTCTCCTGCTGGTATGGCTGCTTACGGCAGCGAGGGGCTAGATGTCGTCATCCGTATCCTGCAGCCGTTCGGCCCGTCTGGCCCGGCGCTTCAGGGATTCCAGGGCGTCCTCCCGGGCCTGCTTCCGCGGG
>Ga0256405_10002213_pt1 | contig 46439 bp, 37 predicted proteins | sample RumenRJG_02DNA_FD_189096 | JGI IMG/M metagenome (GOLD analysis project Ga0256405, IMG submission 189096) | Bovine rumen microbial communities from Lethbridge, Alberta, Canada - RJG_02 | ecosystem: Host-associated > Mammals > Digestive system > Stomach > Rumen | place: Canada: Alberta... | reverse complement strand
CGTGCCACCAAAGTCGCAGGGGCGACATATCGTGTGTGGATATAGTAGCAACGGAACGATAGGGATTGGCCTCCAGATGACTGAACTCAAAGCCCTGCTGTTTGGGCATCTGCTGGATTTCGAGTGTGAGGATGCGCAACTGGTCGAGCACCGGTTCGACACAGTCAGGCAGCATACCCAAGTCTTCGCCACAGATAAGCAGTCGCGAATTCTTCAAGATGGCAGGCAGGCGTCGCAAAGCCTGTTGCCCCCAGTAAATGGAGTGGCGCTGATAGAAATAATTATTGTAGAGACGCGAGAAAGCATCCTTGTCTTCATCACTGAGTGCCTCATAGATAGGTTCGCCCAAAACACCGATACGGGGATGATACATGTCGGGCTGTCGCGGATCCTCCACGAAAAGCACATCGCTGAGTAATTGCAGCAAGCCATCGCGAATCCACAGACTGCTCTCGTCGCGCCGATTCCTGAAGAATTCCATCACCTTGCACTGGGTGTCGTATTCGCCCTTCAGGTCGTAAAGATTATATGCCTTGCTGACCAGGAAGTTGTCGCGAACGTAATTGGCATGAATGCCAAAGAGACGGTCAATCTGGCGGTCGTTGATGAACGGACGGGTGAAGAGTTCTTTGCGGAATTGCAGTCCGAAATACTCTATCTCGTCAACGGTCAGTGGCAGTGCCGGTGAGAAATGACCTAACAGGCCATAGACGGCATCGTCAGGAATCTCCCAAATACGGAAGAAGCCCAGAATGTGGTCGATACGCAGTGCATCGAAATACTGTTGCAAATACGCCAGTCGTTGGCGGAACCAATCCACCAAGGGTTGTGACAGGCTATTCTTGTCGTTATTCGTTTTGCCCTTTTCGCCTTTCTGTTCCCAATTATAGGTTGGGAATCCCCAGTTCTGTCCTTTTGACGTGAAACCATCAGGCGGAGCACCTGTCTGAGAATCCAGGTGGAAGAGCGATGGGTGTTGCCTTGTCTCGACACTATCACGACTGACCCCGATAGGCAGATCACCTTTCAAGAAGATGCCTTTAGAACGGGCATAATCTGCCGCATCCTTCAACTGACAGTGCAATAGCCATTGCACGTAACATACGAAGTCATAATCTTCAGCCCGATAGTCAGAATAAGGTTTCAGCCATTCCTCATTCTGAGCGACAAATGATGCAAACTCCTTTGAATCAGCCAAGGATTTCCGTTTTTCGTCAAAAAGCAGTTCCATGTATTCCCTCTTCACACGGTCAACAGCCACATAGTCGCTATAGGGCAATGTATTCAGTTCCTGCTGGCGTCGGCGGAACTGCATCATTTTCTGCTTAGAGCGCAGTGTTCCAGCAGCTTCAATATCCAAGTAATGGGGATGCAGGGCGAAAGCACTCACAATATTATAGGGATACGAATCCTGCCAGTCGTGACTCTGGGTAGTATCATTGACCGGCAACAATTGTATGACTTTCATTCCTACGGCTACCGCCCAGTCAACAAAGCGACGAAGGTCGCCAAAGTCGCCTACCCCATAAGAATGCTCACTGCGAAGCGAGAAAACAGGAATGGAAACACCTGCAGCTCGCCATATATGTTCGCGAAGTCGCAGTTGTTCGCCATAGAGCACCAATACCTGACCATCGGCTATCGGCTCCTGATTATTGGTTGCGGATTGAGGGCCGTCTATCACACGATTATCGCCTTCTTCCCAGGCAACGAAAGCATGCGTTTCGTTATCGACAACCACATATTTATATTCCAAGGGGAATATCATGCCAAGGGCATTCACTGTCAGCATCCATTCGTGCTGACCGGCATATTCCATCTGCAGATAGCGAGACGTGTTCCAACTGCCGATAGCCGGATGGCTGCCACAAATAGCCACCGACTGCCCTGGCAGCAACTGAGGAGCTGACACTCGGAATGTAATGGTACGACGGAACAAAGGCAGGCGAAGCGGCTCCACATGCTCATCGCGACAGCCGTGAGTAGCAGTCAGATAGGCATTAGAGTATAGATGCGACTGCAACGGTATATCGCGCCACTGGTCAGGAAACAGATAATCCTTAGAGGTGTCGAAATAGTAGATACGAGGAACCAAATCCCACTCACGGCGTAAGACCAATCCACTACTGTTTTCAACCTGATACTGATAGACGATATGCGAAAGAGGATGCTGACGTGATTCAAGAGCAGCCGTTTCAAGCGTCCACAAATCGCCATCGTCGGTTTGCATCATGAGGTTATATCGTTTCACGGTGCCGTCCTGGCTATGATAGGCTATGGCAATATGAATGCTTTCACCCCACGCGGTCCGATACCGAATACTGAATTTTAGCTTCATCTTGGCTTTAAGTTTTTAAGTTTTTGCAAAGGTACGAAAAAAACTCTAAACTATCAACCATAAACGCTAAACTTTTATTATCTTTGCATCGAAAATAAGAAATATGCCTATATGAATATCACAAATTCCAAGAAATATCTGGTGCCTGCCGCCATCGGAGTGATTCTGGTGATAGCACTGCCGTTCTATTTTTTCTTCCGTTCTGTATCCACTTTGGATGAGACACATTATTTATATATAGATGCGGACGACACGCAGGACAGTGTGATTAATAAAATCAAGCCAATCGCTTTGCCCACCTCCATGGCGGGACTGCAAACCCTGCTGCGACATGCAGGCTATGAAGATCATATCAAGACAGGACGATATGCCATTAAGCCCGGCGAGGGAGCTATCACCATCTTCCGCCATCTGAGAAGCGGACAGCAGGAGAGTCTGCACCTCACCATCCCCGAGGTACGCACCATGGACCGTCTGGCTGCCGTCCTCGGCAAACGACTGATGATTGACTCGGCTACCATTGCATCGGCACTATACTCGCAGGAAGTCACCACAAAACTGGGCTATGACACCTGCACCATTGCCGCCATGTTTATTCCTAATACGTATGACATCTATTGGAACATCAGTATTGACGGATTGCTGGAACGCATGCAGAAAGAGCACGACCGTTTTTGGAATGCCGACCGCAAGGCGAAAGCTGCACAGATACAACTGACGCCCAATGAAGTTGCCACTCTTGCCTCCATCATTGACGAAGAGACTGCCAATAATGCCGAAAAGCCCATGATAGCAGGCATGTACATGAATCGCTTAAAAGAAAACATGCCCCTACAGGCGGACCCCACCATCAAGTTTGCCCTGAAGGACTTTGCCCTGAAACGCATATACAACAAATTGCTCAAGGTGGACAGTCCTTACAATACCTACGTACATGAGGGACTGCCTCCCGGACCTATCAAGATAGCGTCCATCAAAGGGACGGATGCCGTACTGAACCATGTCAATCACGACTTTCTCTATATGTGTGCGAAAGAAGATTTCTCGGGTACTCACAACTTTGCCAAAACCTATCCTGAGCATTTAAAGAATGCAGCCAAGTACACGAAAGCCCTCAACGAGAAAGGTATCAAATAAAAAAAATGCTCCTTGCTTCACAGCGAGGGGCAATTTAATCGGTATTAGTCCTTTTTAAGGTAAAAAGATTGTATTCAGGATAACGATGGCAAAGGTACGGTCTTTTTAACATCTATGCAAATTATTTTATATGTTAAACAACATGTTTTTGTATCTTGAAACAAAAAATCACTCCGAAATAGCTATATTTAAAGAATTCTGTGTAACTTTGCAAGCAAAATTAAACGTTTAATAAGAACATGACAATGGAAAAGATTTCTACTGAGAACGAAGAGAAGAAAAGTCTCAGTTTCGTAGAGCAAATGGTAGAGGCAGATTTGGCCGATGGTAAAAACGGAGGAAGAATACAAACCCGTTTCCCGCCAGAGCCAAACGGATACATACACATCGGACATGCCAAAGCTATCTGCATGGACTTTGGAGTGGCTGAGAAGTTTGGCGGAATATGCAATCTGCGCTTTGACGACACGAATCCCACCAAAGAGAATACGGAATATGTGGAAAACATCATGAACGACATCAAGTGGCTTGGTTTCCACTGGGAAAATGTTTACTATGCATCCGACTATTTCGATAAACTTTGGGATTTTGCCATCTGGCTTATTGAGAAAGGACTTGCATACGTTGACGAACAGACTTCAGAACAGATTGCCGAACAGAAAGGAACGCCTACACAGCCTGGCCGGCCCAGTCCGTTCCGTGACCGTCCCATTGAGGAAAATCTCCGTCTGTTCAAGCAGATGAACACCCCTGAGGCTGTTGAGGGCTCGATGGTGCTCCGAGCGAAACTCGATATGGCTAACCCCAATATGCACTTCCGCGATCCTATTATCTATCGCATCATACAGATACCTCATCATCGTACTGGTACAAAATGGCATTGCTATCCGATGTATGATTTTGCCCACGGACAGAGCGACTACTTCGAAGGTGTCACCCACTCTATCTGCACACTGGAATTTGTTCCACACCGTCCTCTGTATGACAAGTTTGTTGACTTCCTGCAGGAGAAAGATGCCCAACATGCCTATCGCCCCCGTCAGATTGAGTTCAACCGTCTGAACCTCACCTATACGGTGATGTCGAAACGTAAGTTGAAGGCTTTGGTGGACGAAGGACTGGTGGACGGGTGGAATGACCCTCGTATGCCTACCGTCTGCGGTATGCGCCGTCGCGGTTATTCCGCCCAAAGTATTCGCAACTTCATCGACTCCATCGGATACACCAAATTCGATGCTCTGAATGACTATGCATTATTGGAGGCTGCCGTCCGTGACGACCTGAACAAGAAAGCCTGTCGTGTGTCGGCTGTACTGAATCCTGTCAAATTGGTTATCACCAACTACCCCGAGGGGAAAACCGAGGAACTGACAGCCATCAACAATCCAGAGAATGAAGCCGACGGAACACATACAATAACCTTCAGTCGTGAGCTATGGATTGAACGTGACGATTTCATGGAGGATGCTCCAAAGAAATTCTTCCGCATGACGCCAGGCAAAGAAGTTCGACTGAAGAATGCATATATAATAATGTGTACGGGTTGCAAGAAGAATGCCGATGGCGAAATAGAAGAAATCTATGCAGAATACGACCCAGAGAGCAAGAGCGGCATGGCTGGTGCCGACCGCAAAGTAAAAGGCACCCTCCACTGGCTTAGCACGGCTCACTGTCTGCCTGCTGAGGTTCGGCTCTATGACCGACTGTTCAGTGTCGAGAATCCTGGAGCTGACGAGCGTGACTTCCGTGAACTGCTTAATCCCGACTCACTCATCACCCTCAAGAACTGCTATGTAGAACAGTATCTGAAGGAGAAAAAGCCGGGTGATTTCCTGCAGTTCCAGCGTATCGGCTATTTCACGCTTGATGAAACGTCAACAGAAACCCATCTCGTCTTCAACAAGACTGTGGGACTCAAAGATACTTGGGCGAAGATTAACAAATAAATGAAGAAAACCGGCGACGAATATTTCGACAGCGAGGAATTCAGAAACACGCTGGAAAGCTACGAAGAATCAGTCAGGTCAGGGCATCCTCTTTTTCTGGATGCCGATGACTTGGCTGATATCGCTGATTATTATCACTTCACGGGAATTGACCAACAGGCCGACGAAGTGATAGAATATGCCCTGTCGCTATATCCCAACGCCACACTTCCGAATGTTTTCAAAGCCCGTGAAGCATTAGCCATAGGCGACTATGACTCTGCAGTAGAATATATAGAGCAAATTGAGAACCAAGACGATCCGGAGTATCATTACATGCAAGCCGAACTGCTTATAGCCAAAGATCAAGTAGAGAAGGCTGATGAATATCTTCGGGAGTATTTTGCAACGGTCCCACCGGAAGAATACCAAGATTTCGTATATGACATAGCCAATATTTACTTTGACTATGGATTGAGCGACAAAGCCTATGAATGGCTGATGCGCACAAAAGGAGATGGCAGCAACGACTTCAAGGAACTGATGGCGCGCATTTTGTTCGGGCTGGGTAAATACAAGGACAGCGAACGTATCTTCAATGAACTTCTGGACCGCGATCCCTATTCCAAGAGATACTGGAACGGATTGGCAAATGCCCAGTTCATGAACGAAGACTTCAGCGGTTCTGTTACCAGTAGCGAATATGCCATTGCCATCGATCCTAACGATGCAGACAGTCTGCTCAACAAGGCCAATGCCCTGTATCGATTAGGGAATTTCGAAGAAGCTATCCGCTATTACGACCGATTTGGAGAGTTGGTTCAACCCGACGAGTTCAGTCTGTTGCACAAGGGTTCCTCCCTGGTTAATCTGAACCGGCATGACGAGGCTTTCTCTACTTTGTTACAAGCCCTGAAAATAAGCCCAGCAGATTCTCCCTTCCTTCCACAGATATACCAAGAATTAGCATTCTGTTGCAGTACACTGGGACGGTTGGACGAAGCTTTGGACTATATTGAACGGACTCGTGATTTAGATTGCGACCATATTGACATGCTGGTGCTGAAAGGACATATCCTGCTTGAGCACAACCATATTCACGAAGCTGAGGAAGTATTCAAGAATGCCATGATACGTTCAGAAGAAGACCCGCTGGTGATTCTGCGCATATTGGTATCCCTTTACGATAACAAATACGTGAAGGCAGCTTACGAAATGTTCAAGAAGTTCTTTGCACTCATTGTCAATGAAGATTTCAATCAGGGTTACTCCTATATGGCACTCTGTTGTTGGGATTTGAACTTTACTGAAGAATTCCTGATGTATCTCCGTCTGGCTGTAGAGCGTAATCCACGTGAAGCCCGCCAGGTATTAGGACATCTTTTCCCTGAAGAAATGGCTGCAAAAGACTATTATCAATACATGTATAATAAATTAAAGAAATGAATTTTATATCCTCCCTACTTTCCAATCTCAATTACGGTACGATTCTCTTTCTGATGCTTCTTGAGAGTACCGTCGTTCCCGTACCTTCCGAATTTGTGGTCACTCCTGCTGCCTATCATGCAGCCGGTGGTAATCTCGATGTGTGGCTGGTGATTCTCTTTGCCACCATCGGAGCCGATTTGGGTGCGTCCATCAACTATGTTGTGGCATATTATGTCGGGCGCCCTGTCATCTATCGGTTTGCAAATAGCAAGTGGGGCAAGATGTGTCTGTTGAATCAGGAGAAAGTAGAGAAAAGTGAGAAGTATTTTGACGATCATGGAATTGTAGCTACCTTGACGGGACGCCTCATTCCGGGTATTCGTCACCTGATATCCATCCCTGCCGGACTGGCTAAAATGAACTACTGGAAATTCCTGCTCTATACCACCATTGGAGCTGGGGTTTGGCATAGTATCCTGGCGGCACTCGGATGGTATTTACACGCTATTGTTCCAGAAGAGCAACTGAATGACAAAATCAGTGAATATGCAGAATACATCAAAATTGTCATTATCGGACTGGTAGTGATTGCAATCGTGTATTTTGTTGTACGTTCATATTTTAAGAGAAAAAGGAAGTAAGTTTTAGATTTATTTCGAATATTTTTTGTATATTTGCCGCATCTTATAAAGAATCAATCAATTTATGGCAAGAACAAACAACCATTTAGTCATTATGGCAGGCGGTGTAGGAAGCCGCTTCTGGCCTATGAGCACTGCAGAGAATCCCAAGCAGTTTATAGATGTATTGGGAGTCGGGAAAACCCTGCTTCAACTGACAGTTGACCGTTTCGACACGATTATTCCAAAAGAAAACGTATGGGTGGTCACCAATCAGAAATATGTAGAAACCGTATCGCAGCAGTTGCCTGAAATGCCCCGCAACCACATCCTGTGCGAACCTTGCCGTCGAAATACAGCACCTTGTATTGCCTACGTTAGCTGGCGTATCAAATCAAACGACCCTAAAGCAAATATCGTGGTATCGCCCAGTGACCATATCGTACTGAATACAGCAGAATTCCGTCGCATCGTTTCTGAATGTATGGATTTCACCTGCGACAGTGACGCTATTGTCACCCTGGGTATGAAACCGACGCGTCCGGAAACAGGCTACGGATATATTCAGGCTGCACTATCCAGCAATTCTCTCCGTAACAAAGGAATTTTCCGAGTTGATTCTTTCCGCGAAAAGCCTGATTTGAACACAGCCAAGCAATATATCAGCAAGAACAACTATTTCTGGAATGCCGGTATCTTCATCTGGAATGTTTCAACCATCGTCAATGCATTCCGCATCTACCAGCCAGCTATGGCAAAGATTTTTGAATCGTTACTTCCCATCTACGGCACAGAGAAAGAGCAAGCGGAGATTGACCGTCTGTTCCCTGAATGCGAGAACATCTCTGTCGACTATGCTATCATGGAGAAAGCCGAGGAGATTTTCGTGTGCCCAGCTGACTTCGGTTGGAGTGACCTTGGAACCTGGGGATCACTACAGCAGAATACGAAGCAGGACCTTTATGGCAATGCCTGCATCGGACAGGATATCACTATGATAGAATCGCATAACTGCATGGTGCATGCCACACAGGAGAAGAAGGTGGTAATACAGGGCCTAGACGGATATATTGTTGCAGAAAATAACGATACTTTATTGATTTGCAAATTATCCGAGGAACAGCGCATCAAACAATTCAGCGGACAAGATAAATAACATTTTTATGATGGAAAACAAGAAAATTGCTCTAATTACCGGCATCACAGGACAAGACGGTTCCTATCTGGCAGAGTTTCTAATCGAGAAAGGTTATGAGGTTCATGGTCTCCTTCGCCGTTCGTCGTCTTTCAATACGGGAAGAATAGAACACCTGTATTTGGACGAATGGGTGCGCGACATGAAGAAGAAACGCCTCGTGAATCTGCATTGGGCTGACATGACCGACTCATCGTCGCTGATTCGAATTATCGGTGAGACCAGACCGACAGAAATATACAATCTGGCAGCACAAAGTCACGTAAAAGTTTCGTTCGACGTTCCAGAATACACAGCCGATGTTGATGCTTCTGGTGTGCTCCGCTTATTGGAAGCCGTACGCATATGCGGATTGGAAAATACTTGCAGGATTTATCAGGCATCGACTTCTGAACTATACGGAAAGGTGCAAGAAGTGCCCCAGAGTGAGACAACGCCGTTCTATCCCCGTTCGCCATACGCTGTAGCCAAACTCTATGGCTTTTGGATTATGAAGAATTACAGAGAGTCGTATGGGATGTTCTGCTGCAACGGCATTTTGTTCAATCATGAGAGCGAACGCCGTGGCGAGAATTTTGTGACTCGCAAAATCACGCTGGCTGCCGCCCGCATAGCACAAGGTTATCAGGACAAGTTGTATTTAGGCAATCTGAATTCTCTGCGTGACTGGGGATATGCCAAAGACTATATAGAATGTATGTGGCTCATTCTTCAGCAACCTGAGCCTGAAGACTTTGTGATTGCCACCGGTGAATACCATACCGTAAGAGAGTTTGCGACTTTGGCTTTCAAAGAAGCAGGCATCGAACTGGAATGGCGCGGCAGCGGTATTGACGAAAAAGGATACGATAAGGCAACGGGCAAACCACTGGTTGAAGTAGATCCTAAATACTTCCGCCCTGCCGAGGTAGATCAGTTGCTGGGTAATCCTGCCAAAGCAAAGACAAAACTGGGATGGAATCCTCAAAAGACGTCATTCCCTGATTTGGTAAGAATCATGGTTCAGCACGACATGAAGTTCGTTAAAAAATTATTTCTTAAAGCGCAGTTACCAGAATAATGTTAGACAAAAACAGTAAAATATACGTTGCAGGTCATCACGGACTGGTAGGCTCTGCCATTTGGAACAATCTGCTACAGCGAGGATATACAAACCTTGTGGGTAGGAGCCATCAAGAGTTAGATCTAACTGACCAACTCGCCGTTCGTCAGTTTTTCGACGAAGAACAGCCCGATGCGGTGGTATTGGCAGCTGCTTTCGTTGGCGGTATCATGGCCAACTCACTTTACCGCGCCGACTTCATCATGCAAAATATGAAGATGCAATGCAATGTCATCTCCGAATCGTATGCACATGGTGTGAAGAAGCTTCTCTTTTTAGGTTCCACATGCATTTATCCTAAAAACGCGCCACAGCCCATGAAGGAAGACTGCCTGCTAACGTCACCATTGGAATACACCAACGAAGAATATGCCATTGCAAAGATTGCTGGTCTGAAGATGTGCGAGAGCTATAACCTGCAATATGGTACGAACTATATCGCCGTTATGCCCACCAATCTTTATGGTCCAAATGACAACTTCCATCTTGAGAACTCCCATGTCATGCCAGCCATGATGCGCAAGGTATATCTCGCAAAACTCATTCATGACGGCGAATGGGACAAAATAGCCATTGACCTGAACAAACGACCAGTCGAAGGTGTGACCGGCCAGGCTTCGCACGAAGACATCTTATCTGTTTTAGCAAAATACGGCATATACAATAATAAGGTAGTGCTTTGGGGAACAGGAACGCCACTAAGAGAATTCCTTTGGAGCGAAGACATGGCAGATGCCTCTGTGCATATCCTTTTGAATGTCAACTTCTCTGATATCATCGGTATCGAAAAGTATAGCAGTGTTCACTATGGAGCCAGTACGGACGGGGCAGTTGACCGCAATCACTCTGCCGGTCGTGGCGGAGCCATCCCATCGTTGGGTGAAATCCGCAACTGTCATATCAATGTAGGTACAGGTAAGGAATTGACCATTCGCGAACTTTCCGAACTTGTAGTGAAGTCCGTTGGCTTCGAAGGTAAGGTCGAATTTGACACTTCCAAGCCCGATGGCACCATGCGTAAACTCATAGATGTAACCAAACTCCACTCCCTCGGATGGACGCACAAAGTAGAGATAGAGGATGGTGTACAAAAGCTCTTCGAATGGTATAGGCAAAGTTTAAAATAATTATTATCAACAATCAAAAACCAAAGCCAATGATTAAGACCTTTAACGACATGAGAAACGAACTGATGGCAAGCGGGCAGAGGCACCGCATAGCCGCAGTTTGTGTTTACGACAAAGCCACCTGTGATGCTCTTCACCAGGTGGAGGAAGAAGGAATAGCCTCGACTTTCTTCATTGACGGGGAAACGCCTGAAGACGCTGCTGCAAAAGGTGTTCAGATGATACACGATGGCAAGGCAGATATCCTGATGAAAGGATTGATAGGCACCGACCTGCTGCTGAAAGCTATTCTTCATAAAGAGAAAGGTCTGCTGCCGGCTGGTCATGTACTAACCCACATCTCTGTTGCCGAAATGCCCACCTATCACAAATTGCTTTTCTTCAGCGATGCTGCAGTTATCCCCTATCCTACCCACGAACAGCGTATAGAACAGGTTCGCTATGCAGCCGACATTTGCAGGAAAATGGGCATCAAAGAACCTCGTATAGCATTGATACATTGTTCAGAAAAGCCAAGCCCGAAATTTCCTTTCGTAGATGGTTATCAAGACATCAAACAGATGGCTGAAATGAATTCTTTCGGACCATGCTTAGTTGACGGTCCTCTTGATGTTAAATCAGCCTGTTCGCTCCATGCTCTGAAAGCCAAAGGCATCACTTCTGTATTGAATGGTGAAGCCGACGTTCTCATTATGCCAGACATTGAGGCTGGTAATGCCTTCTACAAGTCAATGACTCTCTTTGCCGGAGCCCATACCGCAGGTGTTCTTTGCGGTCCCCAATGCCCAGTCGTTGTACCATCCCGTGGAGATTCCACAGAGGCCAAATATAACAGTATACTCTTTGCCCTTGTCAGCCTATGAAAATACTCGTCATCAATCCAGGTTCTACATCCACAAAAATTGCCGTTTATGAGAACGAAAAGCCGATTCTTTTACGTAATATCCCGCATACAGCCGAAGAATTAGCCTCTTTTGGTGCCATTACTGAGCAACAGGACTTCCGCAGAGAGTTAGTGCTCAATGAGCTTCGACAAGCAAATATTCCCTTAGATTTTGATGCCATTATCGGTCGAGGAGGACTGGTCAAGCCCATTGCAGGCGGCGTTTATGAAATCAACGAGCAAATGGTGAACGACACCCTGCATGGGTGCGTGATGCATAATCACGCTTGTAATCTTGGTTGTCTGATTGCTCATGAGATTGCTGCAAAATTAAAGTGTAAAGCCTTTATTGCCGATCCTGGCGTCGTTGACGAACTATCTCCTCTGGCCCGCATCAGCGGGAGCCCTCTAATGCCCCGCATTGCCATTTGGCACGCGCTCAACCAACGTGCCATTGCCCGACGATATGCCCGAGGTATCGGCAAAGAATACGAAGACCTCAATCTTATTATCTGTCACCTGGGCGGTGGGATATCCATCGCCGCTCATGAACACGGACGGGCTATAGACGCCAACAATGCATTAGACGGTGAAGGTCCTTTCTCACCAGAACGAGCAGGTTCATTACCTGCTGCCGACCTGATTCGCCTTTGCTATAGCGGAAAATATACAGAACAGCAATTATTAAAACGCATAGCCGGACACGCCGGTCTCACCGCCCATCTTGGGACCAACAACATGCGAGAGATCCTCGACAGGATTCGGCTGGGAGACGAGAACGCCCAAATTCTTGTTGATGCTATGCTTTATCATACTGCTAAGCAAATAGCATCAGAAGCAGCTGTGCTATGCGGACAGATTGATGCGATTCTACTTACAGGTGGTATGGCCCATAGCGACTATATTGTTTCGGAACTTCGCCGGCGTATTGGTTTCCTTGCGCCTGTTTACGTTTTCCCTGGCGAGAACGAGATGGAAGCACTCGCTCTGAATGCTCTTGCTGTTCTACAAGGAAAAAGGGAGGCGAAAGTTTACAAATAAAAAAGAGGAGCGATTGCTCCTCTTTTCATTTCATCACTTAAGAATTTGTTCCAGAATTTCTTTCCAGCGAGCATAGGCTGCCAGATATTCCTTGCGATGGGCCATATCGGGCTCCACGTGAGCAAAAAGGTCGAGCGAAGCAAAGGCTTCGTCGCTATTGCGATAGAAACCAATACCCATACCTGCACCCTTAGCAGCACCGTCAGCTCCATCAGTCTTATATACATCGATAGCTGCTCCACTAATAGATGAGAGTGTGTCACGGAAGAGGGCTGATTTGAACATGTTTGCACGTCCGGCATGAATAGTATGGATATCCATACCCATCTGACGCATGATATCGATACCATAGCAGAAGGAGAATACGATACCCTCCTGAGCAGCACGAATGATGTTCGCCTCACTATGCTTGTTGAAATTAAGCCCATAGATACGGCATCCTACCTCACGGTTCTCCAACATACGCTCAGCACCGTTACCGAAAGGCATAACGACTACTCCATCACTACCAATGGGCACCTGGGCACCCAAGAGGTTCATATCGGGATAATCAACATTTGGTGTAATGTGATGGTGCACCCAAGAATTCAGAATACCAGTTCCGTTTACACACAGAAGAACACCAAGACGGGTCTGATCGGCTGAGTGATTGACATGCGCAAAGGTATTCACACGACTCTGCTTGTCGTAGTTCACCTCCCCCAAAACACCATAGACAACGCCAGACGTACCAGCAGTAGCTGCAATTTCGCCAGGGTTCATCACATTCAGCGACAAGGCATTGTTAGGCTGGTCACCACCTCTATATGAAATAGGTGTACCTGCTTTCAAGCCCAATTCGGCGGCAGCCTCTGCACTAACCTCGCTCTGAATACCGAAGGTGGGGACAATGTCAGCTATCATAGAATTGTCAAAACCGTAGTACTTCATAAGGAAGTCTGCTACCTGATTATTCTTGAAATCCCAGAACATACCTTCAGACAGTCCACTAATAGTAGTATTAGGCGTACCAGAAAGACGCAAGGCGATGTAATCACCAGGCAACATAATCTTGTATATCTTTGAATATGTCTCGGGCTCGTTCTCTTTAATCCATGCCAACTTCGCTGCAGTAAAGTTACCAGGAGAGTTCAACAAATGCGTAAGGCACAGGTTTGCTCCCAAATCATTAAAAGCCTTCTCTCCATAAGGTACAGCACGAGAGTCACACCAGATAATCGCAGGACGTATAGCTTTCAAATCCTTATCTATACAAACCAATCCATGCATTTGATAAGAAATACCGATGGCGAGAATATCCTCACCTTTAGCACCGGTCTCCGACATAATTTTCTTCAAGCCTAACTTAGCATTATCCCACCACATCTGTGGATCCTGCTCAGCCCATCCAGCCTTCACCGCCGTAATTGGAGCTTCTCTTTCTGGGAAAAATGCAGCTGCTGCACAAACACCGGTTTCAACATTTACCAACGATGCCTTGACAGATGAACTGCCAACATCAAAACCTAAAAGGTATCTATTTGCCATAAATTTATAAATTTGAATAATTAATAATCGCGTTTTGGACCCCAAAATTCTCTATTTTTTTTCTAAATTGCAACTTTTTTCCTTTTTTTTCGCATTTTTTTATTATTATTTGACTACAATTAAAAATAATTTTTTACCTTTGCACATTAGAATAACATAACCGAGGACTAAGTTATATTCATATATGAAGAAGAAAATACTAATACTTGACGACAAAGAGACGATTGCAAAAGTACTCTCTATCTACTTGATGAGCGACTATGACGTACAATGGTTGCCTGATGGTTTACAAGGTGTAAAGTGGTTGCAGGCAGGCAACACTCCTGACCTCATTATTTCGGATATTCGTATGCCTGGCATGCGTGGTGATGATTTTTTGGAGTGGATCAAACAGAACGAGCTATTCCGCCATATTCCCGTCATCATGCTATCCAGTGAAGATTCTACCAGCGAACGTATCCGTTTATTGGAGATAGGTGCTGTCGATTACATCGTAAAGCCCTTTAATCCTATGGAATTAAAGATTCGTGTCAAGAAGATCCTTCCTAACTAATACATATTATATATTATGATAGGTGTTGTCTACTTAGGTAACAATCCCAAGACACAAGAAAGGCTCAAATACATTCCTGGACAGTTAGTCCGTATGACGAATGCCTATAAGGATGCAGCTCAAGTTTGTACTCCGCATGTATCTAATGAGCATTTCATTGTCTTTTTTGAGCGTAATGTCCGTAGTGAAGACGTTACAGCAATCACCTATCTCCGAAAGAAATGCCGTAATGTCTACATCATTCTTCTGACAGACGACATGACGGAGGAAGAACGTGGTGTCTATATGAAGTGTGGTGTCAACGACACTATCAACAAAGACGCCTCGGTGACGGCATTGAACAAAAAAATCCAATTCATTTCCGATCGTGAGAATATCCTGTTCGACGATGAAGCGCCCAAATACAAGATTCTGAAGTTCAAGATTCCTGTATGGAAGCGTCTCTTCGACATTTTCTTCTCAGGATTAGCCATTATCATCCTCTCTCCGATTTTCATCTTGACAGCTATCGCCATCAAGTTGGAGAGCAAAGGTCCGGTCTTGTTCAAGTCAAAACGCGTAGGTACGAACTATACGATATTCGACTTCCTGAAATTCCGCAGCATGTATACAGATGCCGAAGAACGTTTAAAAGAATTGAGCAAGACAAATAATCAGTATGCAGAGAAGGAAGAAGAGGACGAGCACAAGACTATCACAGCCCCCCTTGGCGAGGAAGCCGAACAGGATATGTTGGATATGGGAATGGAGTCAGAGATGATGATTAGTGACGAAGAGATTATGCTGATTGGCGATGACTTTGTTGTTGCTGAAAGCGATTTCAATAAGCAGAAGGAAGAAGATATCAACAACGCATTTGTCAAGATTGAGAATGACCCACGTATCACTAAGGTCGGTCGCTTCATCCGCAAATACAGTATTGACGAACTTCCTCAACTCTTCAACATCCTCAAGGGCGACATGTCAATTGTTGGCAACCGTCCCCTCCCACTCTATGAGGCAGAGAAACTCACTGCAGATACCAGTATCGACCGCTTTATGGCTCCCGCTGGACTTACCGGACTTTGGCAGGTTGAAGAACGCGGAAAAGGTGGCAACATGTCAGCCGAAGAGCGCAAACAGTTGGATATCACTTACGGACAGACCTATAATTTCATGCTCGACATGAAGATTATCTTCCGCACTCTCTTTGCCTTTGTGCAGAAAGATAATGTATAATTTAAAGACACATAACCTTTATACACCTATGAACAAAGTAAAACGTTTGTTACTACTCTTACCCGCTGCTTTAGGCATTAGCACGATGTCTTTTGCCCAGTCTTTAGACGAAAGTGGTATCAGTGCAGGTTTCTTTGATTCGAGTGATGAGAGTTCACTGAACTTTTCATCATTCCATCTTCCGCCACTGTCCGTTCTCTTTGAGAATGCCAAGCAAAATCCCAGCATTCTTTCCATGGAGAAGGCCGAACAACTGGCTAAGGCTGAAATTGCCAAACAAAAAAGACATATTTTCTCTTATGTCCGTGCACATGCCAGTTACAGCTATGGTAAGACGGATGTCTATGGTCAGATGACAAACAACCAAACAGGAACCATGAATTTTGTACCTATTTTCGAGTCAAAGAATGGTACAGAACAATCCTATTGGAACGTAGGTGTTAACATAAACCTACCATTGGAGGATATTCTCGACTATGCACCAGGTATTAAACGTAAAAGATTAGAGGCCGAAAAAGCAAGATTAGAGAAAGATATTAAATTTGAAGACCTCAAACTTCAAATAAGTACACTATATGCAAAAATCACCAACAGCTTGGTTACTTTGAAGACAGCCAGTGAAGGTGCTGCGGCCTATCAAGGTGCAGGTGCTTTGAATCAGGAAGACTTCCATCAGGGCAATATGAACATTGAAGACTATGCATGGACGAAAATGCATGAGTTAAGTGTCGTACAATCATATCAAACCATACAGACAGAAATCATCCAAAATATTCTAACGTTGGAGATTATTTCTCGAACCCCCATTATTACCAATGCTACCACAGAAGTAACATTGGATGGAACAATTCACAAGTCTGAGCGTCAAATCCGACGTGAGAATAAGGCTTTAGAAAAGAGAATAGCGAAAGAAGCTAAAGCTGACGAAAAACGTTTTCAGCAGTTGGAAAAAGCAGAAAAGGCTGCTAAGGAGAAATCCGATAGAATTGCAGCCAAAGAAGCTGCCCAATCTGCGAAAGCAGCTCGAGCATACGAAAAAAGTAGTAGAAACAGAAACCGCTAAAATTTAAGACTATGGATTTATTCAGATATATTGTTAGGTTTTTATACAAGATTCGTTGGTATTTGGTTATCTTACCACTCATTGCCTTAATAGTTGCATGGTTTATGACCCGTAACATGGAGCGTGTTTATGACACCAACACCACCATCTATACGGGTATGATTACCGGTTATAACATTGAAGGAGGTACTGGGGTGGCTGGTGGAAATCCACAAACCAACATCACCAACCTGATGTTGATTATCACAACGGAAAATACTATTCGTGAAGTATCTCTACGATTGTTTGCCCGTTGCATGATGTATGGTAATCCCAACAAGGATAACAACTACATTTCCGCAGAACATTTCCGTCAGCTCAATGCCTCTGTGCCTGCGGATGTAAAAGCACTCATTAATCACAACAGTGAATCGGCAACGTACGCTAATTTAAAAGCATACGAGAAGCCTTCTCAAGATAACTACATCTTTGGCTTGCTGAATTATCATCCCTACTTTGGCATTAACAACATTACTTCCAAACTGAAAGTTTTGCAGTTGGATCGAAGTGATATTATTGATATCGGCTATTCCGCCAATGATGCTGGCATCGCCTACAACACACTCGATATCCTGAACGAGGTCTTTGCCCGTCACTACCAACAGATTCGCTTCGGTGAAACAAGTAATGTCATCAAGTTCTTTGAACGTGAGGTTGCACGTTTGTATCGTATCTTGACCAGTGCTGAGGACGATCTGATTCGTTATAATGTCTCCAAACGCATTATCAACTATGGTGAACAGACTAAGCAATTGACGGTATTGGAAATGCAACAGCAGAATTTCCGCAACCAGCAGCTGATGGACTACACCACTTCCAAAGCGTTGATGGACTATCTGGAACGCCAGTTAGGCGATCGTGCTCGTGTTATCCGTGCTAATCAACAATTTACGGATAAGATTAAAGACATTTCTCGTCTCCAGTCTCGTATATCCAACCTACGCCTTATGGGTGGTGAAGGTGGAGACCTTAACAATGAAGCCCAAGAGGAAATGCAAAAGGCGCAACGTGAACTCACAGCAACAACCAATAGCGTTAAAGATTTGACCAAAGAAATTGAAGCTGGAACTTATAGTACCGAGACAGGTGTGAAAGCCAGCGACATGATTGGCAGATGGCTGGAACAAATGTTGCTGATGGAAAAAGCGAGAGCTGAGATGTCGGCTACTAATATCATGAAGGATGAACTGGATAAGCAGTATCTTTTCTACTCTCCTATTGGTGCTACATTGGACCGCAAAGATCGTCATATATCATTTGTTGAAGGCAATTATATGGAGATGCTGAAAGCGCTAAATGCAGCTCGTCTGCGTCAGAAGAATCTACAGATGTCAACAGCGACTCTCCGTGTGCTGAATCCACCCATGTTCCCTTTGAACGCCCAGCCAACCAACCGTCTGATGATTTTGTTAGGTGCATTCTTGTTGACATTTATGTTAACAGCACTGTACTTCTTCATCATCGAACTGCTCGACCGCACTTTGCGTGATCGTATGCGCTCTGAGCGAATTACCAAGATACCTGTTATGGGCTGCTATCCCAAGGAGAGTAATCTACGCTACCGTCGTTTCAACAAGACGATTGCCGACATGTCGCTCCGCCAGTTGAGCAAGGCCTTGCTTCCTAAGTTTAGAGAAGGGCAACAGAACGTGCTGAACCTCATTTCTACTGATTCAGGAAATGGTAAGAGTTTCTTGGCTCAAGAATTGGAGAACTACTGGATTTCAATCGGACTACAGGTTCGTCGTTTGACCTACGATGAAGACTTCTTGGCTGAAGACAGCAAATTTATCATGGCTAATGGTATCAAGGACCTCTGTCCTGATATACTGCCAGAAGAAATTGCTATTATTGAGTATCCTAACTTGGACGAGAACTCCATTGCTCCCGCATTGCTGAATATGGCTACAGTTAATTTGATGGTTACACGTGCCAACCGAACCTGGAAGGACGTTGATCAGAAGGCTTTGAAGGAAGTGGAGGCTATGCTGGATGAAGAACATAAGGACACACTCTTTATGTACCTGACTGAAGCCAGCCGTTATGCAGTAGAAGAATTTGTTGGTCAGTTGCCACCTTATACCAAGTTTAACAACTTTGTATATCGAATGTCACAATTAGGACTGACGGCTACCGAGAACAGTCATGCTAAGTAAATGAATAAAAGCTTTGCGACATATACGCAAGAAAACAGAGGAAGAGCATTATTGCTCTTTCTCTTGTTTGGTTTAGCCATTTACCAATTTGTCAATGCTGGCTTTAGTGCATTTGCTATGGTCTGCATGGCTCCATTTATCGTTTTAGCTATTTATGCTGCCTTCACCTGGCGCATGTCCGCTTTTTGGGTACTATTTGCCATCAATTACACAGTTATGTTCTTCAACAAACTGCAAATGTTACCGAATGGTATTCCCGTATCCCTCTACAACGAGATGTTGGAATTACTTTTAATTGGTATTGCCATTATTGATGCCCGAGAAGAACCCAAATTTGAGCGAACAGCCAATTTGATGCTATATGCATTAATTGCGTGGTGCGGCTATTGTACTCTGGAAGTATTGAACGATACCTGCGATTTAGGAATCGACATCGCCAATTGGTATAGTGGAGCTCGCCTGATGGCATTCCAGCTGTTATACATATTTATTGTTTTCTCATTGTATATTTCAACTCCAAAAATCCTTCACCAATACCTTTGGGTATGGGCAGCTTTTTGCCTGTTTTCTGTTTTTTGGACTTGGAAACAACAAAAATTGGGATTTACACCAACAGAAAGTGCTTGGATTGAGACAATAGGTAGGCGAACACATTTAGTAAATGGTATTACCCGCTATTTTTCCACCTTCAATGACGCGGCCAACTATGGATGTAATGCAGCAGCTGCTGCTGTAGCTTTCTTCATATTTTCTATTACGACCAAGATTAAGAAAGATCGCTATTTCTTCATGATAACAGCAGCACTGATTGTTTGGGGTATGTTTGCATCAGGTACACGTACTGCCATAGCCTGTCTTTTTGCAGGTATCATGGTATATGTTGTGCTTTCTAAATCAGTTAAAATAGCAGTATCTGTACTCATATTATCTGGTATTGGTATTTTCTTCCTTGCTTTTACCAATATAGGACAAAGCAATTCTCAGATTCGTCGCATGCGTTCAGCATTCAATAGAAACGATGCTTCTGCCAACGTACGTACCATTAACCAAGCAGCGATTCGGAAATATATTCAAGACGCTCCCTGGGGTATCGGGATTGGCACTAACTACGAAAATGTTCCTGCCAACAATAAATTTAGGAAGCTATCCACTATTCCACCAGATTCAGAGTATGTTTACATTTGGGTACATGCCGGACCTATCGGTATTACCACCTTCATTATTACGATGCTCTTGATGCTTGGCGGTGCTTGTTACGTTACGATGTTCCGAATAAAGAGTCGCTCTTTGATGGGTATAGGAGCAGGATTTACGAGTGCCTTTGTCGCGATACAATTAGGAGGTTATGCTAACCAGATTCTGATGCAGTTTCCCAATGCGCTCATATTCTACGGAGGCCTGTCTATTGTTTATATCCTTCCATACATTGAAAAAGAATGGGTGGAATTAGAAGAGAAGCGGTTTGCCGATCAGCAAGAACGAGAACGATTAAAACTTGAGAAGAAAAAAGCTTCGAGAGTGTAAGCAAGTTGAAAATTGAAAGTTGAAAATTGAAAGTTGAAAATTGAAAGTTGAAACGCTATTATCTATCATTACCATCAATTACAACGGGTTGAAAGATACTTGTGAATTGATTGACACATTACCTCTTAACGATTCCACATTAGAGGTAATCGTGGTTGATAATGGCTCCACTCACGATGAAGCAACTGACATAGAACTGCGCTATCCACAAGTCACTGTTATACGAAGTAACAGGAACTTAGGATTTGCCGGAGGCAACAATCTGGGCATCAAGGCCGCCCATGGAAAGTATCTCTTTTTCCTCAACAACGATACAATTATAAGAGGTCAGAAGTTAGAAGTAGGAAGTAAGAGTCTTTTTCGACCTCTGATTAACAGGTTAGACTCGTCCGAGAAAATTGGGATGGTTTGCCCAAAGATACGATTTTCATGGGAGAATCACCCTATTCAGTATGCGGGCTACACTCCCCTATCTAAGATCACTCTACGAAATCACTCTGTTGGCTATGGTGAAGAAGACAAAGGACAATACGACACAGCCCACTCCACGCCATACGCTCATGGTGCTGCCATGATGGTCAAAAAAGAAGTTATTGAAAAAGCTGGCATCATGCCGGAATGCTATTTCCTCTATTACGAAGAGTTAGATTGGTCAGAAATGATTCGTCGCGCCGGCTATGAAATCTGGTACGAACCAGCATGTACCGTCTATCACAAAGAAAGTCAGGCAACAGGGCAACACTCACCGCTCAAGACCTACTATATCACTCGCAACAGGCTGATATTTGCTCAACGCAACATGCATGGTGCAACTAAATATATGACATACACATATCTCATGATTGCCGTTGCAACGAGAGACATTCTCAAATATCTCTGTAAAGCACGTTTCGATCTGGCAAAAGCAACAATTAAAGGAATTATACATTTTATAAAACATTAGAAGATATATGGATTTTTGGCTATTATTATACATCATTGACTGGGGATTATTCGGCATTGTAACATTAGCGGTGCTGTATATGCTCATCTACACTATTGCATCATTGTTTTTCCACAAAAATGAAGTTCCCAAATCCAAACAGCAGAACCGCTTTATCATACTGATACCTGCTTATAAAAATCCCAACGTCATCTATACGGTCAAGTCTATTTTGGCACAATCCTATTCTCAACGCCAATTTGACGTGACAGTTATTTCTGATCATAATGACGAAATGACCAATTTCCGATTGGCTCAGGAACCCGTCACCCTGCTAACGCCCAATTTTGAAAAAAGCAGCAAAGCCAAAGCCTTTCAATTGGCCATCAACAACTTGCCGCAGTTCAAAATCTACGATATTGCTATTGTTTTGGATGGTGGAAGTGTTGTAGATACAGAATTCCTAACGCAAATGAACGATGCGTTTGAATCTGCAGGAACGAAAGCTATTCAAGCTCACCGTGTCTCTCGTAACAGAAATAGCACCTCAGCACGAATGGGTTCTGTCTTTGAGGAAATCAATAATTCCATCTTCCGTCGCGGTCATCTTGCCATGGGGCTGTCAGCAGGTATTTGCGGTGGTGGATACGCCATAGAATTCAACTGGTTTAAGGAAAATGTCTTTAAATTGAAATCCCAATGGGAAGTGAAAGAAATCGAATCTCTGCTATTACGCCAAAACGTATATATAGACTATTTCGATGACATCTATGTTTATGATGAGAAGAAAGATACAGCTGAAGAATTCAACCGCGAGCGAGGAACTTGGATCAAAGCCCAATTCTTTGCAGCCATTCGCAACCTTCATTATCTCCCGGGTGCACTTCTTAGCCAGAATTACAACTGGCTTGACAAGATTATCCAATGGCTCATGATTCCTCGTATGCTGATGATGGCCATCATCATTGGTATGGGGCTCATTCTGCCTGCTATCTATATGTCGTTGGTATTCAAATGGTGGGCACTGTTTGCCATTACACTGCTCATCTTCGCATTGGCCACTCCCGACTATTTGGTAGATGACCATTGGGAATCCACTTTCTTCAAATCCCCTTTGATACTGATGAAGTCCATTCCAGGATTATCAGGTATTGCAGATTACTTGGACCGGATTGACATCGACAGCCGTTACACTAAGAAAGACAAGAAAAAGAAAGACAAGAAAAAGAAAAAATAAAGATGTGGACAGCAATACATATCATTGACATTGTGCTATGGGGCATCATGGCACTGTCAGTTGTATATGTAGCCTTCTTTGCTTTGATTTCCGTCTTCCATCGAAAGAAAAAGGAATACTCCACCTACCAACTCAAGCAATCGTCCTTCCTTATTCTCTATCCCGCCTATCAAGAAGATGCTGTCATTCAGCACTCGGTAAGACAATTCCTGGAGCAGAATTATCCCAAAGACTTATTCCAAGTTGCGGTTATTTCAGACCACATGAAAGATGACACCAACCTACAGTTAAGTCAATTACCTATCACACTCCACATCCTCACATTTGATAAAAGCAGCAAGGCAAGGGCATTACAATATGCCATGCAGCATACAGAAAAAAGTTATGATTATGTCGTTATCTTAGATGCTGACAATGTGGTATTGCCCGATTTCCTGGAACAGCTGAATGCCTCTTGTCAAAAAGGCTACCAAGCCATTCAGTGCCACCGCTGTGCCAAAAACAGCGACAATAACATTGCGGTACTCGACGGAGCCAGTGAAGAAATCAACAACACTATTTTCCGTAAAGCTCACAATACCGTCGGACTATCTTCCGCCTTGATTGGCTCCGGCATGTGCTTCGCCTTCGAATGGTTCAAGCATCATGTCAATCTTCTCAATTCTGCCGTAGAAGACCGTGAATTAGAGTCTCACCTGCTGCAAGAGAAAGTTTACATTAAATTCGAGGAGAACATCCACGTTTTTGACGAGAAAGTCAGCAATCGTGACAATTTCGAACGCCAAAGGCTCCGCTGGCTGAACGGACAATTGCAAACCCTGCTCATCATGTTGCCCAACATTCCTCATGCCATAGCCACAGGCAACATCAATTACATCGACAAAACCATTCAGCAGGCATTGATACCCCGTTCTATCCTATTAGTACTGATACCAATCTTCAGCCTCATCATGCTGTTGCTCGCTCCTGTATGGAGCATTAAATGGTGGGCACTCTTCTTAGTATTATGTATATCCCTATATATTGCCATTCCTGCACGAATGCGCAACAGCACAGTCTTTGGAAAGCTCACCAGTTTTCCACGTCTGGCCCTCAAGATGCTGAAAAACCTTTTCCGTCTGAATAAGAATAATAAAGACTTCCTACATACAACACACGGAGAATGAGTGAACGAGTACATAGAAGCGTTATGAATATCAAGGTGGGCATGTTTTTCTATGTCTGCTCATTGGTTCTTGCCTTCTTTTCCCGTAAAGTGTTTCTCGATTGCTTAGGGGCTGAATTTATCGGTTTGACAGGAATGCTCATGAATATTATGAGTTTCCTTTCCGTAGCAGAATTAGGTATCGGTACCAGTATTGTTTACTTCCTGTACAAACCACTCCAAGAGGACAATCATGAGAAAATCAATGAAATCATGTCCATGCTGGCATATCTCTATCGCTCCATCGGATTCATCATTGCAGGCATTGGAATTGCTGTCAGTTTATTTTTCCCATGGTGGTTTGGTCATCTCACCGTCGGCCTTCCCTTAGTTTATTTTGCTTTTTATTCATTTCTCGCATCCTCGTCTGCAGGCTATATTTTCAACTATAAGCAGCTGCTGGTAGGTGCCAATCAAAAGCAATACATGGTCAATGCCTATTTCCAGACCATCGGTATTGTGCAGAGTATTACACAGATATTTTTGGCTTATTACTATCGCAATCTCTATCTATGGGTAGCCGTCGGATTGATATTTACGGTCATCGGCGTCATTGCTTTCAACATCCGTATCCGTCAGATGTATCCTTGGCTCCGTATCAGTCTTACAGAAGGCAAAGCCAATCTGAAGAAATATCCTGAGGTTCTTCGCAAGACGCGGCAGATATTCGTTCAACGCATCAAGGATTTCATTCTTTATCGCAGTGATGAAATTCTTGTGGGCACCTTTGTCTCTGTTGTCCAAGTGGCTTTCTACGGCAACTACACCATTATCACCAGCAAACTTAATTTCCTCGTCAACATCCTCAGCGACGGGATGAATGCGGGCATTGGCAATCTGGTGGCTGAAGGCAACGAACAAAATACGATGAAAGTATTTTGGGAACTGACAGCCATACGTTTCCTCATTGTAGGTATCGTTGTATTCGGGCTACTGCTCTTTGTGCAACCATTTATCACCTTCTGGTTTGGAGCACAATACCGCCTGAGTGATTTAATTCTCTACCTCTTGGTCTTCAACATCTTCATCTTTCTTTCGCGTGGTGTCGTTGAAATGTTTATCTCTGCCCATGGTCTTTTCTCCGACGTTTGGGCTGCATGGGCTGAATTGATTCTCAACCTCACTATCACCCTCTGTCTGGCTCCTTTTTATGGCATAGTAGGTATCCTGTTAGGAAAAATAATCAGTGTCTTTTTCATTGCCATGTTTTGGAAGCCCTATTTCTTATTCTCAAAAGGATTGAAGAAAAGCGTATCTGTATATTGGCGCGGCATGATTCCCTATTACGCTATTTTCACTTTCTTCTTGGCTGTCACGCTCTGCGTCCGCTATCTGGTCATAGAACGCGAAGTCACCAATCTGTTGAATCTCACAGGTTATGGATTCATCCTTTACATCCCCTTGCTATTGGGCTATTTCCTCACTCTCCTCATCCTCACCAGAGGCATGAAATACTTTGTAGCGCGCAAACCTTCTATCTATAAACATTTCCATTTTTATGAGAGTAATCTGTGATGCACCAGGACAGACCTGCAACAGGCTTTGGACCTATCTTACTTCCATTGCCCAATGTGTTGCCGAACGGAAGAAGATGATGATTATCTTCTACGACTGGACTATTGAAGATTTCCCTCATCTGCTTCATGCGCCTTTTATCTATTACCCGCTGTGGCAACCGTGGTTCCTGCGTCTGCCTAAGGGATGGGGATGGTATAAGCACCTGACGTGGAAGGTTACTCATAATAAGGTGTGGGACAGGATTTTCAAGTTCCTGGGATTTAAGAAGGGATGGTTCACGATGGACGACACCCGCTATCTCGCCCAGACGAAGACAGAACTGCAACAGATTTTCCGTCCGCGCGAAGAGATTATGCAGAAAGCATCTGCCATGATCACTGCTATCCGCCAAGAGGCTGACATCGTGGTGGGAGTGCACATCCGCCATGGTGACTACAAGACCTTCTACGATGGCAGATATTACTATACATTGGCAGAATACCACCAGTTTATGCTCCGCATTCAGCAGATTTACAGCGACCAGCGGGTAGCCTTCTTTATCAGCAGCAATGAAGATTTCCCGGTCAGCCAGTTTGCGGGATGCCGCTGCTTCCGATTCGGCAAGGAGCCTTCGGGCGATATTCTCGACCTCTATACCCTCTCCCTTTGCGACCGCATTCTGGGACCGTGGAGCACCTATAGCCGCTGGGCCTCTTTCATCGGAGAGGTGCCGCTCTGCTTCATAGAAAGTAAAGAACAGCAGTTCACGGACGACAGTTTTTCTGTCGTCACCGACTTCTTTCATTTTGCCAATGGCAAGAGTACCGAAGACCCTTGGAAACCTTTTTAGCAACGAATAAAACGCCTTAACTTATGAAGATAGCCATCTTAACTTCAGGAATCCTTCCCGTTCCCGCCACTAAGGGCGGAGCTGTAGAAAATCTCACAGACTTCTACTTGGCATATAATGACAAGTATCATCTGCACGACATCACCGTTTACAGTGTGGACGACGAGGAAGCGATGCACCACCCTGCCCTGCAGTCAGCGGTCAACCACTATTCTTTCGTCGATGTCAGAAGTTTCGGGGCAAAAATCCGCAAGAATTTCAAACATCTGCTCAAACGCGACGAATACTATCACTATACCATCGAATACTATTTCGAGCAAGCCCTGAAGCATATTACCGAGCGCGATTACGACATGGTGGTTATCGAGAACAGGCCGGGTTACGGGCTGAAAATTCCTACGAAATATAAGGCGAAGATTGTCTATCATATCCACAATGATTTCCTGAACGCCCAGACACGATATGCCCAGGAAATCTACGACCGTGCCGACGGCATCATCACCATCAGTAACTATATCAGGGAAAGGGTCAGAACGGTCTGTGCTCTAGACAAGAAGACCAAGGTGGTACACAACGGTATCGACCTATCGGCTTTCACAAAAAAGATAGAAAGGACAGTGCGGCGACAAGATTACAACTTGACAGACAGAGACTTTGTCTTGGTCTTCGCCGGACGTATTATTCCCGAGAAAGGTGTTCTACAGTTACTGACAGCACTACAAGAATTGAATGGTTTTCCTGAAATCAAACTATTGATGATTGGAGGTTCCTTTTATGGCAATGAAATGGAAGACTCTCAGTATATCGAAGAGTTGCGCACCCAATCTGCCAACATACAAGACAGAATCATCTTCACTGGTTTCAAACCCTATCAGGAAATACCTGCTCTTCTTGCTCTCGCAGATATTGCAGTATTACCATCCACTTGGGATGAACCATTGGGACAAACCTGTATTGAGGCAATGGCAATGGGATTACCCATAGTCACCACAGACAAGGGAGGTATTCCCGAAACTGTCACGACTGAATGTGCAGAGATTCTTCAGGTTACAAAAAATCTTCATAAAGATCTTGCAGAGAGTATTCTTAAGCTTTATAGCCATCCCGAGAAAAGAGAAGCAATGGCAAAAGCAGCTATAAACCGTTCCAAAGAATTCAGCAAAGAACGGTATGCCAAGGATTTCTTCGATGCTATTGCTTCCGTCTGAGTCGATAGTCTTTCAATATCTCCACTGCGAAAGTGGAGTCAAGCAGTTCGTAGCCTTTCAGATTCAGGTGGAAATGGTCGTCCGTATAGAGTTCGCGTTTGTCTTTCCATCCCTCTCGATTCCACGACGCCGCAGGGATATAGAGCACGCTATCCATCAGGCGATACGCCGTCAGCGAATCCTTCAATGCCTGTCGGTAGTCGCCGACGCCATACAGATTTGTTTTTAGCAGTCGCATGCATATCCGGGCCCGCAGCCGGTTGTAGAGCGTATTCGCTTCGTAATACTCATCCACATCGACATCGGGAATCTCCATCACGACGGGGCGGATATTATTGGCTAACAAAAGGCGTACTATCTGCATATAGTTTTTCACATAATAATTCTTACCACGACGCTGACGGGCATCATTGATACCTGCCGAGATAATACAATAGTCAGGTCCGGTCTCAATCAGCGCCTGCGTACAGTTCATTAAATCATATTCCTTAGCCATCGTCCGCTCGGCGCTCATATACTGATAAATTTCGCCGCTGACGGTACCGCCCTTCCCTTTGGCTGTCAGTTTCACTTTCCTGTTGCCCAACTCCTTTGCCAGTTTCACCTCCAGCAGGGAGTCGCGCCTTAGCGTCTGATGGAAATACACCCAACTGTCGCCTATCATCACCACGCGAAGCGTATCGTCATCGTGCTGTGCCACAGGGTAAGGAGCAAAGGGCTCCGCGGGTTTATAGAACGGACGCCACGCCCAAGTGATATACAGGTCGATGCCCAACACCACCACCAGACAGAACACAATCTTACCCAGAATACGCCAATTGTTAAGCCCGCTGATGAAACTGATGACCGGCAAAGAACAGATGGCTACGGAAATCAGCACATAGAGGAACGTCTCCAGTATCGGATTCTCCAACAGCGCCAGTTGCGGCGTGATGTAGGGCGCCACAATGGCAAAGTAGAACAGCTGGAAAAGATAGATGGCATACGAGTGGCGACCCAGTCCGCACATCACATTCTCCACCAGACTGTTGGCGGGCAACCAGTAGAAAAACTTGCAAAGCGCATAAAGCATCGGGTAGGCTATATAGAAATAGCATATCCAGTGGAACGTGCGCCAAGCCTCCACATGATAGAACCAAGGCGACCAATCCACTTCCCTGATTTCGAAGAAATAGACAGCCGCCAGACTCAGAACCGACAGCGCCACCGTCAGCGGATTCAGCACCACGCCCTTCTCCACCAACCGATAGCCCAGATAGATGAGGAAGAAATAGCGCAGGAACAGCAGCCTATATATCCATTCCGGCATCTCCGTCAGGCTGCACCACACTTCGCTCCCTATCGACAGGCACAGGAATACCGCCAACAGCTGCCCATTGCCCAGCCATCGGAACAGCGGGCGCAACAGCGGCAGGAGCAGTGCAAACTGTATGTATATCCAAGGGTAATACGACCCAGGGCCAGCCCCGCCCCAATAAAGTGCATTCGACAGATATTTGCGCCATGAAATCGAAGGATTCAGCATGAAGGCAAACAGGAAGATGATGACCTCAGCGATGAGGAACGGCAGCACCCCGCGCCGCAGTGTCCGCAAGAGGTTCCACACATTGCCCCCGTATCCGTACTTATACACATGGAAAACCTGAATCAACAGGAACAGCGGTACCGCAGGGTATCCCCACAGGAAGAAGTAGGACCCCTGATGAAAATACTCGCCCGTGGAATGGTGCAGCAATACCAGCAGGACGCACAGACCCTTCACGAAGTCCAGCGAATGGTCGTGCCCCATTCGGCTGAATTCTATCTTCGTCTCGTAGTGGTGTATCAGTTCTCGTATCACGTCCTTTGGCATTAATCAGCCACAAAGATAATAAAAAGTTTAGACTATCCCACCTATCACGTCAATTTTTTTGTAATAGTCCTACCCTTTGCGCTTCGACAAACCGCATTTTATAATAAGTTTTTAAAAGTGTTGCAACTGATGCCATTTTGCAACACTCATTGATAATCAGCCGTTTACGTGTTGCAAAATGGTGGCAAAATGGCAAAATAGGACTGAAAATGGATGAAAACGGGCTAAAAATGGATGAAATAACGCTAAAAAACTTGTAAAAACACTTGCTTTTTTGCTTTTATTTTAGTACCTTTGTATGCTTTTCTGTAAGCAGAAGGTTTATTCCATTAAGGGGAATGTCGTATTCCATTAAAGGGAATGGTTTGTTCCCTTAAAGGGAACAACTTATTCCCCTGCTGGGAATAAAATATTCCCTCCTTGGGAATAAAACATTCCCACCCTGGGAATAATTATTAACCCGGCTCCTTGAGCCATAAAAGAAAGTAACAATGAATTTATCTGTCGTAAGAACAAGTAAGACTAACAAGCAACACATCAAGCATCTCAGTGTGGAGGCGCTGATGAAGATGGTGCAAACCGACAATAGATATGAAGACGTTCTCCATCTTCGCATGTTTATGCGCTATGCGGAATCGTACTCCATTTATGCCAATCTGCACCGAATGCCGTATGTATATCCGTCGGTGGAAATGGGGCAACGCGCTGATAGCCAGTTTATGATGAAGCGTTTCACAGGATTGCTGACGCTCTCCGTTTCGACCATCAGAGATAAGGAGGAGGCTGAGGAAGTGAAGCGGATAGCACAAATCCTGCCCTGCACGTATGCTGTTGTGTTGGGAAGCAGTGGGCGGACGGTGAAAATCATTGTTAAAACCTGTCGGCCAGACGGTTCGCTGCCACAGACGGAGGAAGAAATGGAAGCCTACTGCCAACAGCTCTACCCCATCATCTGCCGACTGTATGAGCCTCTGCTGAAAATGGCAAAAACGGGCGACGAACTCCTGGTGATGCCTGCCCTTCGAAAGAATGAGACGCGTATGCTGACAACTGGTTTCCGCATGACACTCGACGAACACCCTTTTTATCAGGAAAAAGCCATTGCATTGCGCATTCCCGGTGATGTGAAGATGCCTGAATCCCACCCGTTGTCGCAAAAGATGGATTCTGACGCAGCATCGGAAACGGTGATGCAGACCGCCCGACTTCTGATTGAGTTCATGGAGAAGCATTACGCCTTCCGCATGAATACCATTATGGGCTATGTGGAGTACCGGTCGAAAGATAAATGGCACTACGGATGGCGACCGGTTGACGAGCGTGTGCAGAACAGTATGGCGATGGAGGCGAGATTGGCAGGATTGAACGTCTGGGACAAAGATATCAACCGTTATCTGAAGTCTGATCGCGTTCATATTTATAATCCTATCGTGGATTATCTGTGGTCGCTCTATCAGAAATGGGATGGTCACGACTATATTGCCGATGTGGCTCGCAAGGTTCCTACTAAGAATCCGCATTGGGAAGAGTGGTTCCGCACGTGGTTCCTGGCGATGGTGGCCCAATGGCTTGGCAAGAGTTATCGTTACGGCAATGCAATGGTGCCGCTACTCATTTCGAAGCAGGGCTTCAATAAATCCACTTTCTGTAAGTCGCTGTTGCCTCTGGACATGCAGTGGGGCTACAACGACAGCCTTGTGCTTTCCGAACGCAAGGCGGTGCTGCAAGCCATGAGCCAGTTCCTGCTCATCAACCTCGATGAGTTCAATCAGATATCGGCCAAGATACAGGATGGTTTTCTGAAAAACCTCGTGCAACTGGCTTCCGTCAAGGTGAAACGTCCATACGGTAAACATGTGGAGGAATTTCCGAGATTGGCTTCGTTCATAGCCACAACGAACATGACGGATATCCTCTCTGACCCCACAGGAAGTCGCCGGTTTATGGGTATCGAGGTGACTGGTCCCATCGACATATCAACCCCCATCAACTACGACCAGTTGTATGCGCAGGCTGTGACATTGCTCGATCAGCGTGAGCCCTATTGGTTGAACGACGAGCAGACGCACCAGTTGATGGAGTCAAACCGCCAGTTCCAGATGCTGACACCCGAGGAGATGTTCTTCTATGAGTGTTTTGGCATTCCTGAACGCGATGAAGATGGGCAGTATATGACGACGGCTGCCATCTTCTCAGTCATCAAGAAGAAAGCAGGCTCAGCCATTCGCAATGGAAATATCCGTTCTTTTGGTCGTTTCCTTACAAATATCGACCAATTGAAGCGAAAACGCACCCGTTTGGGTACTGAATATCTTGTTCTACAGAAGATTTAACATCAAAAAAAAGGCTCTAAATAGAGCCTTTTTGCATCTATTTTGCCATTTTGCCACCATTTTGCAACACGTAAACGTCTGATTATCAACAAGTGTTGCAAAATGACATCAGTTGCAACACTTTTAAAAACTCACAGTAGAGAGTAATAAGGCAAGGTTATTCGTCAATAAGGCAGGGTTATTCGTCAATAAGGCAGGGTTATTTACATCACAAGGGTACAGTCCCCGTGTGAATCCGAAAAAACTATCCGGCCTCCCTTGCCCGAAAGCAAGAAAAGCCGTATATTAACGTGCGGGTGTGCGCGTATATTAAGTCTGCCGTCCGTTCACATTATTTATATATATAAGTCCGCGACGTGCTGAGGAAATGAATGGTTCTGCTCATTGCCTGATGATTTTGATTGAACGTTAAAAAAATCCAAGCATCTCTTTGCATAATCAAATATTTTAGATTATCTTTGCACGTGATGAAGGATGCACTGATGCTACTGCGCCCGTTGCAATGGTTTAAGAATGCCTTTGTATTCGCCCCATTGTTCTTCAGCAACAACCTGCTGAACAAGGAATATTTTGTGCAGACGTTCTGGACTTTTCTGGCGTTCTGCCTCGTGTCCAGTAGCATCTACTGTTTTAACGATATTCACGATGTGGAGAGCGACCGATTGCACCCCAAGAAGCGACTGCGCCCAATAGCAGCAGGCAAAGTCAGCATTTGGGAGGGCTATTTCATCATGCTCCTGTGCCTGATAGGTTCTCTACTGCTCATCACGCTTTCGCATAGTGTCAACATGCCCATCCTCTACGGATTGCTGTTGGGCTATTGGGGCATGAACATTGCCTATTGCGTCCGACTGAAACAATATGCCATTCTCGATGTAGCCATCATTGCCGTAGGTTTTGTGATTCGAGTACTGATAGGCGGATTCACCACCGATCTCTTCGTCAGTGGATGGCTGGCACTGATGACATTCCTCCTTGCGCTATTCTTGGCTTTTGCCAAGCGCAAGGACGATTATCGTATTTACGAGCTGACGGGCACGATGCCTCGCAAGAGTATCGCAGGATACAATGCCCAGTTCATCGACCTCAGCGTCACCATCGTGGGCACCATCACGATGGTTTGCTACATTATTTACACCATGAACGAAGGGGTGATGGACCGCTTTGGTTCATCCTACGTTTATCTGACCAACTTCTGGGTATTGGCAGGCCTGCTGCGCTATCTGCAAAACATGCTGGTGTATCAGCGCAGCGGCAGTCCCACCAAGGTCTTGGTGAAGGACCGCTTCATCCAAGTATGCATCGCCGGATGGATAGCCTCGTTCTTCGCCATTATTTATCTTTAACGCCAAAGAGGTATTTGCCCAAGAACGGACTGAGACGGATAACGTAACTCGCCACTAAGCATGCAGCCAACACCAGAAGCGCCTCACCCATTACTACCGCCACTTCTAAAAGCTTGTTGCCATAGGTCAGCAACTGCCGGTTATACAACAGCATCGACTCCGGCAGGAAGAAGAAATGCAGCAGGTATATATCTAATGTTCGTGTACCTATATATTGCAGGCTACGCCCTAACATCCGTTCCTTCGTAAACAAAGACGCAAACTTGCGGAAGAAGGTGAATACCATCACCATACCGCAGATGCCACTCACCACGAAACGCATATAGGCAGGAAACATATCGTCAAAACGAGGGGAGCATGCTATGACTCCGAATAATCCGACTATGACAAGAATCACGACTGTGCTATCCGTCATCCGTAGAAACCGATTGAAATACTTTTTGATAACGGTGCCCAGATAGAAGAACAGGTAATAACGCCAAGTGACAACCCCTAAGAAGCCTAAAACATCTTTCGCCAATCCCATTTGACCAGACAATCGGTGATAGTTGATGTCATACCAGAAAGCAACTACGGAAATCACCAATGCCACGAGGAACATCCACACATCTTTATATTTAGTTCGCCGAAATAGGAGCGAAGACAAAATGTATAGGCAGAAATAGACAAAGAGGGCAAAGGTAAACCAATATCCTCCCTTAAAAGCTCCTAACTGATGGAAAAAGTTGGTTCGTTCATGCAAAGCCAAAAAGATAAAAGTAGGAATTATCTGCACCATGAACTTATTCTGAACAACCTGCTTCACCGTCACCGAGTCCCATACCCTTGCAGCTTTATAAAACAGCCAGCCGCTAATCATAAAGAAACAGGGCATACGCAGGAGGAACAGCACATCGTTGAATGCCATGAAATATTCTTTGAAGCAAAAAACGCAGACATGCGAATAGATGACGAGAATCATGGTGAATCCTCGCATCGCATCAATATACTGTATCCGTTCTTTTGCCATAACCGCTACAAAATTACAAAAAACTCTAAACTCTAAACTCTAAACTCTAAACTTTTTTTAGTACCTTTGCAACATGAACGAGAGAATTAATTGGATGGACTGGGCGAAATTCCTCGCTGTGGCACTGACTATTCCCTGTCATATACCACAGGAGCGAGGGGCACAACCCGTCACCTATTTTGAGGTATTTCTCTTGGCATGCCTGATGTTCAACTCTGGATACTTGAAGAAGGAGGGTGTCAAACTGAAGGACGACCTCAAGAAATGTTGGTACCAGCTGGGCATTCCATACATTATTTATAATATATTGTTCTATCCCTACTGGCTCATTAAATTCTATCATGAACAAGGCGATTTACCCAATTTATCGGAAGCCATACAGCCTGTATATGGTGCTTTGCTCCTGCAAGCAAATACAGACTACGCCTGTGAGTTGAATCCTGTTACTTGGTTTATCGCTGCCTTGTTTATTATGCGACTACTATTAGATTTATGCCTGAGACTTAAATATGGCAATTGGCTGATGGGAGGATTGTGCCTGGCGGGAATGGGTATCTATGTTGTCAGCAAATACAACTCTTTCACCACTCATTTCGTCGTAGTAGGAATTGCCAAATCCCTTGTGTTCTTTTACATGGGATTCTTATGCAGGAAATATGAAGTATTCAAAGAATGCAACAGGAAAAAGGATGCCGTCTGGTTTATCATCACCTTGCTGGTGAGCATTATCCTTTTCAACTATCATGCAGGTGAGACCTATTTCCCACTCCATATGCTGTCCTACTTCCCTGCTGTCCTCTTCGGACTGCTTGCCTTTGTCTATTTCTGTAAATTGTTGGACAGAGTACACTCCCACATCATTATCAACTACTCCAACGGCACCATGGCATTTATCGGACTACACTGGATGCTTGCCGGTTTCATCCGCTACGGTATCCTCAAACCAATTTTCCACGTTTCTACTGATCATATTTATACTCCATTGGAGGCATACGCCTTAGGGCTTCTCGTCACGATGCTCCTCTACCCCATCATCCTCCTCTTCCAAGCCCAAATGCCCTGGATGTTAGGGAAGAGAAACTAACTCTTCGAATAGTTGCTTCCACATCGGCATGATTTTGTCTGCAGTGAAACGCTGGGAGGAAGCGATGGCACGCTGTCCCATCGCTTTACGGAGTGACGCATCTTCTATCAACTGACATACTTTGTCAGCGAAAGCATGAATGTCACGATTTTTTATTAAGAAGCCATCCTCTCCGTCCGTAATAATATCAGCAGGTCCATAAGGACAGTCAAAGGCAACGACTGGCAATCCACAGCTCATTGCCTCTGGAAGCACCAGACCAAAAGGCTCAAACTTGGAAGTCAATAAAAGCATGGAACTTTCCTTATATTTGCTGAATATATCGGGAGTCGGTTCATGAAAGAAAATTCCCTTACCCATTTCTTCAATATGTGATTTCAATTTTTCATCCTCATCACCATAGCCAGCATACATATTCAGCTGCCAGTCAGGGTGCCGCTGATTAACTAATTCCCATATCTTCAGAAGACTTGGAATGCCTTTTTGTGTAGAGAAACGTCCCACGAAAATAATAGACTTTGCCTCACAGAAGCTATACGTAGGAGTCGGGTTCAATGACACCATATCGGGAATAACACGAACATGAGGATTAATTTTTTTCCATTCAAGAGCATCTCTATCAGTCAAAGCCACAATCGCACTAACCTGTTTTAACCATTTCTTATAGACATAATCTTTTATATGCTCAATGATGCTATTTGTAGAGAACTTTCTAAAACGGCACGACATGTGAGATTCAAAAATCAAGGGAATGTTAGCTTTCTTTTTGAATATAGATTTATTGTAATTCTCGGAAACAGAAGCAATAAGATCCGGTTGGAATGATTGTATATAAGCACCTAATCTCTCTTCATAAAGGCGAGACATCTGCCTGCTTTTTATCAATCGTTTCATTCCTCTATATTGATACTGGAGATGAAAACGAATACCCAAATCATGATGAGTGACAGATGGATATAAAGGGTATGCCACAGGGTGCTCGCCTTGATTCGCAGTAACAATATGAACATCGTATTTATAATGCGCGGCTAAATAATTTGCCTTATCGATTATAATACGTTCTGTTCCACCTCTAATGGCCAACGCATCTATTACATATAGTATCTTCATTTCTTTCCCACTAAATTATCCTCTGCATCCTCATAGTGATCAACCGAATGAAAGATGCGCGAGATGCCTTTCATTTGTATTTTTACATGATTCAGGAAACTCTGCCAAAGCGATTCGTTCCCTACTGTCCCATATCCTGTTATGGCACGACAGCGTTTGTCACGAACAAAGACTATCTTGCCATACTTTTTCAGTGCCAAAGCCATCGAACCGTCTTCGCCGCGAATGATATCCACCCGATAAGGCTCTTTGCGCCCATAATCCGCATTATAGGCAAATACTAATCCGCGAACAGAGAGTTCCGGACGCTTGAAGTGCTGAATCCATAGGAAAAGGTCGCGCGCCATCTCAAATATTTTCAATCCTAAAGCCGAATGCTGAGCGTCGGGAAAGAAACTCCATGTGGCAGAGGCACACGAGACACCAGGTTGCATCAGATGTTCTAACATTACCTCATAATACTGAGGAGGATAGAGCGTGTCGCTATCTACATCGAAGTAATATTTACCTTTAGCATGTTGTAAACCGCAACGACGAGCATAGCCACATGAATGTTGATACTCCGTATAATAAGGAATACCCGACTTCTCATAAATCTCTGCCGTACGGTCTTTCGAATCATTATCCACTCCGATAATCTCTACGGGATACTTGCACTGTATCTCACTGATGGCCCACAGACAGGCTTGAAGATGGGTCTCTTCATTATATCCGATAATAACAATGGAGGCAAGTGGTTCCGGACTTTGAAGCTTGGCTAATCTTTCGCGAGTACCATCAATCACCTCCTGGGGAACCTCACTGAAGGGGTTCCCGTAGATTGTCATGTATTTATCGTACCAGTGTGACATCTGTATAATTTTTTTGCAAATATAGCAAAATAATTTTGAATTATCAACTTTTCTGCCTATATTTGCCGAAAATTGCAAAACAACAATGACCAAACTTTCTATTATCGTTCCAGTATACAACGTCGAACAATACATCCGACCTTGTGTTGAAAGCATCTTCAAACAAGGGTTGGATGATGACGATTTTGAAGTCATCATCGTCAATGACGGATCAACAGACCGTAGTATGGAAATGATAGCCGATTTAATTAGCCAACACAACAATATCACTGTCATCAACCAAGAAAACCAGAGTCTGTCTGTTGCCCGCAATAATGGCATCGCTATAGCGAAAGGTGAGTATATCCTGATGCCCGATTCTGATGACCTGTTGATAGAAAACAGCATTAAGCCACTGTTGGAGAAAGCCTTAGGAACAAAAGTGGACTTAGTGGTTGCCAACTTCCTTAAGATGACGAACGAGGATATAGAATCGTTCCATGGTGTCACCCAAAGCTATCCAGATTTCCATGAGAAGAGTGGCGAACAATTGTTCCTTGAAGACTTGAATCCCTACGAATGTTATGTATGGAGAACGCTATATAGGAGAGAATTTATTGTAGGAAACCACCTGTCATTCTTCCCTGATGTCTGCTATCAAGACGTACCTTTTACTCACGAATGCTACCTGAAAGCCAAAAATTGCCTTAGGACTTCTTGGATCATGAACATTTATCGAATAAGAGAAGGTTCCCATACCTATTCTTTTAACAAAAAGAAGGCAAAAGACTATTGTATTGTTATCCGAGAGACATGGCAACTGATGGACCAGCCCTACCTTTCACTACCATTAAGGAGTAAGTTAGAAGATGACATATACACTTCCTTCTCTATTTTCTATTATAGCATGCTACATTCCATAAAGAATCAAGCCGACAAAATAGAAATCGTTGACTTTTTCGCCCAACAAAATCCGAAGCTAAAATTTACAAAAGGATTAAAGCGGAAGTTTGAATCAGCCATGCTAACATTAATGCCTCATTTATACCTAACGATGAGAACATGGCACTGGAATTGGATTCAGCGTCATCACAGTACTGAAAGATAAGTTCTCTCCCACTCGGCCATCACACGATTCTTCTCATATCGTGCAGCTGCCAGATAAGCATTATGCCCCATTTCTACTCGTTCTATATCGTGCGTCATCATCCACTCCATCTTGTCAGCTAAATCCTGTGTATCCATACCAGACAATAATCCCGTTATACCCTCTTCTATAATTTCACGCGGACCAAATGGACAATTAGTTGCTACAACAGGAATTCCACACGCCATGGCCTCCACCAAGACCAGCCCAAAGCCTTCACTATCAGAACTCATAACTAACATCTGACTACTTTGATATTCTTCAAAGATTTGGTTTGTCGGCTCATGAATATAGATACGACCGATAAGACCATGTCTCTCTATAGACTTTTGAAGGTTCCCTTGTTCAGGTCCATCACCATATATATCAACATACCACTCAGGATGTCGGTCAGAAATCAGCGCAAATGCATCTATAAGTCGGTCTATTCGTTTTACATGTTGCAATCGTGAAACACAAATAATCCTTCCTGGCTTTCTGATTTTTTCAGAAGTTTCCTCGGGGTAACGCGAAAGGGGATTGGACATTGTTACTACATGTCTGCAATACTGCTTCCAGAAGGAGCTATCTCCTTCAGTTAGACATACTGTCATCGAACACTTCTTAACACAAGACATGTAGGATCGTTTTCGCCAAAATTCTTTCCACCTAAAAGTTTTATCCATAAACTCCGTTGATGTACTATGCCATTCCATCACAATAGGTACAAGACTGTTCATGGACACAATAATATCTTGGTATTCATCAAGATTATGGGGCATCACCATAATGTCCGGACTAAAATCATCAATAGTATCTTTCAACTTACGCCAGAACATTCTTCTCATCAAGAATCTTCTGAAAGGACGCTCCAACAAATTCTTCTGATATATAGTAAAATACCTACATTCCAGATCTTTGTGAAGAGCATTCGCACTCAACTGAAACGAAAAAGGATGAGTCCCTTGCTCATATGTAAGAAACAAAACTTTATGTCCGTGATCGGCCAACCAGTTTGCCTTTTCTATGAGGACCCTCTCAATACCGCCATGTAATACAACTGAACGCAATATAAAAATAATCCGCATACCTCAATAGTTATAAAATAAATCCTTTTCGTTTACCAATTTTCTTCACTAACCAAACAAAGACCGATGGCGGAAGTACACCCAACAAATATAAGAACACATTGACCAAACGAGTATGATGAAAGCGAATAATTTCACCAATTGTCAATGGAGATCTCATTACATCGCGAATTTCTCTCTTTGAAAAAGCTGGAGCAATAATCGGCTGATTGCGAAGGATACTACACACAATATAAAAGTCGGTTATCATCACTTTCTGCATCCTTTGTGGGAAATAGCACTTCTCACGTATACGAACACTGGAATCTTTTATTTCTTGCACAGCCTGAATGGTGTCCATGATTTCTTTCTTGGAAATCTTTTGGCGCTTTTGGAAATTAGACAATGAATCATTACGGCAGAAATAGTGATAGGTGATGTCTGGTAAAAGTACTACCCTAATGACATAAGTGGGCAAATCCATAGTAAGAGTGAAGTCCTCCCAATAGTTGATTGCCTTGAAACGCAGTTGATTCTTCTGGAGAACATCCATGCGAATAAGAATGTTCCATATGGTAGCTTGCAGAAAGCCATAGTCGCTGTATACCTTTACAGCAAACTCATCTTCATTCAGAAACTGCCGGCAAGGATAGCAACAATCCCTTTTATTTATCTTACCCTCAAACTCTTCTATCCGCTGATAAGACCCATATACCAACTCAGCTTTATATTTGACTGCATTTTCGTAGAGCAATTCAATAGCATTAGGAATTATCGTATCATCAGCATCAAGGAAAAACAGATAGCGTCCTTGAGCCTCCTCGATGATTCGGTTCCGAGCACGTCCAATTCCTCCATTCTGAGGTTGACACACAATACGTATATCCTTACCACGAGGATGGTTCTGCTGGTATTCTCGCACAATATCCATTGAGCCATCTGTACCACAGTCATCAAGTACCAAAAACTCAATATTGCCAAAAGTTTGCGCCAAAGCAGACTCCATTGTCATGCGAATATATTTCCCTACGTTATAGACAGGAATTCCTATCGTTACTTCGTACTTCATGACGGCAAAGATACAAAAAACTTTATAAATGTAGATTGGTAATTCAGAATTATTTCGTAATTTTGCACAAAAACAAGGAAAACTGATGAAGATAGCATATATCATGTATCCTGGAGCCTGCTATATGGGGGCAGGTGACGGAAGTAAGATGCAAGCAGAAATATGGCTTAAGGAACTGCAAAGAAAGGGGCATGAGGTTGACCGTATTAACCCTTGGGGCCATTATGACTGGAAAGGATACGACATTATACATGTCTTTGGGTTTGGATTGTGGAACTACGATATTATCCACTGGGGAAGTGGGCTTAACCCCAATTTTGTTTTCTCTCCAATTATTGACACAAATACGCCCATGTGGAAATATCGTCTGGCTTCTTTTTGGGGATGTCAACGTCTACGTCTGTTTTCGCAGAACTATGCTTTAAGGAAGTTGAGACCAGACATCAAATTATTTTTTGCACGCACAGAATATGAAGCCGACTATCTGAGAAGAGGTTATGACATTGAAGATAAGAAGATTGCCATTGTTCCACTATCTTATCGAGACGATCACTACGATGCATCTATTCAAAAAGAATCTTTTTGTCTGTTTGCAGGCACTATGACTCAGCCTCGTAAAAACGTTCCCCGATTAATTCTTGCTGCGAAGAAATATGGATTCCCTCTAAAATTGGTAGGAAACAAAGGTAACGCAAAATCAGAGGCGTCTTTACGAACACTGATTGGTGATACTCCTAATATTGAGATTTTAGGATTTGTCAGTGACGAAGAATTGGTATCACTTTACAATCGTGCTAAGGTTTTTGCGTTACCAAGTCTCAATGAAGGCGTTGGGCTTGTTGCCCTTGAAGCAGCTATTCACGGATGTAATATTGTTATTACTAACCTTGGTGGTCCCAAAGAGTATTATCAAAATAGTCATGTCCAACTTGTAAATCCCTACGACATAGACGACATTGGACAAGCCATTATTAAAAGCCTAAAAGACAATACTTCTCAACCAACTTTGCGCAATCATCTTACACAGCAATACAATGTATCTACTTGTACAGATCTGTTGATTAAAGAATATCAGAAAGTCATAAACTTATGAAGAAAATCTGTTTTTTAGTCGATTCTATCTTCTCTATAGGAGGAGTGCAACGCGTTACAGCTGTCATTGCCAAAGCTTTAGCAAACGACTATGACGTGACTATTATAACCTTCGATCAACCTGACAAAAAGGACACTGCACTTTACGACTTAAAAGAAGCAAATCTTCACTATCGTTTTTTTCAATATCCAGAGGTGAGCAAATGGAAAGATTTTGGATGCAAGGTTTACAGTGCTTTCTATCGCAAAATATTGCCCCAAACAAAATTGACATCAGACCTGTATGCGTTCAGTTCGTTTCCATCGGAGAAAAGGAATGCTTTAGCCAACGAACTGAAGGGATTCGATGTCATCGTAGGAGTGCATGCCCCATTGTCCGTACGCTTAGCTGACTGCAAGCCACTATTAAGAAATGCTATACTGATTGGATGGATACATAATTCCTACCAGGCTTTATTTGGGAAACATTCCAATTACATTGGTCCAGAACTGCGCAAACATTATGAGTTCCAACTGGAAAAACTGAACCATACCATCGTGCTCTGCCATTATGATGCACAGCAATATCATTTCCCGACCAGCGTCATATATAATCCATTGACTCTAATGCCAGGAGATATTTCACAAGGCATTTCAAAGAAATTCTTGGCAGTAGGACGTCTCGCGCATCAGCATAAGGGATTCGACCTGCTCATCAAGGCTTTCAACATCTTTGCAAAAAGCAACCATGAATGGACATTGGATATTGTAGGAGAAGGAGTGGAAGAGCCACTTTACAGACAGTTGATAGAAGAATACCATCTTCAGGACAGAATTACCATTCATCCTTTTACCAGTCACATACAAGACTATTATTCTCAAGCACAGGTCTATGTATTGAGTTCTCGTTGGGAGGGTTTCGGACTCGTTCTTGTTGAGGCTATGGCTCACGGATTGCCCATCGTTTCGTCCGACCTACCTACAAGCAAGGAGATTCTCGGAGACTTTGGACTCTATTTCGAAAGCGAGAATATTGAGCAATTGGCACAACGTTTAGAAGATGCCACACACATTGACTGGCAACAGAAGTCAAAAGAAGCCATAGAGATTGCGAAGCGATTTGATATCGATAGGATTACCCAACAATGGAAGCAACTTATCGAGAAATAAATACTGTATCAACCACTTTCTGCATCTGATATTTCCATTGCAGAGGCTCAACCGTCTTACGAATCTCCTCAGGTTTCATGGAGAAGTCTTTCATGAAGTCAACAATCTTCTGTATATTGATCGGAGACTCATCGGCAGGGGCTTTCAAAACATAGGGCTGAGAGTCAAAATCGCTGTCCTGCTCACTATATATAAAAGGTATACCACGGGTGGCATACTCCCGATTCTTCAATGTCTTAATCACGGTGATACCACTGCGATGTCGACCTAACGAACCAATGGCAAACTGACACCTGTTGAAGACCTCTGTCAACTGATCACCAAACAAAGTGCCATGGAAGATAATCTTATCTTGTATCTGATATTTCTCGATAATAGGCGTGAAATACTCCTTCATCTGATGAGGATGCACACCACCCACAATATGGAAATAGACATCTGGCTGTTGGCCATTGACTATTTGCCCTTGACTCACGAATTCCCCAATCCCTGCCACTACCCTATCGAAAGCATGCCATGGATGGACCTCTGCGACACCGATAAGATGTAATTGGCTGTTGGCTATTGGCTGCTGGCAGTGATGGAGAGGAATACTGTCGAAATCTACTCCATTACTGATATTGATGGTACGCTGCCCGAAAATCTCCTTCGCATCAGAGAAGGTGACCACTGCGTCCATCTGCTGATAAAGGTTGTTACGGAACAACTGATCCATCTTTAGTCCCATTCGCATCTTCCACTCGAAATTGCGGAACTCCTGATCATACGGATAGGTAGGAATCTCGGTCACCGCATGAATACCTGCCTTGCGAAGTCGCTTGAAGAAACGGATGAGCCAAGGATTGGCATTCTGGAAACAACGGGCATATACCAGTTCTATCTGATGCTTTTTACAGTAGTCATAGATACTATCATAACCGATGCGCTGACGGATTGCGGCAACCATACCACTTCCATAATCCTTGATGACCTGACCATTGACATATCTGCACCGATGTCCTTCTGGCGAGAAATCATAATAGCACAAATGCACATCATGCCCATTCTCACGAAGTCCTTTCACCTGATAGTGAATCTTCTTCGAGATGCCGCTATGCTCAGAGAATCCATGATATACAAGAAAGAGTATTCGCATCTTTAGTAGTAATTTACTGCAAAGTTACAATATTTTATACAAAAAACATTCGTTTCTTTCAATTATTTTCTATTTTAGCCGCATTGCCGTCCGCATCAACATCACACAAAGACGTGGTGGTAACTTCCCCAGAAGCCAGTAGAAGAGATCCTTTCCTCTGGAGTCACTATCACCAAGAATCTGCAGCAACTTCATGGGATGCCACATGATATCACGTATCTCTCTGTTCGTATAGGGTGGCTCAGCCTGACCTGGGCGCGACAAGATAGCGCGGGCGAAGTTATAGTCATACATCATAAGCATGGCACAACGCCGTGCAAACCATGGACGTCGCCTCAACCCCTGCCGTCTTTTCTTATCATCAATTGCCTTCAGAGCAAGATCCATCTGCTTTCGTGACAGCTTTTTATCTTTTCTCTTGCCATGAAAGACATCCTCCTCAATATAGTATTCATAGGTGATGTCGGGCAACAGGACAACCCTTGACACGTACGTGGGCAGATCGACAGTAAATGTATAATCCTCCCCATAGCCATGACCTACCTCTGCCACCCTAAGATGATTACGACGTAGGATATCGACCAGAATCAGGTAGTTCCAGTTTTGCACCTGCATCCTTTCATGATAGGCATACCAAGCGTATTCATCACAGGTGGTGAACACCTTATAAGGATTCATATAGATGGCGGCTCCAGTCTCACCGTCACCCAGATAAGAGTGCCGCCTACTACCATATACTAAATCTGCCTTGTGCTGCTCTGCTGCTCCATGAAGTAGTTCGATAGACTCTTTGTGAATGGTATCATCAGCATCCAAGAAGAAGAGGAAGCGTCCTCTTGCCTCGTCTATCAGTCTGTTACGCGCAGCCCCTATGCCCATATTATGAGGCTGGTGAACAATGCGTATGTCTTTTCCTCGGGGGTGACTTTGTTGATACTCCTTGATAATATCAATGGAGCCATCTGTCCCACAGTCGTCGCACAGTAGGAACTCAATACTCTCAAAGGTTTGATTCAAGGCAGACTCCAAGGTCACCCTGATGCGGTCCTTTACGTTATAGACCGGTTGCAAAATAGTAGAGATTCTATTTTCGATTTGAATATCAGAGAGTTACCTTTGAATAAAAAAGAGACAGGTAACACTTTAGAAACGAGAGGACTTACATATTCCTACACATTTCTCACTAGACCAAAGAACGCTCATTATCGGTTGCAAAGGTAATCATTTTCTTTTGAACTGCCAAATGTTTTGAGTAATTCTTACGGGCTTTATGATATAATTCGCAAACAAGAAATAAAGCAGTGAGACAATCCCAAACTAATCGGATTGCCTCACTGCTTTACTCTGAATTGCCTTTACCTGTATCATCAATGGATATGCCTGGATGCTGGCACATAGTTCCGTTGTAGGATGCCTTGCAGGTCGCTCTCACGGTAGAGTACCTTTCCGCCAAGCAACACATAGGGTAGGATTTGTTTCTGCCTATATGAAAGTAGCGTATGGCGACTGACTTGCAGGAACTCTGCCGCCTCACGGTCACTTATCCAACGGTCACCACCCAAAAGCGGTCGGTAGTCCTTGAAGGTATCCTTTGCATTTGCTATCGTCTGCTCAATCTCTTCGATGCGGGCGAGTATTTGCTCGTCGGCCACCATCATTCCACTTGTCCATTCTGCTTCTGTCATGATTGTTTATGGTTTATTTTCTCAGATATTTTCTGGATATTTGCGGCAGGGATGCCACATGAATCATGAGAGTCCATCAGACGGATGATGTCATCCGTCCGATAGTAGATTTTATGCTCTAACTTTGAATAGGACAGTTCGCCACGCTCTCGCATGGCATGTACCGTGCGTTTGCCAATGCCAAGCATGCGGCACACCTCATCTGTGTCAATCCATTCGGTTGTCTTCCTGTTCCTTACCTGCTGCTCTTGACTTTCAAGAAGTCTTTGCAGCCTTTCCACGCTCTTCGTCCATTTGACGAAAGTGCTCTCGTTGATGATTACTATTCTTTCCATATCGGGTCACTTTTTCGTTTGATGGATGCAAAGGAACAAAGATTCTGCCAAACTGCAAAGATTTCCACTTAGTCTGACGATATAAGGCGTTCACGTGGCAGCATTTGTCCACACACTATAGATGCTTGTCCTTCCTTTCCTGCCTATTCCTGACCTCTTCCGTCAGACACCTTGCCCCGTCCATGACCTCTCCCATCTGCATAAGGGATTTCTCCATACGATGTAGCAACTGGATGGCATGAGACTCAGAAAAACGTACCTTCAATTCTTTCAACGCCAGATTATAGTCATTGCCCAACTGCCGGAACTGGCTGTGCAGCGAAGCCAACTTGTCATTGTAGGGCTTCATGCTGCCGTTATCCGTGAATGTCCTGAACTCCTGTCCGAAGAACTGCGCCTTGATGAAACATGCCATGTATGGCA
>Ga0256405_10002212_pt1 | contig 46440 bp, 75 predicted proteins | sample RumenRJG_02DNA_FD_189096 | JGI IMG/M metagenome (GOLD analysis project Ga0256405, IMG submission 189096) | Bovine rumen microbial communities from Lethbridge, Alberta, Canada - RJG_02 | ecosystem: Host-associated > Mammals > Digestive system > Stomach > Rumen | place: Canada: Alberta... | reverse complement strand
GTAAAAAACGCTGTCTCCCCTTTTGACAACTTCAAAGCAACACCATCTAACGTTATATTGTTGGCAAGCAAATTAACAAGTAACATTTTATCCCTCCTTCTTCTTTACGAATGTCCTAAAACATAGTACGTTTGACCATCAACGGTAATAGTTTTTTCACTGTATCGCACTCCATCGACTTGAAGAACATTCGTGTTTAACACAGAATTTCCGCTTTGGGCTTTATAAAAAGACCCTGCTTCTATTCCATCACTGCCAGCCAAGCTAAATCCTGATGCTTGATATGCCTTATTGGAATATAAATAATTTCCATTCATATTTATTGTGGCAGTCCCAAGCTTTAAAGAATTGCTAATTGTTTGATTCGTTACAGTTAATGCACCATTAAAAATTTTAAACAATTGTCCAAATTCAACAAGGGGCTGACCTTCTGCAACAATGACTGGAGTTCCGTTTTGTTGAACAAACATTCTAATTGCACTATTGCCCGAAGAATCATTAAGAAATATACCGTCAGAATTAATCCATATATAACCTCTATTATTATTTTGCTTAACAACTACATTACCATTTGTCATGTTAATAGATATAGTTCCGCTTACATCTTGCAATGTCCCTGACTTAATCAGATCAGCATTTAAAGATCCTGACTTAATCAGATCAGCATTTAAAGTTCCGCTTGTAATAAAATCAGCAACAAATGACCCGTCAATTGTCCATGCTGTGGTATATCTTCCCGAATAACCGGTTGTCGAAAAACCTATACCGTTTTTATTGAGCCTTATAACATTCTTAGCGGTCAACTTTGAGTCTGTGTCCATTATCAGGATTTCTTCCGGGTAGCCTGTCTCATCATTGGGCGAAATTACGACATATCCTCCCAGACCGCCTGTAATTAGCTCTGTGGCTTTATCAATTGCTTTTTCTCTTTCGGATTTTTCTGCCACAAGTCCCGATTCAACCGTTGTAACCTTGTTTAGTGTGGTTGTAAGTTTTTGTTTAGCGTCGCCAAGCTCTATTGAATTGTATTTTTCCGCTAAAGAATCATAACTGTAAGAAATCACCTCAGCTAACGCATTAACACCTAATTCCTCATACAATACTGTCACGAAATCACCCAACTTGACTTTTTCAAGCGCCGCTGTCGTTGCATAATCTTTACTTTGCCACAGCTGAATAAAATCGACCTTGATGTTGTTTTGTATCTGGTAAACTTTGTTCTTATTCACATATTCATTGGCTTTAGTTCTTAGCTTTGACTCGGTAATCGTTTCACCCTTTTCAAATTCTCTCGAAAGGTCAAGAATTAATGTCCTTTTTTCTCCATATTGATTGGCATTATTTAATTCAATGGTTTTTTCGGTTAGTGATTTATATTTTCCGCTATCAGTAATTGCATAAGGATATACGCTTGAATACACACTTTGGATATCCAATTCTGCATTAATGCTTTTTAGGTTTTTACCATACTGTATTGTAACGCCTTTATCCTGTCCACGATTAGATGACAGTTTGATATTGAAATTATCAAATTCAAACTCTCCGCCGTACAACTGATGTATACATCCCTCATCATCTCCAAGCCACTTTCTTACAGATTTTGGCGTTTGTGAAACGATGTTTTTTGTGCCTCCGACTGTTGCATTGACAGTAAATTGGTGTCCATATACCGTATGCGTTAAAATTTGATTCAACGCATAATTGGCACTTACCTTCAAAAGGTCACCAAAAGGCTCAACCACCAGCATATTAAGGTCATATGATATGTGCTGACAATAGAATTTCACAATGCCATTGATTGCCTTGCTTGATTTGTAAATCCGAAATAGCTGTGGCTGTGAAACCTCATTAGCTTGAACTTTAATTATCCTGTCGGCGGTTATTTTTTCAAAATTTACACCGGAAATGGAATATGAGAATTCACACTCATATTTCCCATTTAGTTCTTCATTCACTGTGCATGATAAGCAGTCGGACAAGATCGCAATACCTATCGACTGAAAGTTTTGCTCATTTTTTTCATACAGTATCGGGTACATTATATCCTCCTCCATCTCGGGATGATTGATAATCGTGTGGTATTACCTATAAGCTCAAAGTTGTTATTTCCCAATTGTAACTGAGGGAAATATAACCCTGTTGTCGTGTAGCTCCCTGCGAATGGGTTTCCATCTTGCCGTGTTATCTGCATTTCTTCACTGTCTATTATTATATAGTCAATGTTGCTTGCGCTACTCATGTCGAAAATTCGATTTACGCCGTTAAGTTTAAATCCACAATTGGAAGTCCTACCATATAGATATAGAGTCGGCAATGAGCTGAACTGCTCGGGATTTTCGATCTGCAACGTTTTGGATTTTGTGGCGTATATATTATAAACATCGGAATCAACGCTGTATCTATACGGTTTACAGGAGAAAGTGATTTGACTCGTGGCGAAATTAGTTGATTTAGTCTCCCATGACAAACCGCCCTTAATATAGCCCCTTCTGTAATAGTCTGGGTCATAAGTATCTTGCAGTATATAATATTTTCCCTGAGCATTATAAACCCATTCATTAAATCTGTTTATTGCTGTCGCCATGTCAATATTTCTGTTTGAGTCTATAATGCGCCCTGCGGCTATAGCAATGCCGTAACTGATATCTATATTCTTATAATTGCCCTTGTCAAATATAATATCGCCGTCTCTGCCGGGTACGCTTACGACTTCAATTTCCCTTTCAGGGGCATTATATGACTGTTTGTTTCTAATTAGTATTCCATAATCCAAGCTGATTTCGCCGTTAAATGTAAAATAGTTAAGCATATACTGCCCCCTCTCTCACAGTTTTTTCGTTCATTGTCTCAAGAATCATGTCGGTCAATGTTTCAATGTCTTTGTCAGTGTTATTAATAAACTGGTCAATATTTAACATTATTGTCCAACCGCCATTCCTGCCGCCTTGACTTTGAGCACCGACACTTGACGGCACTGTTGTTATGTTACTATCAAAATCAAGGTCATTTTCCATATCATCTTTAATGTCGCCAATTTCGTCTTTCCAGCCTTCCCCAAAACCGAGAGCAACATTTTTTCCTATTCCTGCAAACACACGGCTCGGGCTATGGATTCCGAGAAGGTTTTTTGCACCGTCAACAATACTGTTAATACCATCATTCCACCAACTCGTAAGATTATTCCATGCACCTTTAAGACCCTTTAACAGACCATCAATAACATTTTTTCCTATGCTCCCCCAATCTGTGTGGATAATTTGGTTCGCCATGTTTCCAGTCAGAGTTATTAGGGCTTTAATGATATCCGGTCCTGCTTTGATTATGCCTTGCACTACTGCTAATAATAGCTTAAAGCTTGCAGTTATAATCTTCGTGAGCACTTCGGGCTTTGTTAAAGTTTCCTGAATGTTTTTAGTCAACTGCACAACTACATCAACAATTTTTTCGAGGTTGTTAACAATGCCCTCAACAATTGCAAGAACAATATCAAGGCTTGCAATGATAATTTTAGATAGGGTGTCTGGGTCTGTAATGGTATCAACAATCAGACCTATGCATTTTATTATTGCAGGAATAAGCTTAGGCATAGCCTTTGCAAGACCTGTCAATAGCGTTGTTAAGATTGTCATTCCTGCTTGAACTATTTTCGGGAGATTTTCAACTATATAAGTTACAGATTTAGTTACAAGGGTTGTTATAGCCTCACCAATTTTATCCGCATTTGTAATTAACGCTTGAACTACACTTTCGAGGATTGCCACAACACTATCAATCAGCATCGGCAAGTTCTTATCAAGAAATTGAGGAAGTCGGTCAAGTAATTCAGGAACGAGTTGCTCTATCAATTGTCCAATTCCGGTTAGTGCGGCTTCAACTGACGGAAGTATCTGATTAATTAATCCTTCGCCCTCACCCTCGCCAACAATAGCGGTGATAAGGTCTTGTATGGGTTGTGTAATATCTTCATCCGGATTAGCCAATGCAATCAACAAGTTTTCCCATGCGGCTTTAGTCATTGCTATTGAGCCTTGAATTGTCTTTCCGGCTTCTTCTTGTGCATTACCAGTAATTCCTAATTGCTCTTGCAACTTATGAATTGATTCAATGACCTGTTCAAATGTCATATCGCCGAAAGACTGCATAGATTCATCCACAACACCAACATCTTTAGCAAGCTGTAACATAGACGTTTGAGTGCCACCATAACCGACTTTCAAATTGTCTAACATGGTTGCGTTACCTCTTGCAAGTCCCATGTAAGCGTTCATTACAGACGTCATATCTGTACCCATTTTTGAAGCGTTATCCGCAATATCTTTAATAGCTTCATCGGTCAATTCAGCGGCTCTTTGCTGAATTTCCGGTGTGACATCCATTTTTGCCGCTTCTTCTGCTGTTCTTTGCGCTGCTTCAAGCTTTTTGGCGTTCGTTTCTTGCAGGATTTTCAGTTGCTCTTCTTGATTCTCACGGTATGACTGCAACTCCTCTTGCTGTGACCTTTGCATGATTTTAAGCTTTTCGCTTTGCGATTCAGATAACGCTTTTTGCTCTTCTTTTTGTTGCTTTTTAAGTGCTTCGGTTTCCTCATTTTGGGACTGTTTAATTATTTCAAGTTGATTAGATCGGCTTTCCTTAATTTGATTTGTTCGCTCGTCAAACTCGGTTTTTGCGGCTTCTCTCTTAGCATTGGCTTCTTCTTTGGCACTGTCTTTTTCAGCTTTCAGGTTTTCGATTCGCTGCTTTCTGCTTTCTTTTTGCTTTTCTTCTGCAATTTCCGCGTCATATTCTGCCAATTCTTTTTGAGCTTTTTTCCGTGCTTCGTCAGAATTAGCAATTGCTACTTCTCGAGCTAATTCATTACGTTTCGCATTCCTTGCTTTCTCTTTTTCTGCGTTTTCGTCTGCTTTCTCGGCATCCTCAATAGCTTTGATTTGATTATCAATGGATTTAAGCCGGTCATACTCTTCTTTATCGATGACTTTAAGAGTTTCCATGTACTCTTTGTTGACTAACTCTAATTTTGCATCTGTAACTTTTTCAAAGCTTTCAATTTGTTTTTCGTGAGCTTTGTTAAGTTCGTCCTGTTGCTTTTGCTGGCTTTCTTGAAGGGCTTCTGCCTCTTGGCTGAATTCTTTTTGAACGGCTTCAAGTCTATCCTGAAAAGCATATTGCAATTGTTGATACTGCTTGTCATAAGCTTTTTTTTGCGCTGTATATTGAGCGTCATACGCCGATTGCATAGCCGCTGTACTTTCTTTTACAGTGCTATTGTTTGTTTTGGTTAAGCCTTGAATTAGAGTAGCAGAAAAAGATGTTGCAAGTTGCATATATTGATTGGCAGACATTTGAGCGGTTTTAAATGCGTTCTTTGCGTTTGCAACAACCGTGTCTGCCGCAGACCCGAAAAGCGTTTCAATACCGCCGACAAGTTGTTGATACTCACTATATCTTGATACCGCATCGGTTGTAATCTTTGTGACTGCGGCAGTAACAGCTGCAAATGCCGCCGCTCCTATTTTTGCGGCTACTGATAGCGCTGACCTAATCCGTCCTCCTGCTTTTTCCCAATGTGAAGCCGATTTTTCGGATTTCGTTTTATGGTCTTGTTCTTGTTCACTTGTATTCTTTTTAGAATTTTCCGTTGTTTCCTCGTCTGACTTTTTCCGCCTATCGTTTGCTTCGTTGGTAGAATTAACTATGTTTTCATTTGATTTTTCAACTGCTTCTTCTTTTTCGGCTTCTGCCGCCTCTGTTGCTTCTGCCGCTTCTTGTGCCGCTTCTGCTTGACTTTGTGCGGAATTTTGAGCAGCTTCTGTTTGTGCCTGAGCTGCGTTTTCTGCGGCTTCTGTGGTTTGCCTTGCTGTTTCCTGCGCCGCTTGTGCCGCCTGCTGTTGGGCTTGCTCAACTGCTTGTGATGCTGATTGTGCTGCCTGAGTTTGTGCCTGCGCTGACTGTTGTGCCGCCGTCTGTGCCGCTTGTGAAGCCTGTTGCGTGGCGTTACTCATGTTCTGAGCTGTCTGCTGTACGTTTTGCACGCCTTTTTCAAATTCTGAGCTGTCAAAAACGACCTTGACAAACAAGTCAAGTAAATCCATGCTTATTCCTCCTTTCTTTCAAAATCACGTTTAAACTTATCTAACAAGCGTTTTTTCGCTTGTTCTGCTGTTCCTTTTGGCTTTTCTTCTTTTTTTGGTTCGACAATTTCGCTGTAACTCTTAGTAAGAGAACGCCCTCCAACGGCTTTAGCGGTGTTCTCGCCGATTATTTTTAAAGCTTCTGTTATATATATCTTTAGCGTTTTCTGCTCCGATATAGCCTTATATTGTGAAAGAACGTATTGAGATATAAAATCCTCTCCGAATAGCTCAACTTTGTTGTAGTCAATTGTTGTTAAGATGTCAGAGTATCGATCAGCCCCGAGTTCACCAATTTGGTAAAAAAATCCATAACCCTTTTGCTCCCAAGCAACTCGAAAACAACGTCATAAAATTCTGAAACTTCCATGTTTTCGGCTTCTTTTTCGGTCTTAAAACACATAAGACCGATAACCTTTACCGTTTTGTCAACGTTCTTTTCGAGGCAATTATCAAGAATTTCCGAAAGATTCTTTTTGCCTTGATTTCTTATGATTTCGGCTTTTTCTTCTTCTGTTTCCTCGCCTGTAAATTTAGGTATTTTTTGTCTTATGTTTTTAATGTCTGCTGCGATAAATAGTCCCTCAACTTCGTGTCTAATCTTGTTTGCCTGTTTGAGAAATTCTTTCAGCGTGCAGTTTGCAAGCGTTTTAATTTTTGGGCTATTATCAAGGTTTATTTCTGTAATCTCCATTATCTCACCTCATGTAATAAGGACAGCTAAACACCATTGAATGTTTAACTGTCCTCTCTTTCTTAATTTTAAATTACTTTTAACCGCCTGTTGACGGTGTTCCCTTTTTTCCCTCAGATACATAAAACTCCATCGGCATTGTGTCTTGATCGTTAATAGACACATGACCTGTAAGCGTGAGCGGAATTGTTCCTTTTCCATCCTTTGTGGTTTGAATTGAAAAACCGTCTGTTGAAAGTGCATTAATCAACCTAATTGCTACCCATCCACCGTCAAGCCTGTCTCCGACCCACCATATATCCGAAAAATCGCTGTCTTTAAGCTCTCTGCGTGGCACAATCTTTGTTTTTGCTGCGTTTATATCAGCCGCACCAAGTGCAAGCTTGATAAGCTCGGGCGTAGTGTCGTAAGCTGTTGTTGACATTGTGCAAGTCCATGAATTGAGTTGCTTGAGTTCTTTTGTGTTATTAGGAACATTGTCAATGTCCTCACCAAAATCGGTGTACTCAGCAGCACAACTCGGATTAATGCCGCCTGTCGTCATGCAGATTATCTGTTCATCTGTAGGCGTTGCCGGACTTTCGGGGTTGAACGAATTAAGCAGCATTCCTGCATTCGTCTGAATTGATGCAAACGCCGTACTTGATACTTTTGTGAACATTCCCATTTTTCAATTTCCCCTTTCTTTTTGTTAATTATTTTGAAAATATTCTGCTGATACGTTAATCAGCATTCTTTTTATGTTGTTTTCAATGTCACCCATTCGTTGACCGAACGGGGAACCTCTCTTAATCCATATATATCCGTTGTCGGTTATAATTACTTTACCGCCTTGAGTTATTCCCTCAGATATTTCGTGCATTTTTTGAGTTATTTTAATCCATGATGTAGATTGATACCACAAATTGGCTACCATTGAAACTTGATTGTCAAAGGTATCATAAGTCAATGAATATGTGATATACGGCAATGCCGCATCATCGGGGACACTATTTTCATCATAAGCGGTTAAGTTGAAACTTGACCAAAAAGCGTGAATTGCTTGCTCTGCTGTCATTTTTATTCACGCCCCTTTTTGCCTTTGATATATAACTTTGACGGCTGAACCTCAGTCCCCACCGTCAGAATGTTTGTACCGTCAATCGTGCCGATCTGTATGCTTGTATCTGCCATACTTACAGACTCGCCCTCATAAACAGGCTCATCAAGAAAAATATTTATAGTTGACGGTTCGTGAAATGGTTCGTATTCTGTAGCTGACTGTGATAACTCGACCTGTATCGTTGTACTATCGTCCCAAGCTGTGTTACTTTCATTGCGAAACGCTAAAGATACATAACTGTCATTAGCAAGTGTAAATGTATATTCCTGAGTGTATTTACTTCCTATAGGGTTAGATCTATAAATATCTGAGGTTATATAGCGAATAATAAGCACGGAAACACTACAGCTGAATGTGTATGTACCAGCCGAAAGATATACTTTGCATGATTTATAATTGCCAGATACTCCACCTATTGATGTCATTGTGGAATCAGTGTAATATCCGCTGAAAAGCGTCCCGTCAAATTTATTTTTTCCGGCAATCGTCACCGGAATAACATACTTTCCGCTGTTCTCGTCATAATCACCAACGCCCCCGACAGCACCATAAAACCGGTAATTTTTCAGTGCTGAACCGTCTGCCGTAAACGTCAAAGGCGGCACACCTTCAACCTCAAAATCAACAATATCCGGATAATTATTCCAGAAAATTTCTTCTTTTGTTATCGGTGTAGGTGTTTCAATTTCCATACCAGCAGCTCTTGCAAGAAAATGTTCAAGCCGTGTGATTGGCGTTGGTATTTCAATGTTACGCCCTGCAATTTTCGCAAGATACATCTGATATCGCGTTAAAGGTTCAGGGGCTTGCACCGCTTCTCCTAAAATTTCAGCAAAAAAGAATTCTTCTTCTGATATTGGTTTTTCGGGTGTCTCATAATCGTTATTCCCGACTATTTTGTTTAGATATAATTCTTTTCGTGTAATTGGTTTCAATAGTGCTGCCCCCCTTCCTTTTTATTCAACATCATTTGCTGGCAATGTATAATCTTCAAGCCGTGTTGTTTTCATATCAAGAGTTGACATATCAGGGGTAGGAACACCGTCAATGTCTGTTGTTCTAAATATTTTTCCGTCTTTAACTCTTCTCAAAATGGTTTTAGGCGGTATATTTAGGTTTTTAGGGTATGCGAATGTATATATTCCTGTTACACCTTGCTTTTGGGCTATTTGTCCCTCGATTGAGGTGTTTAAAATCAATACACCCTCAAAAGTAAGCCCCTCGACAATCGTGTATTCTTGACCGCCTATTCCGTCACTTGTTAAGTTTCGATTAAGTACGACATATTGTCCGAGAATACCCTCTTCTTTTGCGTAATCTCCAAGCAATGTTCCTTTAATATTCATTCTGCATATTCCTCTTTTACATTTTTCTGTACGGTGCTAATCTTGCGCCGAAAGCACCTTGCCACGTCCCTGATTTGTCTGTTGTAGTATCGTTGCCGCCTGAGCTTTTGGAATAGCTATAAACACCCGGTACACTCTCGGATGTAAATGGTGACATTGCCACGCTGTCAGCACTTGCATACTTTGTTTTCCACGTTTCTATTTCGTCAAGCAAAGCAATAAATGGTTTTGGTAATGCCATTCCCCATATTGCACCATTGAATGTTTCATCTGTAAGAGTGGTAATAGGGTATTGATAAACGCCGTCATTCAAAGTACTGCCAACTATTCTGAAATATTGACCAACTTTCAGATCATATGTTTCGGATAATGCTCCATTAATAATTGAAACATTCCCAAAATATTTAGGTTGATTCCTGTCAAACCAATTTTTCAGATAGCTACATACTTCAAATATAGTGTTTTCACTCGGCATTTATTTCATCCCTTTTTCTTAGTTGTTTTAATTGTTTTTGGCTCATCTATCGGCTCAATCAACGCTATTCCTTGCTTATTATTAATGCTTGCAAGCTCTTTTATTCTTTTCTGTGAAGGGGTCAGCCCATCACGGGGATAGGTTGACCCAGTTTCATAATAATAATTTTCGTCCTGCAAGTCATTAAAGTATCTTAATACCTTATACTTAATCATAATTAAGCACCTGCCGATACAGTTACAATGCAAGTATCTTTATAAGTCTTGCCGCCAACTGTGATAGAAGCTGTAATTGTCGCAGTTCCAGCCTTTACGCCTGTTACAGTGCCATTAGATACGGTTGCAACGGTGCTGTCAGAAGAAGCCCAGGCTACGGTTGCACTTGACGGATATACATCAGGAGTAAGTGAAGTTGTACCTTCAACTGCTACCGTTGCTGTAGTCTTATCAAGCTTAACATAAGCTCCGATAGTGCCCTTTACAACGCCCTCAGCATACTCTACAAGGATTGTAATACCGTTAGCAACAAGTGTTTCAGCTTGCATTCTGTTGTTAGTGGGATAACCTGAGTTAATGCCGATATATTCAAGGTCGCCTGTTGTGAGGTTAAATGTCCTTGCAATATCGCCGCTCATTGTCAGATAATACATTATGAAGTTTTCTTTCGCTGTTGCAACAAATGTTCCTTTATCAATGTTGCTTGACATTATTACCGTACCAAGTCCAAGAAAATCTTCAATATAATTCATTCCAAATGCGGTTTGGGTAGTAATGTTAGCTGCTCCAAGATAAGCCGAGACATCAAGAGGATTTACAAAATAAACAGGTTCTACTGCATCGTCCTCAAACTTCACTTGAAGTTGTCCCCAACCGTCGGCAAGTGCAGATTGAAGATCAACACCGCCTGCGGTTGCTGAACCTGTTATAGTTCCGTTGATAAAGTTGAATAGATTAGTTCTAATACCCTTTTGAACGTCTCTCAACATTGCTGTATCTGTGTCTCTAACAGCCGCATCATAGCCCGACTTCATAATAGCTTCAGCAGTTACAGCCTTTCTCCACTTATTCAGTGTGATTGTGCCTACCGGTGTTTTTTCTGTCTCATATTCAGAAAGAGGGATAATCTCGCCCTCATCAACTGCGCCGCTTTGAAGTGTGCCAGTTGTTTTGTACATATATAGCGTTGTTCCTTCCATCATAGGAATACGCCTTGTAACACCTATTACTTCAAGCAACTTTGCAAGTGAATTGTGTTCAAATCTTCTTGTGAAGTCCAGCTCACGCACACGCTTCATATTATCTTTGACTACAAGATTATTTTCCGCTGTAGTTTCAACATTAGGCATTTATTTTTTCTCCTTTCTCACTTAATACCAAGTGATTCCATATTTTCAAGCATTGCTTTTTGACGTTCTCCGTCATCTTTGATCTTGTCAATGTCATCCCAAGTCAACACTTTTTTGCCACCTGCATTCGGAGGCGGTATCTGAGTGTCTACGCCTCTGGTTTCCACACGGCTTACAAGCTTAGAATAATCGCCTTTGAGAAGTTCATCAAAAACTTTAATGTCCTTGATTTTGCCCTTTTCGTCAAGCTCTGCTGCATCAATCTCAGACTTTATGCCACGCATAGCAATTGACATATTATCGTCATTAATGCCTTTTGATTTAAAATATTCCCTTACTGCCTTTTCTTTGGCGGCTTTGGTTTCTTTTGCTGTTATCTCGCCCTTGTAGCTTTCATATGCGGTCTTTTCATTTTCGTACATTTCTTTGTACTTTTCGCCGTTTGCAATGGTCTGTTTAGCTGTTTCAAGCTCACCTTTGTATTTTTCAACCTCAGCTTTCAACTTTTCCGCATTTTCAACATTGTTTTCAGCTACTTCAAGTTTGTCCTTTAAACCGCTGATTGTGTCCGTGTGCATCTCAATCACGCTGTCAATCTGTTCATCCGTCAGACCCATTGCTTTTAGTGCTTTTCTTGTGAGTGACATAATTAAATTCTCCTTTTCTTCGGTGTCGTTACTTTGACATTTGAATTTTTTCAACAAAATACAAAAAAGCCGACAAACACATTTCTTCGTGTTCATCGGCTCGTATGCTCTCGGCATGATAGCTCTATTATTCAATTTTAGGCTGTAAAATGCTCATTTTTTTGCAATTCCGGCATTTTATTTGAATTTTACCACCTGATATCGTCATATCAGGCGTTTTATACGCCAGTGTTTTCCTGCAATTTTCGCATTTTATTGGAATAAATAATAATAGCTCTGTATTTTGTTGATCTTTATTCAAATACTATCACCTTTTCACGCTTTTGTCAACTGTTTTTGTTAGTTTTTTAGAATAGTTTCAATTATCTTTTTGTACTCGTCTCGGTAATTTTGCATTGCATTTGTTAAAAATCGGTTAGGCTTCATACCCTGTGTCATATGTGCATCTAAACCTTTTGATCTAAGAAATGCAACAACGCGCCGCGCCTGTGCTTCGGTGTATCTCTTTCCGTGCGCTGATATCTTGCTTGAAGTGCTACCTTTAACATACACCCACCATCCGTCTCCTGTGCTTCCATTTGTTGCATATTTGCCCGTACCTTCGTGAACATACACCGCATAATAAGTATTACTACCTATATAAACCGCATTTTCATCATTTTTAACTTTATGAGTAATGCTGTTTCTTAACAATCCAGTATCAACACGGCGTGGCAAATTTTCAATTTCAAGTTTTGCGTTTCCTTCGGCTTGCATACCAACGGCTTCAAGTGCAGTTTTTAATTTTTCGCCAAATTCCTTTTTAAATTCTTCCGTGTTATCTTGAATTTCAATCTTGATCTCCATTTTTAAGCCTTTCTGCGTTGTACTTTATTTGTTTTGCTTTACTCCATACTTCACGGCTTTGTTTCCATTCATCATAAGACATATTGTTTACGCTGGGGTCTTTTCTGATATCGTAATTCTGTATATCCTTTTCAAGCCCCTTGAATTGCGTAATATAAGTGCATCTACAATTATAAAGTAAATACGGCTTTGCGCTCATGTCACCCGGGTACATAATTTCGTCACCGTCAACAACAAAAGGCTTGTCAATAGGCTGTCGCTGCCCGTCAAGAAATCTATGTGCGTGACGTGTACGCATGTCAAGAGTAGCGACCCACACTTTAGTAATATTTATTCCTTTCTCTGTGGCTCTCTCAGCTGCCGCCTGACGTCCTGCATTCTGTACAGAGGTCATCATAGTTCTTGCATTTCTTACAGCGGCAGCGGCATCTTTATCTCCTACCGTCTCAGCTAACCTTTCAGCAATTTCGGGTATACTCTCGCCTTGTAATATGCTCTGTGTTGCGACTGACTGTATCTGTTTTTCATCCCACAATTTAGCTTTACCCTCTGCTATTGCTTTCGCTGTTTTCTTCCCAGGTGGCGGTAACATCTTAGGATTGTCAACTATTAACCGTTTAATCGTTGGCTCATCGTATAATGTAAAAGCCTTGTTTATTTTCACGTCCGACATTTCTTTGATAATCTCAGCAGCTTCTTTTTTCTGCATGGTTCTTTTAACATCTGTGATCACCTGTGATTTTACAAGCTTTCTTTTTGTCGTTTTTTCAATAACCTTGCCTGTTTCCTCGACCTTTGTAACCTTTATTTTTAAAGGTTTTTTCTCCACCTCAGAAAAAAGTATTGTTTCAATAACTTTTTTGTCAATAAGCTTATACCCTGTATCAACCGCCGCGGCTTTTTCGATAGTGTAAGTAATATAATCATGGTTCAAAGCATACACCGCCGGCAGTGTTTCAGCGGTCATAACCTTTGCAACTTCATTCGCATTGACGTATATATCAGCCAATTCATTTCTCAGATTCAGCCATCGTTTACCGACAATTATCTGCCCCGTTCGCCAATTCTTATATTGCTGTTCTGTGACTTCTCCATTTAATAGCATTTCTTTCCATGTTTTATCTTTTTCGATAAAATCTTCAAGATATTTTTTTAGCTTCTTTTTGACTTCTTCGCTTGCTTGTTTAAACTCTTTTTTTATCTTTTTTTCAAGTTCAAGCAATATCAAATCCGTCTGATCATGTGCTATATCTGACATAATCAATCACCATTCTTTTTTAAAGCTTCATTTATTCTGTTTTTAGCTATCTGAAAATAGTTTTCGTCAAGCTCTATTCCGATAAAATTACGGTTTGTATTTACACACGCCACTCCTGTACTGCCCGACCCCATACAGTTGTCAAGGACTGTTTCACCCTCGTTTGTGTATGTCTTTATGAGATACTCCAGCAAATCAACGGGCTTTTGTGTCGGGTGTACGGGCTTATCTTTGGAGCAGTTGCATTGTGCAAATTTTATCACATCAACAGGATAACGGCTTCCGTCCTCACAAATTGTTTCACACAAATCCTGTTTTCCATAATTTGTACTTGATTTATTATGTATTGCACGATGATATTTGTGTCCGAATGTCTTTTGCGGATTATAAGTCGGAAGTTTATCGTAAAAAATCAAGATGTTTTCGTGTGCTTTCAACGGCATTTTGTGAGAATTTAAATGCCCTGTTCCTTGTGCTTTTTGCCATATCCATTCATAGCGAAATTGCTTTCTGTTTGCTTGTATCAAATCAGTTGTAAAGGGCTGTTGAGAAAATAGTGCTATTACCCCACCGAATTTCACTAATTTTCGATATTCGGCAAAAAGCACTTGCAAATCAATCTTTTTATCCCATTTGTTCATCGTTGTTCCATCTAATAAGGCAAATCACATAGTATTAAATCTATTGATTTGTCAGGAATTGTTTTCATAAGTTCTAAGCAATCTCCATGCATTAATTTGTGTTTTGCCATAAAATCACCTCAATTCGTTTTCAAGCTCGCTGTCAATTCGGTACAACTCTTTAACAAGTCGGTGAAATAATGTTATATTTTCGACTGCCTGATCTACCGCCACAAAGGGCATTTTATCAACCATGCTAATTAATTCAAGCAGATGATCTCTGTATTCTTTTTTTGTCATTCCTTTGTGTTTCAGTTTATCTATATCAAGCATTATCTTCACCTACGTTTTCTGTCGGCTCTTCTCCTGTTTCTTCCTCTGTCTCGCCTTGCTGTGATTGTTTTACAGATATATTATACCTTGATAATTCATCAGCAACTTTTTGATTAATAATATATTCGGCTTTGTCTCCATCACCGAGTAATTCAAGGATTTTTGTTGTAACGTATTCATCTGTGAGTGCTGTCGCGGATTGTAAGAGTATTTGAATCATTTCAGATACATTAATCAGCATTGAGCGTGTAAACGTTGGTGTATCTTCAATAGATATCACTTTCATAAGCCTTTCAAGAAATTCTATAATCTGATATTCAAACTGATTAGCCGCCATATCCATCTGTTCATATGCTGCTTTGATTTGCGTTGCTGTTACCGCTCCTGCTTGAATCTGATCTATGTCAAGGGCGTTAAAGTCCTTATAGATATCTCTCTCAATTCGAGTAAGAAGTTGTTCTCTTCCGTCTATCTGAGGATTAACTGTAACCGGTTCTACTTCTTGATCGCCTTCAATGTTTACAACCTTTGATTGCTTTAACCTTTGAATAAATTTAGCAGCCTCGCCATCATCAAAACCACCTGCTCCTTTGAGAATCCAGAAGAATAACGCATTATCCATATCGTTGGCATACTCATTCTTAATCATATCATAACAATCTATATGTTGCCGCATACCAATAATAGCAGATTGTTTGTATTCATTTGCGAAAAACGGCACAATCGGAAATGAAGGGTAATTTTCACCGTTGTATATCATCCCTTCGTCTATTCCTGATATCGTCACCCTCTGCGTGTACGCTCGTTTCGGCTTATATACACGTCCCTCAATAACCTTTTTGCCTCTTTCTATTCTTTCATTCCATATATACTCTGTATAACCGTTTTCTTCGTATAAAGTAGCCCTTAGCGGCTTACTGCTATCTACCTGTACCCATCTGACACCTGCTCTAAGACTACCGTTTTCTTCATCATACAGCGGCGCAAATTCAGTTATTTTGAAAACCTCTAAATGATCGTAATTCCAAAACCCGAACGATACACCACCGTCAATTCCTGCCTTACATAGTTTTTGCAACTGTGTATCAAAATCTTTTCCGAGTTTATCCTCAATCCCTGTCGGTGCTGATAATTGATATTCATAGTGATATTCAATCTTGTTATCCTTCACGCTGTCCCATACAAGCTTTCTTGTTGCTCTTGGTGTTCCTTCGGGCACTGTAACAGTAACACCTGTCCACTTCACACCATTTGATAAGCTGTATTGATTTCTCTGAGTTGTCAAACGGTTATAGAAATTACTGCACATTTTATATGAAGGGCTGAAATAATCGGGGATAACCCGTCCTGTTACGTCAACTATTGTTTTTTGATAATTGACAATCGTTGTATTCTGTTGTTTATCATACTCTTCGGCAATTTCAGCTGTTTTATATTCTTTGCTTGACCGGTGTTGAGTAATGCAATTCATAACAAAACCAATGCGGTCATGGTCGTTTTCTCCAATGTCAATTAAATCTTGATATGTGTACAATAACTATCACCTCAATTACATTTTCCGCAGCCTATAACCTCAAAATCCTCTACATCTGACATAGAGTAACATTCACTTTTGCCACTTGTTACAACGGTTAATAGCTTTTCACCTGTATTGTCATTATTTGCCGTGAACACCTCCAAAATCTGAGTGTATTCCTTTACTTCCTGATTCTTTATTTTAAGTTTGAATACCATTATTTTTCCCTCACAATCTTTATTATAGGTTTTATTTTAAATTTGTGTTTTTGATTTCCAATGACTTTATCACCTATAGTAAATTCATAATTGATAGTATGAACTTTTAACGCAAACTGTAATACCATAATGTATTTCATAATTATAGCAAGAACCAAACCTTTAAAATTTTTATATTCAAGCGTACATTCGACTTTTTGAACTTTTGGCAATTTCACATCTTTATTCCCCCGTATACGGTGTTCCGTCTGCGTTTAGCATTACCGTTAATCCTCTATTTTCAAACTGTAAATAATAAACGCCTGTATCTTTATGCTGATATATGGTATAATCAAGCCCACTTTCAACAACTATAAACATATCACTTTTTTGCTTGCACCCACAAAAAGCAAAAACCAGCAAAACGGTTAGTAATGCGACAATTAATCTTTTCATGTCATTAATATCACCGCTTTTTTATTTCTGAAATCAAATAATCCCATTCATATTGAAATTTATTATTTGTTTTATAAATCACACTTGCGGATCTTACTTTCAAAAAATACTTTTTGATAAATGCTGTAATATACTTTTTCAAGCTGTTGCACCCCTATATGTAATATTCGGGCATTCTTTTTGTTCTGAAAAGACTCTTATATCACCAATAAAATATTCCATTTTACAATATTTCTCATACTCGACAAATATATAATGGTCTTTTATGCAAGCATACGCAATGTCGATGTGAATTTGGTCGGGTACAATTTCGGTTTCTTTGAAATCTTTGAACAATAAATTAATCAAACCCAAACAATAGATCGTGTGGTTTTGATTTTTGCTTGTTTGCTCCAATCGAAAAAAGTACAACATTTTTCACACGCTTGTTGTTTTTCTTTGATGTAATGGTTGCATATCGGACATTGATAACTGATGAAATAATTTGGATTTCGTCCATCTATTCCTTCGCTAAATTCAACTGTTGCAACTGGTCGTATTCTCATAATATCACCTCAATAATGTGGATAAAGTGTCGGTATATACTTTTCTTTCTTTTTGACAATGTTCATTGTCTGAACAAAATAGCGTGCTGAATCCATACAATTATGGACTATCAAGCCGCCGTTTACTGCAAAGTTTTGATTGTCGGCAACTTCAAGATTATAAACATCTTCGTTTCCATCTAACTCAATGCTTTTTATGCCCACACTTTTGACAATATTTGACTTTTGAATATTTATTAGCCTTGAATTTTTCTCCACACTTTTCGCACTCCTTAAAAATGTCATCCACGCCTGATTTACGTCTAAACGCTGATTTGCAATTATTGCTGCAAAATGTATTCGATTTTTCGGAATATCTATTTTTGGTTTCAAATTCTTTACCGCAATACGTGCAAACATATTTTACTGGTAAAAGACTTTCAGCAACTCTTTTACCGTGTTCACTGTGCCACTCTCTACCTTGTTGTGATTTATGCCATTCAATAGCTTTAGGCAATCCGTTTTTTACAATGCTTTCTGCCCTTTTAGCCCTTTGTTCTTCCGTCAAATTTCGCTCGTGAATTTTTCTGTGTTCACGATTATTTACAAGCATAAGATTTGAAACATCATTGTTTGATTTGTTCCCATCTTTATGGTGTATATCATATCCTTTTGGTATTTGTGCATTATTTTCTGTTTCCCATATATAACGGTGTAACCGTTTCCTGCTGTTTCCGATCTTTTTTGATGATAAATAATAGCCTGTTTTTTTGTCCTTTCTAAAAGAATAACCATTATAGCAAGCTAAATCTCCATTGTCATAATATGCCAGATTGTATTTCATAATAATATCACCTCAATATTATTATATCACATACTATCGGATATATCAACAATTTTATCGGATGATTTAAGATATTTTGCACAAACATATCCTCTTTGAGTTAGTATCGGATGTTCACCAGTACATTTTATAACTCTACCATCTTCAAGAGTTATTTTATATATTTGTGCTTGCTTTTGTGTAATTCTGCAATCGTGATACGGCTTCAACTCTGCTTTGTGCGTTTCTGTGTTATAGCTCCACACATATCCACTTGTTCCGACTAATTCAGAAATAGGCTTTTCACCATGCTCTGTCATTACAAGTGTATCGCCTGTTAGACAGTGATCGTTCACCTTAACAGGAATATCATCTACATCACTGTCAGCCCATACATAACTTTGAGCCTCCCATTTCCACATCTCACATTTAGGACTTATTTTTATTTTGCCTGTCTGTAATGCTGTTGCTGTGTTCCTTATACCATCTAACACCGCATTGTCAGCAGGAATAACACGGTATAATTTCCTTTGCCTGAGAACGGCAATAAATGAAGCCGCTGACGGGTCTATTATAGTTCTTAGCTTTTCACCTTGTCTGTAAGGCTCTGTAAACTTGTCAATATCCTGAGCATACTGCTCATCAGTCTTTTGAACACCTTCTGTTCGTCCTGAGTAATAGTATTCGTCAACAGCATACCATATATCGTTTATCTTAGCCCACATAAGGGCAGCAAAAGCATTCTGAGTACCATAGTCTATTGACATGACATATTGCTGTACATACGCTTTTTCAGGCGGCTCTGCTATTGCATCCTCGTACATAGGATATATCAAGCCTTCCGCAACAATCCATAGCCCTTGGATGTATCTTTGATAGAATACGCCTGTGAATTGTTTCTCGGCTTCGGCTATTTGTATTTCGTCAAGGATAGGATTGTCCGTCATAAGAAAATGTAAATGTAAAGCATTGTGTTCATCAGACTTTAAAATCCAATTATTGTAAAACCAGTGTGCAGGGCTTTCCGGGTTACAGTTAAACCAATACTTAGCGTTCTTTTCCGACAGCGTTCTTGCAATAGCCTGATTTACAAAACTTTCGGGCATAAGTGCCACCTCGTCAAGAAATATTCCTGATAAAGTAATACCTTGTAATAGAGTATAGCTACTTTCATCTTTACCGCCGAAAATCCAAAAATAATTAATTGTTTTGTGATTTTTACTCCTGCTTTCAACTACAAGAAGATGAGTACCTTTAAGATACTTTAATTTGTAATAGTGAGTAATGTCGGCAATTCCTATTAACGGTCTTTCAATGTTTCTTTCAGCACTTGCAACGGTTTTACCACAGATACCAAAATTACAGCCGTTAAAATTACGCATTGCCCAGTGAATGAATGATGTAATCATGCACATTGTTTTGCCTGAACGGACTGCTCCATCACAGATAATCGCTTTGTAGTCCGTCTTATTCCACCACTGAAAGACTTGTTTCTGTTTGTCCGATACGGTTTTAAAGGTCATTCGGTTTTTCTCCTAACGCTTTCCACAATTGCGGCATTTCGTCTTCATTGAACTTTTCATTTTCCCCCGTCAATGCGTTCAGCTTTGCTTCAAGCAGCTTGATTTCTGCCTTTGTTTTTTGGTCTAACAACTTATTTTTATCTTTATCGTTGTAAATATCAAATATCATCTTCATAGCTGTTATGCATTGCTTATTTTTGGGGTCGGCGGCAATTTTGAATAGATTGACGACCAAAACTGCAACGCCTGACAACTTCCTACCGCTTTTATCCGAATACTCATCATTAAGAATATCTTGCACGGTTGCTTTTATATCTGCTTTTTTCTTTTTGGCTTTCCCTGAATTCAAGCCGCCCTTCCTGCCTGCTTCGACCGCTTGTTGACCGCTTTTGAATTGTGTTTCAGGGTTGCCTTTTTTCAGGTTTTCAACATTCAATCTGTCACCGCCTTGTTTAGTTTTACACTCTTGCTAAGACTTTTTCAGCAAGTTTCGAACTCTTCTAATGTCCTTTTTGCTTATCTTTCCTTCAATTGTAGCTCTACCTGATTTATTGAATTTCAACCAATAACCGTCTGGAGCCAAAATAAATGGTGTACCTGCGTAGTTCGTGTACCAGACTTTATCTCCAGTCAAGTTAAACAGGTGTTTTACATCCATATCAGAAGTTGAAATGCCTGTCTCATATGCTTTGGTATTAGAGTTCAAAAATGTTTTTAGTTCAGAAAGAGCTTGTGAAACTTTTGTTCTATCTTTTCCAGCCTCCTCAAAGGCTTGAACTTTTGCTTTAAACTCTTGTTGTATGGATTGTTTTTCGCCCTTTGTTCCACCTGTCCCTCCGGCTGCTTTGCCGCTCGAACTTCCTCTACCGCCCATTATCTCACCGCCTTATTTAATATACCTATACGGATTTCTTTTCACTTCTTCAAACCATTTTTGTTTTATTTCATTTGATGTTGCAGCCGTAATCTTTTCACCTTTTTTTATTCTGCTTAGAATTTCATTTTGTGCTAACTCTACAGACTTGAACGCTTCGGGATGTTTTTGAATATAGTCGTGAATCCCGTTGTCAATAGCGTTTTTTGCTTCTGTTAGTGAATGGTATGTTTTGCCATCTATGCTCATACCACCCATAGACACCCTGTATGTTCCTTCGTCAGCTTGAATATTTAGTGTGTATCCATCTTTTTGAGTTGTATATCCCTTAGTTTTACTAACTTCAAATGTTGATGTTTCGCGGTTGTATCTCAACACCGGCATATTGTTTGTTTTTTGATACCCACTCGCTCCACTGCCTGCTTTCCCGCTTGAACTACCTCTACCGCCCATAAATTATTTATCCTTTCCTTCTCCAAATTGTCTTGCCTTGAAATATGTTACTTTTGCTCCGCCAAAATCAAAATCAATCTTTGTCCCATAACAAATGATATTTTTCAGGTTTTCAACATTCAATCTGTCACCGCCTTATTCTCTTTTTTTAATTACTTCTCTTGCTGCATTTGCTATGGAATACATTTTTATCGATTTAATATTAACATATTCAATTTTTAATTTATTATCCATCATATTTCCATCCATATCCGTGAGCTGTTTTTTGCCTTCCTGTGCAACAAGAATATATGTCCTGTGTTCTCACGCCTACTGCTCGGCTCGCATCTGCCATCGAAGGAAATGTGTTAATAACTTTTCCTTCATTATTTAGTTGTGACACTTTACGAGCGTTATATGCGTTTTCACCCATTCTTTTTTTAGCACCTCTCATAAGCGCAGCCATATTGGGCTTTTTTCCGAGATGTGCCAAACTTTGCTTTTTCCTTGCTTCCTCACTTGTCCGCTTACCGTACATATGATTTTTAGAGCCTTTTCTTGATTCGCTCATTCTATTTCTTGTTTCTTGCCTTAGTTTATAACCTTTTGCTTTTTCGCCGCCCATTTCTACATTATATCCGTATTCAGGTTTATTCGACTTGTATTTTGCAATATAAAATCTTTCTAATTTGTTAGCTTCTTCTTTGCTATCGACTACTGCTAAGATAGTATGTGATATATTGTCCCATCCGTATTTTTTAATTTCTCTATAAAAATACTTTTGTTTTTTATATCCTTCTCCAGTTTTCCATCGTCTTTCAGGAGTCTGAGAAGTCATTCCTATATATTTCTTTCCATCTGGGAATTCATGCATATAGATTGTAAAAGTAATATTCATTTAATTACCGCCTTTCGTAATGCCTTAATATATATCAATGCAGAGAAATGACTAAGGCTTGTCACTTATCGAGTGTACATCTCTATCTCTGCATTAACAGCTAAATAAATGCGTTCTAACCGCTTGTATTTTTCATAGTGTAATTATACCACCCACACGTTAAAAAGGTTTTAAGTCTGAAATTTGTTTTGTGATGATGTTCATAGTTTCACCTGTTCGTTTAATTAATCACAGAAACCTATACTATCATCATTATCAACATCAGGCAGTGAGCCGACTGCAAATGATATACCGTCTTGCGTGTATTCAACCTTTTCACCCATTGACAATATGATTTTCGTAGCTTCCGCCAAATCCAAAATATCTTTAACGGTCAATCTTTGCCATGCGTTTGTCTTTTCTTCAATAGCTTTTGTGAGATTTTTTCTTATCTTATCCATTTCCAACACTCCATTTTATTTATTCTCGGTTTTTTGACTTAAAGTCATAGTTGTAAACGGGCTCACCGAAAACCTTTCCGGCGCCTCCACATCAACTCACACAACGAAGAGGAATGCTTCATAGGCGAATATTCTACTTTCATTGTATCACTCTGTAAATAAAAAAGCAATATAAAATATATTAATAAATTATGTAAAAAAAACACAAAAACCGTCCTATTGGACGGCTTCTGCGTTTACAAAGGAGGTACCATGTCAAGAGTACGCATAATCTTTTCATGCGGGTTTTTCTGTTGCCCGCAACAACACTCAAGCCCATACGTCTTGCATTGGCTGAGAAAGATGGAGTTGAACCACCATATACCGGGTCAAAGCCGGATGCACTGCCGTTGTGCTATTTCTCATTGTAATGCGTGGCATAAGTCACGCATTAGGAGTGTCAAGCGGTCTGATTGTATGGTATGCAATTATAATCTTTCCGCAATAATATTATACTATGCTTTATTCTCTTTTGTCAAGGTTGCGCTCTTAAATATTTCGCGATTTCCTTCTTTAACTTTTTGAACGGTCAACCCTAATTGTTCAAGTCTTTTCTTCGCTCGTTTTTGGTCTTTTTCCCATTCTTCTTTCGTTCTCCTGAAACTACAATTATGACAATTTCTTTCGATTAATATTTTACATTTGAATTTATCGTCAAAAAAGCACGGTTCACTTTGGTTTATTTCTTTCTCCACAGCCTTAATTGCAAAATCTAAAGCTTCTTTTTTAGGCATATCATATTCACTTATTAATGTATTCCTCAAGATTTTCAATTGCTGTAGTTTTTGATAATTATTTAGCATCATTCATCACCTCCAGTACTAAATAAAGATGCTGTCAAAAACCCAAAAACAGCTCCTAAAATAAATAAAATAATTTCCATTTTTACACCTCATTCATTCTTTTTAAAACTCTTTTTAACTTTTTGCTTTCCCATTTTTCGATCTCTCTTTGATCTATATCGTAAATCTTCTTTAAATACTCAATGCAAATTAAAACGTCTGCAATTTCTTCTATAAGCCTGTCTATATATTTTTCATCATTTTGATATCTTTCAGCTTTGCTTATAGCTTGAATAAGCTCTGCCGGTTCTTCCATGCACACTAATAGTTGCTTTTCAACTCCATATTTATTTAATGCTTCATCAATAATTTTTTCATCTATGACGTTCATTTTAATTTTCCCCTTTGCAATAATAATCACCTATCTCATACTGTAAATACTCGCTTTGAGTTACATCTATTTCTTCCTCTGAATATGACAATTTTTTTGTATCTTTGATTGTAAAAATGTACTCAGGGGCTTGCAAATCTGTATATTCAACAATTGCCATTCCGTCTTTTTTAAATTTCTTTTCTTGCCGTTCGGGAATATATTTTTTGTTTATAATAATTCCTTCTTCAACTCTGTTAAATGTTTTACTTGTCGCCATAGATATACCGATAAGCAACACTATTATTGAGATAATCAACACTATTATCAACAATATGTTTTCTCGGGTCAATTTTATTTTTACTTTTCTTAGCATTTTTTATCCTTCCTTTTTTACAAATTCATTTAACAATTCTTTAAAATTTGATTTGTGGACAGATACTTCAATTTCTTTTGCTTGTAACTGATTATCTTTAATTTGCAACTGCTTTTTTAGATCCTCAATTGTGTCTCTGAGCATTTTTTCATAAGAATCTCTTTCCTCGTTTTTGCCAATATTTAAACTAATCATCAAAGCTTCATCAATTTTGTTTATTTCGTCCTCGGAGCATTGCCCCATATAATCGGCTAACCTTTCAACCGCAACAGTATTCACCTGTTCACATAAGGCTATAGACGTTTTGACTGCGCTGTTAATAATTACGTGTGTTGGCATTGAATTTTTAGGTTGAGTAGTCAAATAAACAATCTCAACTATTGATGAATGTTCATTATTTTCGTTATTTGAAACAACAATGCCCGGTCTATTAGATCTTTGCTCACTTCCTGTTGTTTGTAACGCCTTTGAAGGCTCAATGTAATATATTTCCCCTCGTTTAATCATTTTTGTTTTCTCCTTTCAAAATATAACTTTCAAATTCTAACCGTTCTTCGTCCGATAAAGGACACCAATCTGCTATACCTTTCCACTTTTTAAAGCGTTGATACAGCGGCTTAATTTTAGGATGTGAAATATTGATTTTATAATTGTATTTATTGTCTGGAGCATATATGTTTTTAATCATACCATAAACTTCGCATTTCAAGTCTGTTTTTAAAATAATTATTTGTTTCAGCTTTTTCCTCAAGGCAAGGAATACAATATTTTGCTTTCCCTTGCTTTGTTAGAAATTCTTTTCCACATAAAACACAAGTATTGAAATGCGTTTTTTCTTTTCTGTTCTTCTTATACCATTCTATCCTCGCTTTCCGCTGCTTAGCTTTGTATTCATCACTATTTTGATAAGCTTTTCTGTATTGTTCGTAACTAATAATTTTGCATTTATCGCAGAATAATTTTCTTTTCTGTTTTGCATTTATACCGAATTCCACACCACACATCTTACATTTTCTTTTTTCAATTTCTGGAAGGTTGATCTGTCTTTTTACTTTGGTTTTTTCCATTTTTTCACGTCTCCTTAATCTTAATGTTATGAACATAGAGCATTAATTTTCTTTTGATAATATATTCAGGCGTTTTCACCCCCTTTGCATCCTCGACAACAGTTTCGCCACTTTTGAGCTTGTAAACAAAATCCGCATAATAGCTGCATTCTCGCTCTATCAGCTTGCCTTTTTTCGGCTTGCCCTTGTCTTTGCCTTTAATGTAAGCCTCGCTTGTGCGCTCGTACTGAGTCGGAATCAGCACATATTTAACTTGCCTTTGCAGATCATGTATAATCCCGGCTCTTTCAAGCGTTTTAAGCTCTTTATACCGTTTGGCTTCTTTTTTGCTGTCGAACTTTATACCGTCAACTATGATTTTTCGGTTTTTATATTTTCGATATGTCATCCGTCCATTCTCCATCTGAATTCTGTAAATAACCACTGCAAATCTTCGATAAATAATTCACGACATTCTTCTGCTTTTTCTTTTGAAGAAAAACAAGGCAAAAATGGGTATTCAGTTCCATAAGTTTTTTCGCAATTAATTATAGACCCATCCGCACATATAATATATTTATCCGTGTGCACTCTTATCGGTACATCATTCTCCGCTTGCCATCTGAACATTTTTCTTTGAAGCGTCTGCATACAACTGATGTTTTTAAATAATTCTTCACTTGAAAAATAATTTGCCAAACTGTAAAGATTATTATCTGCTGTTGAACAATCCTCTCTGAGTTTATCTACTCTATCATCACCGCACCAATAGCAATATTTATTATCTTTTTTAATTCTCTCCCATCCTGTAGCCTTTTTCTCAGGCTCGATTATGGTAATCTCACCATTCTCGATTTCAACATCTTTCAATTCACCATTAATTTTTAACTGTGTTTTCATTAATATTGCCTCCATTTCTTCCCTTCTTCTTTGTGAATCTGATATGAAGCTAATTCTCTTTCGTCAATATTCTCAGGTGTGAACATATCTGCCATATTATATTGTTTGAATAGGTATTCATCAATATAATACCACTGCTCCGGCTTCTCATAAACCTCAACCGACATTTGACTCAATCTATAACAGAATTTCTTTAATCTTTTTTCTCCGAATCCAAATTGTTCGTTAAGACATAAGCAGCAGAGTTTAAAGATCCTGTTAATTTCATCATGTGACAATTCTTTTTGGATTATTTTATTCGTTCTAATCCTCGCTTTCATTTTCTGCCTCCAAACTAAACGCTTTATTACAATTTCCGCAAATATAAATGCCGCTCACGGTGCTTTTAATGCACTTGTTTCTACATATCGGGCAAATGGATTTGTGCTTTTTTAGCAAAGAATCTAAATCTTTTTTTATTTCCGCACGGTTGTACTCCATAGATTCCCAATAGTCTTTAAATTTCATCCCGTTTGGTGCTATATACATATTGTCACCCCCTTAAAGTCATTTTACAGTTTGAACATATAGCATAAAACTGATTGTCAAATTTATGCTTACATATTCTGATTAATCCATTGCAGCACGGGCATTTTTGATATTTTTGAGCCCCACCTGCGATTGGAAACATTTCATGTACCGCTTTCGCAAACTTTTCAATGTCACTCTGCACTTTCCTCAACTCCTTCTATCCAATATCGTCCGCAACCCTCACACATTGCTTGTATTCCCTCTATGAAATCATTATACCTAAGATATATTGTACTATTGCATAGTGGGCATACACATTGTGCGGGTTTTTCTTTATTTAAAGCCGCCCGCACAGCTTGCTTGAATTTTTCCATAGTCCTCACCCCCTATTCCAATAAAACACCGATTTTTTTACTGCATCATCATAAGACTTATCCCACATTTCAACTTGATTATGGCATAAGCTGCATCTAATTACTGACTTGTACCCTTGCTCACCCATCAAGTTTATATCTTTGAATGTGCTTTGTACTGGTTCTCCGCCACAATAGTGGCATTTTCTAAGCCTGCTCATTGTTTACCTCTCTTTCTATTTCCGAAACAAGATCAATAACATCCTGCTTGCTCAGATATGTTTCTTTATCGTTTTGAAATAACTTGTAAGTTTGTAGTTGGTTTATCTTCTCTTTGAGGTGTATTTGCTTTTCAAGATTTGTCATTTAATCACCCCATTTTAATATATCCAGCCCGTCAATTCTTCTTGTCTCGGATTTCAACCACTTGAGAAAACACAACCGGCAATTCCTTTCACCTTTGCAATTTTCACAATCAAACATTTTTGTAAAATTAATTTTTGTCGTGTCTATCGCATCGATCAACATTGCCATTTGCTCAGCGGTTAAACCTTTAATTCTTTCAAAGTTTGTCATTCTGTTACCTCGCTTTTCATCTTTGCACCGCAGTTTGGGCAATAATTTCTTGCATCCCCATGATAAACATACTGCCCACATTCAGAGCAATTATCGTCAATCCACCGCCCTGTTTTAGGTTGAACACTGGGTATTTGTTCAATCCATTCTTTTATCAGTTCACCCAGATTTGGGTGTTCTTTGATATAAGGTATAGTTTTGATAAAAACAATCGCCGCCTGTCTGCTGATTGTATCATTATCCATCACATTTCCTCCTAACTTATCCTTTGTCCGCACCATCGACAATAAAATCCGTCTATTTCTATCTCGCTGTTGCATTTCGGACAGATTCGTGCTTTATACATTAACGCTGGAAACGATATTATTTTAGTTGGTTCTTTTCTTTCTCTTTGAAAATAAAACAACGCCATATTAAAAGCATTCCCCAATATTCCGTCTTTTGGATTTTCCCACACGAATTCCGAAAACGCTTTAAATGTTTCATCAAAACGATAGCCTTTTTCATTACTCATGTTATCACCCCAAAATATCAAGCATATCTTTCAAATTGTCATTACCTTTTTTTGCCCTGCTGCCGCTGTTCTTGATAAGCATTTTCTTTGTGCAGGCTTCAAGAAGTCTGTCGTATATTCTGCGTTTTTCAAGGTTTTCATTTCTCAGCATTTTGTCAGGCGTCAAATTCGTGGTTACAATCAACGGTATCTTATTTGAATATACCTCATCAATGATAGAAAACGCTGTTGCAGAAGCATTTTCAACGCCTAAATCGTCAATTATGACTAAGTCGTATTCTTTGACATCTATTTCTTCTTCTTTACCATGCATTGCGGAAATTCTGTTTAAAACAAGATTTGATAACGTGCTAAAGAGTACTGGATATCCTCTATCAATCAAAGCGTTTGCAATACATAAAGAATAGAAGCTTTTTCCTTTGCCGTTTTCTACTCCATAGAACATTATACCATAGCCACGTTCTTTTATCGCCGAGAATTTATCGACATATTTTTTGCAAAAAGCTGTAACTTCTGGTTGCCGATCATCGTCATTCTGAAAAACACATTCCTCAAATTTATCTGTCTTAATAATGCCTTTGAGTAGTTGCCTTCTTCTTAATTGCTTTTCGGATTCTATCATTTCAAGCTTTTCTCGTTCTTCCTGCTCCCTTTCACACTTGCACAATATAGCCGGTGCAATTTTTTTTCCGTTTGGTAATGTATATATGCCCTGTTTAGGCTCATTACACACTCCACAATGCAGGATTCCATCCTTGATGTAGTCACCCTCTTTTTTCATTGCTTTATTCCTTGCCGCTAAACTTTCAATAAAATCGTCAATCATTACCATGTCCCTCCATTTGCCTGATATTCTTCCAATTCTTCAAACGTCATTGATGAAACGTCAACTTCCGGTTTGGGCGATTGTTGTTTCTTTTCTTCTTCTTTCAACTCAAAAACTCCAGCCCAAGAACGCTCTATTGAGTTGTCTAAAATCTGTATTTTTTCATCGTCATTAGCAGCAAGCCTGTCAAGCTTATTCAAAATCCTTTTTAACCCATAGCTCGTCAAAGACTTCTTGTTTGTTTTCCTCATCTTGATAAACTCATAAATGGATTCTTTCAATTTATCATTACAAGTATATTCGTCAATCAGAATATCAAATTCTGTTTTTTTATTTTTTTTAGAACTATTATTAACAGAACAATCATATAACGTATTATCTTTGGTGTTCGTTTGAACGCACACCCCCTGTTCGTTTGAACGCACACCCCCTGTTCGTTTAGACGGACACCCTTGTTCGTTTGAACGAACACTATCATATTCGTTTTCACCTTGACTGTCGTTTTTATTCTCGTCACTCAATAAACTGAAATATTTATCTGCTAATCGAAAATATGAATATGTCCCTTTTCTTCCGTCTTTCTCATATACCGTAGTGTGTTCAAGAACACCAAGTTCTGACATCTTTTTGAATCTGCCCATAACAGTTCTTTTCTTTATGTCAAGAATCGGTATATCGTCCAAAACCTTCTGATACTCAATCCATACATACTCTTTTTCGCCGATAAAGCATTTTTTCATTTTCGGATAAAAGCATTTAAGCCAATCCAATATAACCAAATCGATTATATCAAGCTTTTGATTTGTGTTTCTTATCTCTAATGCGTTTTTCTGGCTAAACCCAATTAAAAAAAGTTTCATAATTTATTCATCCCTTTGCTTTTCTTTAATGATAAAATTTCTTCTCTTTTTTCTATTGTAAATTATGCCCTCTATTTTGTAAAAAGCATCAACTGCATCTCCGTATTGCTCTCCGGCAATGCAAACTGCCTTTTCAAGTTCTTCAAGCCCATACTGTTTTCCAAGCACAAGCAATTTCTTTTTTGCTTCATCTGTCAAAGATACATCATATCCATCTTCAAACATTTTAATTATTTCTCTTATCTCCATCTAATCACCTCATGATGCAATAAAAAAACGCTCTGTGCCAAGTATGCGGGTACTCGACACAAAACGCTCTTTTGGTTGATATGATATTCAGTTTCTGTTAATACAGCACCCGCATACCGTATCAACCACTATTATTATAACACATTCAGGTATAAAAATCAAGTGCTTTCGGGTTTTTTTAAATGTTTTCCGCCATTTCTTGCAGCTCTTTTAACGCTTCGGCGAACTTTTCAATATGTCCGACTTTGTGATAATTTTTTGATATATAATCATCCGTAGTGTAAATTGCTGAACCATCGTCACTAATAAGATCAATTTGAATTCTTTCATCTAATTTCCTTAAACGGCAGCTAATTACAGCCACGCATATATCAAACCCATTACGTTTGTAAATGTCTCCGATTTTTATTTCTTCCATTTTTATTTCCTCCATATCACAATCAGGCTCCCAGTGTTTATATCTATTCAGGCTTTCTCCCAAACATTCAGTAGCATATTTGTAATTTGTTTCACGGGTGTTTTTGGAATGTTTACAATACACCGTAAAACCACCTTTTCCATCAGATTTACATCTTCCATGTTTGCAAGTAAAACATTCTTTTCCTTTCGAGGCGATGTAACAATCTACTTCTTTAGGCTCTGTGAATGGTTGTAGTGCTGCTTTCGATCTTCTTATCATTTCTTCAATGTTTTTTTCTATGGACATAGATCATTCACCTCCTTGTCGCTTCAATTGGTTTTTCTTTTCCTTCAAATATCTGTACACAATTTCATAAACTTTTGACTCTGAAACATAATTATCACATTTATTGCAAGGGCAATATCCTAACTTATGATAATAATTACAAGTTGGAATATTTGCACCCATATCCTGCACGTTGGTAAAGAAAAAACAATCTGTTTTATGATTTTGTATATTATTCATTTATTACCTCACTCACACAATAAATCTACACCCACATTCCAAACATTTTCCGTGTGCTGTCTGCCATTCCATAGTTGCTGGGTTCCTGTGGTAGTATGTTTCAACGCAGTTTTTATTCCTGCATATAAAACAATTTTGCCAACCTATCTTGAACTCGGACACTTTGCTGATGTATTCTTTCATTTGATCATCAACTTGAACCGGCTCTTCACAAAGCGTGCACACATACTGACCTTCGGAATATATTATCGGCTCCTCGCAGTCAGGACAGCAAGGTCTCAAATATATTTTGTCGTTTCTCCAGTCGTACTGCTCAGCCCATACTGCTTTTGTTTCGCTCATTCTGTATACTCCTTTTACTTTTGTTAAAAAGTCGTTTCATCAAAGACTATTTGATCGTTTAATAATTTATTACACACATATATACTCTGAAAATTTGGGCTGTTCTGCAGACCTTTTTCTTTGTGGTAAAACTTCATTCGTCCTCTTGGTATAAGCATCTCAACTCTATGTTTGCGGAAAATATCAACTCTTTTTTTGCTGTCAAATAAACCGTTAAAATTGATTATCAATGCAAACGGTATATCCCATTCATACAATCGCTCAAATATTGCGTCTCGCTTGCTGAAAGGGGGATTTGACACCACTATATCGCCTTGCGGTTCTCGGTAGTCAAAAAAGTTTTGCCCTGTTTCTATATGCCCGTAATTGACCTTAAAGCCCTCATCTTGTAAAATTTTCACGAATTTGCTATCCGCTTTGTCAAACGGGCACCAGACCTTTTTATACCCTCTCTGCAAAATATACGGTACAATCATATTCACGGCTTCTTGCTGAGTGTAATATTCGTCGCCGTTTATGCTTTGTCTTACTGCTTGTGATAAGTTCATTCTAAACCCTCCATCGTAATTAATTCCACGTTTTCAATCTTTATCATTTTTAACCCCCTACAATTCGTTTTAAGCGGCTTTTATTTCGGTAATATAATTTCATTACTTTTGAATAAAAACCGCTCTCTTGACTGCCTACGCCGCTTTACGGCTATTTCTTATTGCTTTGTTTTACTTTATCTGGCTTTTTGATATATTCAATCAACGCAGTTTCGATAAAATTTGAAAAAGTCCGGTTTTCTTTTTTTGCCTGTCCCTGCACTCTGTCAAGCAATTCTTTTTCTGCGGAAAAACTTGTTGTAATTTTCATTATATCACCCCGCTTTCACATCAGTAACTTTATATCTGCCATATCCGCTTGTCCTGCCGCTACCGATACCCAAGCCGAATCCGGCAAGGTTAATTATATTAACAATGTTTTCAAGTTTATATACATTGTCCGTAAAGTCAATTCTGAATGTTGCTCTCCAATTTGTGAAGTGGCTCAGCCTTACGGTAACAGGTGCACCTTTTTTCGGTGCCATTAGCCGTTCATCTAGTGACCATTCTGAAAATGTGATTGGAACTAATCCACGTTCAGCCACAACATTTACGGCATTGTCAAACTTTGTTTTATATTTGTCAATTTCATTTCTTACGACTGCATCGCCAAAAGACTTTTTTAGTCCGAAAGCTGATATGCAGGGAGCGTTTTCTGTCAACATTTTTTTAAAGAGTTCCTCCGTGCATTCGGTATAAGTGTCTTTGACCGGAATTCCATCTCTCCAATGAATAGCCGTGATGATATCCTCCCAAACATTAGCAGTTTCACGGATTTTTTTTCTGTCCTCGGCTACAAGCATTCGGGTGTTTCGTGAGTTCATTTTGTTCAATACGAGGTCTGTTGTCCCCTCAATTGTAACATACACAGTTTTTACCTTGCTTTCGATGTCCATCAGTTCGATTACGTTTTTGTCTTTCATGTTTTTTGTCTCCTTTAAAATATAATATTTTTGGTGTGCAAACACCGTTGAAATTGTAATATCTTATGTTCTGTCGTGTATTGTAATGTCTTGTCGTGTCTTGTAATGTCCTGTGTTCTATTGTCTTATCATGTGTAATATTGTTTTTGAGATATTACAACCTCAACGGAATCTGCACTGTTTTATGATCTAAATTAGTGCATAAGCACTGATAAAGGCTTGATTTGTGTTATTCTGTTGTGCGTTGTTCTGTCTTATCCTATTTTGTCCTATATTTGGACTTATTCAAGCCCTTATCAATGTTTATGCTGTTCTTCCATAAGCATAGGTGAGGATTTGAGCTTTTTTGTAATGTTATGTTTTGTTTTGTTTTGTCCTGTAATGTGTTGTTCTGTCCTGTCCTATAAAGGATTTTTTTCAAACCCTCACCGATACTTATGTAGTGTTTTGACCTGTGGTGACTTTTCCTGTCCTATACTGCGTTATCCTGTATTGTATTGTCATAAGCTGTCATATTTTAAGATAAACTATATTGTCATATCCTGTTTTATTGCTCATTACAAGCATATCTGAAGGATTTATAATCTTTTGATATGTTCTGTCATATAGTTGTCTGTTGTGCGCTGCGCTGCGTTGACCTGTTCTTAGCTGCCAAGAGAAATAAATCCCTCAAAAATGCTTGTAATGTTTTGTTGTGTGCTGTCCTGTAGTGTGCTGTTGTGTTCTGTTCTGTCGTGTGCTATTTGCCAATCGGCACAAAAAAGAGCTTGAAATGTTTTATGCTGTTCTATCCTTACTTGTTCAATTATGAGTTAATTTATAGAGCTTCCAAGCCCTCATCTGTGCCGACTGGCTTTAATTCTTACGGTATCAAGTCAAAAATTTGTTTTAACTCTTTCAACATCCTATATTTATTTTTGAACGCCTGCAACTCTGAATATGCACGATTCAAAAGTGCTTTGTATTCATCTGGTTTCTGCATAATCAGATTAATTGATTTGTAGCCCTCGTTTTCTGTGGTTTTATACATCAACCTGACCGGTTCCTGCTTTGTTGGTTCATCCTTGTATTCAAAAACAAGGTTACCAAGTAGATTCCTTGCTTGATGTAATCTGTATTTTTCGGCGGCTACATCATCTCGCCATTCAAAACATTTATGCAGTTCTGTGTTTTCGTTTCTTGCTTTTTCCACGATTTCGGAAGGCTCAACCGTTTCTCCGATCTCCGCTATTTCCTCTGATACCTTCTGTGCATCAGCCTTAAAAATTCCTTTGACTTTCCAACTCGTTATTATCATCTTAATACCTCACTTTATTCAAAAAGGCAAGTCCGCCTCGTTGGGGATATACTCCATATCCGGCTTATTTTCACTTGCTTTCTGCTGTTCCGGTTGCAACTGTGTCGTTTGCGTCTTAGTTTCGCAAAACTCCACGTTTTCAGCCCACACCTCAAATGTGTAACGCTTATTGCCATTGTTGTCTGTGTAACTGCCTGTCCTGATACTTCCTGTCAAGGCTATTTTCTGCCCTTTAGAAAAATACTTGCAGATGAACTCAGCTCTCTGCTGCCATGCAACAATAGTTATAAAATCTGCCTGTTTTTCTTCGCCCTGCTTAACTCTGCGATCAACTGCAATATTGAAGCGTGTGCAAGCTGTACCTGACTGTGTGTGTCTGAGCTCGGGGTCTGCTGTAAGTCTACCGATTAAATTTACCTGATTGATAAGTCATCTCTCCTTTTTAATTAAAATTTATATTGCCGTGTCCATGCAGATAAACAAACTTACTGTTTATTCCTGCATTTTCGCCGATAAATTTATCGGCTTTCTGTTTTGATAAGTGATTTTGTAACACCTGATATTCATAAACATATTGCCCATTTGCTTCTTTCTCGGCTATCCTGTCTTGTATTTCGTTATCCTCATAGTTAGCTTCAATCATATACAAGTCGTAATCTTTAGCATCTATACCATCAAGATTATTACAATCAGTTGCATAAAAGATTTTTTCACCATCTAAGAATATCCGATAACAACAATTCGTGACATTGTGTTTTGTGGGGGTCATAATTAGCTGAAAATCGCCTGAATAGCGTGTTTTCATATTAGGTATATAAACATCTATCTTTCGTTTTGACACGCCACACGCAAGCACAGAGGGTAGCAACCACTTCCCACAGCCAAAACGCAAAGCTGGGCGTTCTTCCTGCAATCTGCGTATTGTTGACGGTCTGATATGATCTGAATGCTGATGTGTGAGTAATACAAGCTGTAAGCCCTTGACATGCGGTTTTATTGCTTTGTAAGATACGCCACAATCAACCATAACTTTACCACCGATAATTACGCAATTCCCTTTACTTCCTGTTGATATGACGGTATAGTCCATATACTCACCCCCTCTCAAACCGTCATATATTAAAGTTCGTCAATATTTATTTGCTCCGTTGTTGTTTCAACTGTCTGTGGTTCTGCCACTGGTATTGGTTCGGGTTCTGTTGTAGGCACATCAACTTCAAGCATCCCATTATCATTAGTGGTAATAATGCCGTTGTCGCTCTCCATAGCCTGTACCATATCCGTTGACATAATACCCCACTTGCTGATAAGCTGTCGCAGCATTGTCTTTTTCGCCATTCCGTCAAAATTTTTATACCAAAAAGAGGAATAAAGCCACTCATCATTTTTATCATATTTCCCCGCTTCATAGTCTGCAAAACTAACTTTCGGATATTTCCCACCTGTTGCATTTGCTGAAAACGCTGGACTATATTTATCAGCGTGCTTAATCATCTGAGATTTAGACCAATACAAGATTTTTTTAAATCCGTTCAGATACTCAAACATCGCATAATAACCAATTGTTTCAGCTTTTTCCCTTTCATCCACATCTTGAATGGGCTGTATTTCGATTTCTTCTGCGAATGGATTATAATACTTCAATTCACCTTTTTTGACTTCAAGAACATTGATCTTTTTGTAATAGCCGGAGCGAATTGCAAGCTGAATCAATCCCCGAAAACCGAGAATAAAGGATGCATCATAATGCTCTGGAACACCATTCTTTGCCTTAACTTTAAAGGGTACAAGGTAATACTGTCCAAGCTGCGGACTATGTGCAAGCCCCAAACTCTCCCCAAGTAGCGACCCTGTTATAATGCTAATCGCTTCACAATTACTTAGCTGTGGATTTGTCGCAACTGCTGACATAATCGCTGCCGTGTATCTTTCTGCTTTTTTCTTGTCTCCAAGTGTCTGATTGATAAGCTTTTGCATCTTATCACTCCCGATCACCATTGAGAATTTAGGCTTTTGTGCGGTCATCTGATTGTTTGCCATTTTAATTACCTCCATTTGAAAAATTAATATTATTATCTATCATAAAGGCTTTGAGTGCCTTTAGTTGCTCAATAGTGCCGCTGACTGTGAATGTCATTGAATAGGTTTTTTCTTCCTGCTCTGATACTACTGTAGGCGGTGCGAGCTGTTCAACTCGTTTTTCAGCTTCTCTGTCAATTTCTTCCTGCTGATTATATGCCGTTTTTGCTTTTTCGGCAGCTTCAATAGCATGCTGTCGCTCGACTATTATTAGCTTCGCTTGTGCAAGGCTTAAACACTTCATATATTCAGCCATAAGTTCTGAATTATCGGAAATTGCATTGATGCAATCGATCTCAGACTTGATTTTTTCTACTTTGTCCTTGACTTCCTTTTTAAGGCTTTTTTCGCTTGCTGAAAGTGTCACGTTTGGCATAATCCGTGAAGATTCAAGCCAATCGAGGGCATAAGACTGTATCAACTCTGTTGCATAACTCTCAACGGCTTCACGTTTTACGTCTTTCTGGACTGTTTCTACCTCATCAATTTTTTGTTTTAACGCCTGGTCGGCTTCTTTAAAAGGCTTTGCTATGTATATATCGTACATAGTTTTGAATTCTTTAAGTGGTTTCTCATACTCTGCCGTGACTGCTTTTCTCTCGTTTTCTAACTCTCCATAAAGCTTATTCAGTTCTGCCCTATATGCCTTTACCGCTTTTTTTGTCTCTTCCGTGCAAGCCATTTTTAAAGCATTCTCAAGTTGATCTTTATGCTCTACCGATATTCGTTTTAAGTTAATTTCGGTTACAGAAAGCTCATTAATTGAAATGATATCCATACAATCACCCCCATGTCTCAATAAGTTGTATAAGTCTGTCAATAATTTCGTCAAGTTTCGTATTTACTTCTTCCGAATCAACTTCAAGATAGATATCCCAAAGTTTATCTGGGGTAGCGAATGGCTCATTTTCCGACCATCCTTCGCTATGAATTGCGATTCTTATGTATCCGGCATGCCCGCTATAATCGAAAAAAACTGTCGGTTTATCTCCGGTTTCGTCCCTTCTTGTTTCCGTTGGATTAAGAATCAAGGCAAGCTCCATAATTTTAAGAATTTTACTCTTTATCTCATTAGTCATAAGCGCCACCCCTTATTCTTGTATCGGATTCTTTTCTGCGAATCTCGGCTTCTTTAAATGTACCCGAAAGTGCTCCAAGCTCTGATAGTGTAAGTTGCTTAGAGATAGTTCTGGCAACCTCGTGCCCGTCTGCGCCTTTAATGCAACTCATAAGCATTTTTAATGCAATTTTTAACATTTTTTCTTTCATTGTAATTACCTCCTGCCCTGTGGGCTGTTTGTTTTTCTTTGTTGAATATAGTATATACTACTTTCAACTAAAAGTCAATAAGATTTAATAATTTTTAATGTAAAAAACCAAGGCATTTTTTTTGTATAATTTTACTATTGAAAAAAGCGTAGCTTTTTTGTTATAATAACAATACAGTAGGGACGGTTCAGCCCGAATTGACGCCTGTGGAGTTAGTAGGTTACGAGGACGATGAAGCAGGAAGCCCATTGACTTTAGACGATGGGTAGTTCACTTATGCAAGCTAAACATATATTATAATATAAACGGCATTGCAGAAAACAAACATTATCGCCGGATGGTCTGAGAAAGTTCTTGGCTTCATTACCTTGCTGAACAGGGTGAGGGAACGCTTGAAAGGGCTATTGCAAATTATAGGTGGTAATATAATGGATAAATTCATTTTGCTAACCTCTATGATGTTTTTGCACATTGTTGATGATTTTTACTTGCAAGGGATATTAGCTAAATTAAAACAACGTAAATTCTGGGAAGAAAATGCACCGCAAAAGCTATATAAATGCGATTATATTATAGCATTAATAATTCACGCTTTCAGCTGGTGCTTTATGGTGCATATACCGCTTTTTGTGTGGGCTTTTATAAAGTGTGTTGAATATCCGGCATATATGCTGATGTCAACTTTTATTTGCAACACGGCAATTCACGCTTATGTTGACGATCTCAAAGCAAACAAATTGAAAATAAATTTGGTCACAGACCAAACAATACACTTTATGCAGATTATATTGACATACTTTATTTATATGGCAATATAAAAAAATTAACCGACAGGCTAACCCCTGTCGGTTTTTAATATTTTTGAATTGTTAAAACGATTTGTTTAACCGCCGTTTCCCACGTGTCCCCATCATAGAACGCATATATAACATTATTACCTCTTGCAATTGTAATATAGCAAGTTAGATCGTTGTAGTAAACATCAATGCCCTTAGTGTTTTGAAATTCTTTAAATTCATTTGTTATTTTTCTCACATTTTCACCTCCGCACATGGAAATTAAAGCCGCCGATCTCTCAGCGGCTTTTTTTAGATTTGTTCAAGTTTTCGCACCGCAAAATTATATAATTTGGGGTTTGTTATTTTCAATGCGTCCATAAGCTCTTGCATAACATCCCACACGTCAGCGGCAATCTGACCGTCAATCAATTTGCCAAATTCAGTATCGACGGGATAATTAACAATTTTTTCGGTGTTATCCGCTGACTGATAGGAATAAGGCTTGACTGGTTCATTCTGTAATGCTTTGACTTGTTCAATTTCTCCAAACATCTCTTTTTGAATTGTCAAAAAAGCCGCTAATTTTATACAAGTGTTTGCTGTGGGGTTGCGCTGACCTTGACATTCAGCGATAGCCTCTTTAAGATCATCTTCGGTTATCAAGGTCAACACATCCTTTCATTACTTGCTTTCCATTTCGTTTGCGAAATGCTCGATTTCGGATTTCGTCTTGTCATCAGGCGCTTTCTTCGCCAGCTCCTTCAGCTCGGCAATCATATCCTCTTTGGCATCCGCATACGAATAACCCCTGCGGCTATATCTTCCCATGCTGTCACGCTTGACGTTTCCACGTCTCCCAGCATAAGAATTATCGCCATAATACATTCTACCTCTGTCGGAATATCCACCACGCATATCACCTTCACGACTATACCCTTCACGGCTGTAACCATAATCTGGGTCTTCCATAGCTTCATTAGTCAGAATAGCCATTTTAGTTTTTGCAAGGTCTTTGATACATTCTACATCTGAGCGGTTAAGTTCTCCACCTCTTGCAACTTTGTTTTCGTACTCTTTCAAATTGTCGTCAATATATCTAAGTAATTCGTGCATTATAATTTCCTCCTCTCTCAATAGGTCACATTTAAGTCGGGTCTGCTAAAAATAATATTAGCATTGCTGACTAAAATCGGCTGATCTGAGATATTTCTCACTGTCAATGTCTGGCAACAACCACGCCATATAGGAATTATTGTTGCGTCAGATACGTTAAAAAATTCCTCAACCGCCGCAGGTGTAACCGTCATTTCAGTAGTGGGAATTGTACCGCCGTCAACCGTGATTGCAAGTGAAATTGCACCAACAGTACCACCAGTTGGAATTGCGATATTTGCTCCAAAGTCCACAAGATATTTGGCGGTAGTGGGGCAACAGCCGCAAGGACTTCTTCTAACATTTCCTTTAAGAAGAAAGTTACCAGTATCATCACGGTGTCGCACGAATCCTCTATTACACGGAACAGGCGATGCCGTGAATACTACACTTTCACCTGGATTAACCGTCTGAACGGCATTATTTGAGAATTCACAAGCCATACAATCACCGCCTATCAGAAATTACCGCCGCAGCCACAACCGCAGCCGTTATTGTTGCAAGTGAAAATCGGTTGTTTACCATAAACAGGGACCGTGCTTACAGGGCATTCGTTAAGACGATTGTAAACAAGTCCTGGAATAGCCTGCTGACCTGCAAGAATCTGAGCAGTCTGTACATCTTGTGAGTTCTGCCCACGCTGATAAATGCTTTCAGCAGCGGCCTGACCGCGTGTGTAAAGGATTTCCTGACGGAGCTGAGCGATTTCATCGTTTTTCTGCTCGATTTTGTCTGCACAAAGCTGATCTTTAATAGACTGCACTCCCGATGTAAGAGCCGTCAGGATAGCCTGTGTGTTCTGCGTGCTGTTAGCTCTGTCTGCACATGCTTCTGTTGCGATAGTATAGCGAGTATCAGCAATACCGCTGTTCACTGCGTTGAAACCTGCTGTGTTAGCGGTCTGCTCCGCAAAGGAACGGTTAAGGCTTGCAAGCTCATTGCTATACATCTGCTGAGAAATAGCGTTTTGCGCTCCCGTAACGGCATTTGTAACACCGTTGAAACCTTGACACATATTGAGATTTGTGTTTGCAAAGCCCTGATTTACAGCGCTTGTAATTCCTGCGCCTGTCTGACATACATTTTGGTTTACCCCTGCAATGCCGAGTTGAACATCTCCAAAGCCACTAACAACGGTGTTATTCAGATCTCCAATTGCTGAGGTCAAAGCTGCCTGATTAAATCCTGCATTAGTGTTAGCATTTACGCCATTCAGCACGTTTTGTTGACCATTAAGCAGCCACGGGAACTCAAACATATTGCCGAAACCACCGCCCCAGCCGCCAAAGCCGCCCATGCCGCCCCAGCCGCCGCCAAACATCATAGCGAAAAGAAAAAGAATAATCCAATCGCCACCGAAGCCGTCGCCGAAGCCGCCACCAAAGCCGCCACTATAGGGCATTACAGGGTAAGCCATAGGATAATTATAGCCACCATATCCGCCGCCCATAGGTTGTACAGGCATAGAAACATTGAAGTTACCGCCATTTTCATCTGTAAGAGCCATTTTTTAACTCCCTTTCTTAATTGAAATTTATCATCAAAGCCCTGCGCACTGACTTTAATTGATTTTTGTAGGGACATAAATGTCCTTACCATTTTGCCGACGTCGGCAAAATGGTTATTATTTTTGTTTTTGTTTCTCATAAAATTGTTGCATAGACTGTTGAAATTGAGAATTATTTTGAATTTGCCCTGCTATCTGTTTCAACTGATTGTACTGTGATTGATTCATCTGTCCTGAGTTCATAAGATGTTGAATAATTGCATTTGGGTCATTTGTTATATTTTGGGGAATGTTTAATTTGTTTTGCATTAACATTTGCATTGGGTTTCCCATAAAGCCCCGAAAGCTGTTAAAAAATTGATTAAAAGAAATACCGTTACTCATCTGTTTTTACCTCCGTTTTTTCAGCATTTTTATTTGACTTTTTTCCAAAGTCAAATAACTTACTTTTTAATGTTTCTATTTCGCCCCACAATGCCGTTATATCGTCTTTTTTGGCATATTCGACATTACTTGCTTGCTGAGTGTTTTCGGAGCTTATAACGCCGTTTTGAGCTATTTGTTGCGGCTGATATTCTTCCTCTTTGACAAGCCGATATTTTTCAAAAACAGGTCTGTCAAGCTGAGAAAAGCCTTGTGTCTTAGTGTAGACATAAGGAGCATTTTCGTCCTTAAATGTTACGCTATTTCCGGGAGCAATAGGATAATTTCTCGCTTCATTTTCATTGTGAACGGACACAAAACCGCCATTCTGTATCTGTTGTTGAATAGGCTGTTGAGATTGTTGATAATTTGATTGATTCTGTATTTGCTGTTGAAAATTTGGTTGATACTGTTGATAAGGGTTATAAACATTTTGATATGGACTGTAAAAATTGTTATAAGCCATAATTCCACCCCTTGACTTTTTTAAAATTATGAATTATACTTAATGTAGTTCATGGATATTCCTTTCAATAAAGCCGTCTGAAACGCCATATTTCAGGCGGCTTTACCCTTTATAAAAATAAATTACAATTCTGTCGCCACTGTCCCAAGTATCATAATAATTTCCGTTTACCACTGCAACAACGTGTTCACCAACGAATAACAAATATCTGCCGTCTTTGTATCGCTCTGCAAACTCCTGGACGGTCATACAATTAGGACAATCAATAGGCAATAATGCTTTTTTAAAACCTTTGTCGGTCATATATTGCCCCCAGACGGCATCAGCACTTTGAAGGTCAGCCATTGAATAACCATATACCGCTAACTCAATGTATGTCCGTCCCCAAGACTGATTCAACACTTTTGATATTGCCCTGATAACGCAATCGCCAACATTTTTGTTTTGAGGATTTAGGTTTTCTTTGATAAACATTATTATCATTTCCGTATATCTTAATTAATTTAAATGATAAAAGAAAAAAGCGTGAAAGTGTACGATCTAAATTCGTAACTTTCACGCAATTTTTATGCATATTCTGTTTTCGGTTTTTTAAAGCTTGTAATAATTGCCTATTTTGTAATAGTTGTAGTCATGTTCGCTGACTTCAAGCCAATATCTTACTTTTATTTCGTCTTTTTCCCCTTCAAGTTGGAAATGGTAATGTGCAGGCTCAATATCTGTATAAGGTATTTGGGTATCGCCAATAATCTTATATTGAGTAATAACGCTTTCTGCCGTATATGATTTATCAACGATAATACCCTCTGTAATACGGTTTTGTTCATTTAAGCAGCTAACTATTACTCCATAGATTATAGCTGCTAATATTGCAATAATCGTTATTATAACAATGACCTCGACCGTAGTTATGCCTTTTTTAGATTTTATCATTTTTCTCCTTCACTCTCCATTTTTGCTCCGCAATTCGGGCAATAGTTATAATCATTATCTTTCGGCGTACCTTCAAGCAACATAAAAATATCTTTGCAATTTGAGCAGAACCAATCTTCGCAGTCTTTCATATATATCCACCGCCCTGTTTTCTGCTTTGGCTGAATACTTGGCATTTCGTTCAAAGCCTGTTCAATTCCGGTAACCGTCATTCCCTGTTCAATACTATTACCATCATATCTAACAAGATATGAATGATTTTTTATAAAATCAATCGTTGCCTGTCTGCTTATCAGATCATCACTCATATTATTTCCTCACTTTCCATCTTTGCCCCGCAATTCGGACAATAATTATTTGCATCTCCGTGATATACATATTGTCCACATTCAGAGCAATTATCGTCAATCCACCGCCCTGTTTTAGGTTGAACACTGGGTATTTGTTCAATCCATTCTTTCATCAACTCACCCATATTCGGGTGTTCTTTGATATAAGGTATGCTTTGGAGAAAAGCAATCGCCGCCTTTCTGCTTATTAGATCATTATTCATTGTTCGCCCTCCTGTTCCATCTGTTTAAAAGACTTTCTTCGCATCTTTGCCGTTCTTCATTTTTCATTATTTCTGGAAGCACGGGAGTCGATTCTTTAAACCCTATCCCGCATTTAACACATTTTATTTCGTAACCACAGTCAAACATAGTAATTGGCTCGTTTTTGCAAAATGTTTCTAACTTAACAAAGTTACCGCAGAACGGGCAAGGTTTTACCTTTTTATCCATTGTTTTTTCTCCTTTCATATTCGATTTTAATTTTCTTATATAAATCATCCCATACAGGCTTGTCAATGGTTGGGTTGCCTAAAGCTTTTTCTCCTCTTTCTCTTTGTTCGTCTATATCACGCATTGCAACATATAGGAACTTATCCGATAACTCAGATATAAGTGGCGTAATATAGTCTACTACAACGGGCGGCATATAAGTCTGCCGCCCCAAAGAATAACGCATTGCCGCTGTCAGAACACATTCAAATTCATCTGTTATCATAATTTACCCCCCCATCTGTCAATAACATTCTTTGACCCACGTCAAGAATATAATTTTCTCGGTTAGCATAAATCTTTTCATATTCCTGTTGTCCTTCGTATTCGTCAATAACCTGTTTTTCCTCTGCGTTCATTTCAGAATATGACTTTTTACCATAAGACGGCGGCAACCATCCTTTGTGTTGGCAACCGTAAATATTAAACCGCTTTAAAAGCTCCATATCCCTGAATTTTATGTGCATCGTGCCTTTTTTATAGACATCAACGTCAAAATACTTGAATTGCATCTTCTTTGTAACTTGCTTTTCTTGATAGAATTTCAACTGGTTATTCAAGTCAATATCGTAAATATATTCATTTTCGCCAATCTGTAAGAAAGCAAGGCATTTTTCAAGATCGTCAAGGATTTTGTATACATTCCTATCCGAATAATGGTAGAAATCTATTCTGCTCCAAGAATAGGCGGCTACATAAGGAATAACAACTTTTTTATTTATCTTAAAAGCCGAATTACTTTTCCATCCGTTGAAGTAATGAACATTCCCAGCAGCTTCCATTGAATTTTTGTATGATAATTGTTCAAACATATCCACTATCTTATCTTCAATTCCCTTTGCGGTTCTACTGATAATATCCATTTTGACGGCATAAATATTTTTTAATGAAAAATCTTTGTTCGCAAACTCGGATATCATACTATAGTATTCTTCTTTCAGATTTGATGTCAGATTATTCATAAATGCGGGATTATGCAATAATTGATACCAATATTTATATCGTAATGAATAAAGATACTCATTCCAATCAAGTCCCTTTTTTCCGCTTGAAAGCGTCAATAGACAACCTCTCATATATGAAGGTGTTTCTTCATTCTCAAATGTTGATGTAAGATAGGGCTTTAATGCAATATATTCTTCAATTAGCCTTTTCCCCGCTTGCAATTCCTGTTTGTAAAGTTTCACCGCCATTCTTAAAGGATCATCAGCAGATACAATTTCATTTGAGAATTCAGGTTCATTGATTTCAACATTACTTTGCTCTAACTCTTCCCAGATTTGAGATTTTTCTTTGAATGGTGCAGGAATTTCCACATGAATAATAGCAACCTCAACATCTGTTTTCCTCTCGGCATTTGAAAAAGCGTTCTGCACAAATTCTATTTCTGCATTAAATTTTTCAAGCGTATTTACAAGTAATTTCCGCTTATTTGAATATGGGTTTTTTATTGTTTCAGCATTTAAAAGACAAATAATTTTACTCCCTGTTTTTTCTGCTATTGAAATAGCTTTTAACAAATGCTCGTCTCCATTACTGAATGGTGGGTTCATAATTATAAGATCATAGTGCTTATCATCATCCCATGCCAAAAAATCATCGTTATATACTCTGTATTCCTTACTCCTGAGTATTGCACAAAGGTTACTATCTGCTTCAATGCAATCATCCTTTTCATTGTATTTTTCGCTTCTTTTACCATTTTTAAAATCCGGTAAAACAAAGCGATTTATTACACCATCAATAACAGTTTCATAAGGCATAGCCAAATCGTTTTTATAAATGTATCGGCAATAATCACGGCGTTCCAGATATTCTATCGTTAATAATAAAAAGTCAATTAAATCTCCCTTTCCTGCTGACGGTTCAAGAACTGTTTCTATCTTACCTTTGAGAAACTTACAATTCACCATTTTTGCCGCTAATTCGGGCGGCGTTGGGTAAAATTCATCGGGTAACTCTTTAAAATTCATTTTTAATATCCTTTCTGATCAATTTTTTAATATATCCACTTTTTGAAGGGACTATATCTAATTTCGATAAAATATCTTTATCCCTATTCAAGTTAAGCCTAACAGGAATAATTTTTGTGTTTTTGCGTTGCCATTTAACAATGTAAGCTTTTTTACTCTCCATATTACCATATTACCATCCTTTTTTAGTATTGTACTGCTTCTTGCCTTGTAATGAAGAAATGGATGCCTGTGGAGCATTCATTCCATCGGTTTTCGTCAAAATCTGGAACTGATACCTCTTCACCCACAGTGTAGATGAAAGACTTATCATAATTAGACCGAACAGATTTACTCTCATATTGTCTACCATCAATATATTCAATCGCCAAAACGATAGCCTTATCACACCTACATTTTCGGGTCGTTGCGCTTGACCGTTTTGCATCTTTCGGAATTTTCAACTTGACAATCGTGTTATTTGCCGCTTTTTTATAGGCGATAAATTCTCCCATTTCCGGGCAATTGATAGGCAAGAAAATATTTTTTGCGCCATTGAGGTCTGCACCTCTCAGGTCTGCATTGATAAGGTCTGCATTGATAAGGTCTGCACCTCTGAGGTCTGCATTGCTAAGGTATGCATTGCTAAGGTCTGCATTGATAAGGTATGCACCTCTGAGGTCTGCATTGCTAAGGTTTGCATTGATAAGGTATGCACCTCTGAGGTCTGCATTGCTAAGGTCTGCACCTCTGAGGTCTGCATTGTTAAGGTCTGCACCTCTGAGGTCTGCATTGCTAAGGTTTGCATTGCTAAGGTCTGCACCTCTGAGGTCTGCATTGCTAAGGTCTGCACCTCTGAGGTCTGCATTGCTAAGGTATGCATTGCTAAGGTCTGCACCTCTGAGGTCTGCATTGATAAGGTCTGCATTGCTAAGGTCTGCATTGATAAGGTATGCACCTCTGAGGTCTGCACCGTTGAAGTTTGCTCTCTTACCGTTCTCATTACCATTTAACAATTTTTTATGGTTTTCAAGAATTAATTTAAGTTCTTCTCTACTCATTTTCATAATTATACCTCCATGCCGTTTGGCGTTTTTTTGT
>Ga0256405_10002211_pt1 | contig 46440 bp, 39 predicted proteins | sample RumenRJG_02DNA_FD_189096 | JGI IMG/M metagenome (GOLD analysis project Ga0256405, IMG submission 189096) | Bovine rumen microbial communities from Lethbridge, Alberta, Canada - RJG_02 | ecosystem: Host-associated > Mammals > Digestive system > Stomach > Rumen | place: Canada: Alberta... | reverse complement strand
CTTTAGCTTTGGCGTGCTGAGTAACTATCTTGCCATTTATGGTAAGGAGGTTATGGGTATCACCGGTGGTACAGGCACCTATTTTATGCTTTGTTCAATAGGTTTGATATTAAGCCGATTGCAGGGTGGAAAGGCACTCCGCCAGGGCAGGCTTACCCACAATGCTGGCGAGGGAATGGTGATATCGCTAATAGGCTACACGCTGTTTATTGCGATGCCAAATCCGATAGGGTATTATGGATCGGCACTGCTGATAGGACTTGGTAACGGACATATGTGGCCGGCTTTCCAGAATATGACGATAAACGTGGCAGAGAACAACCAGAGAGGAACTGCCAATTCTACAATACTCATTTCGTGGGATATCGGTATGGGACTTGGTATTCTTCTTGGCGGTGTGGTGTCGGAACTGGCTGGCTATGGTGCTGCATTCTGGACGGTCGTAGTTGTTAATGCTACGGGTGTTATAATGTTCTTTACGGCTACCAAGAAGTTCTTCCTTTCGCGAAATCTTAACCCAACAGTAAGATAAATAAGTTAACGAACTATAAACCGGCTTGACTTTCGGCTGGTTTATACGTCTAACATCAAAATGTTAGAATTATCAACTGTATGAAAAAAACTATTTTATTATCTGCTGTAGCCATGCTGTTGTCATCTGCTGCTATGGCTCAGAACAAGGAGATTAAGGTGGGTGATGTAACAATGACCATCAACCCCGAAAAGGGCGCCAAAATTATGTCGCTCAAGTATCAGGACCAGGAAGTTATTAACCAGTCACGATGGCCGGAATCATTCGGCAGTACATTCTGGACCAGTCCTCAGAAGGAGTGGAACTGGCCACCGGTACCCGAGATTGACAAGGGCGTGTATAAGGTAGAGGAGAAAGAAGGACACCTTATTATGACCGGCGAGGTATCAGAGAAACTAAGATACCGTATTCGTAAGGATTTTAGTACCGACGCAAAGGATGGTGCTATAGTCATAACATATTCAATTATTAACGAGAGTGGGGAGGAGCGCAAGGTGGCTCCTTGGGAGATTACCCGTGTGCCTAATGCTGGTGTGATATCATTTGAAGCACCCGTAGAGAGCATCTGGCCTGTAGGACTGATGACATTTAAGGCAAAGAACGGCATTGCCTACTACGAGGCCGACGAGGTGCCCGAGAACCGCAAGGTGAACGCCGATGGTAAGGGATGGCTGAGCTATGAGAACAATGGACTGGTACTTACCAAAAAGTTTGCCGACCTGACCCTAGAGCAGCCTGCACCTGGTGAGGCCGAGATACAAGTGTACGTGAACCGTGGCAAGACCTATATTGAAATCGAGAGCCAAGGTGCATACACAACCCTGGCTCCCGGTAAGTCACTCGACTGGACTGTAAGATGGTATCTTACGAAGGCTAAATAACGTGCAGTCCTAAGAACACCATTATACCGTTCATAAGTATCCAGAAGATAGCGAACGGCAATGTCTTACGCATAATATCGCCATCCTGCCCCTCCATATCACATGCTGCGGTAGCGATGGCGATACTTTGTGGCGACAGCAGTTTACCACCCTCAGAACCTGCGCAGTTAGCGGCAGCAAGCCAGTTGGTCTCGTTACCGTTAACGCCAAAGAACTGGGCATCGTTTACCAATCCAAGCTGGCCGGCAGCTGCAGCCTGCAGCTTTCCGAACAGAATGTTAGCTGACGTAGCCGAGCCTGTTACGAATGTTCCGATAGAACCGATGAGCGGGGCGAAGAACGGATAAGCCACACCCGTAATCGATACCAGTCCGGTGGCAATGGCAAGTGTCATGCCTGTATTGTTCATCAGCATGGCCAGGGCAACCAAGCAGCAGATGGTGATAGCCGTTTTCTGCAGATTGATGGTAGTCTTAGCCAGCATCTTCATGAGTTTGCCGAAGCTCAGACCCTGAATAAGTCCGCCAATCATTGCACCAAGGAATATCATAAGTCCTGCATTGCTAAGCCATCCGAATGAGAATGTATTGCCAATAACAGGCATGTCGAACTTGGTTACGAGTGTTGACTTCAGCAACTCGTTAACTGGTGGAACAATCTTACTTGAAATAAGGATGAAGAAGATTATCAGTCCGTAAACGCTCCAGGCCTTTAATGTCTTTGTCATTCCGAATTTCTTCTTCTCAATTACCACATTATCGTCAGTATTATCATTATGGATAAACAGCTTGTTGTATATAAGCATACCAATGATTGCTGCTACCGAACCAAGGATGGCAGGAGTCTCTGGACCAAGGAAGTATGCACAACAGAACTGCACGATGATTGAGAAGCTGCCTACAAACAGTGCCAGACAGATGTTCTTAATGATCTTTGTACGGTCGGTCATCATGAGGATGAGGAATGGGGTGATGAAGAACATCAGCGACAACTGAAGGATAATGAACGTGGCTACCTCGCTCAGCATTTCGGGCGAGGCAGTACCATCGGCCACCTGATTAGCCAGCGTTGTGGCGGGCAATCCTACTGCACCGAATCCTACTGCCACCGTATTGGCTACCAGACAGATTACAGCCGAGAACATAGGCTTGAATCCCAGTCCGATGAGGATGGCTGCTGGAATGGCTACTGCTGTACCGAATCCGGCCATACCTTCGAGCACACCACCGAAACCCCATGTAAGCAGAAGTACCAGCAAGCCTTTATCGCTGGTGAGTTGGATAAACTGCGTCTTGATAGTCTCGATCTCCTTTGTCTCAACCAGGATGTTGTAGCTGAAGATGGCACAGATGATGATAAGGATAATCGGGAAACATGCCTTGAGTATGCCCTCAATAATCGACCAGAATGTGATGCCGTAGATTGAGGAACCAATATACTTGTCGGGTACTATTCCCATTGACGGGGTTACTAATACTGCAAGCAGAATAGTTACGACAAGGGTGATTAACGCACTCTTCCATCCGGACATCTTGAGGCCCATCATTAGTACGAAGAGCAGAATAATAGGAATAACAGATACAATAGCTGCCATAGGGCTTTTAGTTATTTAGTTCGTAATATATAAGTTCTGTCGACAAATATACGTAAAAAAACTAAAAGCGTTGCTAATTTTTTTGTTAAAAATCAAAAAGAGCTTACAATTTTGGGTACGCAGTTATGTATTTCTACAGGAATGGTCTCTGTTTCAACATTGTGGTTACTCACTTTAAGTCGCACAATGCAGGCTTTTGAGTTAAGTGGTTTGGATTGGTCGAAGATGAAGTTGCCCACGCTATAGTATATTTTCTTTCCTTGAAATTCTTCTATCGTCTGCATGGTGTGGGTATGATGACAAACCAGAACATCGGCTCCGGCGCGTATCAGCTGGTGGGCATCCCAGCGCTGGCTGTTAACGGGTTTCAAAGTATGTTCGCCGCCCCAATGCAGTGAAACTATGATAACTGCTGTAGAATCGGTTTTGCGCAATCGGTGCACACGGTCAAGCAGTGAGTCCATAGGCTCCTGACTAACGCATGGTTTGTCGGGCAGATATGCGTAGTTCTCGAGTGCGAGTCGTAGCGATGGCACCAGCCAAACGTTGCGTGGTTGCGATGCAAGCAGCACGGGCTGGACTGCTTCAGGCATGTTCTGCCCTGCACCTATGGGAACAATGCCTGATTCTTCAATGTTACGGCGTGTGTCAATCAATCCCTCGCGACCTTGATCTATTGCGTGATTATTGGCCAGATTAAGATGGGTTATACCGTGTTGGCGAAGCGTGCCGAGCCATTCGGGTTCGCCACGGAATATGAACAGCTTCTGCACTGGCGACTGTATCTTAGTGGCTGGACACTCCAGATTGCCTACCACTACTTGGGCCGAACGGAACACGGAGTCGATGCCATCTGAAAACAGATGATCGACTCCATGTTTTTCAATAACCTTGCGCACCCCGCGGTCAAGCAGAATGTCGCCCGTCATTACAATGTCCAGCGTATCAGCGCAAAACGCCGATACGCTGGATAATATGCTAACAGCCAGAGCTGTAAAATACCTCTTCATTAGGTTCTGGCATCTTTTTAAGTGGCAGCAGTATGGTCTTCATCCACTCGGGTACTCCCTTACGTGGATTGCTCTCGAGCTGCTTCTGCCACTCCTCATCAGTGAGTCGTGGTTGGTCAATTGGCTGCACGAACTCGCGATAGCTGAGCACCGCACCGCGTGTAAGATACAGATAGCCGCCAATCTCTACCACTACGTAAATCTCATCGGCATCGCCTACGGCCTCAAACAGTATGGCCTTATTCTTATTGTTGTCGGCATTGGCAGTGTAAACATCTGCCACAAGAGCCACTTTGCGGTCGGCACCCTCTATGTCTATCCAGTTATAGAGATTCTGATCAGGCATACGCAGAAGGTCTAACGAAATGTTCTCGAATGTAGCGCCGATGTATGATATCTGGTCGTACTCCTCGTCGGTAAGAATCTTGCCGGCAAGCTCCTTCTCGCTTACGCGGAGCAGGAATTCTACTTCCTCTCTAAGTCGCTCGGTAACGCCCTCAATCTTTTCGGTCATCATGTTCTGGTCCTTCAGCAGCTTTGCTGTGTTTTCAAGCAATTCGCTTGCCTTTTTCCAGAACTTTACATTTGGCTCGACATAACCCTTAACAACAGGCTCCGGTACGTTCTCACCTCCGCCACACTCAGCTCCCATTGGTTGCTTGGCATATAGTATGGCATCGTGTTTCAGCTCGGCCCACGAGGCCAAGGCTGCATTTAGGTCTTTCTTGCTCCAATTTGGATTTTGCATAAAGTAAGGCGACTTGCTGTCGGTGCCTGTAGTAAGAACCTTAAGTGTCTCCATCCATTGAGTGGCAGTGGTCTCACTCCAATCAATCTCGCCCATGCGCTTCTTCATCTTGTCAAGGTTGGGCAGTAGTTGCTTCCAGTCGGTCTTCTCTTCTTTCAGAATCTGTTCGGCAGCGGTAACGCCCATAGCAGCCATTACGTCTATACCTTTAGGAACGCCGCGCTTTGTAGGATTGCTGTCGTAGTCAACCATCTCCTGCAGCACCTCGGCATCGGGCTGATAGCGTTGTGGCATAACATTAATCTTGTTATGGCTGGTCTTCTCGAACTTCGGGCGTATGCGAGTCTGTTTGTTGCCTATTTCGTTAAGCTCCTTGGTAAGCTTGGCTATCTCCTTGTCATCGTTCAGCAATTCGTCCATCGACATACCTGTCTTGTCAACCTCGGTTATAACTTGTAGCAGACTCAGGTTGTCGTGTTTACCCATAAGCAAGGTAATAAGGTTGTCAATCTTGTCGTACTTCTGACGTGTCTTCTTAAACAGTTTCATGGCATATGCCATCTGTACAGCCTGCTTCACTTCGGTTTCGTAGTCTAATCCCATAGTAGCGGTCTGCAGCCACATCATGCCGCGGAAGTATCGTTTAAGTCCATCGCTGCGGGTGTAGTGACCACGGGCGCGGAACAGACTGTAGGGGAATGATATTTCGCCCATATAGTCCATAAGCATTTCGCTTTTGGCGTTTTCTGCCTTCAAGCACTTCTCAATCTCTGCTTTTTCGGTGGTATAGCTGGCATTTATCGGCTTACCAGTAAACAGGTGCAGTGCCACGCGGAAGAACTGTAGATTGCGTCCTGCTATGCGTTTTGTCTCGCTGTCGTCGTTATCCGCATTGTGGATAATTGCCAGCATGGCATCTATCATATCCTGTGTGTATTCTGTCATAAGTGGCAGCAGCTGATACTCCTCGAGTTCTCGCAGCATGCAGTCGATGTAAAGATGATACAGCTGTAGGTAGAGATCGGTAGTAACGAAACTGGGGAAATCGGAGTAATCGTTCCTCTCGTAGACGTGGAACAACTGCGAGGTGTTAGAGGGCACGATAGCGAATCCCTCTTCAGCAAGTTTCTGACATAGTGTAGAGTCGAAATCTTTGAGCTGTTGAGGGTTCAGCAGATTGCTCATGTTCACCCGCAGACCCTCTTCTACATCGAAGTTCTGTTTCAGCAGTTCATCCTCGCGCTCTTTCAGACGTTTCATAAACGCCATCTCCACGTTGTTGTAAACGATGAGCTTCTGCTCGTCGATAGCTCGCAGATAAGCGTCGCGCCAACTCTCGTTCTCTTTACTCTCTACGCCCTGCACTTTCTCGTCGAGTGCATACATCAGCGAGTCGTACCATGTAGTAACGCCGTAAATACCTCTCAGGTACGAGTCCTTGAACGGATAGCCACGCTGTGCTGCAGGGGCATTGCGCAGAATACGCAGATCACTAAGGTTCAGCCCCGATACGTCCATGTCGTAGTCGATGCTGTCACGCAGACTCTCGGCATCGATGGTCGATACCGGTACTTGTACCACACTCTGTTTCTGGCTGCATGCTGCTATCAAGCCTGCCATACATGCCAACATAATAACTTTACTTTTTTTCATTGGTCAAAGGTCTTTATTGCTGTTTCTTTGTTTACACCTTTTATAATATAGTGGTCGAAAGCCATTCCGAATCCTCCCCACTTGTAGTCTGATACCACATATAGATCATCGTCAGTTCTCTCCAGAGCGCGAATCTTTCCGTCAATGTAATGAAAGTCCTCGAGTATACCGCCAAGTTTCGAGCCCAACCACAATGGGCGTGCCTTGCCGTTAACCTGCTTGAAAATGAAAATACGGCGTGCCTTTTCTGGATAGAATCGTGTACCTTTTATTACCCCTACGATAGCATCAGTCTTACCATCACCGTCAACATCTCCTGTCTGGTACTGATACACAGGGTAGGGCAGACGCCAACCGTTAAGGTAGTAAAGGCTGTCGTTCTGTTTCTTCAGTTCAAAGTTCTGTGCCTTGCATGTAAGTGTGCCCAAATACATTGCAAGTAGTATCAAAATTCTACTGTTTATCACGTCTTTAGGTTTTTATCGGCGTCAAAGATACGAAAAAAAAACTAAAAATGTTAGCCGATAGCTATTTTTTTTGTATATTTGCTCGCAAAAATCAAAAGTATAACTAAAAACCAGATCGTCCTATGATTGAACAATTCCTGTCAGAACTCCGGCAATTTCTGCCTGATGAGCGTATTTATACCGATGAGCTTCGTACTCTTGGATGGGGTACTGATGCCAGTTTCTATCGCCAGATTCCACAGGTTGTTGTGCGTAGCGATGGTGAGGAGGAAATATCAAAGATTGTATGCATCTGCCGAAAATATAAGTTGCCGTTCACCTTCCGTGCTGCAGGTACATCGCTAAGTGGACAGAGCTGCACAGACAGTGTGCTGATAGTAGCTGGTAAATATTGGGAGAAATACGAGCTTGCTGATGACAAAGAGTCAATACGTCTTCAGCCTGGAATCGTAGGTGCTCAGGTCAACAATATACTTAAGCCTTTCGGACGCGTGTTCCCACCCGATCCTGCTTCAATAGGTTCGGCTATGGTGGGTGGTATTGTTGTTAATAATGCCTCGGGTATGAATTGCGGTGTGCATGCTAACAGCGACCGCATGATGCTATCTGCACGCATCGTACTTACCGATGGAACCATTCTGGATACCGGCAACGAAAACAGTCGCGAGGAGTTTCGTAAAACTCATCCGGCATTCCTTGAAAGCATTGAGAAACTGCGCGATAAAGTGCGTGCCGATAAGGAGCTGGCCGACCGCATCAGTAATAAGTATTCTATCAAGAATGTTACTGGTTTGAATCTTCGTCCGCTTGTGGCCTACGATGATCCATTTGATATAATTGCCCATTCAATGGTGGGTAGTGAAGGGACGCTCGCATTCCTATCAGAGGTAACCATGAAGACGCTAAAAGACTATCCGTTCAAGGCTTCGGCTATGGTTTACTTTATGACCATGAAGGAGAGTTGTGAGGCTGTGGTGGCAATGAAGAAGATGAAGGCTGGCGAGGAAGACATTGAGTACAGTGCTGAGAATCTGGTGGTTAAGAGTGCCGAAATGCTTGACTATAAGTCGCTCAGTTCTGTTGATGATCCTGTATATCTGCAATATCAGAAAGATGTTGATGCTGGCAAGATTGAAGGAGTAGAGCCTGGCGATTATCACAACCTGACAGCGATACTCACAGAAACCAAGGGCATAACCCACGAACAATTGCTTGACAAGATTGCAAAGATACAAGAGTGCCTGGGCCAGTTCTGCCTGTATATCCCCGCAGAATTTACCGAGGATCCTGCCGTTTACGGTAAGTACTGGGCCATCCGTAGCGGTATATTCCCAAGCGTAGGCGGTACACGTCCTGTGGGCACATCGTGCCTGATTGAGGATGTGGCATTCCCAATAGAATCGCTGCCAGAGGCTACTGTTAAGTTGCAGAAGTTGATTGCTGATCATGGTTACGATGATGCCTGTATCTATGGTCACGCATTCGAGGGCAACTATCATTTTATCCTGAATCAGAGTTTCGCCGATGAGCACGAGGTGGCTCGCTATGCAGAGATGATGCGTGATGTGGCTAAACTTGTGGTTGATGGTTATGACGGTTCGCTTAAGGCCGAACACGGCACCGGTAGAAATATGGCTCCGTTTGTTAAGTACGAGTGGGGGGATAAGGCCTACGATGTTATGAAGGAACTTAAGGAAATCTTCGACCCCGATGGATTGCTTAACCATGGCGTAATATTTAACGATGATCCCGACTGCTTCATAAAGTGCCTCAAGCCTCTGCCTGTACTGGATTTCGACTTCGGTAGCGTGCCCGATGGCGGTCATTACCTTATGAATCAGGAACTCTCTACTGCCAAGGAGACAATAGAGCAGGTTAAACGTGCCAACAAGTGTATTGAGTGCGGATTCTGCGAGGTAAACTGTATGTCGTGCGGACTCACCTTATCAAGTCGTATGCGTATTGCCGTTCAGCGTGAGATACGTTATTTGACGGCCACGGGTTCTAATCCTGAACGACTTGCTACGCTCAAAAAGCAATATAAGTATTACGGCGACCAGACATGTGCCACCGATGGACTCTGCTCAACATCGTGCCCGATGAAGATTAACACAGGTGAGCTTACTCACCTAATCCGCCAGATGGATATGAATCAGAATCCAACAGGATACAAACTTGGTGAGTTCGCTGCTAACCACATGGCAGGAATAAAGAGCGGACTGCGCGTGGTGCTGGATGTGGCTCATGCAGCACATGTAACACTCGGCCCTACACTTATGACCACCGTGTGTCGCACGATGAATAAGATGGGACTCCCATTATGGACTACCGCTATGCCAAAGAAGCATCGACAGCCCAAGAAGAGCGATTTGACTCAGTTTATCATTGAGTCTATCCATCCTGCTGACACCCCGCACCCATCACCCGATACCCCTAAGGTAGTTTACTTCCCAAGCTGTATTAACCAGACTATGGGACAATCCAAACAAGGTGGAAAGATTCATGACCTTGTAGATGAGGTTATCCAGCTAATGGCCAAGGCAGGCTATGAGGTAATATTCCCAGAGGGTATGGAGCGCATGTGCTGCGGACAGATTTGGGAATCAAAGGGTATGCTCGACATTGCCGATCGAAAGAGTGCAGAACTCGAAGCTGCTCTTTGGAAGGCTAGCGAGGAGGGTAAGTATCCAGTGCTATGTGCCCAGAGCCCGTGCCTGCACCGTATGAAAAAGGTAATGCATAAGATGAAACTGTACGAGCCTGCTGAGTTTATCATGAAGTATCTGGTGCCTCGCCTCGACTTCCATCCTATCGACCGTCATATAGCCCTGCATATTACATGCTCTACCCGTCAGATGGGTGTGGCCGACGATTTGATAAACCTGGCGAAGTTGTGCTCAACAAATGTGTTCCTGCCTGAAGGTGTGGGCTGTTGCGGCTTTGCTGGTGACAGGGGCTTTACCTTCCCAGAACTCAACAAGTATGGCTTGCGCAAGCTTCGTCCACAGATAGAGGCAAACCACATAGAGGTGGGCTATTCAAATAGCCGTACCTGCGAGATTGGTCTTGAGACGAATAGTGGTATACCTTATATGAGTATTGTGTATCTTGTAAATGAATGTACAACCCCTAAAAAACAATAATAACAAAAAAGTAGTATGAAATCAATCATTAAAACGATTCTCTTTGCCGCCGTTATGTTGGCGGCATCAGTAACCACTCAGGCTCAACTGCTGAGCACACATGTTGAAACAGGCGATGTAGAGGGTGTTCTCGACGATGGTCTGGCTGTTTATAAAGCTATACCTTATGCAGCTCCACCTGTTGGCAATCTCCGTTGGCGTGCTCCACAGCCCGCTCAGCCTTGGACAGGAGTGCGCAAGTGTGATAAATTTGGTCCTATGCCACCACAGCCTACACGTCCTGGTCGTACGGCCGATATGATGAATGAAGATTGTCTGTATCTTGGTATCGCCACACCTGCAAAAAGCAAGAACGAGAAACTGCCCGTAATGGTATGGATTCACGGAGGTGGATTCCAGACCGAGTGGTACGGTGGCGACCTTTGGAAGCACCTTGCATTGCGCGGCGTAGTTATTGTTAGTGTTGAGTATCGCACCGGAGCTCTTGGCTTCATGGCTCATCCAGAACTTACCAAGGAGGACAAGGAGGGACACTCAGGCAACTATGGTATTCTCGACCAGATTTATGCTCTGCAGTGGGTTCAGCGTAACATAGCCCAGTTTGGTGGCGACCCCACAAAGGTTACCATTTTCGGTGAGTCGGCTGGTGCTATCAGCTGTAGTATTCTGTGCGCCTCGCCATTGGCTAAAGGCCTGTTCCGCGCTTGCATCAGTCATAGTGGAGGTTCGTTTGCACCATGGAGTGATAAGCCTCGTGCATTAGGTCTCGATGCATCGCAGAAGGGAGCAGAACAACAAGGTTTGGCTTTCCAGAAGCACCTGAAGAAAAAGAACCTGAAGCAGTTGCGCCAGATGGATGCCATGCTGCTGTGCGATGGCAACGTTGGTTTTGCAGGATTCTGGCCTTGCGTTGATGGATACGTTATTTGCGACGACCAGTATCGTCTATATGAGCGTGGTGAGTATAACGATGTGCCTGTAATCGTGATGACAAATAGCGATGAAGGGGCACTCTTTGCTCCAGGAAATATTACCGCCGAGGACTATCAAAAGACGCTTAAGAGCATTTTCGGTTCATGGGCTGATGAGGCTTTGAAGTATTACCCTGGTGCTACTAACGATGAGGCTTGGCATGGCTTTGGCGATGCATTCCGCGATATGGGTTTTGCATGGCCATCTTACGCATGGGTTAGTCTGCAGAACAAGACCGGCAAGAGTCCTGCTTATGCAGCATATCTTGCTCAGCCTTCAACCATGAGCTTCTCGCAGGATCCACGTCGCCGTGGTGTGGCTCATGCCGATGATATTATGTATCTTAATGGTCATTTCCTACTGCAGGGCGAAAAGTATCCTGCAGAGAGTGCCGTTGCAGAAATCATACAGCAGTACTGGATTAATTTTGCAAAGACTTGCAATCCTAACGGCAAAGGCTTGCCTTACTGGCCTGCATTCGACGATACTAAACCCACAACCATGCAGTTCTCTAACGGTGCTTCGCTTATTATGCGCCCTAACCGCGAACAGGTTGACTTCGTAGATCGCTACTATCGCGCAAAACGCGAGGAAGTAGAGAGCTTGCGTCGATAGAAAAACAATATCAAAACATGATAAAGGTCAGCTATTTTGCTGACCTTTTTATTTTTATTAAAAAATGCTTGCTTATTTTTGAAATAATGCTTACATTTGCACCATAAATATTATATTTATTAACCCAATACACGAAACAATTATTGTTATAACCTGTATGATAAAATTGAAAACAACTGTTCTTGCTTTCATGCTTGGAGCATTTGCTACTGGAATCAGTGCGCAAAGCTATAACGGCATACACAAGTACGACGGCGAGCATAAAAACGAACTAAATGCATATTTTGTTGGCGGTGATAATGTAGTTGCCGACTGGTTTGGCGGTGCGGCTGTGTCGTATAAACGACATCTCACCGATCGTTGGCACGTTGGCGCCGATGCTCAGGCACAGCTGGGAAAGCAACTATACTCCGTAGATATTCAGGGCGGCTATCGTCTTCCATACAAGTGGATGGATTTCTATATAGATGGTAAGGCTATGTACAACCGATATCATAAGTGGCATACTAACGAGACGGCATTCAACCTCTCTGTAACATGGGAGACTCCCTATTTCAACCTTCGTGTTGGCGAGTCGCTCATTACCTATCATTTGCTTAATGCCCGTTATACCGAACCTCTCACTCTCACTTTTGGAACTGGCGTAAGCATTCGTCCGCGATGGAATCCGTGGAACATCGGACTCTTCTTCCGTAACTACGATGACTTCTATTACGAGAACTGGAACATCAACTGGGGCTTGAACTTCTACGCTCCTCTCACTATTGTACATAAGGACATGCAGTTGTTTGGTGAGTTTAATGTACGTCCTGCTGGCAGTATGAGTCAGCTGGCAAGTAAATACGAGACTTCAGGCAAGTTAGGAATTAAATACGTATGGTAATTATGAAGAAGTATCAATATATAATACTGGCAGTTGTAGCTGCTGTTCTTCTTGTTTCGTGCGAGAAGGTTAGCCCCATCGGTATTCTTGTTGCGGGTACTGGTGTCGAAGATCGTGTAAAGATGTCATACAAGTATTTTCGTGAGTATAAGTCAGAATTTAGTGGTTTCGATGCTCAAGGCGATGAATACACATTCCTAGTTGGTAGCGACAGCCACGTTACAACCGACTGCGGCCGTATGGAAGAGATGTTAAAGCGAGGCATTGATGATGGCGATATGTTTATGGCGCATCTCGGTGATATAGCCGATACGAAGATAGAGTATTACATTAATCTTGAGAATGCCCTTAATAAGGCCAAGAAATGGTATGTAGATAAATATTTCAAAAAGGATTTTATTTATGACGAAGAAATAAACGATAGTATTCCTTATTATTATGATCCTAATCCTAATTATTCTGCCAATGTTGGGATATTCACCAACATAGAGGACGTGCATATACCTTTCTATCCTGTTGTTGGTAATCACGACATCACCCACAACGGTTGGGCCATGTGGAGTAATATCTTTCATTCTTCATTCTACGATTTCTATGTGGGAGTTGGTTATGTTGATGACATTCTCATCTTCGATCATTTCATCTTCCTTGATACTGCCAGTGGAACACTGGGCAGAGAACAGGTTAACCTGATAGAACAGGGTGTTATGGATGATAGGAATATGGAGGAGATGGGTATTAAAACCCGCAATACGTTTGTTTTCAGCCACACAAACATTTTCCGTCCGCGTAGTGTTGAGCTGGCCTCTACTTTTGCTCGCGAGGAGCTTTATTTCCTGCTTAATAAGTTCCGCGAGTGGAATGTAACCATTGCCTTTCTAGGCCATGTTCACAAGTGGGACGACCGTGTGTTCGGTGATGTTCAGTACCTCACGCTTGACTCTATGTGTGAGGCAAACAACCCTGAACCGGGCGACTATCTGGTGCGTGTGCATGTAAAGAGAAACGGTACTGTAACGTGGGAGAAGGTTCATATGAACTATACACCTAACAATAAGAAATAACAATTTTAAAAGTATAAATAATTTAATTTATTATCATTATGAAAAAAGTATTATTGACATTTATTGTAGCACTTATCAGTTTAAGTGCCAGTGCACAGCGTAAGGGAGATTTTGCAGTAGGTCTGCGTGGTGGTCCCACTATGACTAAGATAGAATTTTTAGGGATTAAAGAAAACTATACTCGTTGGGGTGCAGGTGCTTTCGTACAGTATAATCTTACTGACCACTTCCGTTTCGATCTTGATGGTATCTATCATTTCAAGAAGGATCACTTGTCGGATTTTACCGTTGGAATCGACCTTCAGTATCTGTTCGACCTTGGTGAGGATGTTAAGTTCTTCCCATTGGTAGGTTATGCACTTGCTTTCACTCATCAGGATGCTTATGATATAAATAATATTTCTTATGATTCCGAGAACTCTACCGACGGTGGTATCCAGTTGGGTGCTGGTATTCAGTTCAATCTGGGCGATAACTGTTTCGTTTCGGCCGAGTATAAATTCCAGCCAGGCATCCTTGGTGATGGTCATGTTGTTATGGCTAGCGTAGGATATCGATTCTAATAATATTTTTATGAAGAAGAATGTTTTTCTATTGATCCTGTTGGCCTGTATGTTCTGTGGTAATACCGTAGTCGAGGCACAAGTAATGAAGGCTGCTGACCTTGAGAAGTATGCCAAGCAGAAATATGGCGACAAGTGGCTCGATGCTGCAAAGAATCTGGCTAGCACGCTTACGCTTGATAAGAACGAGAGTCTTACTTATCAGCAAGTTATTGAGGCTCCAGACAAGACTAAGCAGCAGCTTTATGTAGCTCTAAACTATTGGGCTACGGCTACTTTTAAAGATAATAATGCCATTACCCTTAATGATAAAGATGCAGGCTGTATTATTATCTCGTCGACTATCAAGAATATTGCCGAACACATGGGTACAATCAGTAAGTATTCTGTCAGCATCACACCGATTATCCGTTTGGATATCAAGGATGGTAAGATACGTGTAACCTATACTGTTCAGAATTACGATATTCTTGATGATATAAGTGGTGGTTGGTTTGGAATTGCGACCGATGACAAGAACAAGTCGTATGCCGATGCTAAGCGTAAGGCTGACGATAAAACCAATCCCAACCTTTGGGATGAGCAGTGGGAAATTGCACGCCACTATCCATTTGTCGAGAAGGACTCAAAGAAACGCACCTGTGCAAAGGCTCTCGTGATGACTCACGCCTATAGCAATGCCATTATGGATAAAGTAGAAGAGGCGGTAAAGAATGGAATAGTTGGAAACGATGATGACGAATGGTAAGTCATTCTCTGATATCAAAAATGGCCAGCAATTCTGCTGGCCATTTTCTTTTAGTTTATATCTACAGTTATCTTCTTTAGATCTTTGTCGGCACTAGAGTTGCCTACCATTATTTCGTACTTGCCTGGTACCACGCGCATAGTGTTGGTGCTTGCGTCCCATCCTTCAAAGCTCTTACGTGGTAAAGGTATTGTAATGGTCTTGCTCTCGCCAGGTGTAAGTTCTACTTGCTTATATGCACGCAGAGTCTTCAACGGTCCTTCCTTGTCGGCTGTGTTGCGAATATATACCTGAACGGTCTCGGTGGCAATTCCTGCACCTGCACCATTTCCGCTACCCACATTACTTACCTTTACCTGCACATTGCCGTCGCTATATGTTGGTTTGCCAATATTAATGTCGGTATATGTAAGTCCGAATCCGAATGGGAACAAAGGCTTGCCCTTAAAGTAGCGATAGGTGCGGTTCTTCATCGAGTAGTCGAGGAAGTCGGGCAGGTCGTTTGTACTTTTATAGAAGGTTATAGGCAGCTTGCCACTTGGAGTACGATCGCCAAACAGAATCTCTGCAAGTGCGGCACCGCCCATCTCGCCGCAATACCACCACTGTATAATGGCATCGCATGTCTGCACCTCAGGAGTTAGGCCCATAGCCGAACCAGAGCAGTTTACGAATATAACTTTCTTACCGGCCTTGTGCAGCATAGCCAGAAGGTCGCGCTGAGCCTGAGGGAGTTCTATGCTTGTGCGGTCACCACCTTTGAATCCGGGTTCATCTACGCGCATTTCCTCGCCCTCGAGACTTGGTGATATTCCACCAACAAAAATAATGGTGCGGGTGTCGCCGATCTGTTGTAGCAGCTCCTGTGGAGTGGGGGCATATTTATGCTGAACATCGAAAGATAGAGTGGCGAAGTTCTGCTCCTGTACATAATCTATCTGAATGCGGTATTGTTTACCTGCCTTTACCTTTAACTCTTTCTTAGCACCCTGAATGCGCTGACGTGCCGACCAGAAGTTGGCCAGCGTGTCGCCATTAACAATAAGGCGAAGTCTGTCATCGCCTCCAATTGTGAATTGAAGTGTCTCGTCGGCTGTTGGAATCAAAGTTCCCTCAACGCGGGCAGAGAAGTTTTCAAGATTAACGCCTGGTGCAAACACTGTGTTGCCGCCATTACTTAGTTTCAGAGCCTGCTTGGCTGTAACTACGGTTGAAGGCTTTCCTTTCATATCAATGTTGTTCCAATAGGTTATCTGCATGCCTGCATCTCCCTTGGGAGTTTTTATCTGGCTGAATCGGCTCTCAAACACTTCGTTACGTGTAAGTCCGCAGCCCTGAATATAACGTATGCGACTACCTGGAACGCGCTTATTGGCCTTCTTGATAATACCTTCGAGTGCAGTGATGGTGTGGGTAGGGTAGCCTGCGTAGTTGCCCCACATCATTACAGAGTCGTTAGCGTTTGGACCCATCACAACTATGTCGGTAGCTGAGCCGGAGTAAGGTTTGAAATTGTTTCCAAGTGGCAGTACGTCATTACGGTTCTGCAATAGCACAATACTCTTCTGTGCCATCTGTGCGGCAAGCTCCTTGTGAGCCTCTGATGCTACTACGCTCTCAGGTATTTTTGTCCATGGGTTTAGTTCATCAGGATCGAGATCACCCAATTCGAATCGTGCAATCAGTAGTCGGCGCAAGCTGCGATTGATTTCGGTCTCGCTTATGTCACCGCGCCGTACAGCCTCCGGAAGGTTCTTGTACTCTGAACCGCATTCTACATCGGTTCCTGCTAATACGGCTTTTGCCGATGCCTCTGCACCATCCTTGGCCACATTATGCCAACGGGGCAGGAAGTCGCGTATTGCGCCGCAGTCGCTGGTGATGATGCCGTCGAATCCCCATTCATCGCGCAGAATCTGCTGCTCGTAGCGTGTCTGTGCGCAGCAAGCTTGTCCGTCAATGCGCTGGTAGGCGCACATCACCTCGGCCACCTTACCTTCTTGTACCAGAGCCTTGAATGCCGGTAGATATGTCTCCCACAGGTCGCGCTCTGGAAGATTCTCAACGTTAAACTCGTGGCGGTTCCACTCAGGACCGCTGTGTACGGCAAAGTGCTTGGCGCATGCCAGTAGTTTGCGATACTTCTCGTAAGGCCCTTGTAGTCCATGTACCACAGCCAGTCCCATCTTCGATGTTAGATATGGATCCTCGCCGTATGTCTCCTGTCCTCGTCCCCAACGTGGGTCGCGGAAAATGTTGATGTTGGGTGTCCAGAACGACAGACTCTGATAGCGCTTAATGCCGCCTGATTTCTTAGCCTGTTGGGCTTTTACGCGTGCTTCGTCGCTAACAGCTGTAAACACTTTCTTCAGCAGAGCATCATCCCATGATGCTGCCATGCCTATTGTTATTGGAAACACTGTAGCGTAGCCATTACGCCCCACACCGTGCAGGGCTTCGTTCCACCACTGGAACTGTGGTATTCCTAATCGTGGTATGGCCGGTGATGAATCCATCATCAAGCTTACCTTCTCTTCAAGTGTCAGACGTCCCAATAGGTCATCGGCACGTTGAGCTGCCGATAACTGTGGATTCTGATAAGGCAATGACTGAGCGCCAGCAGATGCAGCGCAAAAAAATAAACAGATAGTTACTAGTTGTTTCATATTTGTTTTGGATTTTGGGACAAAGATATGAAAAAATTTTGAAAATACAAAGAAAATAAATAAAGAGTAGCGCAAACTGTTGTGTGCTATTCATTTTTTTATAAAAAAGCGAATAAAAGTTTGGCGTTTATCAATAAACAATGTACCTTTGCAGCATATGAATATACAGGATTTACTTAATAGAACAGATAGGTTTGCCGCTAATGCAGGGTGTAGGATTACTGAGGTAGATGAGCATCACGCTGTGGCAGAGATGACAGTTACGGCCGAACACCTTAACGGAGGAAACGTATGCCAGGGTGGCGCTCTATTTACTTTAGCTGATTTGGCTATCGCTGCACTACTTAACCAGAGCGGCCAGTTAACCGTAGGCATTAGCAACAATATTATGTTTGTTACAAGTGCTAAACAGGGTGACATACTACGTGCCGAAGCCAAACACGTGTGTGACCACCACAAAATACCATCGGTAGAGGCGTGTGTAACTAATCAGGAAGGAAAACTTATATGTCATGTTACTGGCATGGGCTATCGTAAGTCGGCAGCACTGCCCAAATAGATGAATAATGGAACGTAACAAGGAGATATACAAGGTAACGTTGGTGGGTGGGGCAGTTAATGTTATACTGCTGCTGTTCAAGTTTGTGGCCGGCATTGTGGCTCATAGTGCTGCTATGGTGGCAGATGCTGTACACTCGCTTTCAGACTTTGTTACCGATATCATAGTGCTGGTTTTTGTTCATATAAGTGGCAAACCAGAGGATAAAGATCACGAATACGGGCATGCTAAGTATGAAACGCTGGCCATGACGATTATTGGTGTAGCATTGCTGCTGGTGGCAGTAGGCATTGTTTACAATGGACTAACCAAGATAATCGTATGGGCGCAAGGGGGAGTACTGAAGGCACCAGGAATGTTGGCACTATGGGCAGCGCTGTTATCTGTGTTACTGAAAGAGGCAGTGTATCACTATTCTATGGCAAAGGCTCGCAAATTGAATTCGCAGGCGGTAGAGGCCAACGCGTGGCATCACCGTAGCGATGCATTGTCGTCCATTGGTACAGCTATAGGCATAGGTGGAGCAATATTCTTAGGACAACGTTGGGCGGTTCTTGACCCTGTTGCATCAATTGTCGTAGGTGTGTTTATTATAAAAGTCTCTGTTGAACTGTTACGTAACGGTATTGGTGACTTGATGGAGCATTCGCTACCAGACGAGGTAGAGGAAGAGATACTACGTCTTGCTGCATCAGTACCAGGTGTTGTTGAACCTCACGAATTACGCACACGACGCTTGGGTAATCATTACGCTATAGAGTTGCATATACTTATGGATGGCAACATAACACTTTGTGAGGCGCACGATAAAGCATCGGAAGTGGAGGATATCCTACGAGCTCACTATGGCTCAAAAACACATATAGCAGTACATGTAGAACCAAAATAAAAAGCCCGCTCAATTTCGAACGGGCTTTCTATTTACTTGATGTTCAGAACTATTATCGACTTGGCGGGGATCTTTACACTTAAGGTTCCCTTCTTGTTCAGCTTGGCGTCTTTGTATTCCTTAGGAGATACAACGTCGGGGTGCTGGAAGTCGTTGTAGTCAGCAACATTCTTTGATGTAAGGATGCGGCCGCTGACACTCTTGGCCTTGAAGCCTGCCAGATCAAAATCGATGGTCTGAGCCTTATCAAGACTAACATTGGTGATAGCAAGAACAATGCTGCCATCGGTGGTCTTTGCAGCTGATGCTGAAAGAACAGGGCAGGGGCGGGTAGAGTTGTCCTTGGTATCCTGCTTAACCTTAAAGTACTCCTTGCTGCACTGGATGGTCTCGCTCTCGAGGTCGACAGGCAGATAAGTAGCCTCCATAAATGGTGTGTACATCTGGAATACGTGGTAGGTTGGTGTGAGCACCATGTGGCCTGTACCTTCCTGATCGGTGAGAATCATAGACTGCAGCACGTTTACCACCTGAGCGATGTTGGCCATCTTTACACGGTCGGTGTACTTATGGAATACATTCAGCGAGAGGGCTGCTACGAAGGCATCGCGAAGTGCGTTCTGCTGGTACAGGTGACCAGAAATGGTGCCTGGCTCCTCGTCCCACCATGTGCCCCACTCGTCGACAAGCAGACCAATCTTACCTTTGGGATCCTTCTGGTCCATAATGGCCTTGTGCTTCTTGATAACCTCTTCAATCTCAAGGCACTTGCCCAGAGCCCAGTAGTACTGATCGGTATCGAACTTAGTGGCAGAGCCCTTAGGACCATTCCAACCTGTGCAGGTGTAGTAGTGAAGCGAGATACCCTGCATACGGTCGCCAATCTTATCCATACATACCTTGGTCCAGTCGTAATCATAATCGCTGGCACCAGAGGCGATGCGATAGAGACGGTTCTGTCCCTGGTCGCGCAGATAGGTGTTGAACTTACGGAACTCGTCGCTGTAATACTGTGGAGTCATGTTACCACCGCAGCCCCAAGCCTCGTTGCCGATGCCGAAGTATTTTACCTTCCAAGCCTTGTCGCGGCCATTCTGGCGGCGCAGACGTGCCATGGGGGTATCGCCGTCGCTGGTCATATACTCAACCCACTGGGCCATCTCCTTAACGGTACCAGAGCCTACATTTCCACTGATGTAAGGCTCGCAGCCTAGCATCTCGCAGAGATTCAGGAACTCGTGGGTGCCGAAAGAGTTGTCTTCGATAGTACCACCCCAGTTATTGTTGCGCAACGATGGACGCTGTGACTTTGGACCGATACCGTCCATCCAGTGATAGTCGTCGGCAAAGCAGCCTCCTGGCCAGCGCATAACGGGAATGTGAAGGGCCTTGAGGGCCTCGAACACGTCTTTGCGGTAACCATTGATATTAGGAATCTGTGAGCCTTCGCCCACCCAGAGACCGCCATAAATACAGCTACCCAGGTGCTCGGAGAACTGGCCGTAGATTTCTTTGTTAATCTTGGAGCCAGCCTGATCGGCATGAACCGTAGCTTTCACAGCGTCAGCTGCAGAAGCGCTGATGGCGAAAGCGGAAAATGCTATTGCTAATACTTTTCTCATTGTTTGTTGGTTTACTTATTATCTACTGCGGCTTGCTCGATGGGGAGACAGCGCTTGTAGTTCTCGATATACTTCTCGAAACCTGCTACGTCCTCGGCTGTAGGAGCGATAGATACGCCAGTGTTTCCTGCGAATACTACGTCCTCCAGATAGTCGGCCAGATTCTTACCATTATTGTTAATAAGGTAGCCTGCCAACAGGGCGATACCCCATGCACCACCTTCGCCAGCTGTTTCCATCACAGATATTGGAGAGTTGAGGGCAGCAGCCAGCATACGCTGACCTACACCGGCAGTCTTGAAGTAACCGCCATGACCGGTGATGCGGTCAACCTTGATCTTCTCTTCCTTCAGCAGAATATCGTTACCAATCTTGAGTACGCCGATGGCACCATAGAGGTGTGCGCGCATAAAGTTGGCCAGGTTGAACTTGTCGCTTGCAGAGCGGACGAACATAGGACGACCCTCGGCCAGACCTGTTACAGGCTCGCCTGAAACGTAGTTGTAGGCCATGAGTCCACCGCAGTCGGTATCGCCTTCAAGAGCCTTGTTGAACAGCTTTCCGTAAAGCTCATTCATGTCAACGGGCACACCAAGCAGTTGCTGGTACTCCTTGAATAGACCAACCCAAGCGTTGATGTCGCTGGTACAGTTGTTACAGTGAACCATCGCTACGAGTGAACCATCGGGAGTGGTAACCATATCAATCATCTCGTAAGGCTTAGAAAGTTCTTTCTCAAGCACAATCATTGAGAACGATGATGTTCCGGCAGAAACATTACCTGTGCGCTGTTTAACAGCGTTGGTGGCAACCATACCAGTGCCTGCGTCGCCCTCAGGAGGACATACGGGGATGCCAGCCTTCAGGTGACCAGAAACGTCAAGCTTCTTAGCACCCTCTGGGGTAAGGAATCCTGCATTCTCGCCTGCATTCAGAGACTTAGGCAGAATGTCGAGCAATTTCCATGAGAAACCTTTAGGAGCAATGAGCTCATCGAACTTCTTTACCATTGTGGCATCGTAAGTCTTGGTCTTGGGGTCGACAGGAATCATACCTGATGCATCGCCAACACCCAGAACAAACTGTCCTGTTACCTGCCAGTGAACATAACCGGCAAGGGTAGTGAGGTATTTGATGCTGGAAACGTGCTCCTCATTGTCGAGAATGCACTGGTAAAGGTGAGAGATGCTCCAGCGCAGGGGGATGTTGTAGTTAAAGAGCTTAGAGAGCTCGGCAGCGGCCTTACCGGTGTTGGTGTTACGCCATGTGCGGAAGGGAACGAGAATCTCCTGCTTTTCATCAAAGGCCATGTAACCGTGCATCATAGCACTGAAACCGATAGCGGCCAGTGACTCGATCTCGCAGTCGTACTGCTTCTGAACATCCTTGCGGAGATCAGAGTAGCAGTCCTGGAGGCCATACCATACAGCCTCGGTAGAATAAGTCCAAAGACCATCTACTAATTGGTTCTCCCATTCGTGTGAGCCCTGGGCAATGGGCGTATTGTCCTCGTCGATGAGGACAGCTTTGATGCGGGTAGAGCCAAACTCGATACCGAGAATGGCCTTACCTGCTTCGATTGTCTGTTTTGCTGTCATATTATCTGAGTGCTTTATTCAACATGTAATAAACCTCGTTGTTGCGGAGGGTCTGCTTGAAGTCTGCAATGTTTGTCTGTTTGTTGATGCGGACATACTCGATGCCAGTCATCTCGGCAAAGTCCTCCCAATACTCCTCAGTGATGTCATAAGAGAAAGCGCTGTGGTGTGTACCACCAGCCAGAATCCAGGCTGCAGCACCAATCTCGAATGTAGGCTGTGGAACCCACAGAGCAGAAGCTACAGGAAGTTTTGGCATTGGCTGAGGCTCGATGCACTCAACCTCCTGGCTGATCAGACGGAAACGGTTGCCAAGGTCAACAACTGTAGCCTTAATACCAGCACCAGTCTTAGATGTGAATACCAGACGTGCAGTCTGCTGCTTGCGGATACCGATACCGAGGAAATGAACCTCTAGCTTTGGCTTGTCGGTAGCAATCAGAGGACAAACCTCCAGCATGTGACTCTGCAGACAAGAACTCTTGTCGCCAGCGAAGTTCAAGGTGTAGTCCTCGAGGAATGAGCAACCGGTAGGCATGCCCTGCTGGATAACCCAAAGTGTGCGATACAGGCAGGCTGTCTTCCAGTCGCCTTCAGCACCGAAACCGTAACCCTCCTGCATCAGGCGCTGTGAAGCCAGACCAGGAATCTGGTCGAATCCGCAGAAGTTCGGATCGTCGATGTTGGCATCGCCCAGGTCGTCGAAGTTGGTTGTGAAGGCTGTTGCACCCTCGTCTTTCAGTACGCGGCGCAGGGCAATCTCAGCCTTAGCAGCGTTCTTAACCTTCTCCCAGTAAACCTCCTCGCCACTCTCGTCAATCTTGATGGTATAGAGCTTCTTGTACTCCTCAACGAGTGCATCAGCTTCTGCATCGGTAACTTTCTTGAAGTACTCCATCAGAGAAGAAACAGGGTAGTAGTCAACATGGTATCCCAGACGCTGCTCGAATTCAACGCGGTCGCCATCGGTAACGGCAACGTTGTTCATGTTCATACCGAACATCAGACAACGAACATTGTGAGCATCAGCAACACCTGCTGCTACGCGTGCCCATACAGCAATCTGCTTCTGAGCCTTCTCGTCCTTCCAATAACCACAAACAACTTTGCGGGCGATGCGCATACGAGTGCAGATATGTCCGAACTCGATGTCACCATGAGCACTCTGGTTGAGGTTCATGAAGTCCATGTCGATCTCACTCCAGGGAATCTCGGCGTTATACTGGGTGTGGAAGTGAAGCAGAGGCTTCTGCAGCTGCTGCAGACCCTTGATCCACATCTTTGCAGGTGAGAAGGTATGCATCCATGTGATGATACCTGCGCATTTTTCATCGTTGTTGGCTGCAAGCATAATCTGCTCTACCTCCTTGCTGCTGTTAGCAGTGCCTTTATATACAATTTTTACAGGGATATTGCCAGAGGCGTTAAGACCATCGACCATCTCCTTAGAGTGTCCATCAACTGCAACTACTGCATCGCCTCCGTAAAGAAGCTGTGCACCTGTTACCCACCAAAGTTCTAAATTCTCATACATAGTTTTCTAATTTTAATTGTTATTATTAATGTTTCTGTCCTTTCTGTCCATAGTAGGCGTTGGGGCCGTGCTTACGCATATAGTGCTTCTCTATAAGCAGAGAATTCATAGTGAGCTCGGGGTTTACCGAGAATGCTACAAATGCCATCTTGGCGCACTGCTCCATCACTTTGGCATTGTAAACGGCATTGTCGGGTGATGTTCCCCAAGAGAATGGACCGTGATTCTTTACAAGAACGGCAGGAGTGTGATCGGGATTGATTTTACGGATGTTCAGAATCTCATCAACAATCACATTTCCTGTCTCCAACTCGTAGTTGCCCTTAACCTCAGCCTCTGTCATATCGCGTGTGCAGGGGATATCCTTGTAGAAATAGTCGGCGTGAGTGGTGCCAATGTTGGGGATATCACGACCTGCCTGGGCAAATGCTGTGGCATAGGTAGAGTGGGTATGGACAACACCCTGAATGTTAGGGAAGTTGCGATACAATACAAGGTGAGTTGGCGTGTCGCTCGATGGGTTCAGGTCGCCCTCTACTACCTCACCGGTATTGAGGTCGACAACTACCATGTCGGATGCCTTCATTACATCATAGTCTACGCCAGAGGGCTTGATGACAACAAGACCTTTCTCGCGGTCGATGCCAGATACATTACCCCAGGTAAAGATTACCAGGTTCTGCTTTACAAGGTCAAGATTAGCCTTGAAAACTTTTTCTTTCAGTTCTTCTAACATAATTCTCAATTATTAATTGTCAATAGGATTACAGCTTAAAGTTGGAATCCTCAGTATATGCTTTGTTGTTGAAACGATAGAGGTAAGCTCCACGCTTAGAACTCTTCTTATCAATGAGCTCTGTCTTCTCGATAAAGTCCATATCCTTTACGCGCTTGCGGAAGTTGCGTTTGTCGAGCTCGGTGCCATACACAGCCTCGTAGAGTGTCTGCAACTGCGTGAGTGTGAACAGATTGGGCAGTAGGCGGAAACCGATAGGCTCGTGCGACATCTTCTGCTGAATGAGTTTGCGCGCTTTGGTGAGCATCTCATTGTGGTCAGAATAGAGGGTGGGAAGATTCTCGACATCAATCCACTCTGCACCGTGGGCCTGACGAAGTTTCTCATCGTAGTCGTTGACATTGATGAGTGCATAGTAGGCTATCGACACAACACGTTCGCCTGGGTCGCGGTCTATCTTACCAAAAGCACCTATCTGGCGCATATAGAGGTTGCGTAAACCGGTAAGTTCAAACAATGTACGTGTTGCTGCTTCGTCAACACTTTCGGTGGTACCAACGAAGCCTCCGTAGAGGCTCCATTCGCCACGTCCCGGGTCCATCTTACGGCGACCGACAAGCACCTTAAGCTTCTTATCATCGAATCCAAAGATGATGCAGTCTACCGAAAGAAAAACCTTGGAATGTTCGTTATAGAAAGTTGTCATATCTTATCGATTTACCAGAAATAAGCATAGAAGCATGCGCACAGACCGATAACTACCAGTGTGCCGATAACATCGAATGCACCCCAGCTTTCCTTGATTGACTTTTTGAAGTCGCTGGTAAAGGTGATGGCATCGATCTGAGCCTTGGTAGGTGCAGGTGTGAACATAGATACTGCATAGATGAATATGAGCAGGAATACCAGCAACCAGCACTCAAATACAAGCCAGTTGGTCTGCCAGAACCATGCTGTAGCATCCCAGAAACTACCTTCCATAGTGGCACGGCCGGTGTCGGTGATGACGTTGGTTACCAGACGAATCATACCAATCATGAAGCCCACAATCAGTGTCCACTCACCAGCCTTTGGAGTGATCTTCTTGCTCAGGATACCGCAAGCAAAAATGACTACCATGGCAGGAGCCAGAAGAGACTGGATACCCTGCAAATAGTTGTAGAGTGTGTCCATACCCATCATGATAGGCAGCCATGCGAAACCAAGAATAACAACTACTACAGTAGCAACACGACCAACGAATACATAGTGAGCCTCGCTCATGCCCTTCTTCAGAGGCTTGTAGAAGTCCTCGGTAAACAAGGTAGCACAGCTATTGAAGAATGCTGCGAGAGAAGCAACAAGTGCACAGATGAAACCGATGGTAACGATACCCTTAATACCGGCAGGCAGAACCTGCTGAACCATAATGGCAAAGGCTGCATCAGTCTCTTCCATGGTGAAGACTCCCTTCTGAGCCAGGGCAGCGGCTATCATACCTGGAATCAGGAACATGAAGCAAGGAAGAACCTTGAAGAAACCAGCTGCAATTGTACCACGGCGTGCTCGCTTGATAACCTCGGCATTATCCTCGCCCGGTACCTGACCAAGTACACGCTGAACAATGTGCTGGTCGGTACACCAATACCAGAAACCGATGATAGATGCACCGATGAATACCACAAAGCCTGGATACTCCTGATACATCGAGTCGCCTTCTTCCCAGTGGAACATATGAGTGGTACCATAACCATTGTTCAACTGTCCGCAATAGTCCATCATGTTTGCCCATCCATCGGCAATATTGCCAGCGCCGAGAGCAGAAAGACCGAGGAACAGTACCAGGAACGAACCTATAATAAGAATAGGTGTCTGAATGGTAGAAAGAGTCATTACGCCCTTCATGCCGCCAAATACGGTGAATATAGCAGTGATGAGGATCAGTCCGATGGCTCCATACCAGAAGTTTAGTCCCCAGAGATACTTGAAGAAGATACCACCTGTGAGCGCTGTTACACTAACCTTGGTGAGAATATAAGCCACCAATGTGATGATGCTCAACCAAGAACCTGTGCGCTGTGTGTAGCGGAATTTCAGGAAGTCGGGCATGGTAATAATCTTGCCCATCTTGTTAATCATCAGCTGATAGAAAGGTACGAACAACCAACCTAAGATGAGGATCATCCAACCCTGCATCTCCCAGTGGGCCATACCTACACCGCTTTTTGCACCAGTACCGGCGAGGCCAACCAAGTGCTCAGAGCCAATGTTGGCAGCAAAGATGGCCATACCGATTACATACCAAGGCTCGCCCTTACCAAAAAGGTAAGCCGAAGAGTCTTCGCCCTGCTGGGCTTTCTTGTCTTTCCAAATGGCATACCACACAGCTGCCACCACACCTAAAAGGCCGATGGTGAGTACCACCCAATCGAGCCAGATGAATTCATGTGAACTCCAATTCATAATTGATATTAATTAGTAATTATTAGTTATTTGATTGAGAATTTGTAAGCTGCGTGACTGAAGTACTTCTCGCCTGGATTGAGAACGGGCTGAACCCAGTCTGGATGGTTTGGAGAATCGGGATACTTCTGGCTCTCCAAGCAAACACTTACGTGCTTGGGGTAGGTGATGCCACCCTTGCGGGCGATATCCTTATCGGCTCCAACACCCTGGAAGTTACCGCTGTATACCTGTACACCAGGCTCGTTGGTAAACATCTCCATAAAGATACCTGTCTTTGGGCTATAGAGGCTTGCACAAACCTGAGTGTCGTCGCCCTTACCATCTTTATAGGTATTCAGACAGAAGTTGTGGTCGTAACCTGTAGCATTCTGAATCTGGTCGAAACTACTCTTGATGCTGTCGCCAATGGCGTGTGGAGTACGGAAGTCCATTGGAGTACCTTCAACAGATTTGATTTCGCCTGTTGGAATGTAAAGCTTGTCGCTTGGGGTGAAGTTGTCTGCATTTACATACAGAACCATGTCGTAACCTGGTTGTGTGAAGTCGCCACTCAGGTTGTAATAGTTGTGATTAGTCTGGTTGATAATAGTTGGCTTGTCGGTCTCTGCCTCCCATGTCATATCTAGCACATTGTCAGATGTGAGCTTGTAGGTGGTAACAGCCATAACCTTTCCAGGGAATCCGTTCTCGCCGTCGGCTGCTACAATTGTGAGCTTAAGGATTGAATCGCCAATCTGCTCGGCATCGTAAACCTGATGCATCCAACCAGTGTTGCCACCTCCGTGAAGAGAGTTTGGACCATCGTTCTTCTTGAGCTGATACTCGGTGTCATTAAGGGTGAATTTTCCCTCCTTGATGCGGTTGGCATAGCGGCCAACGCTTGATCCGTAGTCAGATGGAGTGTTGATGGTGTCGGCATACTGGGCGATGTTGTCGAATCCGAGAACAACGTCGGTTGGTTTGCCATCCTTGTCGGGAACAACAAGAGATACGATACGACCACCATAGTTGGTGATACAAACCTCCATGCCATTCTGGTTCTTAAGCGTGTAGAGCTTAACGGGCTTGGCCTGGATAGTTGTGTCGAACTTAGCTGGGTCAAGACCCGAAACTGTGAGTTGTGGAGCCTGCTGGCTACCGGCACACGAGAGCATAAGTGCTGCTGCACCTACCCCCATCAATGTTGCTTTCAATGCTTTCATTGCTTTTCGTTTTAAGTTATTATTGAGTCTATTGTTGTTATTTTGGGTGTAAAATTACAATTAACATCCGAAATTACAAACTAAAATGGGGGAAAAATAAAGAGTAAGGTGTGAAAAATACACCTTACTCTAAATATTTAACCTTTATAAACACAAAGAAAGTGTTTTTTGTCGATTCTGAGTTAGCAAATCTTACGTGCTCCGTCGCCAATAACTACATCGTAGATTTTTGGCTCGTGACCATACTTTGCGTTGAACTTTGCCTTAGCATCTTCAACAAACTTTTTATAGAGATCGCTGCGAACCAAGTTGATGGTGCAACCACCAAAACCGCCACCCATGATACGTGAACCGGTTACGCCATTTTCCTTGGCAACATCGTTAAGAAAGTCGAGCTCATCGCATGATACTTCATAATCCTTCGACAAGCCTTCATGAGTCTTATACATCAGTTCACCAACCTTCTCATAGTCGCCCTCATTAAGAGCATCGCATACTGCCAGCACACGATCCTTCTCGCCGAGCACGAACTTAGCGCGCTTGTAGTCCTCTTCACCAACCTCGGCACGAACCTCGTCAAGCTGCTCCCATGTGCAATCGCGCAGGGTCTCGTATTTTCCTTCTGGATGTTTTGCCTGGATATGTTTTACAACGTTTTCACAAGAGTTGCGGCGGTCGTTATATGGCGAACCAGACAACTCATGCTTTACAACGCTGTCTACAAGCACAAGGCGATAGCCATCGGGCTTGAATGGGAAATACTCAAACTCGCGAGAGCGGCAGTCAAGGCGCATCAGACAGCCTGCCTTACCGAATACAGAGGCAAACTGGTCCATAATACCGCAGTTAACACCGCAATAGTTATGCTCGGTTGCTTGTCCAGCCAAGACCATATCCCACTGCGAAACCTTATTGTCGCCAAAGATATCGTTCAGTCCGAAAGCAAAGCAACTCTCCATAGCAGCTGATGATGACATACCAGCACCAAGGGGAACATCGCCTGCAAAAGCAATATTGAAACCCTTAACAGGAACACCCAGCTTCTTCATCTCCAATGCTATACCATAGATATAACGTGCCCATGAGGCCTTAGGACCTGCGGGGTCGGAGAGTTTGAAATCTACACGGTCTTTAAGGTCAATAGCATATGCCATAACGGTATCTTCGGTACCATTGGCACGCATCTCGGCCATAATTCCTTTATCAACTGCACCAGGGAACACAAAACCACCATTGTAGTCGGTGTGCTCACCAATAAGGTTGATACGTCCGGGAGAAGCATATACGTTGCCGGTCTTTCCATCAAAGTGCTTGATGAAACGGCTTCTTACAAATTCAATATCCATAAGCAAAGTGTTTTTTAGGGGTTAATATTAGTCGACTTTAATGTCTTTGTTTACGTTCTTACTACCGATGAGGGCATAGAACAGAATATAAGCCAACATTGCGATTACAAGCCAGTAGCTGAAAATCTCACCTGCAGATTTGGCGATAGCCTCCTGGATGAGAGGCATGATACCACCACCAACTACCATAGTCATAAAGATACCCGAAGCAGCCTCGGTGTATTTGCCCAGACCCTCAACTGAAAGGTTGAAGATACCTCCCCACATTACAGATGTGCAGAGACCACAGGCAGGAATAAGGAATGCTTTGGCGGGTACATCGTGTCCGCTGAACGAAATAGTAACGCTCTCGGGCATGAAGATGGCAATGATGAGTAGCAGAATTGCTACGGCACTTACTGTAGTCAACTGTGTCTTAGTTGATACCTTACCAGAGATGGCGCTTGAGCATGCACGGCCAATCATCATCAGGAGCCAGTAGGCTGCTGCCAATGATCCGCCGATAGCGGCTGCACCCTCAAAGGGAAGCTTGGTGACGTAGAAATTCAGCTCCATGGGGATACCAATCTCGATACCTACATAGAAGAAGATAGCGATAACGCCCAGCACACAGTGGCGGAAAGCCAGAGGACTGCGCTCGTACTTAGGAGCTACCTTTCCGAGTGTAGGCTCGGGAATAGATACACGGCTGATGATGACAAACGAAATAGCGAATACAGCCATACCGATGAACAACAGTGGAGCAACATCGCTCATACTTGTCTCGGCTGTTACTGTACCAACCAGGATACCTGCCAACAGTGGGGTGAGAGTACCGGTCAGCGAGTTCAGCGTGCCACCTACCTGAATCAGCTGGTTACCCTTGTTGCCACCGCCTCCGAGGAGGTTAAGCATTGGGTTAACTACGGTGTTAAGCATACATACGCAGAAACCGCAGATGAATGCACCCAGCAGATAGATAATCAGGTTAAGGGCTACAGGAACACTATCGTATGTAAATACGTATGAACCTGCGCCGAAGAGGCTTGAGAGATACTGGAACACCAGACCAACGATACCTACGATAAGGGCAATCAGAGCGGTCTTCTTGTATCCAAATTTTGTCAGCATCTTACCTGCAGGTATACCCATAAACAGGTAAGCGGCAAAGTTCATTAGGTTACCCCAAGCTTTGGCAAAGGGATATTCAAATCCCCATATATTGCCAAAGGGGGCGCCCATGTTGGTTACGAAGCTAATCATCGCGAAGATGAAACACATCGTGATAATGGCAATCACTTTGCCATTCTTATTTGTCTCAGTCATATTGTCGTCAATAATTTTAATGTTGGTTTATAATTATTCTACTACACCGAAGCGATAAACAGTCTTCTGCTTGTAACGCTGTCCGGGATTAAGTACTACACTTGGGAAATATGGGCGGTTAGGTGAATCGGGGAAGTGCTGAGCCTCGAAACATACTGCCGAACGATGTGGGAATGTGCAACCGTTAGCTCCCTTATATCCGTTAAGGAAATTACCGGTGTAAAGCTGCAATCCTGGCTCGGTGGTGTAAACCTCCATAGTACGTCCGCTCTTTGGATCGGTGAGCTTAGCTGCAAATGAGAGCTCGCCCTCTTCCTGCTTGTTCAGAACGTAGTTGTGGTCGAAACCATGACCGAACTTAATCTGCTCGTTGTCAGCATCGATATCCTGTCCGAATGTCTTTGGCTTACGGAAGTCGAATGGAGTACCCTCAACCTTCAGGATTTCACCTGTTGGGATAGCTGTATCATCGGTAGGAAGATAGAAGTCTGCATTAATTTCGCAGATCTGGTCCTCAATACCTGGAGTTGGATCAGCTGTACCACCCAATGCAAAGAATGCGTGATGTGTGAGGTTGACGATGGTCTTCTTGTTTGTGGTAGCCAGATACTCGATAACCAGTTCGTTCTGGTCGGTGAATGTGAATTCAACTGTTACATCGAGCTCGCCTGTGAAACCTTCCTCACCGTAAGATGAAATACGATGCAGAGCCAAAGAGCGTGGACCCATCTGGCGGGCATCCCAAACCTTAGCATTGTAACCTACCTTGCCGCCGTGCAGGTGGTTAGGTCCGTCGTTAAGTGCCAGCTGGTACTCCTTACCGTTCAGAATGAACTGACCTTTGCAGATGCGGTTACCCCAACGACCTATCAGAGTAGATAGGTATGGCTCATTGCCGCTGGTAAGCTGCTTGATGTCGTTATGACCCTCGATAACGTTAGCTACTTTGCCATCCTTACCTGGAACCATAATAGCACAAATGGCACCTCCATAGTTTGAGATTGCCACTTCATATCCCTTACGGTTTCTAAGAATGTACAAGTCGGTTTTTTTACCGTTGATAGTGGCCTGAAAGTCTTCGCGCTTCAGACCGCACAGATTCACTGTCTCTGTAGTATTTGCCATATTGATATGTTTTTAGTTAAAATATTATTTTTCTGCAAAGTAACAGAAAAAAAATCAAAATGACAAATGTTTCGACCAAAAAATAGTTGATGATGTATTAAAAAAGCCTAAATACAGTTCTTTAGCAGCTCAGCTACCACATAACTGCTACCTCCAACGAACACAAAGTCGTTACTATTGGCTGCGGCCTTTGCTGCTTCGTAGGCGCTTTTTACGTCGGGATAGCTTTCGCCTTCCAGTTCTATTCCTTGCGCGTAAAGCTTCAGAACGTTCTCAGAAACGGCTCTTTTGTTGTTTGCTTTTGTAAAATAATAGGTTGCTTTTTTAGGCAACAGTTCCATAACTCCGTGTATGTCCTTGTCGTCAACCATTCCGAATACTATGTGCATCTTGTCGCACTTAACATTGTTAAGCTGCTCGCTCAGATACTTCCATCCTGGAACATTATGACCCGTGTCGCAAATGGTGAGTGGAGCCTCACCAACCTTCTGCCAACGTCCTTTCAAACCAGTAAGGCTGCAAACGTGCGAAAAGCCTTTCTGCACTTCGCGGTTCTGACATGTCGCATTGGCTTGGCACTTAACAGAGTGCATGTAGCCAAGGCTTTCAAGCTGTTGTATGGCACAAAGTATGGTGTTTGTGTTCTTTTCCTGATAGATCCCATTAAGCTCGCCACTTAATATGCCAAAGCTCTTGGTGTAGTATTCGATGCCTTTTGTTCCCACCGAGAGTGAGATAATCTGCTTCTGGTCTTCGGCAAATACTATAGGAGCATGGTTTTCTACGGCAACTGCCTCGAACACCATACGTGTCTCAGGTGTGGTCTCGCCAACAACTACAGGAACGTTTTTCTTGATGATACCAGCCTTCTCCATGGCTATCTGCTCGAGCGATGTGCCAAGGAACTGGGTGTGGTCCAGTCCGATGTTGGTAATAACAGATAGGATAGGGGTTATGATGTTGGTGCAGTCCAAACGTCCGCCAAGTCCCACTTCGATTACTGCGATGTCAACGTCCATGTCGGCAAAATACTTGAATGCCATAGCTGTGGTGAGCTCAAAGAACGATGGCTGCAGGGGCTCGAAGAATGGTTTGTGCTTCTCTACAAACTCAACTACATAATCCTCACTGATAGGTTGGCCGTTAATGCGAATTCGCTCGCTGAAGTCAACCAAATGTGGTGATGTGTAGAGTCCTACCTTATATCCGCACATCTGCAGAACAGCAGAAAGCGTGTGAGCACATGAACCTTTGCCGTTGGTTCCAGCCACATGTATCGTAAGATACTTTTTGTGGGGATGACCCAGATGCTCGTCGAGTGCATGACTGTTTTCCAGTCCTTCCTTATAACCGCCTGCTCCCTGTTTTTCGAACATTGGCAACTGGTTGAACAGGTATTCACACGTTTCCTGATATGTCATACTATATACCTTATTAATTAATTAAAGTAATTCTTAAACTTCTGGAATATAGAGTCACGTGTCTGCTTGTCGCCCTTGAAGTTGTCGCTGCCCTTGAACTGCTCAATTGCCTGCTTCTCCTCCTTGCTCAGGGTCTTAGGAACATACACGCTTATGTTTACAACAAGGTCACCGCGTCCACTGCCATAACCCTGTACGGCGGGCAAGCCCTTTCCACGCAAGCGCAGAGTCTTACCTGGCTGAGTTCCGTTGTCGAGCTTTACCTTTAGCTTGGTTCCCTCAATGGTTGGAATCTCAATATCGCCTCCAAGTGCTGCTGTTGGGAAATCGAGCAACAGATTGTATATCAAGTCGTTACCATCGCGAATAAATGTCTCGTGTGGCTCTTCCTCGATGAATACCTGGATGTCGCCAGGAGTGCCGTTGTGTCTGCCTGCATTACCCTTGCCAGGTACGTTTACTACCATACCTTCGGCTACACCTGCAGGGATGTTTATCTCAACAACTTCCTCGCCCTTCTCAACGCCGGTTCCGTTACAATGCTTACACTTGTTCTTGATTACCATTCCCTCGCCACCGCAGGTAGGACAAACGCTCTGCTGCTGCATCATACCGAAGATGCTCTGAGTGGTGTGGGTGATGTAACCCTGACCGTGACATGTGGGGCACTGCTCCTTCTGGCTTCCTGCCTCGGCACCACTACCGTTACAATGTGGGCAGTGGATGTCCTTGCGCACCTTGAATTTCTTGGTAACGCCGGTATTTATCTCCTCGAGTGTCAGCTTAACCTTAAGACGAAGGTCGCTTCCGCGATGCTGCTGTGGGCGACGCTGTCCGCCACCGAAGCCACCGAAACCGTGACCACCGAATATATCGCCGAACATCGAAAAGATGTCGTCCATATTCATTGTGCTTTCGAATCCGCTGAAACCACCGAATCCGCCGCCCATGTTAGGACCGTTGAATCCGAACTGGTCGTACTGCTGGCGTGTCTTTGGATCGTGCAGAATATTGTATGCCTCGGCCGCCTCCTTAAATTTCTCCTCGGCTTCTTTATCGCCAGGATTGCGGTCGGGGTGATACTTAATGGCTATCTTTCGATACGCTTTCTTGATTTCGTCTTCTGATGCGCTTTTGTCAACGCCCAGCACCTCGTAATAGTCTCTCTTCTGTGCCATATTACTGTCCTACTGCCACTTTGGCGTGGCGGATTACTTTGTCGTTTAGTTTGTATCCCTCCTGCAAGCAGTCTATTACCTTGCCTTTTTTGTCATCGCCCATACCTGGAACCATAGCTACGGCCTCATGAAGGTCGGTGTCAAAATCGGCATCCTTTGTTTCAATCTTGCTTACGCCTTGTGCCTCAAGGGTCTTGACAAACTTCTGGTAAATAAGTTCCATACCCTCACGCAGCACCTGTGGGTCTTCGGTCTTCGAACCGTTGGCGATGGCGCGCTCCATATCGTCAAGAACGGGCAGAATGGCTGTGATAACCTTCTCGCCGCCATTCAGAATCAGCTCGGCACGCTCTTTAAGTGTGCGCTTGCGGTAGTTCTCAAACTCAGCAGCTTTGTAGAGCAACTGGTTCTTCATCTCTGCAAGTTCTGCCTGAGCCTTCTCTAGTGGATCCAGCTCTTCTGCCTCTTCTTCCTGAGCTGCTTCTTCGGTCTTTTCTGCCTCTGCGCTCTCAGTGTTCTCTGTGTTCACCTCTTCGAGGTTCTCTTCCTCTTCGATGTTGATATCTTTTTCTGTCATAATAGCGTTGTTTAAAGTTCTGATTTGTTCAGAGCAAATTCCGTGCCATTAGTTATACATCTTCTCTTTCTGTGCCTTGATGTTCTCATCGTAGATGTAGTCATCATAGCTCATCAGCTTGTCGATAGTGCCCTTTGGAGTGAGCTCGATGATGCGGTCGGCCACGGTGTTGATGAACTCATGGTCGTGCGATGCAAACAGAATGTTACCCTTAAACTGAATCAGGTTGTTGTTGAATGCCTGAATCGACTCCAAATCCAAGTGGTTGGTTGGGGTGTCGAGGATAAGGCAGTTAGCATTCTTAAGCTGCATACGAGCAATCATACAGCGCATCTTCTCACCTCCAGAGAGTACGTTCACGTGCTTCAGCACATCCTCCTCCTTGAAGAGCATACGACCAAGGAACGACTTCATTGTTACCTCGTTACCTGGTCCCCATTGTGAGAGCCAATCTACCAGATTCATCTCGCTCTGGAAGAAGTCGGTGTTGTCCAATGGCAGATATGCTGTGGTGATGGTAACACCCCACTTGTAAGTACCTGCAGCTGCCTCGCGATTACCGTTGATAATCTCGAACAGGGCTGTCATTGCCTTTGGATTATGTGAGAGGAATACGGTCTTCTGTCCCTTCTCGATAGTGAAGTTCACGTTGTCGAACAGAACTGTTCCGTCGGCATCTACGGCCTTCAGACCTTCTACTTCCAGAATCTGTGTTCCAGGCTCACGCTCCATTGAGAAGATGATACCTGGGTATTTACGTGTTGATGGTGTAATCTCTTCTACGTTCAGCTTCTCCAGCATCTTCTTTCGCGATGTGGTCTGCTTACTCTTTGCAACGTTAGCGCTGAATCGGCGGATAAACTCCTCCAGCTGCTTTTTCTTCTCCTCGGCCTTCATCTTCTGGTTCTGGGCCTGACGCAGAGCAAGCTGCGAACTCTCGTACCAGAATGAGTAGTTACCAGAGAAGAGTGTTACCTTACCGAAGTCGATATCTACGGTCTGTGTTGATACGGCGTCAAGGAAGTGACGGTCGTGCGATACAACCAGCACGCACTGATCAAGGTTCGAGAGATATTCCTCCAGCCACTGAACGGTGTCGAGGTCCAAGTCGTTGGTAGGCTCGTCGAGCAGCAGGTTGTCGGGGTGTCCGAATAGTGCCTTAGCCAGCATCACGCGCACCTTCTCGTTGTTAGATATCTCGCTCATCTGCTTGTAGTGCTCAGTTTCCTTTACTCCGAGGTTCTGCAACAGCTGGGCAGCCTCACTTTCAGCCTCCCATCCGTTCATCTCGGCAAAAGCCATCTCAAGGTCAGCGGCACGTACACCGTCTTCCTCGCTCATTTCGGGTTTGGCATACAGAGCCTCACGCTCTTTCATGTTCTGCCAAAGTGGCTGATGTCCCATCAGCACAGTGTTCATCACTGAAAACTCATCATACTTGAAGTGGTCCTGCTCCAGCACGCTCAAACGCTCGCCCGGCTGCATCTCGATAGTACCCTTGTTAGCCTCGAGCTCACCGCTGATGGCGCGCAAAAGGGTAGACTTACCGGCACCGTTAGCACCGATAATTCCATAAATGTTACCACTTGTAAACTTCAGGTTCACATCCTTGTAGAGAACCTTCTTTCCAAACTGGATTGCCAGATTTGTAACTGTAATCATATTAACTCTTTAATACCTTTATGTTATTTGGGCTGCAAAGGTACGAAAAAAATCTGATATTACCAAATTTTCTACAACATTCCCTTCGTTGAAGGGAGTTCGTAGTGGTAAATGTCTCGTCTCACAGCCATTTTCAGCGCTCTCGCCAGCGCTTTGAATATTCCTTCTATCTTGTGGTGTTCGTTCTGTCCTTCGGCCTTTATGTTCAGGTTCATTCTTGCTGCATCGCTAAGGCTCTTGAAGAAGTGTAGGAACATCTCAGTTGGCATTTCGCCTATCTTTTCGCGATGGAACTCTGCGTCCCAAACCAGCCATGGGCGGCCTCCGAAGTCGAGGCATGCTGAACATAGGCAGTCGTCCATTGGCAGGCAGTAGCCATAACGCTCAATACCGCGCTTGTCGCCTAAGGCCTGCAGAATGCATTCGCCTAATGCAATGGCTGTATCCTCGATGGTGTGGTGCTCGTCAACCTCCAGGTCACCTTTGGTGTGTACCGTAAGGTCAATCATTCCGTGCTTGCCAATCTGCTCCAGCATGTGGTCAAAGAATCCCAGTCCTGTGCTGATGTCGCATTTACCCGATCCGTCGAGGTTTACCTTTACCCAGATGTCGGTCTCTTTCGTGGTGCGTTTCACCTCGGCCGTACGTTCTCCGGCAAACAGCAGCTCGGCTATTTTGTTCCACGAATAGGTGTTGGGTGATGGGTGGTCGGTGTCAGTTGCTACTTGCAGGAACTTGCAACCGATGTTCTTGGCAAACTGACGGTCGGTTTCGCGATCGCCGATAACGTACGAATTTGCTATATCGTATTCGGGATTGTTGATATATTTCTCAACCAACCCGATGTTTGGCTTGCGGGTTGGAGCGTTGTCTTCGGGGAAGTGTGGGTCTATCAGAATCTCGTCGAAGGTGATTCCTTCGCCCTCAAGAGCCTGTAGTATGAAATTGTGTACGGGCCAGAAGGTGTTTTCGGGGAAAGCCTCTGTGCCAAGGCCGTCCTGATTGCTAACCATCACAAACTCAAAGTCCAGTTTCTCGCGTATAAAGGCCAGGTTACGGAACACTCCCTTCACGAATTTTAGCTTCTCAAAGCTATCAATCTGTTCGTCGGCTGGTTCTTCAATCAGCGTTCCGTCGCGGTCGATAAATAAAATCTTTTTCATATTGTCTTTTTGTTGAATTCTTCTTTCTCTTTATCCTGTATTCCCATTGTTCCCTTCATCAGGTAGAATGGCAATACCATCGTAAGCCACACGTAGGCTTGTATGAATCCTGCTATCACAAATACTCCAAGACTCAGCCAGCGAACATGATTTGGCATTCCCGATGGGTCGCCAAAAAGCATACCTATCTGCGATTGCCAGTTGGCTGCCATCAGTATAATCGTAGGTAGCGATGTCAGCAGCGTGAGTATAGCTACTATTGTTATGCAAACTATTGTTACAATAAACACCTTGCCAAGGTGGCGGAACCACGAACTAAAAGCCAATGGGCGTAGCGGCTTAAGCAGTTGGCGCTTCTTCAATCGCCAATTAGCTGCTATCAACCATAGTATAACAGCCACCACTCCCAGCACCAATGCTGGTAGCAAAAGGGTGGGCGAGAGTAGTACCGGTAGTGCCGATGCTGCTGCCTGTAGTGCTGCAAAAATAATGGCGAGCCACCATGTGGCACGGAATATCTTCCTGAAATTTCCTGTGTACAGCTGGTAGCCTTCGCGAACGCAAGCCTGACTGCTACGCAGCTTTATTTCTATCTCTTTTTTATCTTTTTCCATTGCGCATATCATTTTTCGTGTGCAAAGATAATAAATAATTAAGAAATTAGATGTTAGAATTGCGAGAATTTTTGTATTTTTGCAGCCAAATAGGATAATTATGAAATTATTAAGGTGGGGATTTATAGGTTGTGGCGAGGTTACCGAGAAGAAAAGCGGTCCCGCTTTCAGCGATGTTGAAGGCTCAAGTGTGGTAGCCGTAATGAGTCGCACCGAGGTTCATGCGCGTACCTATGCCGTTCAGCATGGCATCGCCAAATGGTATACCGATGCTCAGGAGATGATAGACGATCCTGATGTCAATGCTGTATATGTGGCCACACCTCCTTCGAGTCACGCCACTTATGCCATCATGGCTATGAAGGCGGGCAAGCCAGTATATGTTGAGAAACCATTGGCCGCAAGCTACGAGGATTGCGCCCGTATCAATCGCATAAGCGAGCAGACAGGTGTACCTTGTTTCTGTGCATATTATCGTAGATATCTGCCTTATTTCCAGAAAGTTAAGGATATTGTTAAAAGTGGTACAATAGGTAAGATCCTGAACGTGCAGATACGTTATACCGAACCCCCGCGTCAAGCCGATCTTGATGCCATCGCCAATCATGAACCATTGCCTTGGCGCTTGCAACCCGATATTGCTGGCGGAGGTTATTTCTACGATATGGCTCCCCATCAGCTTGACATTCTTCAGGATCTTTTCGGTGTGATTCTTGAGGCGCGTGGCATATGCAGCAATCGTGGCGGACTATATAAGGCCGAGGATTCTGTAAGTGCTTGTTTCCGTTTCGAGAACGGATTGCCCGGTAGCGGTTCATGGTGTTATGTGGCCCATGAGTCAGCTCGTGAGGATTGTATTGAGATTATCGGCACCGAGGGGCAGGTAAGCTTCTCTGTGTTCGATTATACTCCAATCCGCCTCCAGACCAATCAGGGTGAAGAGCGCATCACCGTGCCCAATCCTCCTTACGTTCAGTATCCTATCATCAAGAACGTCATCGAGCATCTTCAGGGCTTGGGCGTTTGCGAGTGTACCAGTGTTTCGGCAACCCCCGTAAACTGGGTTATGGACCGTATCTTAGGTAAATTCTAAATCCGTTGGTATGAAGAGAGTGCTGTTGGTGTTCCTATTGTGTATTGTCGGACTTAGCGCAAGTGCTGAGTATGACGATTCGCTGGGCATCATCCGCCGTACCGTTCGAGGTTTCGACCGCCTCGATAATGCGTATATCGAGCCGCAGCACTACGAGTTCACCGTCATGGCTCAGCTAACGCGTACCTACGAGAACTTTGCCATTGCAAGCAATAACCAGAGCATTACCCTTGCTCCTGATGGACTCACCAAAATAGGTCCTTACTTCGGATGGCGATGGTTTTTCCTCGGCTATACGTTCGATATAAAGAACATTGGCTTCAGCCAGAACGGCCTTCGTAAGGAGTTCGACCTCAGCATCTACACCTCACAGGTGGGCATTGATATATTCTATCGCCGTACGGGCAACGATTATAAGATTCGCGACGTACGTCTGGGGCGTGGCATCGATGGTTCGCTGTTCGAGGGTGTGCCTTTCGATGGTGTTAACGTGGGCATCACGGGTGCCAGCGCCTATTACATATTCAATCATGGTAAGTTCTCTTACCCCGCAGCATTCAGTCAGAGTACTTGTCAGAAGATTAGCTGCGGTTCGTGGTTGGCGGGTATAGGTTTTACCAAGAACACCCTCTCGATGGACTACGACAAACTTGAGCTGGTACTCAAGCAGCACATCGATAGGCAGCACGAGCTGAAACTTGATTCGGGAATGATGTTCCACGACATTGAGTATAACGATTTTATAATTTCCGGCGGATATGCCTATAACTGGGTGCTTGCCAAGGATTGGCTTTTCTGTGCCAGCGGTCAGTTGGCAGCGTGCTATAAGTCGAGTAATGGTCAGGTAGCCGACGAGAAGAGCGGCTTCAGCTTTGATAAGGTGAATCTCGATGGTATCGGCCGTTTCGGATTGGTTTATAACAACACCCGCTGGTATGCCGGTTGTAGTGCTATTCTGCGCACCAACAACTACCGCACGCCGCGATTCAAGGCCAATAACATCTTTGGCTCATTGAATTTCTATGTGGGTTATAATTTTATGTTGAAAAAGAAGTATCGTAAAGCATGAGACAACGATTTATATATATTATAATAGGTATAACCCTTTGCCTTGGCGCGCATTCCAAACGCTTTGGCGATGTTAGGCAGCACCCTAACGACAGCATCACCGTATGCAAATTGCTGGCTGAGGCCAAGCAGCTGCCTTCGTCAACAAATCTGCCGCTGTTCTTTGCGCAGAAGTTCATTGGGCGTCCTTATGTGGCCAGCACCCTCGAGGGCGATGCTGACGAACGTTTGGTGATAAACACCCGTGAGCTAGATTGCACCACGCTTGTAGAGAATGTTGTGGCGCTAACCCTTTGCGCTCAGAACAAGCAATACACCTATCACGCCTACAAGCGTGCGCTTGTAAACCTCCGCTACCGTGGCGGCGTTATCGATGGCTATCCCTCGCGTCTGCATTACTTCACTGAGTGGATTACCGATAATACCAAGTCGGGCATGGTTTCCGAGGTTCAGATGTCAAAAGCGCCATTCACTGCAGTTCAAACCGTAAAGGTTAACTATATGAGCACCCATCCTCAGAGCTATCAGGCTCTTCGCGAGCATCCTGAGTTCGTTAGCGCCATCAGCAAGATGGAAAAGCAGGTGTCGGGTGCTAAGTATCGCTTCATCCCCAAGAAGTCTGTTGGTAATAAGTCGCTTCTTCGCAAGGTCATCAACGATGGCGATATCATTGCCATCACCTGTAAGAAGGCCGGCCTCGATATTGCCCACTTGGGCTTTGCCGTATGGAAGAAGGATGGATTGCATCTGCTCAATGCGTCGCAACTGCACAAAAAGGTGGTTCTTGAGCCCATGACGCTCTACAAGTACCTGCAGAAGCACTCATCGCACACTGGAATAAGAATAATAAGGATAATATAATAATAACTTAACCAAAGGAGAGAGAAAATATGGAATTACCCGATTTTATGAGTTATGCGAACAAGTTTTCGCAGTCGGAGTTTGCCGAGAAGATTGCACGTATAGCAAAGCGTGCTGGTGCAAAACTGGTTTATGCCGCTCTTATTTTGTATTACACCCTTCAGAGCGACAAGGTTAGCAAGGCAGATAAGGCTATCATCATTGGTGCCCTGGGCTATATGATCAGCCCGCTCGATGTTATTCCTGATGCTATCCCCATCGCTGGTCTTACCGACGATTTGGCCGTACTTCTTTACGTGCTTAAGAAGGTATGGACGGGCATCGACCCAGAGATTGTAGAGCAAGCCAAGAGCAAGCTGTCGCGCTGGTTCGACGAAGAGGAAATAGCTGAGATAGGCGATATCTTCGAAGCTGAAGAATAAAAAAACCTCCCGTTTTGGGAGGTCTTTTTTTTATTTGATAATTCCTTGTTCTACAAATATCTTCTTCAGTGCTACTACCGAGCGGTCAACCTGCTCCTTAGTGTGAGTAGCCATCAGAGCGTAGCGTACCAGAGTGTCCTGAGGTGCACATGCTGGTGGGATAACAGGGTTGATAAACACGCCAGCCTTGAAAGCCAGAGCGGTTACCAAGAATGTCTTGTCTACATCGCGCACGTAAAGAGGTATGATAGGACTCTCGGTCTCACCAATCTCGAAGCCCTCCTCGCGGAAACGCTTCAGAGCGTAGTTTGTAACATCCCACAGAGCCTGGATGCGCTCTGGCTCCTGCTGGATGATGTGCAGAGCCTCGAGAGCAGCAGCTGTAGCAGCTGGAGTGTTAGAAGCCGAGAAGATGTAGGTACGGCAAGTGTGGCGCAGATAGTTGATAGTATCCCAATCAGCAGCGATGAAACCACCGATTGAAGCCAGACTCTTAGAGAATGTACCCATGATAAGGTCAACCTCGTCTGTAAGACCGAAGTGATCGCAAACGCCACGCCCCTGCTTACCGAATACGCCGATGCCATGAGCCTCGTCAACCATGATAGAGCAGTTGTACTTGTGCTTGAGTTCAACGATTGCAGGCAGGTTAGCCAGATCGCCCTCCATTGAGAATACACCGTCAACAACAATCAGCTTTACAGCCTCCTGTGGCAGCTTCTGCAGCACGCGCTCCAGATCGGCCATGTCGTTGTGCTTGTAGTGCAACTGACGGGCAAAAGCCAAACGACGTCCATCAACGATAGATGCGTGGTCGCGATCATCGCAGATAACGTAGTCGTCCTTGCTAAGCAATGCTGGTATAACACCCTGGTTTACTGAGAAACCAGTAGAGAGGCAAAGGCAATCATCCTTACCAATAAACTTTGAGATTTCTTTTTCGAGTTTAACGTGCAGGTCAAGTGTTCCGTTAAGGAAACGACTACCGGCACAACCTGAACCGTACTTGTCGAGTGCAGCCTTGGCTGCATCAATAATACGCTGGTCGCCAGTAAGACCTGTATAGGCATTAGAGCCGAACATCAGCACCTTGTGGCCACCCATCTCAACTTCCGTTCCCTGCTTTCCTTCTATCTCGCGGAAATAGGGATATACGTCAGCCTCCATAAACTTCTGTGGCTCACGATAATGCTTGAATCTTTCTTGTAACTGTCCCATTCCGATTAGGTATGTTCTTTGTTCGTTTTTAATTTTCAGGGTGCAAAGATACACATTTTTTGGTAAAACGTGCAACATTTTCTAAAAAAAATAGTAATTTTGCACACGCTTATGATGAAAAAGAGAAAAATTACATTCATATTGAACCCGAAATCGGGCACATCATCAAAAGCAGAGGTGCCCGCCATGATAGAACAGACGCTTGACCACGAGCTGTTCGATATCGAAATATGCTTTACCGAATATCGAGGTCATGCAGCCGAAATAGCAAAGCGAAAAGCCGAAGACGGCGTTGATATAGTTGTGGCCGTTGGCGGCGATGGTACCGTTAACGAGGTTGCACGCTCATTAGTTCACACCGATACCGCATTGGCCATCATCCCTTGTGGCAGCGGAAACGGCTTGGCACGCCATTTGTGCTTGCCAATGGACATTAAAAAAGCCCTGAACATTATTAACAGTTGCAAGATTGAGTCTTTCGACTACGGAGTTATCAACGGCATGCCTTTCTTCTGCACTTGTGGAATGGGATTCGATGCCTTTATCTCGCTCAAGTTTGCCGAGGCCGGTAAGCGCGGACCTATCACCTATGTTGAGAACGTGCTTAAGGAGGGATTGAAATACAAACCCGAGACTTACGAAGTAAGCGACGATACAGGGGCTAAGAAGTATAAGGCCTTCCTCATAGCTTGTGCCAACGCATCGCAGTATGGCAACAATGCCTACATAGCTCCGGGAGCCACAATGAAGGATGGCGAGATGGACGTTATCGTTATGGAGCCGTTCACCGCGCTCGATGCTCCGCAGATTGCCGCCGACTTGTTTATGAAGACTCTTGGCAACAACTCAAAGATCAAGACCTTCCGTACCAAAAAGTTGCACATCAGCCGTAAGCAGGCTGGGGCGATACACTACGATGGCGACCCTATTATGACCGATAGCGAGATTGACGTTCATATTGAGCACCACGGCATAAAGATTCTCACCAATCCTGAGGCTACCGAGGATAAGGCTCAACCCAATGCAGTGCTTAATGCTTTTAGCGACTTCTTTAATAATATAAATAATGTACGCGAGGATATAGAGCGCCAAGGCCATCGCATTCAGGTCATCAACAAGGTGCTCTTGCGCAAACTTACTAAATTATAAAATCCGTAGGTAAAACTAAATATTATGCAGCAGATTTTGGTAGTTTTAGCAATTTTGGCATCATTAGCATACGCTTGCTGGTGGGGATGGCAGAAGATTAAAAATGCCAAAGATCCCTGCGAAGGATGCTCCGGATGTCAGCTAAAAGACCTAAAAAACTGCCAAAAACAGAAAAAATCATGCTGTTGTGCAAAAAAGTAGCTAAAAAATTTGGTGGGTTCAAAAAAACTTAGTACCTTTGCACCCGCAAACGACAAAAGGTGCCTTGGATGAGTGGCTTAGTCAACGGTCTGCAAAACCGTCTACGGCGGTTCGAATCCGCCAGGCACCTCAGAAATTTGCAAGAGAAAACGAGGTGTAGCGCAGTTGGTAGCGTTCCTGGTTTGGGACCAGGCTGTCGCAGGTTCGAGTCCTGTCACCTCGACCAAATAGAATCCCGCTGAAAATTGTTTTCAGCGGTTTTTTTGTTTTTATGTCTTAGTCCAAGTCATTCTGATATGGGGAATGCCATCGAGCATGAAAGAATCGGATGACAGTTTGAATCCTACGTTTTCATAGAAGCCTTTGGCATATTCCTGTGCCTCAATGTCTATGCGTGTGGCATGGAAGCATTTTTCCGCTGTGTCGATGGCATAAAGCATAATCTGCTTGCCATAGCCTCTGCCTCGCTCTGTGGTGATAACCCTTCCGATGGAAATCTCGTGCATGTGGGTTCCTGCCGGACATACACGAGCTAAAGCAACAGTCTTGCCTTCCAAGGTCAACCATAAATGAATAGAGCTCTGATCATCACCGTCTAAGTCCTGATAAACGCAATTCTGTTCTACCACAAACACTTCGCTGCGTACTCTCAACAGTTCGTAAAGCTCATCTGTAGTGAGTTCTTGAAATGTTTTCTTATGTAATACAATACTCATAGCCATTTTTGGCTGCAAAGATAGTAATAATCTGTGTATTTTCGTTATGAAATGGGGCTTTTTCCCATTTCTATACCGTCATTACGCGTTTCATTTCCAGATTTTCGTAGCCCTCTGGACAGTGGGTTGAGAGATAAACGGTGGGCTGGTTCTTGATGAACTCACGTACACGGTCGAGTGTCTCACGGGCTGCTGCGATGTCCTCGAATACGATACTTAGTTTGTTAGCTTTCAGGGCTGCGTCGCAGTAGGTTACATCACCGTGGAACATATAGTAAAGACCATCACTCTCTGCAATGATGATACTGTTGCCTTTGGTGTGCCCTTTAGCCTCGATGAACCATATGCCGGGGGCTACCTCCTGTGCGTTGGGGAAGTTTTTGAATGGCGTGCCATACTGAGCACGGATGATGTTGCCGCCTTCTGGCAGTTTCATGGCGTCGGCATCCTCAGAACCGATAAAAATCTTGGCATTGGGGAAATACTGCAGGGCTGCCGAGTGGTCGGGGTGCTTGTGGGTGATGAGAATCTTGGTAACCTGTTCGGGCTTGTATCCCAACTCGGCGAAAGCTTCGGTATAGTCTTTTATTTTCTCGCCCATATAGAGTGGGGCGCCCAGTTTCTTCTCGGGAGCCTTGAAGTCATCCTGGAATCCTGTGTCAACCAGAATCACCTCACTGCCGGTGTCAATCAAGAAGTTCTGAAGACTGCTGCGATAAATAATTTGAGGGTCGGTACCTTCCTTGCCTTCGCCACCGAATGCAAACTCCTGATTCATAAAACCGCCATCAAACATACGAATTGCTTTTATTTCCATAATTGTACTTGTTTAGTAGTGAAAAATAATTAGATTGTCAGTGGCAAATATAGAAAAAAAATCCCAAAGCCATATCATCTGGCCTTGGGATTTATGATTTATTATGTTATCGGTTTTACGCTTTCAAGCCAATGAGGCCTATCTTCTCAGCATCCACATTCTCCTGTTTCGATAGAAATCGACAGCTGCCATGAAGTCCTCAGTATTTGTTTGTGCAGCCTGCCAGCATTCCGCTCAGCAGCATTGCGACTAATAATACTTTCATATATTACGATAGTTAAGAAAATTCAATAATTGCACTTACATCTTCTCCTATTGAAAGGGAAACTATAATCACGTTATCATTCTTGTAGATGGTAGGAACTAGCATCTCACCGAGT
>Ga0256405_10002210_pt1 | contig 46456 bp, 45 predicted proteins | sample RumenRJG_02DNA_FD_189096 | JGI IMG/M metagenome (GOLD analysis project Ga0256405, IMG submission 189096) | Bovine rumen microbial communities from Lethbridge, Alberta, Canada - RJG_02 | ecosystem: Host-associated > Mammals > Digestive system > Stomach > Rumen | place: Canada: Alberta... | reverse complement strand
GAGATACGCACTCAACCACTATCTCAATATTCTGCTACTAAGGTGTTATGGCTTACAATATAATGGCTCCTGCTGTGTCTTTAATGAAAGAATAAGTTGATTTTTCACTAAAACAGCAATTAAATTTACTAAACAAAGATTTTTGTTTTATCTTTGTGGCACCAAATAGCAAGTTTACTATGATAGCAGTATTTAAGGTCAGCAACTTCTACTCCATCCGCTCTGAACAACGGCTGAGCTTTATCGCCTCGCGCGATAACTTTATGGAGGAGGAATATATCCATCCGGCAAGCGACAGCGTGCGATTGCTGAAGATAGGTATGATTTACGGTTCCAACGCCTCGGGAAAAAGCAACGTGCTGAAGGCGCTGGCGTATTTCCGACGCTTGATGGTCTATTCGCCCTCAGATAAGAATGAGCAGATGAAGTGGTTGCCCTTCCTTTTGGATGATGTCTCGCGCGGCGGACATTGCAGGATGTCCATGACTTTCTACCTCGAAGGGAAAAGATACATTCTTTCCGTGGAGTTTGACAACACCCGGATATACGAAGAGCAGTTGGATGTTTATCTGACTAACCGACCCACTTCTCTTTACCGGCGAACCTACAATCGTGACACCGACTCTTCGGAAGTGACTTTTAGCACAAAGACAAAGCTGTCGCAGAAAAGCCAGACCATCATCGAGGGAAACACCATCAACAACAGTACCGTGATGGCCGCTTTCGGTAAGTCGAACGTGGAACTGAGCTTGCTGAACAGCGTCTATGACTTCTTTTCTCTTGGCTTTGCCGACGAGCTGACACCGGAAAAGTCGCTGTCGGACTATACCAAAGAGCTCCTCGCAAAAGACAGAGACGGGAAGTTGAAGCGGTTTCTGCTTTATATGCTCCGTGCTTCCGATTTCAACATCGACAATCTGAAATTGGGCAGGGCCAGCGATGAGCGGGAACTGTATTTCGAGCATTCAGCCAATGGGGAGAGCTTTGAACTGCCCGAAAGCTATGAGTCGCGAGGTACCATCCGGTTCCTCGGCATGGCAGCCATATTGCAAAAGCTACTGTTCACCTCGCGGTTTGTTATGATTGACGAGTTGGAGTCCAGTATGCACTATGAACTGCTGTCTTATTTCTTAAGAGTGTTTCTTGCCAACAGTGAGAACACCTCGCAACTGCTCTTCACAACTCATGACATCAATCTGCTCAACGAGGACTTCATCCGTCGTGATGCCGTTTGGTTTACCGACAAGGGCAGCGATGCGGAGACTCACCTTGAGCGTCTCTCGGAAATGGGTCTCCATAAGACGATGTCGCCGTATAATGCTTACAGGCAGGGAAAGCTTGTCAGCCTTCCCTTTCTTGGCAGCCAGTATCTTGACTTAAACGAGCTTGCAAAATGAAAAAGAGTATAGCGATTATAGGAGAAGGTGAGACGGAATGGTTCTATTTCGACTCTCTTCGCGTAGCAAGCCGTTATCCATTCCGTCTGGCTCCTGACTTTCCGGCACACTCGGATATTGACCATCTTCTAAAGCTCTCCAAGGCAAGCACTACACCTCGTACGAGCAGCTGTTGCCCGAATTACAAAAGTACATGCCCGGTTATGAGAAGACAAAAGGTACTTTGTTAGGACCAAGCTCTATGATTATCTTTCAAAGCACGGTAGTCTTGACAACGCCAAGAAGAATGGCGAGGCGCTTAGTGAACTGGCAGCATTACACCCGGAAGATAGGATAGCCTACTCATAGGTGGCGAGAGTGCTGAAACTGCTTGAACATTTGAAGAGCGAAAATATCAGATAGGGTAAGAAAGTTTGGCTTATATACTTTCTTGTGTCACTATATGGCACACCTGCTCATTATCTTTGCACCAATAAACCATAGATAGTTATGACAGCAATCGTAGGAATTTTGAACAAGCGGGCGGCGGTGCTGGCGGCTGACAGCGCGCTGACGGTGGTGAAGGGCAACAAGATGAAGATATACAATACGACGACGAAGATATTCCAGTTGTCAAAGGATAATCATGTTGCCGTGATGTTCTTTCAGAATGTCGACTTCATGGATGTGCCATGGGAGGTGATCTTCAAACTGTATTATGACAAGCATGGCCACAGCCAGTTTGATAGCATCAAGGAGTATGCGGAGGACTTCTATCTGTTCCTTCAAGAAGAGAAGTTCTTTTGCAGCAGTGAACAGCAAAAGGATTATCTCGACGGAGAGTTAGCCACCTATTATAATAATGTGAAAGCGGCGGCGAAAGACAATATGGAGAAGGAGATCGACGCCATGGATGATGATGATTTTTTTAACGAAGAGGATCTACTGCGTCAGCATCTGAGAGACTGCATCGCAGGTGTTGATGCCTTGGCAACAGACGCGGGTGTCAATCCTAAGCTGGAGGATGTCAGTGAGAAGGAGATACGCACATACGGCAAGGAGTCGCTGAAGACGCTGAAGGAGCAGATAAAAGAGGACGACCTGCCCAAGGATATGTTTGACGACTGGGTGAGTGGCTTCACCAACTACATTCGCTCACGGTTCTACTATAATGGTACAGGCATTGTCTTTGTCGGCTATGGCAAGAATGACATCTTCCCAACGCTGCTTCCAACCTATGTTTCTGGTGCTTTCAACAACCGGCTGCGGTATTACCTTGACACCAACGGGATGTACGCGATAGGCGAAGACTGTTCGGCCAGCATCACGCCCTTTGCACAAAGCGACGTGATGATCACGCTGATGAAAGGCATTGCTCCGAATTTCTACGAGAAGGTGACTGACCTCAATGTTCGGTCATTGTCGGAAGAACGGGAGAAGATAGCCTCCCTATTGAAGGACGAAGGCGTGGATGATACCATCATCACGAAAGTGAAGGACATTGACACCAGTGGCATAGAGAAGAAACACTCAGAATCGATGGATGAGTATATGCAGGAGGAGTATATCGACGGCATCGTCAATGCGGTGGAATCATTCAACGTGGAGGACATGACGAACATGGCTGAGAACCTGGTTTCCATCACGAGTCTGCAACGCCACTTCTCTTCTTCAGATGAAACCGTAGGCGGCCCTATCGACGTGGCAGTCATCACGCGTGCCGAAGGCTTTACGTGGGTCAGACACAAGGATTTCATAAAGAACTTATAAACTTAGCTGCAAGAATTCTCACAGAGTCAATCTTGCCTCATCTCCCTTCTTCGAAATCGAAAACTATCCGCACAAATAATTTGCAGATATAAAAAACAATGCCTATATTTGCAAATGTAACCGTCAAAATAAACAAAGGCATGACAGAAAGAAGCATACGGGAGATAGAGGAAATGGGAGAAGGTAAATATATCAATCCCTACACGGACTTCGGCTTTAAGAAGTTGTTCGGTACTCCTCTTAATAAGGATTTACTGATTAGCTTCCTCAACTCGCTCTTCGAAGGCAAGGAAGTGGTGAGTGATCTTACCTATCTCAATGGTGAGAATCTGGGCAATGGCTATGGCGACCGCCGTGCCATCTTCGATGTCTATTGCGAGAACGAGCAGGGTGAGACGTTTATCGTTGAGATGCAGAAGGCCGAGCAGCAGTTCTTCAAAGACAGGAGCGTATTCTATTCCACCTTTCCTATTCAGAATCAAGGAAAGAGAGGGATTTGGGATTTCAGGCTCAAAGGTGTCTATACGGTTGGTATCTTAGATTTCGTCTTCCCGGATAATGAATATCCTCAGGACAGTCTTCGGCATGAAGTGAAATTGGTGGATGTTGACGACAAGCATGTGTTCTATGATAAGCTGACATTCCTTTATCTTGAGATGCCAAAGTTTACCAAGAAGGAAGATGAGTTAGAGACGATGTTCGACAAATGGCTCTTTGTTCTTCACAATCTTTCCCGTCTGATGGCGCGCCCGGCAGCCTTGCAGGAGCGTATCTTCACACGTCTTTTTGAGCAGGCTGAGATTGCCCGCTACACCCCCGAAGAGCGTCAGGACTATGAGGACAGCTTGAAAGTCTATCGGGATATGAAGAATGTGCTTGACACTGCCGAGCTAAAAGGTGCCATTAAAGAAAAAAGAAAGAATGCTAAGGCAATGAAAGCCTTGGGGCTGCCATTGGAGACGATAGCAAAAGTAACCGGAATGTCTATTGAGGATATAGCAAAGCTTTAAAATGCAATAAGACAGTATGTTCATTACGCTCTATATCCTTCCACCATTGGTTGGTGGCGTCATCGGCTACGTCACCAACGACATTGCCATCCGCATGCTGTTCCGTCCGCATACGGCGAAACACATTATGGGGTGGCGGATTCCGTTCACTCCGGGCATCATCCCCAAGGAGAAAGGACGGATCGCTGAAGCTGTGGGTACGGCCATCAGTGACAATCTGATGAGCAAGGAAGTGTTAGAGAAGTATCTCTTGTCGGACAGCATGGTGGGCAGGGTGCGCGCGTCGATTGAGGATTTCATTGCCAAAGAAAAGGCCAATGGTGAGACAGTCAGCCAATTCCTGGAGCATTATCTTTCTCACGGGGAAGTGATGACGCTGGCAGACAATGCGAAAGAAGAATTAACCCGACAGATGCACGACAAGATTTCAGATCCCGAATTGGGACGGCAGGTGGCCAAAGCCGCAATGACGTATATCAGTGAGAAAATTACTTCGAACGGGGGCGAGGATATCCTTTCGGAGATAGGAGGACTTGTTGGCGGACTTGGTATGGCGGCCAAACTGTTCTTTACGGGCAGTGTCATCAGCAAGTTTCTTGAGCTTTTGCGTGAGCCCGTTGAGCGGTTCCTTGCGAAGAACATCAACGAGATATTGCAGAAGAACGGTGATGCCATCATCAGCAATCTCGTTGAGAGTGAGACAGATAAATTCCTGTCGAGGCCGGTGAAAGACTTGCTGGCTGGTCAGGAAGCCAAACTCGCTGATGCCGTGAATACGATGGTGTCCATCTACAAGACCATCATCACCGAGCATCTTCCTAAGATACTTGAGAGCATCGACATCAGCGCCATTGTCCGAGAGCGTATCAACGAGATGGATATGGACGAGACGGAGAAGCTTATTCTGCAAGTGATGAACAAGGAGCTGAGGGCCATCGTGTGGCTTGGTGCATTGCTCGGAACACTCATGGGATGCGTGAACATTTTTATTTGATTTTATTTGGAATGGTTCCGTATGAATGAGGGCTGAGATCGGATGTTCGGACATTAAAGGCTGGTTCTATAAATTAGGCTGATAGAATAATCGATAAAGTGCAGTTGTCGTTTCGGTCGTATTCTGCATCTATCGGTCTCAAAACGTCAAGTCTCATCGGTCGTGTAGCCCGCTACACTCCCTCTTCAACTTACGTTTTGAGACTCGATATCTTGCACAATACGACTCGACCTAATTTATAGAACCAGCCTAAAATTACTTGCTAAATAATTTGCATATATAAAAAACTATGTCTATATTTGCAGCAAAAGTTCTAATGAGCCTATGCCAGAGATATTTAGATTTTTCGGATTTTCTTTCTTCTTCTATAGTAAAGAGCATGACCCTATACACGTACATGTAGAGGGCAAAGATGGCTTTGCAAAGTTCGAGTATGATGGTGATAGATTTAATCTCCGCGAAAGTCATGGTATCAAGGCAGGTGACATGAAGAAGATTCAGTTTGTAATTGACGACAATGCTGATATTATTGTTGCTAGATGGAACGAGCATTTTAACAGATAAACAAAGGAGGACGCACTATGACAATCAAGAAGATCTGGTTTGATAAGGACCATATATATGGAGAGGATGAGAACGGAAAATCTTATAACCAATCTCTCCTTTGGTATCCTAAGCTATTGAATGCGACGGATGACGAACGTAATCAATACCGCTTTGGCTTCGACGGCATACATTGGCGTAACCTTGACGAGGACATCAGTTTTGAGAGCTTTGGCTATGAAGATGCTGAGCCCAGTCAGCTTCAGAAGTTCTTCTTGACGCATAAGGAATTGGATATTGATGAGTTTGCCAAGCGCGCAGGATTAGACGCTACACAATTGAAAGATTATATCAATGGTTTCAAGCGTCCTTCTGAGGAAAGTGAACAGCAAATAGTAAATTCCATTCATGCCATAGGTAGAGAATATATTTCCGCAACTTTATAAGGGCTCAAGCATATCAATCTGTGCAATGGGGGGGAAGCCCCATCTTCGCCCACTATCAAGGTTAGAAACTGACGACGGCAATGCAGATTTGACGCCTTGCTCGGCACTTTCATGGGATGCGTGAATATCTTCTTGTGATATTGCCTGTTCGATTCGTATGATCCGTGAGAGCTCAAACTTAGCGAGACTACTTGCAGCGTATTTCGCGCATGCTTTTAGCACCGTTTCTTCCAGACACCCCGGAACAATCAGCCTAAATAATTTGCACATATCATAAACTATTCCTATTTTTGCAACAGAAACACCTAAATAGCGAGATATGACAGACAGAAGCATGCAGGAGATAGAGGAGATGAAGGGTGCCAAGTACATCAATCCCTATACCGACTTCGGATTCAAGAAGCTGTTCGGCACTCCCCTCAACAAGGATTTGCTCATTAGCTTTCTCAACTCTCTCTTCGATGGCAAGGAAGTAGTTCGGGATCTTACCTATCTTAATGGTGAGAACCTCGGCAATGGCTATGGCGACCGCCGTGCTATCTTCGATGTATATTGCGAGAACGAGCAGGGTGAGACGTTCATAGTTGAGATGCAGAAGGCTGAGCAACAGTTCTTTAAGGACAGGAGTGTATTCTATTCCACCTTCCCTATCCAGAACCAGGGAAAGAAAGGTATTTGGAATTTCAAACTCAAAGGTGTCTATACGATTGGCATCTTAGATTTCGTCTTCCCCGACCATGAATATCCGCAAGACAGCCTGCGGCATGAGGTGAAGTTGGTGGATGTGGACGACAAGCATGTATTCTATGACAAACTAACCTTCCTCTATCTTGAGATGCCAAAGTTTACCAAGAAGGAAGATGAGTTAGAGACGATGTTCGACAAATGGCTCTTTGTTCTTCACAATCTTTCCCGTCTGATGAAGCGCCCGGCAGCCTTGCAGGAGCGTATCTTCACACGTCTTTTTGAGCAAGCAGAGATTGCCCGCTATACACCCGAAGAGCGTCAGGACTATGAGGACAGCCTGAAGGTCTATCGAGACATGAAGAATGTCCTTGATACTGCTGAGTTGAGAGGACTGGAAAAAGGACGGAAAGAAGGACGGAAAGAAGGACGGAAAGAAGGCATTGAACAGGGGACATTTGAAGAAAGGAGAAAGAACGCTAAAGCGATGAAGGCCTTGGGCCTGCCATTGGAGACGATCGTAAAAGTGACCGGAATGTCAGCTGACGACATTGACAAGCTTTAATCGCGGGGCTCGGCGCGCTCATGGGATGCGTGAATATCTTTTGTAATTAGGTAATAATATCCCTAACCTCTAACAACTTTTGGCGCACCTATTTCTTACCTTTGCCTTCGATAAGTCAAAAAGGGCTGCATCGACAATAGAGGCAAGCCTCATTGCATGCGATTGCACCATTTTTGGCATCCATAAACCATAAAACCGAAAGCGATATGTTTAGAGGAATGACAACATTTGTCTGCGACAACTGCGGACACAAATTCAAAGGAATGGACATCGAGTGGCGCGCGACGGTCTTGTCGCAACCAATGAAATGCCCCAACTGCGGCAGCTACCACACCTACCCCAACTCGTTTTTGGGACTCAATAAGTCAGCCTATAGGAACATCTGGAAGAAGATGGACGAGGCTCACGAAACTCCTAAGTCCCGACCCTCAATTTTCAACTTCTAACTCCTAACTATGATTATGAATGTTTTCTTTCAGCCCTTTGTGGGCAGGAACTATACCACCGGTGGCATCTTTGGCAAGCGCATCATGGTGCTTGGCGAGAGCCACTACTGCGATGAGGGTTGCATAGACTGCGGCAACGTTGCCAATCATCGCGAGTGCATGGCGTTTACCAATGGTGTCGTCAATGACTATCTCAATGAGGATAAGCCACGCGAACGCTGGATGAGCACATTCCTGAAGTTTGAGCGCAGCCTTGTGGGACATGAGACCGAATGGCCGGAGCGGCAACGAATCTGGCAGAGTGTACTGTTCTACAACTATCTTCAGGTGGCGATGGGCGGACCGCGCAAAGCCGGAACAGAGGCTGAGTACCGTCAGGCCGAGGAAGCCTTCTTCAGCGTGCTCAACCAGTACCGTCCACAGTATATCATCGCTTGGGGCAACCGTCTGTGGGGAGAGATGCCTGGCGGCGAGCGATGGCAGGACGGCGACGACATCATCATCGACGGCTACACGGTCAATACTGGCAGCTACGCCCTCAGTGGTGGCGGACGTGTGAAAGTGATGGCGGTCAACCACCCGTCCGTCGGCTACTCATGGGACTACTGGCACAAGGTAATAGAGACTTTTTTGAAAAGATAATTATCTCCTGTGACAACTTTTGGCAGTAACAAGCATTAACTTTGCACACAGAAACATAAAAAACGAAGAATATGAAGTTAGCAGAAGCCTTAAGCCTTAGAGCTGAACTGAAAAACAAGATCAACGCGCTCGGCCCCCGTATCAGGGAGAGTGCGAAGATGCAGGAGGGCGACGAGCCGGTAGAGGATGTCGATGAGCTGCGCAAGGAGCTTGACGACTGCCTCAATCAGATTGAGGATTTGATTTACCGCATCAACATGACCAACGTACACGCCACCATTGACGGGGAGTCGCTGACACGACTGATTGCCCGCCGTGATGTTCTGTCCAAGCGTGTGGCCATCATGTGGAATCTCGTCAATCAGATTGGCTCCAACGATATACGCTTTGGCAAGAACGAGATCCGAACTATCCGCACGGTGGATATCAGGGAGCTCCACAAGGAGGTGGACAAATACTCCAAGCAACTCCGGGAGCTTGACTTGAAGATTCAAGAACTCAACTGGACAGTAGAGTTGGTAGAATAAGGCAGTTGGTCGAACAAGACTTCAGAAGAGTAGTTTTCTGAGCGCAATAGTGGCGGCAAGACTGACGACAGCACCCAAGGGGCAGAATATCCACCTTATGCACAGGCACGCACAGCGCATGGGGCACAGGGTACACGGGCATGCCTTATCATATTTAGCGATATGAGGCAGCACAATTCACAGCGCACTACCATTTGCCGACTATACGGTACAGAAAACGAGGGCGGGAAGAGGGAAGATAGGAGGCACAGCGTCCTCGCTGTGCAAGGTTGTGCGGCGAGACGCCGCACCTCCTAATACAAACAGTTTTATCATATAATAAGGTTATGGACAACAGGGCTAAGTTTTATTGTTGGCTGATAGGCAAGTTGGAGCGCCGACACATGACGATACAGGAGATCTGTGACGACTGGGCAGAGTCGTCGAGCAACATCGACGGCAAGGAGCTCAGCGTGCGCACGTTCCACCGCTACCGTGAGGAGATCGCCAACCTTTTCGGCATGGAGATCGAATGCGACAAGGCCGACGGCTACCGCTATTTCATCCGTCGTGACCGCTATGCCGACACGGAGATATCAGAGTGGCTGCTCAGTTCCCTGCGCATGGCATCGCTCGGCGACATGCTGAAATACCATAGTAAGGTGATGCTGGAGAAGGCACCGGAGAATACGCAATTCCTCGACGACATCATCAGTGCCATTGACAAGCACTATGCTATCCGTTTCCATTATCGCACACCCTACGGCGACGAGAAGGATATGGAGCTCGTCCCTGCTTTCCTCCGTCTGTTCCGTCAGCGGTGGTATGTCATCGGCAACCTGATAGAGCAAAATGACCATACGCCCAAGCCCAATGCCGACGGCTCCGACTTCCATCCCCGTGTGCTGCCTTTCGACCGCATCAGCTATTTGGAGATTGTCTGCGAGAAACAGCTGCTGTCAAAGAAGACAAAGGAACTATTGAGCCCTGACAACTTCTACGAGGGGTGTTTTGGCATTATTCGCCAGCAGAATCTGCCACCACGAAAGATACGCATCCGTGCCTTCTATCCCGAGAACAACTACATCAAAGAGGTGCCGATCCACAGGAGCCAGACCAAGATCCGCGATGCCGCCGACGGTTCCTATACCGACTACGAACTCTATGTCAGTCCCACGCGCGACTTCGAGCAGGAGTTGCTATGGCATGGCCGTAAGATCGTCGTCCTCAGTCCCGACGGCCTTCGACAGGAGATGATCGACATTCTCAAGGACATGGCGAGGAGCTATGAGACGGGGGAGAACACCGTGGAGGAATGAATGATAGAGGCGTATGACAGAATCGTCACTTCGCCTGTGCTTCGAGTTCCATGCGGCTGTGGCCGTTGACATGATCCGGTCCGGAGGAGGATGACACATTGTGAAAGTAGCATGCGTTGCCTAACTCCAGTAGAAACATCAGGCGGTGGGCATAATGTACCAGAATTTAATTGGGTAAACGTAAAAACAGAACCCATTTTTTGAGATACCAGATGCCATAGTAGTTGCCATAGTCGACACTACCCCACCCTCAATTTTTCAGCCTTCTCAAGGATCTTTCCTGGTATTTCATTCTCCATACGCCATGTGATGGTCATCGGACGGTCACCACGCGATGAGACATACCTGACGGGACCAAGACAATAATAGGACTCTGTCAGGCCATAAGCATCCTTCTTTTGTTCTCTGACGAATAGCAGAAACTGTTGATGTGTCTGCACCTGGTCCACATACCGTCTGCCGGCATTGTCGTGACTGGCAGTATTCTGACTCTGCCATTGGAAAAGCGTTTCACTGATCGCATAATCTTCATACTGTGTACTCGGCGAAAAATCCCTATCACTCTTATTGAGGGTGACCCATAACAGTTCTGTTTTTTCGCCCACCTTATAGATGCCACTCTGTGCGCTGAAGTTCTTCTCGGCTGTGATCCGTCCGAAGAGAATAAGTTGTTCCTCCCGTGAATAGCAGCCATAGAGTTCGAGGGGAACATCATTGGGCAGACTGCCTATAAGCCGCGTCGCTAAGTCGACATGCTCCTTGAGCCAGGACATTATTTCCTTTACCTCTTCTACAAACAGTGGATGGGCGGCGAAAGTGCGGAATCCTTCGTCGATTGTTGAGAATCCCATTTTTCCTATGGGCGCATTGTACAAAGCATAGTAGAACATCAACGCCCATTTTGCCTCCTTGCCAGCATGCTCATACATGAAATTATTCGCTATGAGCCGCTGGATGAAGCTGATATAACCTATGGAGTTGATATGCAACAGTTTACTGAGGTTACGCTCGTATGCGTTTGTATACTTGTCTTCCTCGTAACGAACCTGGTTAGCCAGTTTCATATAGAACGACCAGCATTTATTGTTCTTATAGATCTGTCGGATGTCAAGGTCAAACTGCTCCAGGAAATGGCTGAGCGTCAATTCCCGTCCTGTGTTCGTCTGGAACAACTGCATCTCATTGACGATACGCCGCTGATTGAAAATGGCCGAACGGATATTGTCAAGGATATATCTCTGGGCGATCTTATCCATCGTGATAGCGCACCCGCGGGGAAGCATTGGAAATCCCTCTTTTATTTGAGAAGCTATGGACTTGTCGGAGGGACAGAGCAGCGGACGGAGACGGCTCTCAAAGCTATAGTTGTGGTGAGCTTGCAGCACATAGTCAAGGACCGTAAGACAATCCTTGTCAGGTGCCAAGCGAAGACCACGGCCGAGCTGTTGAAGAAATATAGTAAGACTCTTAGTCGGTCGGAGAAAGAGGACAGTGTCAATCTCAGGAATATCAACACCCTCATTGAGGATATCTACCACACAGAGATAGTTAATTTTCCCCGTCTCAAAGCGCTCCAACACACGGCGGCGCCGCTCTTCGGAATCCTGTCCCGTGAGGGTATCGGCGCGATATCCAGCCTCCCGAAGTCCTTCAGCTGTAGTGCGTGCATGCTCGATGTTGATGCAAAAGCAGAGCGCCCGACAGTTCATCTCGTCAGCGAGGTTTTTAGGAATCGTGGCGGTGATGAGATTGAGGCGGTTGCGCGTATTGAGTTTTGCGGCAAGCTCACGCTCGTCGTAACCAGCAGCCGTCCATCTCACATTCAAGAGATTGGCCGTCTCGTCGCCTATACAGAAATACTGGAACGGGCACAGCAACATGCGGTTGATGGCTTCCGGCAGACGGATCTCTGCGGCTATCCGGTTATCAAAATCAGGTAGCAGGCTCTGTCCGTCGGCACGCTCCGGCGTAGCTGTCAGTCCGAGGAGTACAGAAGGATTGAATTGCTGAAAGAGAGTGCGATAACTGTTCGCCGTGCTGTGATGAGCCTCATCGACAATGATGTAGTCGTAAAAATCATGCCTCATCATCGTGAACAGCTCCCGGTTGCTGTTGAATGTCTGGATAGAGATAAAGAGATGATTCAGGTTGCCCGTCATCGACGGCTGGTATTCTCCCACCCATAATTCACCGAAAGTAGGATCATTGAGCACGGAACGGAACGTTCGGATACTCTGTTCGAGGATCTCTTTTCGATGGACAATAAACAGCAGGTTATGGTGACCGGGATGAGCATCATGGAACCGCTTGTAGTCGAAGGCTGCGATGACCGTCTTTCCTGTTCCCGTGGCAGCCACGACAAGGTTACGGAAGCTGTGATGGATCTCACGGGCAACAGAAAGCTTGTCGAGGATCTCTTTCTGTTCCGGACGAATCATATATCTTGCCAACACGGTGGGGTGCTCACTGTCGTTCTTATGCTGTTCGGCATAGATAGCGCGTCGGAAACGCTCCTCGTCATAGGGTTCAAAGTCGGGACGGTTCCAATAGGTATCAAAGGTTGCCAAGGCGGCTTTGATGATTTGTGGGTTCTCCTGAGACGTCACGCGAATATTCCATTCCAGTCCTGTCATGGCCGACATCGTCAGATTGGAGGAACCAATATAAGCGGTATGTAGACCACTATTGCGGAGAAAGATATACGACTTGGCATGGAGCCGGTCGAGCGTTGTGTCGTATGTCACCCGAATGTCTACCTTCTCCGGACTGAGCTCTTTTAGAAATTGCAAGGCCTTAGGCTCTGATGCCGCCATGTAAGAGGTCGTAATAATATGCATACGGGCATCAGGGCGCTCCAAGAAATGACTGAGGGCATCCTTGAAGATCCTCACGCCCGAAAACTTGATGAAAGCAACAATCCAATAGATCTCGTCGGCCGACTGAATGTCAAGGTTGATCTCACTCTGCAGAGACAGGTCGTGATTGCTGCCCGTGAAAAGGTTACTGACGGTGAATCCTGATTTCGGACGGAGTAGGTTATAAGCCTTAATCTGTTGCTCATTCTTACCCGCTCTGGAAATAATCCCACTGAGCAAGTAATTTTGTACGACCAACAAGTCATCAGCAGTATCACACGACCACTCGCCTTCTATGAAGTGGAGAATCTTGTTAATGAATGATATCCGCTCTTCAAGACTTTCAAAGAGTTTGTCGTCAGTCAGTAACCGGGAAAGGATTTTGGAAATATAATTTGTCAACAAGCGTGGAACCTCTGCACTGTCGATACTCAGCGTATTGACAGCATATTGACTCTTATTGAGGGCATCTAACTTTTTCTTTAGCGCCTCATAGATAAGACTTTCGTATATTCCAGTAGACAATTCCATACTATGTTGATATTTATATTATTTCTGATTGCTTGCAAAGTTACTATTTTATTTTATAACCATTAATTTAAATTGGGAATAGTATGGCAGAAAATGCGAATTTCACTTGTGAAGCCGAGTTAGTTGATCACCAGAAGGCAAACGCACCATTCACAACAACGGCAACGAGCCGATGGTGGTGCTCTGCGTGCAGTACCGTGAGACTCCATTCACGCAGGACGATGCCACCGATGGCGTTATCCTGAAGGATCAGGTGAAATGGTAAACGTTATTGTGCTATGCAATATCCGACTTAAGCAGCATACCCACGATCTTATACAGCAGTTTATGGATGCAGTGCAGTCGATCGATCAGATCACGGAATGCTATAACACTACCGGCGACTATGATTTCCTTATTAAAGTTTACGCACGAGACATGAAAGACTACCAAGATTTCATGCTCAATACGCTTGGAAATATTAGTTGTGTTGGGAGCTTGCACAGCGTTATCGTTATCGGAGAGATTAAGGACTCACACGTTATACCAGTGGCAAGATACGAAGAAGGAAACCACTGACAAGGCATCTGTACAAACAGATGTTGCCAAGACCTGCCAATCTCTTTTCGCTCCATTGCTCAATAAAGAATGGAACGGAGAAAGCGTGCTACAACCGCGACAGATTCAAATCGGCACCGGTCTACGTGCTGTGTTACAAGGATTTCTGCTTCTTACTCATTCTCTCTGTGTCGCAGTCGCATCTCCTTAGGCGGCAGTCCCATCACCTGCTTGAAGGCCCGGTTGAAGTTGGCTGGTGAGCTGAAACCTGTATCATATGCAATCTGCTTAATAGACAAGGTGTTATCAGCTATCAACTCCAAGGACCGGATTATTCGCTGATAACAAAGATAATTGCTGAGGGTGGTGCCCGACTCACTGAACAATCGGCTCAGGGTGCGTGTGGAGACACCCACGGCACGGGCTGCGTCGCTGGCTCTGACATTGTCAGCAAGATGCTTGTGAATATAGACCATCGCCTTACGGAGTACAGGACTGCTTTCTGTGTCTATGCCGCGCAAGGGCAATGACAATCGCCGTTCCACTCTGTGGAAAGTTTCGAAGAAAGAAAGGCAGAAAGTGTGGAGCGCGGCATCACCCTCATCCACAACAGGGCCGCGCTTGGCAATGAAACTTAGATTAGCCCGTGCCCAAGGACATACATATAGTACACTGAATGACTCAAAGGTCTTGCCTTTGTCGTCTGGCAACTGAAAATAGAATATACGCAGGTTTATCTTCCGGTTGTTACTTGCCAACGCATGCATCATGCCGCTGGGAATCCAGCAAGTGTAGCCCTCAGGCACAAAATATTCACGAGCCCCGACCGTCACACGAAGAGAGCCGGCAATAGTCTCCACCACCTGTATGCAATGATGACTGTGCGGTGCAAGGTCAACAGCCTCTCGCCCCGTAACCTTGATGAGGACTTTTCCTTTCCCAACTTGTTCTACCTGACGAATAAAATTCTCTTGCTCTTCGTTCATTTACGTACCTAATATATTATTATATAATGTCTAATTCTGTTATCCGCAAGGTTAGACCTTTGGTAAGGAATTCCGGTTTGGCGGTAATTGAGAATTCTTTGGCCTAATTTGCTAATGCTGCACAAAGATAATATATTAATTTTGCACTCGAAAATAAATCAGTAGAAATTGAACTGTATTTCTTAATAAGACCATTGATTATTCATTCTAAACAAACAGTATATGCAATTGAAGAAAATCGTATTATCAGCTGTCATGACGGTTATCGCCCTCAGCGGAGAGGCCAAGGGACTGGCACTGAAAGTCTATAACCCCGGCACCTCAGCCATCTTCCCGGTGACCTCCACCATCGTCTATGGTAAGAAGGACGCTGCGCTCATCGACGCACAGTTTCAGAAACAGTATGCTGAACAGGTTGTGAAGGAGATCAAGAACATGAAGAAGAATCTGAAGTATGTCTTCGTGTCGTATCACGATCCAGACTATTACTTCGGTCTCAACGTCATCCACAAGGCTTTTCCCGAGGCAAAGATCATCTCCACGGCACAGACCGCTTATCTCATCGAGGCTTCGAAGGACATGAAGCTCGACGTATGGAAAAAGCAGTTGGGCACCGATGCACCCGACACGCTCATCGTGCCTGAGGTTGTCGACTCATTGCCCGCTATCGAGGGCAATGCCTTGGAGGTGAAATACAGCAAGGACGACTCGGCCCATCCCTTTGTCTGGATTCCTTCGCTGAAGGCTATTGTTGGCGGTGGCAGCGTCACAGAGGGCGTTCACATTTGGATGGCAGACACTCAGGGTGATAATGGCATCGCAAAGTGGCAGCAGGTAATCGGCGACATGAAGCAGTTAGAGCCCGCTACTGTAGTTCCGGCTCACTATGTTACGAGTGATTATAAGCCTGCTGTTCTCGACTTTGTAGAAAAATATCTTGCCGACTACCGTCAGGCTGCCGCCAAGAGCAACAATGCTGCAGAACTGACCGCCGCTATGGAGAAAGCCTGGCCGCAGTTGCCCGGGAAGGACAACCTCGTCTTCAGCGCAAAAGTTTTCAAGGGCGAGCAGGAGTGGAAGATATTCACCCCCTATCCACCCATCGGCCGAGCCATCAAGGTAGACTTCGGAGCCTTTGCCTTCCGTAACAGTTTCAAGGATGCCCACCACATGACATTCCTCGGTCTCAATGGAGTCTACAAGGGCGTTACCGACAACGTGCTGCCTACCGTGGTGGAAGTATCTCCAAACGTGTTCATGGTCTATTGGTCGGAGCCTAACTCCACCAAGAGCAACGTGGTGCATGTGCAGAACTACAACACGGGTACCGTGTGGACCAACATCGCCGCACCCGATGGTAAGTTCTACAATATGCAGGGCAAAATGAGCGTTGTGGAATAATAGTAGATTAGTAATTTTAATCTGAGCCAAAACTCACCCTGCTTGGCTGGGCTATGGTAGCCAGAGACGATGAACAACTATCTTTACCGTCATGGACAAGACCGCTTGTCTGTGACGGTTTTGTACCGTTTATGGGAGATGATGTCGCGCCCACTGACACGTTGTTGTGGCAACTGCCATATTGTTGGATGGCGACCGCCACACTGTTGGATGGCGACCGCCACACTGTTGGATGACGACCGCCACACTGTTGGATGACGACCGCCACACTGTTGGATGACGACCGCCACACTGTTGGATGACGACGGGCACACTGTTGGATGACGACGGGCACACTATTGGATGACGACGGGCACACTGTTGGATGACGACCGTCACACACTTTGTGGTTAACCTGTCGCAAAGCTTGCCATGGAGCGGGTTGACGGAAAGCTGTATGCCAAGCATTATGAGGTACGCAATGAGCGCGTGCAGGCAGCTAAGGATATGGCTGTGCTCACCTATCAACTGTATTGTGAAAGCAACCTCATCAACATCAACTACAACTGCATTGAAGTGTTCCAGAAGGAGGATGACGACTGGCATGTCATTCATTCAACATGGTCCGTTATCCGTCCGATGGAGATGGACTTCAGTGCTATGAAGGAAATTGTCTGAGTTAATAATGAGTGTGATGGTGGTTAAAGAGAAATCAGAATAAATAAGACGGAAGGATGATTGTCTGGAATTTAGTGCATGGTTGTCACCATAAAAGCGAGGGGTGCAAGCATTGCTATGTCTTCACGCGCGATGAGGAGAATGGCGTAGACACTAATCTCGTCAGAAAGACGGCCTCATTCAACCTACCACTTCGCCGCAACCGAAAAGGGGAATGGAAAATTCCATCAGGAACGGAGGTAATGACATGCTTCTCATCCGATTTCTTCTTGCCGGAAATGGACGTATGGCGGGAAGAAGCATGGGAGATGATGCGCTTTCGCCGCGACCTCCGCTTCTATACGGTCACCAAGCGGCCAGAGCGCATCCTTCAATGCCTACCTGCTTTCTGGAACGAGATAGGTGACCGCATAACTATCTGCTGCACGATGGAGAATCAGCGGCGTGTTGACGAAAGGCTGCCTGTTCTGTTGTCATTGACTTTACCGCACAAGGAAATTATTGTGGAACCGATGTTAGGCCCAGTAGACTTTCACGGCAACCTTGAACACATAGCTTGCGTCACCGTTGGCGGTGAGTCGGGAAGAGATGCCCGCCCCTGCCGTTACGAATGGGTGCTTGATGTGCGCAGGCAGTGCATGGATGCCGGTGTACATTTTCATTTTATGCAGACTGGCGCATGCTTCATCAAAGACGGCAAGACCTACCGTTTGACTCACGCCTTACAGATACGACAAGCACGAAAGGCAGATATAGACTTCTGAAATGGAATTGGTTGTGATGCGTCCGTGTCACAATCGTTTCACGTCTGAGGGACGTTCTTTTCACTTCTGAGACAGTCCTTAATTCTTCTTCCACGACAATTATTCTCTATCAAATTATCGTACTTGTCGATATAAAGTTGTACCTTTGAGGCTGATATGAATAACTCTTCAGTTTATGACATTCAAGGTCGGTTCTAAAAATTAGGTCGAGGCGTATTCTGCCAGCTATCGGGACTCAAAACGTAAGTTGAAGAGGGAGTGTAGCGGGCTACACGACCGATGAGACTTGACATTTTGAGACCGATAGATGCAGAAGACGACCGAAATAACATTTATACATATCGGCTTGGTTTCTAAACCTAATTTTTAGAACCGGCCTCAAATAATTGGCAACGAAGCGCTTCGCCGTGCGCAAGTACACGGACGAGCCGGTCAGCGAGGACAATTTAGAATATATAATTGATTGTTTGCGACTGGCAATGCTTCCGAGGATAAAACACAGTTGAATTAACATCATCAGACAATGAATATCGAAGAAGTTCGTCTTTATGCTTTGTCCTTGCCCGGGACTACGGAAGACCAGGCTTATGGTGCGGATTGGGTGTTGTTTCGTATTGAGGGAAAGATCTTCCTGCATATATGGCTCAATGCCCCGGAACCGACTTGCGCCGTGAAACTTCCGCCTGATCAAGGACAGATGCTGCGCGACCATTATGACGGCATCCGTCCGGCTTACCACTTAAATAAGGTGCATTGGAATGATGTTTTTCTCAATGAGATTGATGGTGATATGGTTAAGGACCTTATTAATCAGTCTTATCGGCTTGTAATCAGTAAATTGCCCAAGCGGTTGAGGGAAAAATATAGTATCGAATAATGACAATGGAATCAAGAAAAGATATAGCAGCAGAGAAGAAAGCAAGTTTCAAATTCAATTGCGCCCAGTCGGTGCTGACAACTTACGGCGACCTGACAGGACTTGACGAGTCCACAGCCATGAACATGACCGACGGCTTTGCTGCCGGAATGACCAATATGGAGGGCACATGCGGTGCGCTGATTGGCGCAGACATGGTTCTCGGACTGGTCAACAAGGACAAGGCGAAGACGATGAAACAGATGCGGACGATCATGCAGAAATTCCAGGACCGCAATCATGCCACCCAGTGCAGACAGTTGAAAGGCGTGGACACCCACGTGGTGCTCCGTCCTTGTCCTCTATGTGTGGCGGATGCATGTGAGTTCTTGGAGGATGAATTAAAGAAATGATGAACGTAGAGGATTTGCGGTCATATTGTCTTTCTCTCGACGCTGACGTGGTGGAGAAATTCCCCTTCACGGCCTTCAAATATGCCAAGGATGTGCTGGTATTCTATATCTCGGGCCACATGTTCTGCTATTTCGACATCAATGACTTGAGCAATGTGACGGTCAAGTGCGACCCGGACAGTATTCCGGAATTAGAGGAACATTACGACTGGATAAGCAAACCCTACAACGGCAATGCCAAATACTGGATAGGTATGGACGCATACCGGGCTGACAATGAACTTTTCAAGCAGCTCATCAGAAACTCTTATGAGATAGTAAAGAAAGGGAATAAAACAAAAAAAGCGCAAAATGAACGTATTTGAAATGAAGTTCGCCAAGGTTTTCCCGATGCTCATCGCCAAGGCGGAGCGCAAGGGACGGACCAGAGAGGAGGTCTATGAACTGACGGAGTGGCTGACAGGCTACAGTAATGATGAACTCGACCACCTGCTTACCAGCGACACGACGTATGGCGAGTTCTTTGACCGCGCCCCACAGATGAATCCTGCCCGCATGAACGTCAAAGGCAGAATCTGCGGCATCCGCGTCGAGGAGATTGATGACCCGAAGATGCGCGACATGCGTGTGCTCGACAAGTTGGTGGACGAGCTGGCAAAAGGGAAACCTATGGAGAAAATACTAAATCTTTGAATGGGTAATAAGCAACGCAAACATTGTAAATGGAAAGATTCGTCAGAAAAGCAACAGCTAAGGACCTGCCGGTGGTCCTCGACCTCATAGAGAGTGGGCGGAGGATCATGCGAGAGAATGGTAATCCGCATCAGTGGGGAGACAGCCATCCGACGGTAGCGCAGATAGAGGATGACATTGCTGATGGTTGCAGCTACTTGCTGATGGAGGACGGCAGAGCCATAGCCACCTTTGCGTTCATCCCCGGCCCCGATGTCACCTACGCTGTCATTTACGATGGACATTGGATTGACACCGACAGACCGTATTATGTCCTCCATCGTGTAGCAAGTGCGCATGGACAACACGGGATAATGACCAGCATCCTGGATTATTGCTTTACAAAGACCGGTAACATCCGCATTGACACCCACCGGGATAACAAGCCCATGCAAGGAGCGTTGGCAAAGGCGGGATTCCACTACTGTGGCATCATCCATCTGCTTGACGGTGATGAACGGTTGGCTTATCAGAAGATAATAGATTCGCAGTAATCTGGTGAGCCTATAGCCATAGTTGATCAGACACAAAAAAGGCGGCTCCCTTATTCAAGAAGTCGCCCCGCCGGAAAAAGGCCGGCATATAGGAGATTATGTTGTAGAACAAAAAGGGGACTGCTCCCCAAGAAGAGAACAGTCCCTGTAATACCACTGAGCAGCAACGCCGGGGTTATGCGACCTCAATGCGTTTTGTCTCCTTCTCTGCCTTCTGAGTGCGGGGAAGTGTGATATGAAGCACACCGTTATTAACCTTTGCCTCAATCTTGTCCTTCTCAACATCCTCAGGCAGCGTCAGAGCCTGCTCGTAATTGCTGTATGAGAACTCGCGGCGCAGATAATGCTCCTTTTTGTTCTCGTCTTTCTTTTCGTCCTTGTGCTCCATCTTGATGGTCAGATTGCCATCCTTGTCGACGTTCACCTTGAAGTCATCCTTCGTGGTGCCAGGAGCAGCAAGTTCTACTTCGTATTCCTTATCATTTTCCTTGACATTGATAGCAGGTGCTGTGACGTTCATGCGCGGCATCCAACTTGTGTTCAACATATCGTCGAAATCATTGTCAAGCCAATTGTTCATGTCTCTTAAAACTGGATACAACATAAGTCAAAACCTCCTAATTATCAATTAATTCTTTATTTATCCTCAGTTCTTCCATCGTCCTCAGGTTCCTTTCGTTGCCCTCGTCCGACCTCAGAACTTCACTAACCATCAATGCAATATCCGTGCCTATAAGCAATTGGTGACAAATCGTGCCATCATTGTCAGCAATGCTTAAAATATTTACACTTTGCTGACAACAGTGGCACTTTCTTGGTTCTATTCTTCTATCTCGGTGAGCGCTCCTGTTGTGGAGTCGATGATAAAACCGCGGACAATGATGTTGTCGGGAACGAGCGGATGGTTCATCACCCGTCGCATTGTCGCCCTAACGCTCTTTTCCGTGTCGCCGAAGCCGTTGAGCCACTGTCGGAGGTCGATGTGCTGCTCCACTTCCGCTACCTTGTCGGCAGCGATCCGCTCTCGAATCAGATGCTCCATGTGCGCGCCGGTCATCTTTCCGGCACCGCAATCCGTGTGGTGGATGAGCATGATCTCCTCGATGCCCAACTCGTAGATGCCCACGATGATGGAGCGCATGACAGCATCGTAGTCGCCGAGGATGACACCACCCGCCACCTTGACCATCTTCACCTCACCATTCTTGATGCCCAATGCCTCAGGCAGCATCACACTCAGACGAGTGTCCATACACGTGACAATAAGCGTCTTGCCTGACGGCTTGCCATCGGTGATATGCTTTACGTAGCCCTTCCCGGCAACGAAGCGGCGGTTGTTCTCCAGTATTTCGTCAATCATAATAGCAATCAGTTATATTATTGGTAATTCCTTATTCTCACGTCGATGCCGGTTCCTTTGAGCAAGTCGGCAACCTTCTGAATGGGAGTATCTGAGTAATGATAAGGGAAGAGCACCTTGGGCTTGATGAGCTTGGCGGCTCGGGCTGTCTGCTCTGGTGTCATGGTGAACGGCTGGTTGGTGGAGAGAAAAGCCACGTCTATGTTTTTGATGTTCCGCATCTCTGGAATATCCTCGGTATCGCCGGAGATATATACACGGAAACCGTCAAGAGTCAGTATGAAACCGTTGTCGCGTCCTTTGGGATGATATTTCTCTTTACCCAGAGTGGTGTTGTACGCCGGCACGGCATCCACCTGGATGTCAGCAGCCAGCCGCAGATGGTCGCCATTGTGCATGACAGTTCCTTTGCCGCTAATCTTGGCACAGTTGGCATTCGTGATGATTACGGTCGTTGGTTTCTCCAGTTGACGGACAGCCACCGTGTCGCAGTGGTCGAAATGTTCATGTGTCACGAAGATGTAGTCAGCTTTGGGATAGGTGGTGTAATCCGTCGTCGGCTTCAAGCCACGCACCGGGTCCACTTCTATCTCCCGCCCGTCAAATGTGATGCGGATGCTGCCATGTTTGATGGCGGTAAAGACAATCTCCTTGCCGCTCCGGGTCTTGAACGTGTCTGTCTGGACAGCAGCGCTCTTTTGTACAGAACTTCCCTTCTTTCCTGTGCAGGCTGCGAAAGCCATTGTTTCCATCAGAAGCAACATGGTCAGTAATATATTCTTCTTCATCTCGATACAGTTTTATTGAGTATCATTTCTTTGTGTCCTTTGCCTTGCGCGCAAACTCGAACAAGCTTTGCGGCAGATGGCAGTAGCCGTCGGGATTCTTGTCGAGATAATCCTGATGGTAATCCTCCGCCTTATAGAAGTTCCGTAAAGGCTGGTTCTCAACGGCAATCTTTCCGTTGATGTGCTTCTGCTCTTCGGCAAAAACCTCGTTGATAATCTTCTCGTCATCCTTGTCGGTGTAATAGACGCCGGTGCGGTACTGCGTCCCGGTGTCGTGGCCCTGGCGGTTAATGCTTGTTGGGTCGATAGCCTTGAAATACATCTCAAGCAAGAACTTCAATGAAACCTTTGCGGGATTGTACGTGACATGGACGGTCTCAGCAAAGCCGGTTGTGTCAGTACATACCTCTTTGTAAGTCGGGTTTTCCGTTCTGCCATTGGCAAAGCCAACCTCGGTGTCCACCACTCCATCAATCTGCTTGAAGTAATGCTCGGTGCCCCAGAAGCATCCTCCGGCAAGATATATCTCCTTCAAATTCTCTTTTTCCATATTTATCCGTTTTATGTTTTGTTGTGCGTCTGCCCGACAAGAGAATAACATCGTTGCCTGTATAGCCACAAGGAGTGAAAGCACTGACATGAGACGCAACCTCTGAAAAGCAACTTTAGTTATCATGTTGTCATTGACTTAGAAATCATTGTTCACTATTTCCTTCCCGAATGGTGCCAGTGCCAGGCGCATCAGCCGGAAGTGCATCTTGCCCCATGGAAGACCCACAATGGTGATGCATAGGAGCAAACCAAAGCCAAGATGAGTCAAGGCAATCCAAAAGCCACCGACGAAGAACCAAAGAATATCCATAATTACATTGAGACATCCTCCATCCTGCGGCTGGTCAACAACATGTGAGCCAAATGGCCACAACGCGAGAATACCCAACCGAAGGGTGGCTATGCCGAATGGTATGCCGATGATGGTGATCATCAGCAGGAGTGATGAAACGAAATACTCCACTGCGATGCCCAATCCTCCAAAGACGAGCCAAATGATATTTCCTAATATCTTCATGAATTCAATCTCGGTTTCAAATGATGAACGCTTTTGCTTGCAAAGATAATGAAAATCACTGAAAGCAAAGTACAGGCATGATCAATATTTGACTGACAATAATTTCTTTGAAGTTTGTACTTACACTATTTGGAGAGCAGAACGACTAAGATTCGAATCCTTCCAATACCGAGGTTCAAGTCCTTCTTGGTACCGGAGGTTCGAATCCTTGAAGTTCTGGCCCAAATTGAAGAGAAGCGGCGCGAAGATAGAGTCCGAGTCTTCTGACATGTCCGCTGCGTTCATCTCTGCGATTAAGAAAAACCCACCTGATACCATTCACGTTTTCGATCACTTCCATGTGCAGAAACTGGCTGGCGAAGCCTTGGACAAAGTCTGAAGAGATGTCTATAATCAAGAGAAGGACTTAGAAAAAAGAAAAGTCATAAAGGGAACCCGCTGGCTGCTGTTGCGTCATGATAAGGATATTTTTACAGAGGATAAAAAGCAGAGATTGGATAACGTAATCAAGATGAACGAATCTCTGAGCAAAGCCTACATTCTCAATGAATACTTGCAAGAAGTATGGAAGCAGAACTCATATAAAGAAGGAGAAACTGTGCTGGATGACTGGATAAGACAGGCTCGGGAATCAAAAGTTCCCACTCTTGTAAAATTAGGTAATTCCATCGCCGCTTACAGAACGGGAATTTTGGCTTATTACAAATGTAGGACAAGCAATGCAAAAGTAGAAGGGATCAACAATAAAATAAAAGTCTTGAAGAGAAACGCCTACGTCTACCGGGATATTGCCTATTTAAAGTTAAGACTTTTCAATTTGCATAATGACAAAATTACACGATTTGTCGGATGAACCGGAAATTATCTATAATTGGGTAGAGAGGTCCATAACTCAAGGAAAATAATCATAGGCAGTCTTTAAGGACTTGAGCAACACTTTGATAATTAATGTGTTGCACATATTCAACATAGGGACAGGGTTTATCCCCGTCCTGCTGCCAATAACGAGATTTAGGACAAATCCATATAGTTGCGAGGACTGAAATACCCCCGCATCTATGACGGATGTGTGACGCCATAAGCTAATTTTTTGCAGTTTACTTGCTTAATTTTATACCTTACATCATCAAGCTACCGCACACTACAATAATGTTAGTTGCAAACGGCTGTTGCAGCTGCCGTCTATACCATTTTCTTTCCTTCTTATATCCTATTTTGAATAAAAAGTTGTAATTTTGCGTCATATACGACGACAAAGGTATGAAATACTTCAGAAAGACAAGTTCGGGTGATAATAAATGTGTGGCGATGGCACTGTCGGCACATCATCTGCTAACTGTCTGTCTGACAATCGTTCTGCTGGCCTTTACCCCGTCGCTGACGGCCCACCCACTGAGGGCCACCACAGCCGACATGGCCACCTATCGCCGGCTGTCGGAGAAGTCGACGGCGATGCTGATGAAGAAGGCCGGAACGTTCCTCCACTCGCCGAACGGTCAGGACAGTGCACTGCTTTACTACACCATCGTTGCCAACCGCTACAACGACGACGGCATCGGCGACGCTGAGCGAAGGCAATGCATCACGGCCATGAACAACGTCGGATACCTCTATTATGCTTTCTACAATGACTACGACAAGGCTTACACCACTTTGCGACAGACCCTGCAATTGGCCGCAAAGAGCGGCGACAAGTATAATGAGGCAATGATAAACCTCAACATGGCCAACATTAAGAGCGTATTCCTCGATGTGCAGCATGACCAGCCACAATTGGCACTGGCGACGCTGCAATTATACCGCAAAGCCTTCTATCAGTCGGTGGAGATAAGAAAATGGCCGTTGGCGGTGGGGATTTTCACGAATATGCTTGATGAGAATTTCGTTGGCGAACCTTTGCTCTATTCACAGCTAAGGAAGGATATCGCTGCTTTTAAGCGCATGCACATTCCAGCCGGAACCCCGCTGCTCGACTTCACCAATGCAACGATAAGCTGTGTGGAAGCTATTCAGAGTCACAATTATGCCAGGGCCCTCGCTGCCACTTATGCCATGGAGCGGAATATAAAGTCGCGCGACACCCCCAAACGGTTTGCTGCCGATGCCTTGGGACTGCGGACAAAGATTTTCAGCCTCATGCACGACGACCGGCGAGCCGTGAAAACGATGCTTGAGGGTGTCGACCTCTGTAAATCCAACCATATCGACGACGGTCTCATGCACTTCTATGTGATGCTCAACAGGTTCTATCTTTCGCGGGGTGATAGTGCCAAGGCTCAGCGGTATCGCCTTGACTACCTCGAATTGAAAGAAAAGATTCTCACGGAGAACAATCTTCAGAGCGTGTCGCGGTTGGAATTTCTCTATGAGCTCCGTGAAGCGAACACGACCGTGGAGAGGCTGACGGAGCAGAAACACTGGTTGAATATAATCACGACAGTCATCATCGGCTTTGCCATCATCGTGAGTCTGTTGCTCGTTTTCATCTTCCGGAGCTACCGCAGGGCCATGCGCACAACCCGCATCCTTTACCGCAACGTGCAGGACTCGCTGCATCGGGAGGAGGAGGACAAAACGAAATATAAGGGCTCGCGCCTCACCGACGATGCCAAGGAGCTGTTGGCCCAACGCATTGATGCCGTGATGCAGAACACCGATGAAATCTGCAATTCTGACTTCAATCTCGACCGTCTTGCGGAGCTTGCGAACAGCAATTATAAAGAGGTGTCGCAGGTAATCAATGAACACTACGGCAAGAATTTCAAGGCCCTGCTCAACGAGTGCCGCATTCGGGAGGCCTGCCGTCGCCTTACCGATGCCAACTACGGCCACTTGACCATTGAGGGGGTGGCCATTAGTGTGGGTATCAAGAGCCGCAGTCACTTCAACAGCTACTTCAAACAGGTGACGGGAATGTCGCCGTCGGTGTATCAGAAGATAAGCAAAGAGGAAGAAAAAGCCGATTAAAAGGTGCCAAATCATGTTTTGGCACATATAAGATGAAGAAATAAGCCCGATGCTGCTGTCTTTTTGTTACTTTTGCATCCGAAATTCGAAACAACAAAAAGATTTATTTATGAGAAGAAGATTTACTTTGAACAAGCATTTGGCAGTCCTGACCATCTTCCTGTCGGTCTGCTCGTCGGTATGGCCGCAGACCGCAAATCATGAGGTTGCCGACAACAGTCTGACATCGATTCTGCCCGACACCGTCATCACCAACCGCCCCGACGGCCGTGAGGTTATATATTCGGAGTCGTCGCACAATCTCTGGCAGAGCAACGGCACATTGGGTGAGGATAATATCGACCACAAAATGAAACAGATTGTCTTCGGTAACGACGGGTATGTGTACGTCCGCAACTTTATCGTCCACCTCTATGGTGTCGAGGGTTGGATTAAAGGCAAGATTGACGGCGACACCCTCCGTTTTCCCCTGCCGCAGAAATACTATACGATGGGCAGCAGTTTCAGTCAACGCGACTATACCTTAATGGCCTTCGACAAGGTGCTCGTCGATGCCGGTGGCCAGATGGTCTATACCTATCAAACAGATACAACATATACGGAGATGGACTTCGTGATGCGTGACGACAGCATCATTTCCACCGATCCGACAAAACTCATAGGCCTTGCCAATGCGACATACTACAATGCTTGGTCGCAGTTCGCTATGAGCAATGTCGTTTACACCATCAACAAGGACACTATGGCACAGATGCCGGATGGCGTTACTCCCGAAACGTGGACCTTCGAGTATAAGCCAAGCTACGGTGACAGAGTTACAAGAATGGTCAGTGTTGCAACAAAAGGTAATGAGCTGTATATCAAGGGATTCAGCAAGAAGTTCCCCGAGGCGGTAGTCAAAGGATATATCGATGGCAACAAGATGGTTATGCCGAGCCGTCAGCTATTGGCTCTCGACAAGAAGGATGAATATTATGCTTATCTGCTGACTTCGAGCGACACAATAGTCAAAGAGGAATCTTATGGCGAGATGATTGATGTGACGGAGCAGAAGATCCGTGATTCAATCTCCTTCGACTATGATGCAATCGACGGCACCTTAGTTTCGGCCGATAATTTGATTGATAATCACGGTACCGATTCGCTATTCTATTATAATCTCTATAAGGCTGTGGCTTTCAACTACTTCGATCCGGTGGCTGCCACACCCGCAAAGCCGGAATGGATTGACTGTTGGAGCTACGATACGAGCTCAAGTTTGTCGTTCAATATCTACAGCAAGGATGAGAATGACAAGTTCATCAACCCTGACAGCCTTTATTATGTCATCTACAACGATGACCAGCCGATAACTCTGAAGGCTGCGGATTATGACGAACTCGACAGCGATATGACCATGATTCCGTATGCTTCGGATGTGGCTTATGTCGACGGCAACTACCATGGCATCACATTACATAATGTCAATGCCACCCGCATCGGCTTGCAGACGGTATATATTATGGGCGGTGAGACAAGACGCTCACCGATAGTATATTACGGTGAGACCGACGGCATCAGCGCTACTAAGAGCAGTGAAGCAGTGAAAACTGTATATTATGACCTCTCCGGTCGGGAAATTTCCAATCCGTCGAAAGGCATCTATGTGAAGGTCGTGGAGCATGCTGATGGCTCTCGGTCGACAAGTAAGGTGACCGTCAAGTAACTGATTGCTAACAAGATAACTGAAGATGGGGAGCTGCGCCGATTGGTACAGCTCCCCATTATTCATATTATATTAATTGCGGTAGGTGGTCTTCTAACCTCATTCTTTTTACTTTTGTCTTCATCCTCTTTCTTATTCAGTAAGCTGGATAACAGACGTTGTGACATAGAATGTTACGAGGTTTCGTTCCACCGCTTCTTTAATCTTAATCGTCGTCTATCTCGCCATATAATTTGCAGAGCTTTATCCACTCATTAAAATGATCCTGCAGGGGCTGGTCGAAACGTTTCAGATCCTCGTCGGTAACAAGTTTATCCAAGTAGAGATCCCTGATAACATCAAGCCGATGGCTGCCGTAGCAGTTGTTGTAGCGGTGTGCGACGTGACGGTCGTAGTTGTGCACTCTCTTAAATATCTGGATGTAAATCTTATGCCACGGTCCCTCGACACTCCACAACACCGCCTATGGCGGCGATCCTAACGACGTGCGCAACAACTCTGCCAATCACTGGAAGGTCATCGACCGCCACGGATTTACCAAGTATTTCCCCGTCGACATCATGGACGAATACGATGAGATACGCATTCCCGTGCGCGACCATACCCACCTGAACTACGACATCGTGGGCGGACATCTTGCCAACTACGACTTCATGATCTGTCTCAACCACTTCAAAGGTCATCCCATGGGTGGCTTCGGTGGGGCAATTAAGAACCTCTCTATCGGCTGTGCTTCATCCAACGGAAAGGCCTACATCCATTCGGCTGGTAAGATGAACAAACTCAATATGGACTCGGTGTGGACACCGAAGTACATCGCCTCTCAAGACGCCTTTTTGGAGAGCATGGCTGCTGCCGCTCAGGCCGTGGTAAACTATTTTCAGAAGGAGAATGGTATCATCTATATCAGCGTGATGAACAATATGAGTATCGACTGCGACTGTGTCGACCATCCTGCTCCCGTGAAGTTGGAAGATTATGGCATCCTCGCCAGCACCGACCCCGTGGCCCTCGACCAGGCCTGTGTCGACATCATCAACAACCAGAAAGTGACGGCGAAGAACGATCCTTCAGACCTGCTTAAGCGCATCGACAAGCAGCACGGCACTCACACTATCGACTGGGCGGAGAAGATAGGACTGGGTTCGAAGAAATACACCATCGTCAATATCGACAAGAAATAATCCCCCCTCTAAATCTTCATGGATAACAAATTGCTATTGTTGGCCGCACTGCTTGGTGCGGCTAACCTTTCCTATGCCCAAACCGACTCAGTGCGTCTGAGCGATGTGGTGGTCACTGGTACGCGCTATCGTTCCGACATCCGCCATCTGCCTCTCGACGTGTCGGTTATCAACCGCTCCAAGCTTACAGCTACCTATCAGCCATCAGTGCTCCCTACTTTGAGCCAGCAAGTGCCGGGACTCTTCGTCACTACTCGCGGCATCCTCGGTTATGGACTGAGCACAGGTGCAGCAGGGACCATCAAGATGAGAGGTATCGGTGGCTCGGCTGATCTGCTCGTGCTCATCGACGGACTGCCACAGTATGCCGGACTCTATGGGCATCCGCTTGCCGACACCTATCAAACGATGATGGCCGACCGCGTGGAGATCGTGGGTGGTCCGGCTTCTGCCATCTATGGCAGCAATGCCATGGGCGGAGTGGTGAACATCGTGACACGCAGGATGGAAGCGGACGGCATGCAGACCGACATCAACCTGCAGGGAGGCAGCTACGGCACCTTCATCGGCACCGCCACCAACCGCCTGCGCCAAGGCCGCTTCTCGTCCATTGCCGCACTGAACTATGAGCGCACCGACGGTCATCGTCCTAACTCTGCTTTCAGTCAGACAAGTGGTTTTCTCAAACTCGGCTACGACCTCTCGCGCTATTGGCAGATCAACGGCACCGCAAACATCGCTTATCAGGAGTCGTCCAACCCGGGACCCGTTTCGGCACCGCTCATCGACAACGACATGCTCATCACCCGTGGCATGACAGCGCTATCGCTCACCAACGACTACAGTCGTATGTCGGGTGCTGTGCGTACCTTCTACAACTGGGGACATCATCATATTAACGACGGACATGTTGCTGCGCGTCCTGCACAGACCGCCTACTACATGCACAATGATCGCATGGGAGGCGTCTCTGCCTATGAGAGCTTTGCTCCTTTCTCCACTACTCGCGTGACGCTGGGCTTCGACTATCAGCACTTCGGCGGACATGCCTGGCAGAAGGCGATGGCAGACGGCAGTCGCACGGATCTTGCCAACCGCACCGTCAATGAGGTAGCGGGATATGCCGACATTCGCCAGGAACTGCTGTCATGGCTAACTGCCGATGTTGCCCTGCGTCTTGACCACCACAGCGTGTCAGGATCGGAGTGGGTGCCTCAAGGAGGGATCACTGCCCGTCTGCCTCACAACATGGAGCTGAAAGCCATTGTGGGCAAAGGCTTCCGCAACCCTACGCTGCGTGAACTCTACATGTTCCGCCCCGCCAATGCCGACCTTGCGCCGGAACGTTTATGGAACTATGAGCTCTCACTGCGCCAACGTCTGTTGGATGGGCACTTAGGCTATGGTCTCAACGTGTTGTATCTCAACGCAGAGGACCTCATTACCACGCAGATGACCAACGGCCGCCCGCTGAACGTAAACACGGGCAGCACGGAGAACGCTGGTTTTGAGCTCCTTGCCTTCTACGCACCCATGCGACATCTGCGCTTGGATGCCAACTACAGCTTCCTTCATACCAGCCGCACGCTCACTGCCGCACCGAAGCATAAGCTTTTCATGGGAGCTGACTGGCAGACGGGGTGCTTCACGCTGCACAGCGGATTGCAATGGATCGATGATCTGCATACAGCCGACAACAGCCCTAAGACCGAGAATTTCTGGCTGTGGGATCTCACGGCTTCGTTGCGTGTCAGCCGTGCCTTGAAATTCTTCGTCCATGGTGAGAATCTCCTTGCCCAGCACTATGAGGTCAACGCCGGCTTCCCCATGCCGCGTGCCACAGTCATGGCAGGTGTTGAAGTGCAACTGTAGGTGTGTACTCTTTTGGTGTCATTCCAGCGAGCTTTTTGAAGAAGCATTCTATTCTCGCAAGCGTGTAGACACGATTTCAGCAAAAAGGGTTATAGCTGCCTTAATCGGGGTAACAGCCTGTTGACAGGAAACTCGTAACTTTGCAAACGGAAACAAAAATAAAAAATGAAAATCATTACCACCGTCATCGCACTGCTCTTGGCAGTGGCAACTGTAAATGCGCAAAAGAATATGAAAGAAAATGTTGATTTCAGTGTATGGCCGAAAGGAGAGTTGAACAGTGCCTATGCCCAGTATTTCACAGGCAACAGCTATTTAGCTCCCCTCGATGCCGAGAATGGAGGTCCCGTGAACGTCACCTTCGAGCCCCGTTGCCGCAACAACTGGCATATCCACCACAAGTCGGTGCAGGTGCTCATCTGCGTGGCTGGCTGCGGCTGGTATGTCGAGGAAGGCAAGGAACCTGTCGTCCTGCGCCCGGGTGTGGTCGTGGCCATCCCTGCCGAGGCTAAGCACTGGCATGGGGCCGCCAAAGACTCGTGGATGCAACACATCACCTATATGACAAAGGTAGAAGAAGGCGCCTCCAACGAGTGGCTGGAGCCTGTCACGGATGCAGAGTACGACAAGCTGCCTGCAAGCTCTACGATGCTCAGCGTCGCCGACGCTGAATACAACCAGCGCTTCGAGGCCTTTGCTTTCGGCGAGGTGGCGGAACAGGTGAAGACACGCCTCGACGACCGTACCCGCTACATCTGCTATCTGGCCACGCTCCTTGGCTGTCAGGGCCTCAGCGAATACCGTGAACTGCTGCCAGAAGCACTCGCCAAAGGCGTGACGCCTGTTGAGGTGAAGGAAATCGTCTATCAGGCTACGGCCTATTTAGGCATGGGGCGCGTCCGGCCCTTCCTCTCGGCTACCAACGAGGTACTGACCGCCCGTGGCATCACCCTGCCATTGGCTTCACAGCAGACCACCACGATAGAGACCCGTCGTGAGGCTGGCACAGAGGCACAGGTCAGTTGTTTCGGCGACTCGATGCGTGACTTCTGGAAGTCGGGGCCGGAGGACAGCCGACACATCAACAAATGGCTGGCCGACAACTGCTTTGGCGATTACTACACCCGCACGGGACTTGACCTGAAGATGCGAGAGCTCATTACGTTCTGTTTCCTTGCTGCCCAAGGTGGTTGCGAGCCGCAGTTGAAAGGACATATTGCCGGCAACTACCACGTAGGCAACGACAAGGATCTGCTCATCTCTGTCATCTCCAGTAACCTTCCCTTCATCGGCTATCCGCGGACGCTTAATGCCCTCAATTGCATACGCAGCGTGGAGTCGGACAAATAAACAAAGTGTACCACAAAGAAAAGAGTCATCTTTTTCCTCATACTGCTTACCGTTAGCCTTGCAACGGTTGAGGCAAAGACCCCATGGATTCGCTCCTCGCAGGTTGGTAATGCCTCTTCGCTCATCAGCGAATAGCAGCAACAGATTAACTTTATGGATAATAACACTTTAAGCGATATGAAGATACGGGTATCGGATGGCACGAACACCATCACCTACAAACTGAATGAGACCAGTGCCGCCAAGTCGCTCTACCAGATGCTGCCCTTGAAGGTGACGGTAGAGAACTACAGCAACAACGAAAAGATTTTCTATCCTCCCACGGCTGTCAGTTACGGCTCCGACTGCATCGAGGGGGACTGTCCTGCCGGGACACTGGCATTATTCTCACCTTGGGGCAATGTAGTGATGTACTATGGGCCAGCCAGTCGCTACGGTGGCCTGTATATCCTCGGCAAAGCCATTGAGGGCGCTGACAACATTCGGAACCTGAGTGGAACCATCCGTGTGGAAGTCGTTGAAGGCACTTCTGGCATACATTCCATAAAAAATGACCATACTGGCGACAAATCTCAAGGATATGCCCTAAATGGAATTGTTGCGACAGAAGGACAAAAGGGTGTCCTCATCAAGGATGGCAAGAAGATTTTGGTGAAGTAAGAGAAGAAATTTAAAGACGAACGAACAATATGGAATACGTAAAACTTGGACACTCTGACCTCAATGTGTCGCGCATCTGCTTAGGCTGCATGGGCTTTGGCGACCCCACCATCGGACAACATTCGTGGACGATTGGCGAGGAGCCGACACGGGAGATTATACGCCGTTCACTGGAATTGGGCGTAAACTTCTTTGATACGGCAATAGCCTATCAGTTGGGCACATCCGAACAGTTCGTGGGCCGTGCCTTGCGTGATATGGCACGGCGTGGAGATGTGGTAGTAGCCACAAAGTTCTTGCCTCGCACGGATGAGGAAATCCAGCAAGGCATCAACGGACGGCAACATGTGCTCAATAACATCGACAGCAGCCTACAGCACCTTGGCATGGATTATGTGGATTTGTACATCTACCATATCTGGGACTACAAGACTCCTGCCGAGGAAATCATGGAGGGAATGAACGATACTGTACGTACGGGAAAGGCTCGCTATATCGGTATCGCAAATGCCTATGCCTATCAGGTGGCGAAGATGAACGCGATGGCAGAGCAGCATGGGTGGGCAAAATTTATCTCCGTCCAGAACCATTACAACTTAATCATGCGTGAGGAGGAACGTGAGATGTTCCCGTTCTGCCACGAAGAAAACATTGCCATGACTCCCTACAGTGCATTGGCCTCTGGCAAGTTAGCCAAGCGACCAGGCGAGACCTCTAAGCGACAGCAGGAAGACTCATTCATGCACTTCAAGTATGATGCCACTGCCGAGCAGGACAACCGCATCGTGGAGCGCGTGGTGGATCTGGCCGACCGCTACGGGGTGGAGATGACACAGATTTCGCTGGCTTGGCTGCTGACAAAGGTGGAATCGCCGATAGTAGGAGCCACCAAACTGCATCATATCGAGGGTGCCGTGAAGTCGCTTGATGTCCATCTCTCAGCGGATGACATTCGTTATCTTGAAGAGCCCTATGTGCCGCACAATCTTTCAGGTGTGATGGCAGTCAACAAACCCGTGATGAACGAAGAACCTGTATGGGTAGCGGCAAGCAAGAACAAGTAACAACAATAAGAAACAATAAAGTAATGAAAAAGAACATCGGACAGAAACTGGCTGGCGAAGCCTTGGACAAAGTCTGAAGAGATGTCTATAATCAAGAGAAGGACTTAGAAAAAAGAAAAGTCTTGAAGAGAAACGCCTACGTCTACCGGGATATTGCCTATTTAAAGTTAAGACTTTTCAATTTGCATAATGACAAAATTACACGATTTGTCGGATGAACCAGAAAAAAGCCGGTACCATCATACTATATGCTGACGTTACCGGCCAAACACAAGTAAGATTTTGCTTATGTCACTCCAAATGGGTTGCTATACGATTACAATAAAAAAATTATATTACAGCAAATTCCCATGCGTTGCGTAACTCTTTGTTTTCCAAATTGTCTGCTATAATCGGTTTGTTCTCACAAATTTAATGGAAATAAGCGAAACTGCCAAAGAATGTGCTGTATTCTTTGCTTTTAATACTTGCAAATAAGGAAAGAAAAAAGACGTATATTTGCAGAAAAGATTCATAGCAGTCAACCATGAGCAACGATTTCAAATGCATTCCCTACGGCATCTCCGACTTTAAGCAGGTGCGGAGGGAAAGCAAATATCTGGTGGATAAGACCATGTACTTCGAGCGGATGAAGCGGGAAGAAATCGTTGAACGGTAAAAAGGTAAAAAAGAGTAAAGTTACCCTATTCCTCAATTTCTGCCGATGATCCCCGTCTGCGTGTCTTTATTGTTGAGCTTGCGCTGTGCTTCCTTGTATCTCCTGCCATGACTGAGCTTCCACGTGAAGTTGAGAGAGACGAAATTGCCGATGGTCTTGCTGCGGAGCTCATAGTCCTTGTGCATTAAGCGGTTGAGCAGGTGGGAAGACATCGCCTTGGGATTGGCCATGAAACAATGGTCCCACGTCAAGGACACGGAGCAGGGGCCGGCCTGATAGCTGCATTGCAGGGCCGGTATGCCGTAGTTCCATCCAAGGTTCTCGCCTTCGAGAAAGCGGTAGCCATTGTCGGCTTGTGCCGTGAGCGTCCAACGTCCGAGATAAGCTTCCAGGCTTCCACCCACCATCCAGAAGTTATGAAGATGGGTGTAGTCGTCGCCAAAGTTGAAGTAGCGGAAGAAGCCTCCGTTGACATTGGCCACAAGACGGTCGGGAACGATGGTGTAGGAGAAGTTGTCGATAAAGTAGAGCATCTTGATGCCCCGCTGATTGCGTTGGGTGTAGACAAACCGGTTGTCATCAGTACGGAAATACACAGCCATGTTGCAATGGGAATGGTCGCGATAGTCAGCCTCCAGCGTGTTGTTCCATCGTGGTGAGGAATAGTTGAAACGCAACGTATGTTCGTCGCAGCGGTTGGGCTTGAGGTTGGGAGACCCCATCGTCCACTCACGTCCGTTGGTGCGGATGGTCGCATCACCGATCATCGCGATGCGGCTGAAAAAGCCATACTGCTTAAAGTCATAGCTCAAACTCAGTCCATGACCGAAGTTATAGGCTAACGTGGCTTGGGGTCGGAAGAGATTGAAATTGTAGTGCGCCTCACCCTGGGTATAGCGTTGGTTGCTCACGCCAAGACCGGCCACATAGGTCAGTGCGCCAAGATTGCCTTTGAGTTGGGCAAAGCCATAGACATACTGATTATGGAGTCGGTTAATGGCATCGACATCATCAGTGTAACTGTTGCGCGTGTATTTGAGTTGGTAGTTGGCACCCAAGGACAGCGTGAAGGGCTTGAGCCGGTTCTCATAGATGGCTTCCCCGATGAGTGACGACGTGTTGCCCTTGACATGGTAGGCGTAAGGGCCACCCTCATCCATATAGTTATAGGAACGTGTGTGGATGTACGTGCCCACCACGTTGGCCGTGATGCTCTGGTGACCGCCCAGCTTTCTGACAAGATAGAGGTCGAGAACAGGAGAGAACGAGCGGTCGCGGGAGAAGTTCTTCACATCCGTGCCATTGACATCGGTGAGCACATCATTACCCGGACAATGATTGAAGTCGGCAGTCAGCTTTGCCTGCAAGACATTGCCGAGCGTGTCAGCCCGATTGTATTTCAGTGCGACCGTATTGCCGGCCGCTCTGCTCCGATGCTGCTTGTCCACACGCGAGACGATGTCGTGCGTGCCGTCGGTGAGCAGGTAATCGGTGAGGGTGCGTGCTTTCTCGTTGCGGTTGTCCTTATAGAAGAAGTTATAAGTCAGTGCCCATTCCGATTTACCTCTGTTGACCTTTGCATAGACCATGTCGTCGCTATAGCGGGCCAGTGCCTGCGTAAGGTCGGTGCCGAGCTCGTATCCTGCGTCACTACGCCGTGTGTGGATATCGATGACGAAGGCAATGTCCTGACCATAGCGCACGCCGGGATTGTCGATATAGTCAATGGAGGTGACGCGCATAGGGTCGAGTGCTGTCAGGTCGGACTTTGACGCGAGTGCACCGTTGATGCGTAGTTGCACCTCACCACGGTTGAGACGGTCGGCAATGGTGTGGCGTACGGCATCCACCTGAAGTTGAGGGAGGCTGAGAAGATGGAGAAGGGCATAGCCATTGGAGGCACTCGCGCGCTGAGCCACCGACGGGATAATATGGCGTCCGTCGGGACGGAAAGTCACGCGCGCCGCCTCCACGGTAACGTCTTTGAGCACTACCGCCGTGTCTGCGAGTAAAGAAGAGGAAGGCTTGGCGCTGTCGTGAATCTGTGCATAGCCCACTGTCACCGCGCCAAACGCAAGCATAAGGAGAAAGAAAATCTGCTTCATATCTTTGCTGTTTGTTTTTGTTGCAAAGATAGGAAGCAAATGGCTAAACGCCTAAGAATGAGACTGACATCTGTCTGACAATTGATATTTACCGCCTCTTTCTGTCGTAATGGTCAGGTTGCTGTTCTTGTCGAGTACGGGTTTCAGCCGTCGGATGAGCGTGTAGAGCGTGTCGCTGGCATCGGGCTTTTTCGGCCAAAGCGCCTGGCAGATGTCCTCCTTGCGCAAGCTGTGATGCTCATCGGCAAAGAACATCAGCATCAACTGGCGTTGCATGGCGGTGAAGTGGACAGGCTCCTGATGCTCATCATAGAATGTCTGTGAGGCTTCATCAAGGCGCAGGCCGCCAAAGCCTCCGGCAATCGCTACGACCCGACGACGCGTCCACATCAGTGAGCCTGCCAGCCAAAGCAGCGACAAGGCGAAAAGCGACAGTGGCATACGCTGGTCAGAGAGGGACATCACCGAAGCCACTGAACAGTTGGCATAACCCCGGAAGGCTACGCGAAGCGCTCCACGGCCCCATGTCATCTTGCTGCTGGCAACCGTCTTCGGATCCCCATCCTCGGCATAGCACACCAAGGAATGGCGACGGAGCACCTCCAGCCGCAGATTGCTGCGATAGTCGCGGATGGTGTCGGGAGTGATCCACGCCTCTTGCTTATGGCGCAAGGTCTGGGTCAAAGCCTGGTTCATATCTGCTACCATCTCCTCTTCGGCACAACGATAGCTATGCATGCCTGCCCACACGGAGCAACTCAACAGGGTCACAAAGACCACAACAGTATAGAACGGTTTCATTGCAGCAATATCAATTTAGTGTTTCAATGATACAAAAGTAAAGAAAAAAAAGCAAAAACGCAAGAAGAAAGCCTATTTATAATAAGAAAAAGCGTATCTTTGCAATAACACAATAACCCAACAAACATGAAAAAGATATCTGGCTGCCGTGCCAGGGTTTGGTGGCGACGTAGGGGTATTCATTCTTGGGAAAGCGCAGGAGCACTTTTTCTGCTTGCTGGCCTTCACGCTTGGTCACGCCGATGACATCAGCGAAGTACTCGTCGAAGTCGATGTCGATCTCACGGTAGGGCACATGGGCGAGCTTCACGCTGAGGATGCGGTCGAGGGGATAGTTGCTGAGGTTGGTGTGGTCGCCGTTGCAGCAGAAGAGGAACCAGCGGTTGTTGTACTGCTTCAAGTAGTAGGGATGGACGATGAGCGTCTGGGGATCCGCCATCCGGAAACTCTGATAGCGCAGCTCCACGGTGGTCTTCTTGCGGATGGCGTTGAAGAGCGTGGTGCGTGAGGTGATGGTCGGCTCACCGCGCAGTTCCAGCTCCCGGTTGATGAAGTCGGTGAGCTCCTTACCTGAATAGGCATGTCCGCTACGCAAACACTGGTCGAGGACGCGCAGACGGGTGGAATAGTTCTTGGTGTTCGGCATGATGGTTATTCTTTGATGAGTGATGTATCGTTTTCTTCATGGTTGAGATAGTGGTAGGCATGGAGATACTTATTGAGGCGGTGCCAGTCCTTCTCTGTGAGGTCAGGCAGACGGCGGATATCCATGTTATCTTCCAAATCAGCTATTTTCACGAGCCTTCCGGTTTGATTGGTATTGGCTCTTGCAATAAAGTCGGCATAACTCTCACCTTCCTTCCGCGTGACAGAGAAGATGGCATCGACAGTATCTTGAGTGTAGCCTAATTGCAAGAGTTTCTCAGATGTTAGGCCTGTATCTTCTATCGTGTCATGCAGCAAGGCAACTATTTTATCTTCGATAAGATCCAGCCGTGCACTGACTCTTGTTGGGTGGAAGTAATAGTCTTTCCCGGCTTTGTCCTTCTGACCGTAGTGCTGGCGCATCATGAGGTTGACGGTATCGATATAACGCTTGTCTTCATCCGGTACCTTGCACTGAGGGATAATCTCCAAAAGCAGACCGATGATGTCCTGTGGATCGGCCTCTACGTCATCATTATTATACTCGAAAAACTGAACGTCGTCTATGAGGGTTATCAGTTCTTCTACAGTGTCCGTCACATCTGTACCAAAGGCATAGATCTGATGGGCCTCCAATTCCTGTGGAATAATGGAGTACTCCTTGGTTTCAGCATCGTAATTGAGATAAACTTTCAGCTTCTTGTCCATAATATTATTCTATTAATGGATGCAAATATACGAATAATCTGTTCCCTCTATGCGGACGCGTCCATAATATTTTGTATTTATCAAAAATAATTGGACGTGTCCTCATAGGGGGAACAGATGGGTATTATCTTTGCGGCAGATTTCAACCTATTTTATTTAAAGCTTATGAAAAAGTATTTTATTGCTGCCTTGATGGCTGTGTCTGTTTCCTGTCTTACATCGTGCTACTGTGACAAGTACGCAGTGGGAACTATTAACCCGGAGGAGCCACTTGTCCATGTTGCGAGTGAGCATAATCAATCAAATATGGACAATATGACAAAAAAAAATCAACAGCGCGATTTTGGATTCATAAACTTTGCCTATCTCATTTATTTAAGCTACCTTTGCACCGGCAGAATGGCTGTTTGTACGCACGGTTGGAGATTCGTTCTCCTATCGATCTAACAGATAGCATACCATGTTGTGCTGAAATAGGCAAGTCTTAAACGACATCACCTTGAGGCGCAAGTAAGTGCCGTTAATGGCATTTCGTTGGAACTTTAGTCAGACATGTGGGAAAGCGTTTGTCGATGCTGTATCTGTTCTATCACAATAGGCATTTGCTAAAGTCTGGTAGGTGGGATGGACAACAGAACGATTCCGAGCTTTTCGCGTCATAGCTGCCATAGAGAAATACCGATATGGATGTGTTGAAGAATACTGAAGTTCGGGATGGGAAGGCTGATTCCAAAGAGACCAATGAAAGAATTGGTTCAATTCCTGAGAGTGATGATGTGGCCTTTAAGGTCAAGGATTTACTTTTGGGGGTGTCGGTAGAGTATGCCCCTAAAGAAGGGTGCGAATGGTATGTATTACGTGCAACATACGGTCGTGAAATCAGGGCTTTGGAAGCCATACGCTCTTTGGGGGGCGTTGCATACGTTCCGCTTCTCCGAACCATAGAAGAGCGGGATGGTAAAATTAAAAAGGTTCTCAAGCCTTTCGTCCAACAGCTCGTATTCCTCTATTCAAGCAAAGAAGAAGCTTACAAGTTTGTCAACGAAGTACCAGAATTAAACTACTTGACATTTTACTACGATCATTTTAAGGTATCCCAAACGGGTTATAACCCACCTCTTACGGTAACGTTTGAAAGAATGTCTAATTTCATACGTCTTACATGTATTGAAGACGAGCATGTGGAGGTACTCACCAATAAACGTGTGGTCTTTAAGAGTAATGAGATGGTGCGTATCACAGATGGGAAATTCAAGGGCATAGTTGGAAAAGTTGCTCGTATCGACCGTAACAATCGTGTTGTAGTCACCATAGAAAACGTGTGTATGATAGCCACCGCTTTCGTTCCAAAATATGCTTTGGAGAAAATACCGGAGTAAAGGCATGCCGAAGTCTGTTGCTTGAATGGTCTATCACTCCGTGCCCTCTATGTCTCTGTGTGATATATATCCAACCATTCATGCATGAATAATTTGCGAGATCTGCGTAATCTGCGTGGGGAAAATATTCAGTGTGAAGGTACGCACGCTGATCTCGCAGATCATTCTGGGGTTTGCCAGTGCGTCAATGCACTATTATCCGTGTAATCCGTTTAATCCGTGAGAAAGAAACTCCGTGAGAAAGGTCGTAAACGTCTTATTTTCCGCCTTGACACCGGCACATAAAAATATTACCTTTGCGGCATCAACTTTAAAACAGAAAAGTTATGCCGAAAGAAAAGGTCAATTATCAGGAAGGCTACGATCTGTATCAGCTGTGCAGTGAGACTAAGGATCTGAAGGAGTTCTGCTCCGAGTATGGTGTCAACTGACAAGTTTATGAACTCAAACTGGAACTTGCATTTAAAGTCCAGAAGCTAACTCCCGATCAGATTAAAGTGCGACGGGAGCGACGGTCCAAGACAATAGTCAGCAAAGAAACCTAAGACAAGTGGCAATTGCTGCCCTGTTATATCAAAATATAGATTAAACTTGGAAAATCATTTTTTTGCGTAATCCACATAACCGGCTGAAAAACAGCCGGGAGATGTGGCGTGGCGGAAAATAAGACGTTTACGACTCTTTGCTCTCAGTATCTCTGTGTGAGATATGCACGTGCCGAGTAATTAACCATTATCAAATGAGTTCTAATTATGTAGCAAGAGCAAAGAGCATGCACCGCTACATTTTATAATAAAGAACATTTTTAATCAATATGTCATCTTTAAAGAATAACGTAGTTCTCAATTATATCAATACTTTAGCCAGTATCGTATTCCCGCTTATAACATTTCCTTATGCAGCGAGAATACTTCTGCCCGAAGGTATAGGATTGGTCAATTTCCAAAACTCTATTATTGGGTATATCACGCTGTTAAGCAGTTTAGGGATACCATTGTATGCGGTGCGTGAAGTTGCACGCGTACGTGATAATGTAGAAGAACGAAATAGAGTAACGGTAGAGATTGCATTACTTAGCCTGATCCTTGCCGCAGGAGGCTATGTGATCGTTTTTGCGGTCGGCGAATTAGTGCCACAGATCAATGCTCATCTTTCGTTATTTTATATTCTAAGTCTTTCTATTCTGTTTACGGCATTAGGAGTAAGTTGGTTCTACACCGCTATAGAAGACTTTAAATTCATTACAGTTCGTGGACTTATTATCAGGGCGTTATTCGTAGTTGCTCTATTTCTGTTTGTTAAGTCTAAAGAAGATCTTTTGATTTATGGAATCATTATTGTGGGTTCTACCGTAGGAAATGACCTCATTAATTTTATACATCTACGAAAGTTCATCAATATTTTCAAGCTAAATTGGAGTAAAGTAAATATCTTTAGGCATCTGAAGCCTTCATTTAGCATCTTTGTCCTCAATTTATCTGTATCCCTTTATGTTCAACTGAATCCTGTCATGCTTGGTTTCTTGTCAGATAATACACAGGTAGGCTATTATACGGCGGGTTCTAAACTATCCTATATTATATTATCCGTCGTGACGTCTATGGCAACTGTTTTGATACCACATGTATCAAATATGATTCAGGTTCACGACACAGAGAAATTTAAACAGCTTATAACAAAGGTGTACCATTATTATATGGCATTGGCTCTCCCCTTTACTGCTGGGCTTATAGTATTAAGCGTTCCACTTACCTTAGTTATCTGTGGTAATGCTTTTTATGAGGCAAGCTATGTGACCGCTATAACAGCTCCGGTTATTATATTCATATCTATAACCAATATTATCGGCTTACAGGTCCTCTATCCATATGGGAAAGAGAACTATGTAACCTACTCTACAATTGGGGGCGCTGTTATTAATCTTATAGTGGACATTCCTTTAATTTTGTTATGGGGATCTAAAGGTGCAGCTATAGCCACTTTTTGTGCAGAATTAGCAGTATTATTAATACAGGTGAGATTAGGTAGGAGTTATATACCATTTAAGTACTTTGATGATAGCATTAAATTGTACATATTATCATCAATTTTAATGGGTATGGCAGTCTACCTAACAAGTGGCTTATTTAACAAGCCAATCATTCAATTGTTAGTACCAACGTGTATAGGTATAGTTGTATACTTCTTGATACTTTATTATAAAAAAGATGATATTTTATTTTCAGTTTTGAGATATATTCATGTCATTAAATAATAATAGATAGAGTGATATCCGTGATACACCTATTTTATATGGATGAAAGAGTAAAGACTGTTCGGTAGTATTTTACAATTCTATAGAAAATGAAACAATACGACTATCTGATAGTTGGCTCCGGCCTTTTCGGCGCCACATTTGCATACTTCGCTCACAAACAGGGGAAGAAGTGTCTGGTGATAGACAAGCGGCCACAGCTCGGTGGCAATGTCTATTGCGAGAATATCGAGGGTATTAATGTACATAAGTACGGAGCGCATATCTTCCATACATCCAATAAGAAGGTATGGGATTTTGTCAACTCTATAGTGCCTTTCAACCGTTATACCAACTCTCCGGTGGCGAACTACCATGGCAAGCTCTATAACCTGCCGTTCAATATGAACACCTTCAGTGAGATGTGGGGCGTGAAGACGCCGGCAGAGGCTCAGGCGAAAATTGATGAGCAGCGTGCCGAAGCTGTAGCAAAAATGAAGGCAGCCGGGGTGACGGAGCCGCGTAATCTTGAAGAGCAAGCACTCACCCTCATCGGTAAGGATGTCTACGAACGCCTCATCAAAGATTACACGGAGAAACAGTGGGGGCGAAAATGCACGGAGCTCCCGGCGTTCATCATCAAACGTCTCCCTGTGCGACTGGTTTTCGACAACAACTACTTCAACGACAGTTATCAAGGCATTCCTGTTGGTGGATACAATAAGCTCATCAATGGTTTGCTTGAGGGTGTTGATACAAAGACCGGAATAGACTTCTTTACTAGTGAGTATCACGACTGGCGCAAGTATGCTGACAAATTAGTCTATACAGGTCGTATCGACGAGTACTTCGGCAGTAGATTCGGCGAACTGAACTGGCGTACGGTCAGTTTTAAGTCCCGCGTTGAAGATACCCCGAACTATCAGGGCAATGCTGTGGTTAATTACACTTCCCATGACGTTCCTTACACGCGTGTCATCGAGCACAAGCATTTCGAGTGTTTCGGTCAGGCTGTCTACGACAATCCTAAGACCGTGATCAGCGAGGAGTATTCCACCGAGTACAAACCAGGCATGGAGCCATACTATCCAGTGAATGATGCTGAGAACAATGCCTTAGCTGATAAATACCGCGCCCTCGCAGCAGAAGAAAAGGACGTTATCTTCGGAGGTCGTTTGGCGGAATATAAGTACTACGATATGGCTCCGATTATTGAGAAAGTGATGAATATGTATTAATGAACTTATCAAAGAATATTATGGATAAAATTTTAACCATCATCATTCCCACCTACAATATGGAGAAGTATCTCCGCCATTGTTTGGACTCACTGATTGTACCAAACATGGACAAGGTGGAAGTACTTGTAATAAACGATGGCAGCAAGGATTCTTCCTCTGCCATAGGACACGAGTACCAGGATAAGTATCCACAGACATTCCGAGTCATAGACAAGGAGAATGGTAACTATGGCTCTTGCATCAATCGGGGTTTGAAGGAGGCTACTGGTAAGTACCTCAAGGTGCTGGATGCTGATGATTCTTACGATTCGAAGAATTTCTCTGTTTATATAGAAAAACTTGAGCATATAGACATAGATCTGATTCTTACAGATTATGACATAGTTAATGAGAAGGGGAAGATTACATCAACGTATAAGTATTCTGATAAAGCTAAAATAAAGCCAGACAAGATTGTAAGTTTTACAGAATTCTCCAAGATAAATCCTCATCACGTTGGTCAAATGCATGGTTTTACATACAATAGGAAGGTGTTTGAAGGATTGAATTATCACCAGCATGAGGGAATCTCTTATACCGATGTTCAATGGTGTTATAACCCTATTACTCATGTCGACAGAGTATACTACTGTCCGATTACAGTTTATAAATATCTTAAAGGTCGAGAGGGGCAAACCATGCAGAATCAAGGCAAGCACATAAAGCAAGTTATGATGGTTTTGTCCGACATGATTGACTTCTACGAGAAAGGTAAATGGGATAAAGCTAAATACGACACTTATTTAACATCGATGGCTAAAGCTCAGATTAGCGTCATCTATGGTAATGGACTATACGAAAAGAGCTATCCTTTGGACATTCTTAAAGGTTTTGATGACGAATTGAGTAAGCATCCGTATTTCTTTGACCTATCAAATACTGTGACAGACCATCATGTAGATATTGTCAAAATATGGCGTAACCGTGATAGACTGTCTATGCCATTATGGATAAGCATTTACAAACTCATAAGAACTATTGGAAGGAAAGTCAAGAACTTATAATAAAGGGCGACTTATTTAGATTTTCTACGTACTCTTATCCAACGCAGTTTGAGTTTTAGTTGAGCCCTTTTTAGAATAATAAGCAATTAGAAATAACTAAATGTTAGTACAATATATAGCTTTTACTGTCCTTGGTCTAGTCATTATAGGCAGTTTTATAAACTTCAAGAAGACAGTCTTGATATGGTTGCCTGCACAAATGCTATTTAATGCACAAGTTGCTGTCAAGTATACATCGCCGGCAATGTCGTTGACAATGGCAGTTTCCCTTTATTTAATTTTCTTTTATTTTATTCTTTGGAGATATAAAAAGAAACAACTAAATAGAGAGAAATTTTTCTTAACCAAACCAATGTTATTGATATTGTCTTCTTATATTTTATCTCTAATTTTTGGTGTTATATCTACTACCCAAGGTATAAATTCAATAATAAAATATTTTGTCACAAATTTCGGCATTGTTTTCTTAGCTTGGAAAATGATGAAGACTCAAACTGATATTAAGTTATTTGTAAGATCATCTGTGCTTATATGTTTATTGATGACTTTGCTAGCATTGAGTGAAAGTGTTCTTAAAGATAATTTATGGTTAGATTTTGTATTTTATAATTCTCCACAAGATGAAACAACTGTCGGTCGAATGTTTTATGATCCCAATAGTATAGAACTTCGGTATGGAATGGTTCGAGCCCGTTCATTCTTTGGAATTCATATTGCTTTTGGCGTTGCATGCTTAATGTATTTATGGCTTATGCAAGTTCAATATGTAAATAAATTTAGTTATATTAAAACTAGAAGTATTCTTGCTTTGTCAATCTTACTTGGTGCGGGAATATTTATGGCAAATGCAAAGACGGGATATTTTGGCTTATTAATAATTTTATTGGGACTTTACCCAATTAGAAAATTATTAAATATAAAAATAATAATTCCTTTAATAATAGGGATAATTATAATATTTGGATATTTCGGCCCATCGGAAAAGTTCCGTGGCTGGGGCAAGCCCATCCAATCAGCCAAATATCGTAACTACACGATAGAAAGTTGAGATATTTTGTGTATCTTTGCTGCCATGAAGAGGAATGAAGAGAAAATAG
>Ga0256405_10002209_pt1 | contig 46458 bp, 42 predicted proteins | sample RumenRJG_02DNA_FD_189096 | JGI IMG/M metagenome (GOLD analysis project Ga0256405, IMG submission 189096) | Bovine rumen microbial communities from Lethbridge, Alberta, Canada - RJG_02 | ecosystem: Host-associated > Mammals > Digestive system > Stomach > Rumen | place: Canada: Alberta... | reverse complement strand
GGTGGCGTGATGACCCGCCGCGAATTTGAAGCCTCATTCCGCTACGCTCCATTCGGCTTCAAATTCCTTCCTGCCGTCCACTCATTTTGGGTGTTTTTCGACTGCACTTTTCTTGACAATTCCACAGGGCTATATTATGTTATATCAAGCTTGCGTTATGCTACATTATGTTACATCAGGCGTGCATTAAGTTTGCAGTAAGTCATCATTACGTTTCCCATCAGCCCTTTAACTCGGAGCAAAGCCCGATGTAAGCTCGCTTAACATCGGCTGCGACGAGGCAACCTCACCGCAGGAGCTTTAGCTCCTCGGGGTTTCAGTGGGGGATTATAACCCCCACTGAAAGTCCGAATGTCCCCCGCCGCCTAATAGGCGGGGGACATCGGTGATTGGTTATAAATTCCCATAAAGCATATAAATTCCCATAAAGCATATAAATCCCCATAAAGCATATAAATCCCCATAAAGCATATAAATCCCCATAAAGCATATAAATCCCCATAAAGCATATAAATCCCCATAAAGCATATAAATCCCCATAAAGTGCGTCCATCGGTGATAGATTACAATCCCTCACCAATGGACGCAGAAGCTAAAGCTCCCGATGTCTGTTGACAGCGTCGCTCGCTCCATTCAAGCGAACTTGCCGGAGCTTAATTCCTTATTTAACAAAACACCGTTCCGCACAGAGATTCATTCTCTTCTGCGAAACGGTGTTTTTTGTGCCGCTTTTTGTTTATTCGTGTTTTTCTTTTCTTCGTGCTTGATGAAGCTTTCCATTCTGCGGTACAAGATATAGTGGTTGATTCAGGTTTTCGTTGATTTTTGTGTTATGATATCAGACCAAACAGAAAACAAGCGACAGCTTCTTTTGCTATCGCCTGTCCCATTCTTCTTTTCTGTTTTATTCGTAATTTTCCTGCCATTCGCAAAGAGCCGTGTTATTTGCGATTCTGCACTGCAGCAGTGCCATCAAATCAGTCAGGCTTAGAAATCTTTGCACACGCTATTGCTAAAGAGCCGGGACCAATGTGACAACCGATACTCAGCGACAGAGGCTCCGCTCTGAGCTTGAATTTCGGGAAAGACGCCTCAATTTCCTTTCTCCAACGATCTACTTCATCGTCCGTCATATCGGAATAAGAGTACATCAGCGACATTTCTCCTTTTTCCACATAGCTCTTAAAACGTCCCTCAAAATCATCATGCATTGCCTCAAGCATCTTCTCTTTGGCAGATTTGATTCCTCTGCACTTTGCATAAGCGTCCAGCTTTTCGCCCTGAATTTGCAAAACCGGCTTGAGATTCATTACATTCGCAATCAGCGCACCGGCTGTTGTAATTCTGCCGCCTCTTTTCAGATACGTCAGATTATTGACCATAATATAAATACTGGATTCCAGTTTATCTGCCTCCAGCTTGTTTTTGATCTTTTTACCGGACATACCGGTCTTAGCCATCGCAGCAGCATCCGCTACGGACTGATACTGTGTTACGGATATTCTCTGATTGTTGACAACATGAACTCTGCCGCCAAAATCCTTAGCCAGCATAGAGGCTGTTGTACACGAGCTGCTCAGTCCTGACGACATTGGAATATAAACAACTTCATCATGATCCTTCAGCAATGTTCTCCAGAAATCCGTCAGTTCTGTCGGCGAAGGCTGCGAAGTCGCTACGGTTGTTTTGGAATTGGCAATCATCTGATAGAATTCCTTCTGCGTCAGGTCAATTCCCTCATAATACTGCTGATCGTTGATATAGAATGACATCGGAAGCACATGAACACCAAGCTTCTTGGCTCTTGAAGCAGAAATACCACTGTTGCTGTCTGTTGCAATTGCTGTTTTAGACATTGTCGTTCCTCCTTGTTTGTACTGTATCCGTATAAAAGCTCTTTAATAGAATAAGTATAGTATATCTTTTGACAAATATCAATTGATTTTTTCAGATTTATCGTTTTCACTAATACCGACAGATTTATGTTATTTCTTTTGTTTTATTTTCCGCTAAAGTGAAGTGTATGTCCATATCCTTCCGTTAATAACCCCATCTTATTTTACATTTATTATTATCAATTTTCATATTCAATCTCTTGCTATCTCTTGTTCAATCTCCTCATAAACACTTACTTTTCACTCTAACCCTATTCTAATCTTTTTCGGCACCATCACAGACAAAAATCCTTTTTGCTCAACTCAGCGGATTATAACGGCAGCAGTATGTCATGGCTTTATGCTGTTACCGGTTATCCGAACGCCGCAGCTTTATCACGTTGTTTTGTCCTCTGGCAGCTATACTTTCCCATCGCTTTCAATTATTCCGGTATGGTTGATAGCAGAGCAAAAAGCCGAACGTGTCAAAAAAGAAACCGCAGGGAACGAATAGATGAAACGTTCCCTGCGGTCAAGCAATCGTGCCGGTGGTGGGACTCGAACCCACACGCCCTCGCGGACAACAGATTTTGAGTCTGTCTCGTCTGCCAGTTCCGACACACCGGCAAGTGTATTGAACTGCGATATTTATTATATAATAGCTTTTCCTTTTTGTCAAGGGTAAATTATCATCTTACAATGCTATTTAAAAATGTGTAACCCATCATTGACAGACTAACAGAATTATCATCTTACACAGCCATCTCACAGCCATCTTATAGAAATCAACTTTAGCGGGACAGTCACATGAGGAAAAACCTCTCAGAATGTCAATTTGTGGAATATCTTCATATTTACTTCGACAAAAAATCCTGCAACGCCAAAAAAAGCGTTACAGGATTTCATCATGTCATTGTCTGAGCATTCACTATCCTCGCCTGATTGCCTCAAACACAGCCTTATGCTCTCTGTGCAACATTATCATCAGTATAAACAATACGGATATCGGCTCCGAGTGCCGAAAGCTTTTCTACAATATCCTCATAACCTCTTTCGATATGCTCAATATCCTCAATATGGGTCGTACCGGAAGCAGACAACGCAGCGATGACCATGGCAGCACCGGCTCTCAAGTCGGTAGCCTTTACAGGCGCTCCGTTCAGTTCTTTCACGCCTTCGATGACAGCCACCTTGCCGTCTACGGAAATAACAGCACCCATACGCTTTAATTCTTCAACGTAACGAAAACGGTTATCCCAGACTGCCTCGGTTACGATGCTCGTTCCCTGAGCGATAGACAGCAAAACTGCGATTTGCGGCTGCATATCTGTGGGAAAGCCGGGGTGCGGCTGTGTTTTTACATTGCAGCGGCGAAGCTCGCCTGAGCGGCGTACCCGGACAGAATCTTCATTTTCAATAATCTCAATGCCCATTTCACGCATTTTAGCGGTAATCGGCTCCAAATGCTTCGTGATCACATTGGTAATCAGTACATCTCCGTCCGTTGCTGCGGCAGCTACCATATATGTACCTGCCTCAATCTGGTCCGGAATAATGGAATAGGTTGTACCGTGCAAATGCTTTACACCGTTGATTTTAATAACGTCTGTGCCGGCTCCACGGATATCGGCACCCATAGAATTCAAGAAGTTGGCAAGATCAACAATATGCGGTTCTTTAGCGGCATTTTCGATGATCGTTCTGCCCTCGGCTCTGACAGCCGCCAGCATGATATTCACCGTTGCGCCCACAGAGACCACGTCAAGATAAACGTGACCGCCCGTTAAGTTTTTCGCCTTTACATTAACCATTCCGCCGATTACGCTGTACTCTGCCCCCAGTACGCCAAAACCCTTCAGGTGCTGATCAATCGGTCTGACGCCGAAATCACATCCACCGGGCAGCGCAACCTCTGCTCTGGAGAACTTGCCAAGCAGCGCACCCAGCAGGTAGCTTGAAGCACGCATACGACGGACAATATCATAATCTGCAACAGGTCTGCGGATATAGGTAGGATCTATCTCAAGGGTTGTTTTATTGATGCGGTTAATTCTTGCACCCATTTCATGCAGAATATTCGCAATCAGATTCACGTCCATGATATTCGGTATATTTTCAATACGGCACACACCGTCAGAAAGAATCACCGCAGGAATAATCGCTACCGCAGCATTTTTAGCGCCGCTGATACGAACTGTTCCGTGTAGTTTCTTTCCACCGTTTATAACAATCTGCTTCAAGCTGCAACACACTCCTCATAAAAGGCATATATGAGTTTTCGGTACGGAACTATCCGCCCTTGTTGAAACAATCAAGAACACACCGTCAAACGCATTTTTTTGTTTGGCAGTGTATTTTGTGGAAATTCAACGAAATGTACTGTTCTATTTCTACAATAAAACATTCCTTCTCTCGTTATGATAATACAAACCGAAGAGATTGTCAATAAGAAATCCACTTAGTTACAGTATTGTCACCCAAAATATCGTTTTTGCATAATAAACTTCGCTGTTCATCGACTTTTTTTCAAAAAAACAGCACGCTTTTCTTTCACTATGAAAAGCAGGTGACCTTTAGTGTAAAGTGTCTTACCTTACACTAAACTCTGTCACCTTTTACTCATCTCAGCTATGATATCCCTGCACTTTTTTCATTTTCAGGCGGAATGTTTCTCACGCATTATAGAATTCGTACAGCGCACGGTAGGTTTCATACACATCTATTTTTGACACAATCTCAAAGGGTGCGTGCATGGAAAGAACCGGTACGCCAAGGTCTACTACGTCAGCATTCAGATTGGCAACGAATTTTGCGATGGTTCCGCCGCCGCCGCCGTCCACCTTGCCCAACTCGCCCGTCTGCCACAAAACCTCTTTTTCGTCCAGCAGCGCACGGATTTTTGCCATAAACTCTGCCGTTGCATCCGAAGTGCTGTATTTGCCGCCGCTTCCTGTATATTTTGTGATCACGGCTCCGTTGTTAATATATGAAGAGTTATTGGACTCAAAAGCGGACGCATAGTTCGGGTCAAAGGCTGCGTTTACATCTGCCGAAAGACAGGTGCTCTTTGCCATAACGTGGCGGAGCGCTTCGCCCTCACTTTCACACAAATCCGCAATAAAGTCTGCCATATAGGTGGATTTCATACCGGTTGCGCCGTCAGATCCGATTTCTTCACGATCTGTCAGTACGGTAATCACAGTCTGTTCCGGCACTGTCGTATCAAAAGCCGCCATCAGCGCAGGATAGGCACAAACCTTGTCGTCATGTCCGTAAGCGCCGATCATACTTCTGTCAAAGCCGACGTCTCTTGCTTTTCCGGCAGGTACCATCGTCAGGTCTGCCGACATAAAGTCTGCTTCGGTAAAGCCATACTTTTCGTACAGCAGGTTCATGATATTCAGCTTGACGGATTCACTTTCTTCGTCCATACGGAACGGACGGCTGCCGATAAGTACGTTCAGGTCTTCACCCGTAAACGCCTTTGTCATCACCTTCGACATCTGCTCCACCGCCAGATGCGGCAGAAGATCGGTTACCACAAAGCAAGGTTCGTCTTCGTCATCTCCGATGTACACGTTTTTTACCGTGCCGTCCTTCAGCACGACCACGCCATGCAGTGCCAGCGGTACGGTGGGCCACTGGTATTTTTTGATGCCGCCGTAATAATGCGTTTTGAACAGCGCAAGGTCATTGCTTTCATACAGCGGATTCGGCTTCAGGTCCAGTCGGGGAGAGTCTATATGGGCTATGCCCAGTCTTACGCCGTTTTTAACGCCGTTCTTACCCATAACGCAAAGCATCAGCGCCTTGCCTCTGTTATTCACATATACCCTGTCGCCCGGCTGATAGACTTTGCTGCTGTCATATTCACAAAAGCCCGCCTTCTCGGCCGCCTGTATGCTGTAGCTGACAGCCTCACGCTCTGTTTTTGCCTGATCGAGAAACGCCACATAGCCCTTACAGAATTCGTCTGCTTTTGCAATTTCTTCCACACTCAGTGTTTTTGCGCCGCTTTCCTTTTTCATCAGCAGCTTTTCCTTCAAAAGCTCACTCGCTTTTTTTTCTTTCTTCTCTTCTGACATTCGTACATCGTCCTTTCTTCATTCACAACGTTTTTTATTTCTTAAAATACAGTTGATGATAGATACTTTTGTTTTGCGCTACCAGCTTCCGGTAGTTCTCGGTTTCTGTAAAAGGCACCACCTTCAGCGTTTTGCCGTCATCGGAATACGCAGGATCCTGCAGCCAGTTGTCCACGTTGCCCACGCCGCCGTTATAGGCGCAAATCGCCGTATCCTCGTTTTCGTACTTCTTCAAAAGTATGGACAGCAGCTCTGTTCCGTAATCAATGGATATGACAGGATCATACAGATCCTCAAACTGATAGTTATTCTCTTCCTTATAATATGTCTGCATCCACGTAAAGGTGTCAGGTACAATCTGCATCAGACCAATTGCGCCTGCCGAGGATTTTGCGTCAGGATTAAAATTACTCTCTGTTTTAATAATCCCGTAAATCAGCGTCTTATCAACATGGTATTTTTCCGAGGCTGCACCGATCTCTTTTTCATACGCCAGCGGATAGCTGTCGTTAAGTGTTTTCTGATTCAGAAATCGAAAACCATAGGCAATTCCTACAATGCCCGCCGCAACGGCAAGTAATATCAGTAATTTTTTTATGGTAAACTTTTTCATAACTGCACCTCTTTTTCGCTTATGCTGGCAAGCAGCTCTGTCAGTTTGCTGCCCCCTTCCCCGAGAGGAAGTGTTCCGTCAATTATATAATCTGCACGGTCGGAATAATATGCAGCGTCGTGCTGCGCTCTAATCCTCATCGTTGCTTCTTCTTCTGTCAGGCTGTCTCGTTGCATAATGCGTTCAAGCCGAACCTTCTCGGGCGCTGTTACCGCAACCACACAGTCACACAATGCGTCTGCTCCGCTTTCGTACAGCAGCGGCGCATCAAGCAGGATCACGCCGACCTTTTGACGATATGCTTCAATATATTCGCTGATTCGCCGTATTATCCATGGGTGGGTGATCTCATTCAGACGCAGTGTCCTGTCTGCACTGGCAAACGCTCTTTGCGCCAGCAGCCTGCGGTTACACTCACCGTTACCGTCAATGATATCACTGCCAAATTCATCTGCCAGTGCTTTCAGGCATTCCGAGCCCTTTGCCACAGCCTCTCTTGCGGCAATGTCTGCATTGATGACGTAACAGCCTGCTGCTGCCGCTGCTGCCGCCACCGTGCTTTTTCCGGCGCCTGTCTGTCCTGTCAGACCCACTACCTTAGTCGTCAAGCACCATCACCTCAAATCCTGCCGCCCTTATCATACGGTTATAAACAGCCAGACCTACGCCCTGTGTTGCCGGACAATGGGCATACACTGTTGTATATCCTTTTTCGTCCGCTTCTCGCAGCGCTCCGAACAGCCGCATTGCCTGCGCTTCATAATCACCGGCTTTTCCCAACAGCAAATACGGAAGCTGCAGTTCGTCAATATCTTCTTCATAACACAAAACTGCCGTTTTGCCGTCGTTCTGACGGTTAACGAACCGCAGGAACGCTTCCGCATTTCCTTTCAGCAGAACGACGTTTGCTTTTGGCGCATAATGTTTATACTTCATTCCCGGGCTTGCGGCTTGCTGACCGCTTTTCAGCGGATTGAGCACGGCATCGTCCATCTCCACTTCTCCCAGCACTTCACGCAGTTCCTCCAGTGTTACACCGCCCGGGCGAAGCAGACGGGGCGGATCACAAGCCAGCGTGATGACGGTAGACTCTACGCCCACGCTGCATTCTCCTCCGTCGATAACAGCGTCTATTCTTCCGTTCATATCCGCCATAACATGCTGTGCTGTTGTCGGGCTGGGACTGCCTGACAAATTAGCCGAAGGTGCCGCCAGCGGCACGGACAATGCAATCAGTTGATGAGCTACAGGGTGTGACGGATAGCGTATGGCTACCGTATCCAGTCCTGCGCTGACTTCCGGCGGGATTTTATCTGACTTCGGCAGAATGATCGTCAGCGGGCCGGGCCAGAAAGCCTCCGCCAGTTTTTGTGCCTTTTCAGGAAACTCCCTGACCAGTTCTCGGATTTGTGACAGATCCGAGATATGTACGATCAGCGGATTATCCATTGGTCTTCCCTTCGCCCGGAATATCTTAGCCACTGCCTCGCCGTTCAGAGCGTCTGCGGCAAGACCGTAAACGGTTTCGGTTGGCATAGCCACAAGACCGCCGCTTTTGATGACGGCGGCAGCTTTTTCTATCTCATCTGCATGAAGCAACAGGGTTTTCATATCTTCCTTCGTTCCTTTTCTGTCAATACTTACTACAGTATACCTCAATTTCTGTTTCTTTGCAAGTACCAACCCCCGGGCGCAGGCGCAGTGGCGCAGTGCCTGCGCTGTTTGATCAGACATCAGCGCCATATTGATTTCTTCATTGCGTTTTCGTTCAGCATTCACGAAAAACTTTTTATACGCTCCCTATATCCCCTCAACGCACACAAATAACAACCCCTTTACTATTCTCTTGCCTGTGCGGTCATTATTGTATTCTTCCGTATTATCCTTTTGTGTCTTCTCTTACACCTGATTATTGTCATCTTCTGCCTATTCTTACTTGTTGTCTTCTGAGCTTTTTTCTGTTCTATCTTCTGTACCGGTTTCTGCGCTTTCTTCATACCCTGTATAAAATGAATTGTCATATACAGGAAGATCTTCCTTTGTGATATTCTGGGGTATATTGACCCTGCCGCTCTTTTTCAGCACCTTGATGATCAAAGCGCTGCACTTTGTACTCAATACAAACCACATCAGGATCAAAAGCAACAGCGCTCCCAAAAACGTCAATACAGTTTCCTTGACGGAAAAGGCGCTTTCAAAAATCGCACATTCCACGAAAACAGGTGCAAACTCTTTCTCCGACATTCCCTTTGCTTCATACACCTCAGAAGGCACATTCTTGCGAACGTTTTCCTTGGTCTGCGGCAGCGTCTGTCTTACGGTTCCTTCGAAGTCTAAAAAATCGTAGCTTCCGTCCATCACCTTCTCCATGTAATAGAATTCATCGGGCGCATTATCTCTGTCGGCAAAAAGAACTGTTATCCTGTTCTGAGCAGTTTTCAGTACCAAACATCTTTGTTCTTCGTTGGTTTCCTTCTGTTCTGTGTATGAATACAGAATATAGCTATTATACACTCTGCAACTGATTTTTTCGCCGTCCTTTCGGTCTTCCAATTCGGAATAAATCACCTTCTGCGGCACATCGCTATTAAATCTCAGCATCTGCACGCCACTGACAATCTGCATGACAGTACAGATCAGCAGAAGTACGGCTATCAGCAGTCTGGCTTTTGGGAAAAAAACCGGCTGATTTGTTTTGCGAAACATCACACACCACTTCTTTCTTTGTTATAATTCACTATCTGTGTTATAATCTGCTATTTCACTATCTGTGTTTTGATTTGCCGTTTCAGACGGCAAATTGTTTTATTTTATCACTTTTATGAAAAACAGGCAGCCGATCGTTTTCTCAGACCGCCCCCTTTAACCGAAAAGAGAGCGGGTCAGTGATTCCGAACTATCCGTTAACATCAGTCATCCCGATCGAAAGCGGCTTGGCAGGCTTGACAACGGAGCCGCAGTGCATCGGCACCTTTCCTTGTTTACAGTCTGCCGGCAATTCGATATACAACCGGCGATAGGTTCTTAGTATCTTTTTCTCTCATTGCTGCCAAAACGAGAATCGGATTCAGTGTCGTGATTGACAAAGAAATTACCTTCTTCATTAATGCCGCCCTGATAAAAGTCTGTCATATCCGTACCGTGAACACTTTTGTTTTCATAGCTTGCGGAACTGTCGGGTGCAGTTTCATTTATTGACGGTTTGTCATTGTGAACAGGGTCATTCAAGGAATGATGAGTATTGTTATCCGTATTAACGTAGAATGAACCGTTCTGATCGCCGCCGTCATAATAGTCCACCGTATTGTCAATTACCAGATCCTCTTTACGAACCTTCAGTTCCGGCTGGATCAATCCCTTTTGCACCATCAAGCCGTAAATAATGTTATTCACCGACTTTCTCAGCAAATACCAGATCAGCAGCAGCATGAGTGCAACGCCGATGAGCAGACCGATCATTTTCTGAACGTAATAGTCCGAATCCAGATCCGTTGTTTTAATCATCAGATCCGTCACGTCTTTTGCACTGATTCCAGCATTACGATAGGTGTTTTGGCTAATCATAATGGTACCGAGCGCACTTCGGGAAATACCGGTATGATAATCAACCGTTCCCTTAAAGCTGACGGAAGACACTTCACCGGATATCATTCTCTTCATCTCGGAAAACGTAACTCCGCCGTTATCATTAACAGCCGAAAACACAATCAGCTTTCTGTCAGCAGATAATACCCCAAGGCAAATGACTTCCTTATTATCCGCTGTTACGTCCGGGTAGCTGACCACAACATCATTTCTGTCAATGATACCTTTTACCAGTTCTCCTGACTGAAGCTGAGCAAAATCTGCGGTAGTGATGTTTTTATACTCTTTTTCCTGAAAAGACAGCAGTTTGATTATCATCACAACCATCATTATCAGCAGAACTGCCGCAACAATTGCAATAAAATTTTTCAGCTTCACCAGTTTTTGCGGCTGATACTTTCTCTCTTTCATCTCATTGTCTTCCTTTCAGACGTTTTTTACAATGCTTCGGATTCCCCCGACAACTGTCTGGAACGGGAAGCGGTGATCAGTGCATTGACGATCTCATCAAGGTCGCCGTTCAGAATATCTTCAATCTTATACAGGGTCAGTCCAATCCTGTGATCCGTCACACGCCCCTGAGGATAGTTATAGGTGCGAATACGCTCGCTGCGGTCGCCGGTACCTACCTGACTGTGCCGCTGCTGAGCCACCTCTCCCTGCTGTTTTGCCTTTTCCGCTTCAAGCAGACGGGATTTCAGCACCTTCATCGCCTTATCCTTGTTTTTATACTGACTTCTTTCGTCCTGACATTCCACCACCAGACCGGTGGGAAGGTGTGTGATGCGAATCGCAGACTCCGTTTTGTTAATATGCTGACCGCCTGCGCCGCTGGAACGGAAGGTATCAATCCGCAGATCACCCGGGTCAATGCTGACCTCCACGTCTTCCGCTTCCGGCAGCACTGCCACCGTCACGGTTGACGTATGGATCCTGCCCTGCGTTTCCGTTTCCGGAACACGCTGCACACGATGAACACCGCTTTCAAATTTCAGACGGGAATAAGCTCCCTGACCGGTCAGCATAAAGCAGATTTCCTTATAGCCTCCCAGCTCCGTTTCGCTGGCGTTCAGCACCTCGCAGCCAAAGCCGTTTTTCACCGCATACATACTGTACATTCTGTACAGCACCGCCGCAAACAGCGCCGCTTCTTCTCCTCCGGCTCCGCCTCTGATCTCTACGATGACGTTTCTGTCGTCGTTCGGATCCTTCGGCAAAAGCAGTATTCTCAGCTCCTCGGAAAGCTCCTCCAGTTCCTGCTCTGCCCGACTGATCTCCTCATTCAGCAGCGCCGCCATCTCAGTGTCGTCAGCGCTGTCCTTCAGCATTTCTTTTGCATCGTCACGTTCCTTTTCTGTCTGCTGAAAACGCCTGTATGCCGTCACCAGCGGCTCCAGCGAACGATATTCCTTCATAACCGCTGTATATACTTCCGCATTGGTGGCAACTGTCGGGTCACACAGCTTTTCTGACAATTCATCAAATCTGTTTGCGACCGCCTCTATTTTCTCATACATCACTGTTCCTCCGTCCTTTTTCCAGAATACCGCCGTCTTTCTGTTTCGCTTTCAGACGGTGCTAATGCGCTTGCTTTTCGGAAGGTAACGGCTCTGCCGTTTCTGCGGACAGTATTTTCTTTATGTTTTTTTCTGCTTTGGTACGAGGCAGCATCACTTCATGTCCGCAGCCCCTGCACCGCAGCTTGAAATCTATTCCGATTCTCAGCACATCAAACTGTCGGCTCTCTTTTTTGCCGCAGGGATGGGCTTTTTTCATCTCTACTATATCACCAATCCGGATATTCATCTGATAACCCCCTCTTATATTATGTTTATAGCCAAAAAACAGGTTATAAATCAGTTTATCGGTTTGATCGTACCCATGAAAAAATGACATAGGTCGACCATGTAAATCATTCTTTTATCCCCTGTTGAGCAGGGAATAGCTGCTTCATCAATCGTCAGTTTCCCTGACACGGAAGTAAACTTCAAACCATCGGCTACTTTTTGATCACGGTGATGAACAACACCGTCACAAGCATTTCTGCTAACGAAAAACTGTCATCATCTGTCACCGGTTTTTCTGCCTTCTGTGTGCTTTCTTGATATCCTCTCAACGCTTTCTCTGCATCATCTCCGGCTATTCTCTGTTTAACCTCCGGCTATTCTCCGTATAAGCTCCGAGTAGTTTCTCTGTCTTGTCGCAGTTTTTTTCTGACCTCGGCAATCCGGAAAACACATCTGTTTACTGCTGTCAAGCGCCTCTTTATCAAAAGCTTTCACCCTGCCGGAAGGTTTCTTCTTGCCGACCGGCTGTTTCCTGTCGGAAGCTTCCTTGCGGCTGCCGCTGAAATGATTGTCAAAAATAATGATGCGGCATACATCTTACTGAAAAAATGTTTTGCCTTGTTTTTTCATGACAAGGCACAATCATTTTTCAACCACGGTGCATTCTGAATGCTTTTCTATGATTGTATCACGAAAGGCATGAAATAACAAATCCGCCCTGTTTTGATTTGAAGATTTTTACACCCGGTTGTTATTTGAAAGAAGATATCGTGCTGTTTTCCTCAGAAAGCGATAGTGACTATCTCACTTTGAAAAATTTAATAATAAAGGTGGTTCCTTTTCCCTGTTCAGAAATCACACGAATATAACCGCCGCATTTTTCGATGATGGATTTTGACATGGCAAGTCCTATTCCAACGCTGTTTTCATCGGCATTTTTCCCTCGGTAGAAGCGTTCAAAAACGTGCGGCAGGTCATCTTTGTCGATACCGCAGCCTGTATCGGCAACCGTTATTTTAGTATAGAGAGAATTGTCCTCCGCTGTGAGTGTAACACTGCCGCCCTTTGGCGTATGCTCAATGCAGTTTTTGATGATATTGGTCAAGGCTTCCGAAATCCAGCGCTCATCGCATACCAGTTGTATATCCTCCTGACAGGTCTGTGTAAGAATAACGCCTTTTTCCTGTGCAATGGCATTGACGTTTCCTGTGCAGTGGGTAAAAAGCAGCTTTATACTGACGCTTTCCTGATGAAAAGTGATGGTATCGGCGTCCAGCATCGACAATGTCAGCAGGGATTTTGTCAGAAAACTGACATGATTCACCGAGCTGCGGATATCGCACAAAAATTCCCTTCTCAGCTCCTCCGGCATATCTTCTTCCAGAATATTGTCGATCATGATCAGCATGGAAGTAAGCGGCGTTTTGAGCTGATGGGAAATATCCGAAAGTGAATCTTTCAAATCAGCCTTATCCCGGGCTGACTGCTCGCTTTTTTCCCGCAGCATAACCGTCGTTTTGTAAACCTCACTGTACAGCAGTGAATGCTTGTCTTCCGACAGCACCTGCGTTGGAAGACTGTAGTTTCCGTTATTGATATCCGACAGATATTGTGTCAGTTTTAGTTCCTGCCTGTTCTTGCGGTGTACATAGATCAGAAAAAACACCAGCACTGCCGCCGCAAACAACAAGGCAGCCGCACCGTCCAGCAGGATAGTATTCCAATAATTCTGACGATTCGATAGTACATACACATCACCAGCCTTGATTCCGTAAGACTCTGTTATGTCGGCAATCTGTCTGTTCTCCGCTTTTCCGTTGAGAATTTCAATTATCTCTTTATCGGTGATTTGCGGATATTTTTCTTTCACCACCGCTATCACAGACGCTATGGCTTCTCGATCCGTCTGATTGACACGCCACAGTCCCCACGCCACTGCTCCTGCCGTCAGCAGAGTAAAAAACAGGCTGATAACCACTAATACGACAATATATCTACTCACAGTCTTCATAGCGCCTTTATTTTGCCTCCATCTTGTAACCGATTCCCTTGACGGTGCGGATTGCGTCTGTATTCAGCTTTTGCCGGATTCTTTTGATGTATACCGTCAGCGTATTGTCGTTGACAAAGTTGCCTGCCATATCCCAGATTTTTTCCATAATCCGCTCTCTTGTCACAACACTGCCGGCATTCTCCATCAGCATTTGCAGAACACGAAATTCCAACGCTGTCAGTTCTGCCTCCTTTTCGCCTGCGGTTACAGTGTGTTTTTCGGCATCCAGCGATATCTCGCCCACTCTCAGCACACTGCTTTTGCCGTTTTTCCGTTTATCAAAACGGGAAATCCTTGCCAGCAGTTCCCTGGTTGAAAACGGCTTGGTAATGTAATCCGCCGCTCCCAGCTCCAGTCCTCCTACAATATGGTCTTCGTCGTCCATTGCCGTCAGGAAAATCACCGGCGCACTGTTTACTCTGCTGATGTCCCGATATAGCTCAAAACCGTTTCCGTCCGGCAACGTCACATCAAGTATGATCACGTCGTAGCTTTCCCCCGAACGGGACAACGCACTCTCGTATGTCTCACACAGCGTTACATGATGTTCTCTTGCCTTTAATGTATAGACCAATCCCTTTGAGATCAGTTTATTGTCCTCAACCAGAAGAATATTCATGGTGATCACTCCTGCTGTTCGTCATTTCGTTCGGATAATACACTGTATTCTTTCAATATTATAAGCTTTCAAACCCTGCATTGTCAATCATACCTTACGCCCCGCATCGGTTTTTCGCTTCACATCTCTGTTTGCCGGCATTCACTCCGGTATGAATCAGCTATTCTTCCCTTTGCTGCGCTGTGTTCCTTAACGCAGTCTTTTTGGGAGGGCTCTTTTCAGACGATGACGGGTACACAATCCTTTCTGCACTGTGTCTTCACTCTTGCCTTGCGCTGCTCTGACTTAACTTTGGTATGACCTTGTTCTGTTTCCGTCCGCTGCACTCCGGATTGTCACACGCTCTTTGATGTCTGTTTTCGGCAGATTGAAATCCAAGGCAGCCCTTCCGTTTTTCAGGGTAGGAATGATACCCTGTTCTGATAGTAAAAGCGGAACCGGGGGTACAGTTCCGCTTTCGTTCATAAAGCTTTCACGATACAGCCGTCGCTGTATCGTTCAAACTCAGATATTATCATTTCTGATGGTTTCTATGATATTCTGCTTGTCAATTTTTCGTACAGAAAACCTCGTGATAGCCCAGAGCAGAATCAGAACCGCCAGCACGCTGACCAGCAACGCCGTCCACGGGAAAATGTAAACAAACTGTACCGAATCATTATTCACAAAGATAAGGAAGAGCGCCAATCCGCCTGCCAGACCAAGGGGTATGCCGATCAGCAGCGACTTCACTGTGTAGAGCAGGCTTTCCAGACGAATCATGCGGTTAAACTCCCTTTTCGTCATACCGACCGACCGCATCATGGCAAATTCCTTTTGCCTCAGCTTCATATTAGTGGTGATGGTGTTAAATATGTTGGTCACACCGATCAAAGAAATCACCAGTATAAAGCCATAAGCAAAGATTTCAAACAACAGCATCACTGACCTGCGTGCATTGATCATGGAACCCCAGTCATTGACAAAAGAGATCATTTTTTCACGGTCTGCATTATCCGCAATCACTTCATTGAATTTTTCTGCCAGTTCCTTCGAATTCTCTGCGTCAAGCATCACCGTAGCTTCTGTACGGGTCGGTATATTTTTCAGATACCACTCCGTGCTGACGTAAATATAATTAGAAAAGTCCGGTGTTATACGAAGGGCATAATCCTCCTGTATCGTACCGGCTATCTCAATCTCAGCCGGGTAGGTGCTTTCTTCCATTGTGTAGAGTTCTTCACCGTATTCATCATAACTCTTTCCGTCCCACACCTGTTTTCTCACCGCGCATTGTCCGGAAAGCTTCATGCCGATCGGATTCTTAAAAATCTGTACAGACACTTTTGCTTTTTCACCCTGCCGAGCGCTTTCCATATCCGGATAGAGACGCTCCTGATTCTTGATCAGTCCCTTGTCCTTGCATTCCTCATAGGTTTTTCCGTTCTGCTCACAAAGGCGTGTAAACTCTTCCTTGTTCAGTGCCTGAAATACGTAGAGTTCACTCAATTTGTTGTCGTCTTTGTCCGGAATAACTGGTTCTCCGTTCTCGTCATAGTATTCATGGTCACTATATACCCCTTCATGGGTGTTGGACGCATACTCAATATATCGGTCAGTGAAATCCTCCTTTCGGAAAGAAACACTGTAGCTTTCCGAATTCAACTGGTATGCCCATCTGCGAACTCCTTTTTGTGCAATAGCCTCCTCTATTTCGTCCATCAGGTTCGAATCTTCAACCGGATTACCCATCGTATCGGTATTCTCCAGAAATACTTCCAGATTATAGTCGGAGTTTCTGAAATAACCTTGCTGCTGCATGTAATAAGAATTATAGTCCACAAACGATGCTGCTGTCAGATAGACTGCTACGCTGACGACGATGGAAATAACTGTCGTGCGGTATTTATTACGGCTGCGCTTCATGTTCTTCCATGAAACGGAGCCGCCGATCCCAAAGCACTTGCGAATCAACTTCGGCGTTTTGTATGCCTTATACTGTTCTTTTCTGCCGACTTTCACTTCATTGCTGCTGCGAATGGCTTCCATCGGTGATATTTTTGACGCTCTTATAGCAGGCAGAATGGCTGACATCATCACAGCAGCCATACCTATTGCTGCAGCAAGCACTACGACATACCACGGAATATCAACAATCAGATTCAAGCCGGCATAGAAAATATTCGACAATAATGAACCTGACACTGCTATCAGCACATAGATTGCCCCTACACCAAGCAACATTCCTAACGGTACGCCCACAATACCAAGAAGCAGCGCTTCAAAAAACACATTGTGTCTGATCTGCCTCGGAGTGGCGCCAACCGACGCCAGCATTCCGTACGCCTTCGTTTTTTCCGTTACCGAAATGGCAAAGCTGTTGCGTATGATGAAAACACTGGCTAACAGTACCAGAAAAACGACCAATCCAACTGCGGCAACCAAAATCCCTATTGCACCATCGTCATCAATACCTTTCATTTTCAGAAGGGAAGTGTTTGCTTCCGCGCCGATGAAGGTGTTGTCCTCTCCGTAGCGGTCCTTTATGTCCAGATTGATATCTTCTGTATACTGATAATTCTTTATACAGGCTTCCATCATTTCCTGATCGGTTCCCAGAAGCTGTGCCGCCACGGATATATAATTCTTCTCTTCGCTGTCTTCCAGACGAACATACAAACTGTTCAGTTGATTAATCGGTTCTTTTACATAGGCTGCCGGCATATCCTGTGTCATTCTCGACAAAAAGCCGCCTTCATCATTGAGGATACCCACAACGGTATAGGTTTTTTCTCCTGTCTGACGAAACTCCTCCGCACCGGTCTGGTACATAGCAAAGGGAGGTACTTCCTGTTCATCAACTCCAAATACAGCCTGGGCAGCAGTTGTAGTAAAATAATACCTTTTGCCTATGGGAAGCGTAATCGTATCCCCTACTTTATACTCCTTTTCCATCAGGCGTAATACATCACGAGATAATACGATCTCTCCTTCTTTTTCTGCCAACCGACCCTCTGCCAAAGTAGTACTGCAGGCTTTGAAGGTATCGTCCGATACCGTTGCCAGGTTGATATACGGCTTTTTCTTAACAGATGATTCTCCATTCAGTGCAACCGCATTCAGTTCTGCGAAATGAATACTTCTGACACTGCGGTTTGCTTTCATCTCTTCCAGCGTATCGGGTGTAAAACTGCCCACAACCACAAAATCGTAATCACCCATTAACTTGATTTGTACGTTCAATAAAGATTTCCATACGCTGAAAAACAATCCCAGTATCGTGGTGATCAGCGATACCGACAGCACAATCCCCAGTATTGTCATTATCGTTCTTGACCGGTTCATTTTCAGGTTTTTCACGGTCAGTCTTTTCAGAATGCTCAAGACTTATTCCTCCCCTACAATTTTTCCGTCGCTGATTTTGATGATTCTGTCTGCTTCCTTGGCTATCTCAAGATTATGGGTAATCATCAGGATCGTCTGATGATAGGTCTGATTGGTCATTTTCAGAATGCTGACAATATCTTCCGTCGCCTTGGAATCCAGATTGCCGGTGGGTTCGTCCGCCAGCAGAAGGGCAGGATTGTTAATGATTGCTCTGGCGATTGACACTCTTTGCTGCTGTCCGCCTGAAAGCTGGTTGGGCAGATTGTGTTTTTTGTCGGCAATGCCCAGTCTGTTCATAACGTCATTCAGTCTTTCCTGATCCACAGGCTTGCCGTCCAGCTCGATGGGCAGGGTAATGTTCTCTTCCGCTGTCAGAATCGGAATCAGATTATAGAACTGGTACACGATGCCGATTTGTCTTCTGCGAAAAATTGCCAGCTTATCGTTGTTCATCCCGCTGATGTCATTGCCGTCAATGATAATTCTGCCGCTTGTCGGTCTGTCAACACCTCCCAGCAAATGCATCAGCGTACTTTTTCCGCATCCGCTCTGTCCCACAATGGCAACAAACTCTCCCTGTTCAACGCTCATGCTGATGCCGTCCACTGCATTGATGGCATTTTCTCCCGTTCCATAAGTTTTTACAAGATTTTCTGTCCTCAGAATTTCCATATTAGTCAAACCCCTTCCTGTTATGCAAAGCTATGGTTTTCTTTTCTGCTTCTATATTACCACCCCAAAGTGACATCAAAATGACTGAAAAACAATTTTTCCATAAAAAAGCTGCCGGAATATTCTCTTTTCAGGAATATTCCGGCAGTCAATCTACTAAACCGTCTCACAAAAAGGGTTTGCCTCTATTTTATGACTGCATCAGTTTGTTGACAATGCGCTGTACAGCGTCATAGTCATAGCCTGCCCGGGTCAACAGGCGCTCACGCTCTTCACCGGAGCCCCATTCTCCCCGGATAACCTCCTGCGCTAACTGCTCTGCGGTTTTCCTCGGAAGCTTCTGCGTATAATTCAGCGCTATCCAGCCCCTGATTTTCCGATACTCGGTCAGGCCCCACGAATAGTCGCCTCCTGAGGTCTGCCTGCTGATATGCACCCTTTCGCCTTTTGGAACTGCTCCCAACACCTGATAGCTTGTTCCTGCTCCGCTGCGAAGGTTGACACCGTCCTCTGCCGTAATCCTTACGTCATAATTGACCCCTTGCGACGAGGTAATTTGACTGATCTCCTGCTGTGGCTTTTGCGGCTTCTGATGGCGCCCTGCACTTTGAGAAGGCTGTTGCTGCTGTGTGTTCTGCGATGGTTTTGCACCGCTGCCGGTGGACTGCTTTCCGAAGATGGCACCGTTATAGCAGATATCCGTGTCTACCGCACCGTTAATTCCGCTAAAGCTGCCGTTCCAACTGTTCTGCCAGAGTACAATATTGCCGTATCGCTTCGGCACGTCTTCCGATGCTCCGGGAGATGCTAACCACAGCGGATACTTTTTCAATTGATTGTAATCATATTTGTTGGTCATCCAGTCATAGTTGGTATACAGAACAGCCGTATAGCCTGCCGCTTCAACGTACTCCAAAAATGCCAATGCACATTTTGTCCAGTCCGGGTGTCTGCCTAAAGACGACGCATACCGCTGAGAATCTTCCTCCACATCAAGTGCAATCATTCCTGAGTGCTGCTCATAGCGGTTTGCCAGTCTGACAGCAAAGGCTGCCTCTTCCCTTGCGGTTTTTTCATCCACAAAATAGGCAAAATGATAGGTGCCGAAGGGCAGCTTGTTAGCTATACAGCCTTTTGCATTGTCATCATAGCGGTTATCCGTCTGACCCGGAAGGTCCGAGCCAAAGGAGCTTCGCAGAACAGCAAAATCAATCTCTTTGCTGACCTCCTTCCAGTTAATGGCGCCGTTGGCGTAAGATACATCAATTCCTTTCATCGGTCTCCTCCTTAATTTCCGGTAAGCCTGCCATAGATGTCAGCAGGCTGAGTATGGCTGCCGCAGCAGCCGCTGACGCTGACGCTGCCCAGTCTGCCGACCCCATTGTGGCGCCTACGCCGATTGTGGCAGCCGCTGTCTGGGCAAAGGTTTTGACGGCACGAACACCTGCCGCCCTTAACCATTTTTTTGTTCCTTCCTTCACTTTATCTGTTCCTCCAGATCATTGATACGATGATTGACCACCTTGATTTTCTCCTCCTGCAAATGCGTCTGATCCTCCAGCGCATACATTCTCTCGACAAGATGATTGTGCTGCTCCACCTTTTTTTCCAACTGCCTCAGACGATATTCCGTCACCTTGCTCCCGGCAACAATTCCGCCGAAGGTGCCGACAGCCGAGCCGGCTAAGGCGATCAGCGCACTGATCACTGACGGATCCATGTTCACACCTCCATGATGGTATGCCCGTCAAGACTATAATATGTCTTTCCGCTCAAACTGAGAATACTGTCCGACGCTATCAGAGAGCTATCATAAAGCGTCTCTGCAGTAAACACTCTCTCCTCATTTTCGGGAACGGTAAACACCTTATTTTTGATAATCTCCAGCATAGAAGGATCTTCCATATCGTAATGATAGGACAGGCGGTCGGCTTTTTTGATCACACTGCTGTCCGTCATGGTAAACGCTTCGTTGATTGCAGGCGGCGTTTTGGCAGTATTATTGTTCCGGCACGATACCGCCGACCCGTGGGCTTCACGGCAGGCAACTGTCACCACAGACAGATCGGGATTTTTCATATCTGCATCATAGGATCCCAGATCCAGTCTGAGAATACCATCGTTTGCCACAACCTTAAAGCGCCAGGTTCGCAGCGTTGCAGCGTCGGCCTGAGAGGTGGAAGACTGATAAATCAGAAAAACCGGACCGGTCCTGTTCAGACTGTCCGTTACCTGATAATAGTTTTCGCCCGTTGCAAGGGTGCTGCTCCTGACAAAGCGAAGCGTACAGCAGTTGTCTATTGTCAGCTCAAATTCAGGCTGGTTGTCGCCACTGTCAAACTGACTGTCAAGATTCTCCGTCGGGCAGATAATTCTATCGTCTGCTTCCGTTACTGCTGCAATAAACGCCTTGATAAAATTCAGTTCTGTTGAAAAACAGGATACTGTTTTCTTTTGATAACTCATTTTTTCCTCCTTATTGATGTGTGTAAACAAGATAAATGTTTGCCGGCTGATAGTGTGTATCCACCGTCAGATAATTTTTGCCTTCTTCTGCAAAAAGCGCCGTTCCTGTCTGTGAAAGCGACAGTGACTCTCCCAGATACAGCGGAGCTTCCGCTGTCAGTGTGACCCTATGACAGAAAGGCTTTTCATAGCCTTCCTCCGTTCCCTGCCGCCTGAGCATCGGATAAAATGTCACTTGATCCAGCACGGTTCCCTGCTGAACGGCAATATACAGCGACAGATACTGATAGGCACCGCTGCTGTTGTCCAGAACAGCGCCCTCAACAGGCACTCTCGCCTTGACCGACGGTGTACTGCCGTCTCCGTCGGAATCATAGCGGTAAGACAGAATATAGCCGTTGTTGTCGGACCCCTGCGGCGAACCTGAAATGAAATAGACGCCGTTGTCAATCCGCTGATAGTTGCCTACCGTCTGGTGCGTACTGGTTTTCAGCGAAATTACGCTGGTCGCCGTCGCTGTCCCCGTAATCGTGATGCTTTTGTCTGCGTTCACCGTTATGTTCATGCCGTTGTATACTTCGCTCTCACAGCCGATCTCCAACAGGTTCTTGCTTCTGATGGTAACAGGAATGTTGTATTTTCCCGTTACGGCGTCATAATCGCCCACTCCGTCATAATTGCCGAAAATGACATAATCCCTCAGATTGCCTTCCTGTGCATTGAATGACAGCGGCGGCTCACCTGTTGAAACTGTTTCATATCCGGACAGATTCTGACGAATACAAAAGCTGCCGGTCAGCACGTCATACAGTCCTTCATCGCCGCAATATACTGCAGGAATATAGCTTCTGACCAGCACATCTTCTTCATAGATTCTGACCCCCTCAATCGACCCCTTAAAGCACATAGCGTTGGGGCTTCCGTGATGGTTAACCGATCCGATACATAAAATATTTGCTGCCACGAAAGGATCTGCCTCCGACCATCTGAACAGCTCCGTTGTATTCAGCACCACCTTGTCTTTATCAAAGATGATTCTCTGCTCTTCGTCTGTCCTGTTCAGCAGATTCTGCGTCACCCGCTGACTGCCGAATTCGGCGCTGACACCCGTGTCTTTCATGCCGAACACATAGTTGCTCTGCGTAAAACCTGTTACATATCCCGAACCAAACAGATACCGCAGTTCATCACTCTGTTCCCGATGAAAAATAATTTCTACTCTGGTATTCCTGCCGGGAACAAAATCTATTGTCGTATACTGAGAGCCGTTGAATGTCAGACTCTCTTTGCTGATTCCCATCACCTGCGACAAACCGCTTTGGGTATGCTGTATGATCGGCACCCATGGTGATGACCGTATGATATGATCCCCTTCATCTTTCAGATGTGCCGGAAATGATAGTATACCGCTCAGCTCCGCCACCGGCTCAATCTGCCCCGTCAGCATTCTTCATCACTCCTTACTACCGACTTCAGCACCTCAAAAGGCGTCCAGCCTATGATGCGCTCCAGCTCACCGCTTTTTCTTTTCAGAGCAATATCATAACAGTATGTTCCCGGCTCAATATCTGTTTCTTCGCTCCCAAAATACAGTATATAGCTGAGCTCCGACGCATCATAATCGTTTGGCGTCAATGTTTTTTTCAAAAGGTATTCTTCCTGATAACTGTACTGCTTGACGCCGAACAGCAGTTCTTCTCCTTCACCCAGAGAATAATCATACCCGTCACTGTCCTTGATCCTCAGCCCTGTTCTGTACACCCTGTTTCGGGTTACCTTTATGTGATTATTCATGTTTTCCTCCTTCTCTGTGTTTTCTCCCTTTCTCCGTTTCCGCAGCAGACATACTGCACAAATGCTGTTATCCTGCTTTCATTACTGTGCTGTTCTTTGCGCTTTTAGACGCTTCACTGATATCCGCTTCTCCACGCTGCTCTGCAAGCGCTTCGTTACCATTCTCTCCGTTTCCGGCACTCTGCTTTTTTCCACTCAGGGCTTTTCACTCTCCCGCCTGTCTGCCCGTAACAAAGCGCCTCGGAAGGACAACTCTTAACCACCGCTCTCTTTCTCTCTGCCGATCTGACTGATGGCAAAAGCGCCACAGACGGACTGTCCTTAACCCTTGCTCTTTCTCTCTGCCGATCTGACTGATGACAAAGCGCCACAGACGGACTGTCCATGGAATATAGATATACTCCGTCCTGCGCCCTGTTTCGTCTGCTGATGAACCTTTGAAAGCTTCGTTCTGACCACTATTGTTGCTGTTTTTCAATACCTCCTTCACCCTACCCTCCCAAATCAAAAAAATTCGACCTCAAGAGGTCGAATTGTAAGTATTTTTTCACAATATTTTTATCAAAAAAACAGGTACCTGTCAAAAGGCACCTGTTTGCTCCAGCATATTCATGTACTAAAACTGTATGGTAAACAACGGAATGGATTGTGCAATCGGAATGGTGATAAAGCCGCAGATCAGACCGATCAGAACACCTGCTATCACATCTGTCGGATAATGCACCAGCAAGTACAACCTTGACAGTGCGATCAGGGCGGCATACAGAATCACCGGCAAACAAAACAGCGGACACATGACTGTCATCACAGCAGCTACGGCAAAGGAAGCTGTTGTATGACCGGAAGGAAAAGAATAATGCGGCGGATTTTCAATTAAAAGATAGTCTTCAAAAGCCTTGTTGCAGGGACGCACTCTTTTGACGATATGTTTGATGGTTATTTCGCCTGTCAGACTGGCAATACCCAAGGCAGCCAGAATCGTAAAGCCCATCAGCCTCCATTTATTCATCAGAAAAAACGGTGCCGCCAAAGCAAACCATATAAAACCATTGTCGCCGGTTGTTGTAATCATAATCATAATCCTGTTCATCAATGGCGTGTGCTGTCTGGCAAAACGCATCAGCATTCTGTCGTCCCATGCCTGTATCCGTTTTCGCATTACTTTTTTCACCACCCGCTGCTTTTCCGTTTATATTATATCATACACTCTGTTGTTTTTCAAACCTAAACGAAAAAAATATTGCTATTTCCTCTTTATTTTATCTCGGAGCTTCGCTGTTCAGCGAAGCGTCGTCTGCAAATCCTCCTGTCTGCCCTGTTTTTTGATGCCAAACATTCTTCTCAGTACAAAGCCCCAGAATTTCGGTCTGTCAATTACTACAAATTTCATCAGTAAGTACCCCTTTCCAAACAGTTCTCCATCAGCAGCGGCATTGTCTTGTACCGTACAGCGAACTGACAATCAGTACAACCGCTGCCACCACTACTACCCAGCATGACGGTAATAAACTCGCAACAAGCAGTCCTGAACTGAAAGCCAGCATTTTTCCGTTTTTGATTCGTCTTCTTTTCATCGCTTTTCCTCCCTGTTCCGTAAAATCGGCTGTAAGCTGCAGGCTTCCTTTTTTGTCTGTCCGATCCTGTGTGCTGCTTGCTTCTTACATTACCATTATATACAGTTCTTCCTTTTTTGACACTGTTTTTTATCTGTCCCTATTGATACCCGATCCATCCTGCCTGCAAAAATCCTCCAGCAAAAAGAAACACAGGATACAAGCATCTGCTTCGTATCCTGTGACAATCGTCAAACGTCATGCCGACATACTTCCAACATTGCCAAAGCGGTTCCCTCCGCTTTGACATACGCCTTTTCTGCGGTAACTGTATTGCTGACGCCCAGCGGAAAATCCGCTGTCAGCCTGATAGTCTCTCCTTCGTATAAAAAGCCTCTCAGACTGACGCTGCAGCTTTCGCAGCCAAAGGGAAATATCCCAAAGCCGCTGCCTGCATGGTCTGAAATGCAGATACTGCTGTTATGCACAACACAGACCTCCCAGCGGCTGTCTTTGACCACCGCACGGCAGCCTCGATGTGCCAGATACAACAGTGCCGTGTAATTGGCAAAGGTATGATCCGGTCTGCCGCCTGTGGTACCCAACAACAGAAAATCGCCATAGCCCCGGGCAAGACCTTCTTTGATGCATACCATCGTATCCGTGTCGTCTTTTTTGACAGGAAGCCGCAGAATTTCCGCCGCCGTACCTGTCGGCTCGGGAGAGGAATCAAAATCCCCGATGATCAGATCCGGAACAATTCCTGCCTGCTCTGCCAGAACATAGCCGCCGTCGGCACATACGATATAATCCTCCGCATTCACCTGACTGCGGAGAAATGCTCCCTCCGACTGATACGGTGAAGCGCCGATAATAACACACCTTTGTTTTTTCATACTGCACCTTCTATCACGAATCAGACTGCACAAAAGCGGCTGTCTGATGCTCTCTCTGCCTGTTGGCTGATAAACGGTCTTATGCTCGTTCTTTAACGGTCACGAAACTGCTTTTCGTTCATTCCTTGAACTGTGATGATAAAACTGCTTTACACTCGTTCCTTAACAGTCACGAAACTGCTTTTGCTCATTTCTGAACTGTGAGGAATCCGCTTTACACTCGTTCCTTGACGGTCACGATACTGCTTTTGCTCAATCTTTGAACTGTGATGATAAAACTGCTTTACACTCGTTCCTTGACGGTCACGATACTGCTTTTGCTCAATCTTTGAACTGTGATGATAAAACTGCTTTACACTCGTTCCTTGACGGTCACGAAACTGCTTTTGCTCAATCTTTGAACTGTGATGATAAAACTGCTTTACACTCGTTCCTTGACGGTCACGATACTGCTTTTCGTTCATTCCTTGAACTGTTTTGAATCCGTTTTTAACTCGGAGCAAAGCCCGATGTAAGCTCGCTTAACATCGGCTGCGACGAGGCAACCTCACCGCAGGAGCTTTAGCTCCTCGGGGTTTCAGTGGGGGATTTTAACCCCCACTGAAAGTCCGAATGGCACCCGCCGCCTAAGTGGCGGGGGACATCGGTGATTGGTTATAGCCGCTGTCAGATTGTGCCTGATCCGTTTTTCCCTCTTTTTTTCATTTCCCATTCAGGAATATCCTTCACTTCGTCATACATTGCCTTATAGCTGTTGTGCCGAGATTCCGGTATGATTCCTTCCTTGACCGCATTGATGACAGCGCAGCCCTTTTCACAGGTGTGAGAGCAGGTTGAAAACTGACATTCCCCCAGATAATCCCGGAACTCCGGAAAACAAAACGCCAGCTCGTCTTTCATGATGACCTCGTATCGTTCAATATCCACGGTTGAAAAGCCGGGTGTATCCGCTACATAGCCGCCGCCTACCTTATACAGCTCACTGTGACGGGTGGTATGTCTGCCTCTGCCTAATTTCCGGCTGATTTCTGCAGTTTCTATCTCCAGCTCCGGAAACAGCGAGTTCAGCAGTGACGATTTCCCTACGCCTGTATTGCCTGTAAATGCTGACACCTTTCCTTTCAGCAGTGATACTAACCGGTCTTTATCACCCGGAGAATGGATACTGTAAGACATGGCGGTAATACCGGCACGACGATATATCTCCAGCAATTCGGAAGGATCCGCTAAATCGGATTTTGTCAGCACCACAATCGGCTCAATGTTCTTTTCTACCGCTACCGCCGTAATCTTGTCAATGATCAGCGTACTGGGAGAAGGCTCTGACAGACTGGACACGATAAAAAGTCTGTCCAGATTGGCAAGAGGCGGTCGGATCAGGGTATTTTTCCGGGGCAGAATCTGATCCAGCGACGCCGTCTTTTCCTCTTCGCTGATTACCGTGATCTCTGCCCTGTCGCCGACAGACGGTGTAATCCCTTTTTTGCGGAACACACCCCTTGCTTTACACTCATAAAGCGTGTCAGCGGCTTCAATATAATAGAAGCCGCTGATAGCCTTAACAATCAATCCTGTTAAGTTATTCATATTCTGTTTACTCCCCGTTTTCAGAGAAGTTTTCTCCGTCTGAGCTGTCTCCGCCGTATGGGTCATAAACGGAAGTGTCGTCCGAGGTGTCGTCAGAAGATTCATCGGACTGATCGTCGGAATTATCTTCGGAGTTATCCGACGACGTATCGTCCGAAGACTCGTCCTGTGACGGTTCGGAGGAAGTATCGTCCATGGTCGGATATTCATACTTCATTTCGTCAATCTCTGTCTTTGCCTGTTCCAGCAGATCTCTGATCTCTGCTTTGGAGCTTGCTTCAAAAATGCTGCCCGTATATTCCTTGGTTTTTTCGTCATATTTTCCGTAGCTGTCTACAATACTGTCTATCTGTGATTTCAGCAGCTTTGCATTGCGTCTGTCATAAACGGAATAATCAATGGTATCGGCATAATCTGTCAGCTCGTCAAAAGCCGCAAGCTTATCCTCAATAAAGCTGGGCTGCTTGATGCGGTAGTTATCCTGTGCATCTGTTTTTGCCCTACTAATACTCTGAAGGTCAAAATTGGCAATTGCAGTTTCCCATTTTACACCATCTACCATTACTGTTAATTGCTTTACTTTTTGTCCCTTTTCATTTTCAACTGCTCCGTCAGGCTCTATAGGTATCGTAAGGTTGTTTCTATCATCGACAGTTTCCGCCGGAATAATCACTTGGTCATATAAGGTTTTATTGCCGCTGGGGGCATTCCAAATTACTTTAACTGAAACTTCTCCATACTCGTCTCCCGGAAGCCAAAAAGAATAATCCAGCGCCTTGCGGATCAGGCTGCCGTCACTGACCTGAATGGTGATCTTTCTCTTGGTCAGCTTGTTGCCCGGCAGCGGGTCGGTTCCGATGACGGTTCCCGGCTCCAGCGCACTGGCTATCATCGCCTTTTCGGTCTTGAAGCCCAGCGCCTCCAGATTTGCCTTCGCCTTGTCAAACGACAGACCTGTTACACTGGGGATTTCAATCTGCTCCGGCGCAGCGCCTAAGCTGACGATCAGCGTCAGTGTTGTGTCGGGATACTGATCTGTACCCTCCTGAGGTGAACAGTCTATGACGTAGCCTGCAGCAACGTCTGACGAATAGACCTTCTGTACGTCATAAGAATCAAAGCCCTTGTCCTTCAGCTTTTCGATCGCCTTTTCTTCCATGTAGTTCTTGACCTTCGGAACTTCTACCTTCTTCTTGTTGGTAAATACCGTCAGCTTGATGGTTGCGTTTTCCTTGATCTTCTTTGTGCCAGGCTCAGGATCCTGCGCTACAACTGCGTTGGGGGTTGTGCCTTCGTTGGTGTCGATAATGCGGAAGTTAAACTTGTAATTCTTGTTATTCTGAATATCTTCAATATTCATGCCTACAAAATTCGGCACGTCAACGGTTTCTATCTCATTCTGTCTGGCAATATTCTGGACGATGAGAACAAAGAAGAAAATGAATGCTGCCAATACCAGCACGCTGGCTAAAATCGTCACCCACTTGACCACCGTCTTGGAGCGTGTGGAAGAACCTTCTTCTTCATAGATACCATAGTCGTCATGATAGCTTTCGGCAGGCATTCTTGCAGCAGGCTTTTCTATCGTTTCTACATATTTGGTGGGGGCGCCGTCAACAAAATAGCTGTAATTGAACTTTGTTGCAGGATTCTTGCGGAAGGTTTCTATCGCCTGCAGCATCTCTTTTGCGCTCTCATACCGCTGATTCGGATTTTTCCGCATGGCCCGCAGCGTGATTTCCTCCAGACCCTCCGGAATGCTGTCATTCAGCTCACGCAGGGGCTTCGGCTCGTTCTGAAGCTGCATGATCGCTACGGATACGGCGCTGTCCGCATCAAAGGGCAGCTTGCCGGTCAGCATCTCATAGAGCATTACGCCTACGGAATAGATATCCGCCTTGCCGTCTGTTACGCCGCCTTTTGCCTGTTCGGGCGCAATATAGTGTACTGAACCGATCGCTTTGTTGGTAATGGTTCTGGTTTCGCCGTTATTGATTCTGGCAATACCGAAATCCGTTACCTTGATCGTGCCGTCCTGCAGCAGCATGATATTCTGCGGCTTGACGTCTCTGTGGACAATCCCTTTTTCATGTGCGTGCTGCAGCGCCTGAAGAATCTGTACGGTAAAATGTACGGCTTCTTTCCACGGAATAGCGTTCTGCTGCCCGATATACTCTTTCAGCGTGATGCCGTCTATGTACTCCATCACGATATACTGGATTCTGTCGCCGAAGCTGACATCGTACACCTTCACGATGTTGGGGTGTGACAGTACCGCAATTGCCTTGGATTCGTTTTTGAAGCGTCTGATAAACTCTTCATTCCCGAGAAATTCATCCTTCAGAATTTTGATTGCTACGGTCTTGTCGTCCAGATTGTCGTGAGCCTTATAGACCATTGCCATGCCGCCGACGCCGATCAGCTCCTGTATTTCGTATCTTCCGTCAAGTCGTTTGCCGGTATATTTATCCATCAAAAATACTCCTTTCAAACCGTCAGTCAGCTATAACCGCTACCGTTATATTATCACTGCCGCCCTGCACTTTCGCTGCACCGATCAGTTTTTCTATCAGCGCACTGCCTTCTGTATCCTTTATCAGTGAGCACAGCTCTTCATCGCTGAAATATCCCGACAAACCGTCTGTACAGATAATCAACTGACTGCCGCTGTCGAATTCTTCACTGTTATAGTCTGTATACAGCACAGGCTCTACTCCCAAGGCTCTGGTAATAATGTTTCGGTTGGGGTGGTTGCGTGCCTGCTCGTCCGTAATCTGTCCGGCTGAAACCAGCTCCTGCACCATGGAATGATCCGTCGTCACCCGGTAGATGCTGCCGTTACGATACAGATAGGCTCTGCTGTCGCCTGCATGGACAATCCCGATTCTGCCGTTTTTCACAACCGCACACACCACCGTCGTTCCCATTCCGTACAGATTAGGATCCTCCTGTGCCATCTGATATACCTTGCTGTTTGCTTTATCTACTGCCTTCTCCATCAGACTGCGGATCTCTTCAGCTCCCATTTCTGAGCGATAGCCTTCGTTCAGTTCGGCAGAGATAGTTTCCGCCGCAACGCTGCTGGCTGTACAGCCGCCGTTTGCGCCGCCCATGCCGTCACATACCACTGCCCATACTACATTGTCCGAAAACTCGCCCGTTTTGCAGTAATCCTGATTGGAGTCCCGCCTGAGCCCGATATCGCTTCCGGAATATACTCTCATTCTGATCCTTCCTCCTTCTGATGTGCCCTGCGCAACTGTCCGCAGGAGGCATTGATGTCGCTTCCCAGTGTTCTTCTCACCGTAGCCGTTATTCCTGCCTTCTCCAGCACAGCAATAAAGCTTTTGATTCGTGTCTGCCGGCTTTTCTGATAACCTGTTCCTCCCACCGTATTGACAGGAATCAGGTTGACGTGGCACAGCATTCCCCGAAGTCTGCCCGCCAGCTCCAATGCATTGGCGTCACTGTCATTTACACCGTCTATCATCGCATATTCAAAAGATATTCTTCTCCCTGTTTGCTGTATATAGTACCGACACGCCTTCAGCAGCTCATCAATCCCATAGCGTCGGTTCACCGGCATCGTTCTGCTGCGGATCTGATCGTTCGGCGCATGAAGCGAAACCGATAAGGTGAGCTGCAGATGTCTGTCTGCCAGCTCGTATATTTTGGGAACAAGTCCGCAACTTGACAAAGATATATGCCGCATTCCGATATTCAGTCCCTGCTCGCTGCTCACAAGCTCCAGAAAACGCATAACGTTTTCATAATTATCCAGCGGTTCTCCCATTCCCATCAGTACGATATTCGAAATCCGGATACCTGCATCTTCCTGCTCGGCCCGGAGCTGCGAAAGCATTTCTGACGCTGTCAGATTTCTTGAAAATCCGCTTTTGCCTGTTGCACAAAAGGTACAGCCCATCTTACACCCCACCTGCGTTGAGATACAGCTTGTATATCCGTGGTGGTATTGCATCAGTACAGATTCCACCATTTCTCCGTCCGGAAACGAGAGCAGATATTTCCTTGTACCATCATAAGCCGAAATTAATTTTTTTTCAATAGTTGCAGAAAAGATATGGTAGTTCTGCACAAGTGTTTCTCTTAGTTTTTTGGATAAGTTAGTCATTTCGTCAAAGCTTTTTGCGCCCGACTGCACCCACCGATAAACCTGACCGGCTCTGTATGATGGCTCTCCCAATGCTTTCAGGTCTGCTGCAAGCTCTTCTTCCGTCATTGATCCGATATCTTTCAGCATTTTCCTCACTTCCTTCGAAACAGGCTGATAAAGAAGCCGTCTGTAGAATGGATATGCGGCATCAGCGTCAGTTCGTTTTCGGCTTCCTGTATGCCTCGCTCCATTCCCTGCGGCAGTATGATTTCACACGCCTGAAATTCCTTGTGTTCCTCTAAAAACCGGGCTGCATTTTCGTGGTTTTCGGCAGGATTCAACGTACAGGTTGAGTAGACCAGTACACCGCCTTTTTTGACGTAACCCGCAGCATTCTGCAGAATCTTGTACTGAATCTCCGGCAGCGCTGTTAATCCCAGATCTTCTTTGTACCGGAGTTCCGGTTTTCTTCGTATGATCCCCAATCCGGAGCAGGGAACGTCGCATAAAACTCTGTCTGCCTGAAAATCCGTTTGCAGCGTCGACGCGTCGGCGCATACTGTTCGGATAATCGAAAGTCCCAGCCGTTCTGCGCCGCTTCTGACCAGCTTTAGCCGTGATTCATAAAGATCGCACGACAATATCTCTCCCTGATTCTTCATTAGCTCTGCACAGGTAAACGTCTTTCCTCCCGGTGCAGAACAGATATCCAGTACCCTGTCGCCGTTCTTCGGCGATAAGATGCTGCAGCAGATCTGCGATGCAGCATCTTGTACATGAAACAGTCCCTGATGATACTGCTCAAGTGTTTCTATCGCTCCTGTATCCTTCAGCAGCAGGCACTCTTTCATATACGCCGACTTTTCAGCTCTGACACCGCTTTTTTTCAGCTCTTCGATCAGTTCGTCAGCCGTTGTTTTTAATGTGTTCACTCTCACACACAACGGCGGTCTTTCACTCAGAGAACTGAGAAGTCCCAGTGTATTTTCATCTCCGTAGCTTTCTCTCCATAATCTGATAATCGGTTCGGGACATGAAAACCGCACGGAATAATATTTATTCTTTCCTTTTTTCGGATTCGGCAGCAAAAGCTCCTGTTGCTTTGCCGACGCTCTCAGAATGCCGTTGACAAATCCTGTCGCATTGTCAAAGTGATTGTGTCTGCACAGCGCAACGGTTTCATTTACCGCCGCAGATGTCGGAATACCGTCACAAAAATGTATCTGATACAGTCCCAGCCGCAGAATGACCAGTACGCCTGTATCAATCTGTCCGACAGGTCTGTCTGCCCTTACTGCGATATTATAGTCCAGCAAAAGCTTATTCTCCAGAACCCCATAAAACAATCTTGCTGCAAGGCTTCTCTCTCTTCCGTTCATGCCGCTGTTATTCAGCAGCTTATCCAGCGTCAGATTGGAATATGCCCTCTGCTCCTCTACCTTCATCAATCCATCATAAGCTGCCTGTCTTGCCGTCATCATATTCCCTCACCTCCTTCTCTTTTGTGTCAGGGCTTTGCCCCGAACCCTACCGGGGTGGCTTCTCGCCCCCCGGACCCCCTCGGCAGGGAACAAGTTCCCTGCACCCGTCTTCCGGCATTCTTACGGTTTCCTCACAACGGTCTCTCAGGGTATGTCAGGGCTTTGCCCCGAACCCTACCGGGGTGGCTCCTCGCCCCCCCGGACCCCCTCGGCAGGGAACAAGTTCCCTGCACCCGTCTTCCGGCATTCTTACGGTTTCCTCACAACAGTCTCTCAGGGTGTGTTTCGTTATCCGTTGAAAAGCAGCTTCATCTGCCAATACTTTTTCAACCGCAAAATTGATTCTTTCATCATGATTCTTTATTCATGATCCTTTTTCCCGCTATTTATTGCTCTGCTGTGCCAAAATGCGTTGCAGTTCCTATTCTTAATCTGATAAAATACTTTTATTGCTGACCTTCTCAATAACCGCAGAAACGACACTTGCTTCTGTGGAAAGTCATTTTTTCCGATGGCTTTGCGGATCTCATGAAAAGCTCAGGTCCTCCGCTTTGACGCCGTGCAACCCGTTCAGATACGCTTGCGCTGTCATCTTTTTCTTTCCCTCCGGCTGCAGCTCTGTGATTTCGACAGCACCGCTTCCGCAAGCTACCACAAAGGGCTGTAAGGACAATACCTGTCCCGGTGTCCCGCTGCCTTCAGCAAGTATGGTACGATGTATTTTCATGCGCTTGCCGTTCAGTTCAGCAGTTGCCGATGGCCATGAATGAAGGCCTCTGACCTGATTATGCACTTGCTGCGCCGTTTTATGGAAATCTATGGCTGACATTTCCTTCGTCAGCATAGACGCATAACATGACAGACTGTCATCCTGCTTCTCAGGCTTCAGCTTTCCTTCTTCGGCGTCATGAACCGTTCTGACAATCACCTCTGCTCCCAATGCGGCAAGTCTGTCATGCAGCTCGTCTGCCGTTTCGTTTTCCCCTACAGGAATCGACGCCTTCAAAAGCATATCACCGGTGTCAAGACCCACGTCCATCTGCATAGCAGTCACGCCTGCTTCTTTTTCGCCGTTGAGTACCGCCCACTGAATTGGCGCTGCACCTCGGTATTTCGGCAACAGAGAAGCATGAACATTGATACATCCGTATTTCGGCAGCGTCAGAATATTCTGAGGTAAAATCTTTCCGTATGCTACCACAACAATCAATTCCGGCGCAAGCTGCTGCAGCTCGGCAAATGCCGCTCCGTCCTTTAATGTTGCCGGCTGATATACCGGTATGTTGTTGGCTATGGCACACTCCTTTATCGGCGGTGGTATCAGATGATACCCTCTGCCCTTCGGCTTGTCCGGCTGTGTATATACCGCCGCTATCTCATTGCCGTCTTTGATCAGTGCCTCTAAACACGGAACAGCAAAATCCGGTGTTCCCATAAAGACGATTCTCACGGTTATTCACTCCTTCTGCGGCAAATCTCTCTGCATTTACCGTCTTGTTCTCTCCTGCTCTTTTCAGGCTTTCTTCTCCTCAACTGTCCTCTGTCGCAGTATTCTTCTCTTCCGCCGGTTTCTTTTCGCCTCAGAAAAGTGCTGCCTTCTTTTTTAAGTACAGTCTTATCCTGTCCGGTCATTCTCCGGTCAAAGATATGCACCTTGCTGTTTCCCTGTTAATCAACAGAAAAGATGGGTTGCGCTTTTTATTTCAGCTTGATAAGCAGCCATCTCTCTTCATGTCGATGCTTGATTCTTCTGCTCAGCCATTGAAAACCGGGCATTTTCGGCACAGCTCTGTCGGAAGAAGCCCCTTTATATCCTTTGATTATCCTTTAACTACCCTTTTATCGTCTTCTCTTTTTAGGAAGGGGCATTTCCACATCACGGATTACGTGCTCCTTAAAGAGAATACCGTCAAGGTGATCATTTTCATGACAGATTGCCTTGGCAAGCAATCCTTCGGCATTCAGCGTAAATCTGTCTCCTTCACGGTTATACGCCTCTACGGTAACATACATCGGCCGTCTTGTAATACCGAATTCTCCCGGACAGGAAAGGCAGCCCTCGCTGCTTTCTTGAACACCGGAGGTCTTGATAATGCGTGGGTTGATAAACTCCAGCAGACCGTCACCGATATCAATCACAAACATTCTGCGCAGAATACCTACCTGCGGCGCCGCAAGACCAACGCCTTCCCCTGCCTGCATAGTTTCATACATATCATCCAGCAGTGAATGCAGTCTTTCATCAAATTTTTCTACAGGACGGCAGACCTTTGTCAGTACCGGGTCGCCTTCCTTAACAATATTTCTGATTGCCATTGCTCGAATACTCCTTTGTATTTTTGATGTTTCATATCAAATTGATCCGTTTTAACGGATTATTCTTCCTCGTCCAGATTATATTTTTTTCTGATCTCTTGCAGTGCAGCCTGTATTTCTTCGGCACTCTTCCATACGGTTTTGTCTGGCTCTGCATAATTCACTTGCTTAAAACCAGACAAAGGATCCTCCGCTGTGTCATAAAACCTATATTGAAACAAATAGTCTACTTCACCGGATTGAAGATTGATTCTTTCTCCTGTATGGTGAGCTTTGTACAACAGATATTCCGGCTCTTTGACTGTTACATACTGTTTGTATTTTGTGAGAGCTACTTGCCCTTTCATATCAATGCTATTTCCAAATAACTCATTATTATCTGCGACATATAAATAATCACCGTCTACAGAAAAAGAATGGCTTTTGCTTCCATAAGGTGAACCTGTAAAAGGATAATTGGTCTTCAGTGATGTTTCGGAGTGATCGGAAAGATGATGTACAAAAAGAGTATCTATGGTTCTCAGCGTATCACTTTTAATATAATACAAGGTATTTTTTGATGCATCAATATAATAATCACCGCAAGTATTTTTTGTTACTTTCTCAGCAGTGCCTCCGTTCAAAGCAACGGTATACAGATAAGACTCATTATTATTATTCTTAACAATATAATAGAGCGAATCGCCTACCACTGCCATTTTATATACAGCATTTAAATAATCTCTATTTTCTTCAAGTTGATTAATCGGAATCTGATCGACAATTTTTGTTTTTTCACTGCCGTCTGTCCTCATTTTGTATATGCCCCTGCGTTTCGCATCAAAGTTTTTATACTTACCTTCTTCAGGGACGTAACCGCTGTCATAGTAATAGACCCAGCCATCACTGATCGTAAAGTCAGATACAGAAACTCCGTCAAACATTTCGTACTTGCTGCCGTCCTTAGCACAGCGGACAAACAATAACTGAAACTGAGAATATTTACTTGCTGTTTCATTATCAAACCTGAGTGGTGCATAAATAAAACCATCTCCTCCATCAAGAGGAAAATACATATAATACAACAAATCATTGATACGATCCGTTTCCAGTTGATACTTGTGTGCCACAGGTTCAAGAGCATTCTTGGTGTCTATTCTCTCTCTTGTCACCATATCACTGTCTTTAAAACTCCAATGATTATAATCACCAGAATTATCTCTCTCAATTCCGTAGAAATCATTCCCGCAAGCAGCATCTTGACTGTAAGAATAATAAAAACTATCCAAAAAGTCTTTTGGATCATACTGTTCCCCTGTTTTGTCATAATAGGCTTTATATTCTTTTGGAATTTCAGTATTGCTCAGTTTTTCCTGATCATACACCTTTACTAATTCAAAGGTGTTGTCATCAACTATTTTCCATACGGAAGAACCGTTACAGTAATACTTCGTGCCGTTGTTGGTAAATACTGTTTTTACCTGTGTATCGGCAATCTGAGATTGAAAGAGTTGTTCTGCCGGTGTTACCGCTCCGTTTTTTGCGTTGCCGTCAGAAGCCATGTTTTCTGTACCACTCTGAGAACTGTTGCAGGCAGTCATTGCTGCTCCTAAACTCAACGCACACAACAGTGCCGTTATTCTCATTGAAGTTTTCATAATTCGTCCTTTCCGTTTGATCAAAGACAGTTATCAAACTACAGATAGTATGATCGGAAAAGTGTTTTATTGTAGTAAACACGTTTATACTTTCAATTGTCATCTAAATAATCGTATCCGGGTCGATGTCAGCAAAGGCATTGACTTCGGCAAATTCTCGATTTTTACCGAATTCCGTTAAAAGCCTTGACAAAAGCTCTCGCATACGGCGGTTATTCTTACATTTTATGATGATGCGGTACCGGAAGCGGTTGCTTACTCTGGCGATCAGAGCCGGCGAAGGCCCCAGCACACGCATAGGCTCTTTGGCATATTCACTGCCTGCCAACTGTGACAGGCGCTCGGCAAAAAACAATGACGCCCGATGGGTCTGCTGTCTGTCCTCGCCCGAAAAGGCTACCACACAGATATCCGCAAAAGGCGGATACAGCATCGACTGCCGCAGACTGATCTCACTGTCAAAAAAAGCGTTGTAGTCCTGCGCTGCCGCCAGCTCGATGACAGGATTCTCCGGTTCATAGGTCTGGATCACGGCACGTCCTTCAATATCGCCTCTGCCGGAGCGTCCAACCACCTGCGTCAGAAGTGAAAAAGTACGCTCATAGCTGCGAAAATCGTCACTGTGCATCATCAGGTCCGCCGACAGAACACCCACAAGGGTTACTTTCGGAAAATCCAGTCCTTTTGCCACCATCTGCGTTCCCAGCATGATATCATAGTCCCCTTTGCGGAAAGCAGACAGCTTCTTCTCATAAGCATACCGCTGCATCGTCGAATCGGTATCCAGCCGCAGCAGTCTTGCCGAAGGAAACAGCTCCTGAAGCTGCTGTTCGGCTTTTTGTGTACCGGAGCCGGAATAGCGCAGCTTGTCTGAGCCGCAGCCCGGACATTCCCTTGGCGTCGGCACAGAGTAGCCGCAGTAATGACACATCAGACGGTTATTGGCGCTGTGATAGGTCAGTGAAATGGAGCAGTTCGGACAAGAGAGCACCTCATTGCAGCTTCGGCAGGCAACAAAGGTATTGTGTCCCCGGCGGTTAAGCAGGATGATGGACTGTTCCCCTCTGCTGAGGTTTTTTTCAATTTCCTCCAGCAGCACCGAACTAAAACCGGACGAATTGCCTGCTGCCTGTTCACGGTTCATATCAGCCGTTATCACTTTCGGCAGTCTGGCAGAGCCGTAGCGCACGTTCAGCGTATGCAGGGAATAACGCCCCTGCTGAGCGAGATAATAGCTTTCTACTGAAGGTGTGGCAGACGACAGCACCAGCAGACAGGAATGATAACGGCACCGCAGCTTTGCCATATCTCTGGCATGAAAGCGAGGATTGGCACCCGATTTATAAGAATACTCCTGTTCTTCGTCCATGACGATCAGTCCGATATCATTCAGCGGCGCAAACACGGCTGACCTGGTCCCCACCACAATAGAAGCCTGACCGTTTTTAACCCGTTTCCATTCCTCCAGCCGCTTGGACAGTGACAGACCGCTGTGAAACACCGCAACACTATCACCGTACCGGGCTGTAAATTTATGGAGAAGCTGCGGGGTAAGCGCTATTTCAGGCACCATACAGATAACCCCCCGATGATCGGCTTTTACCCTGTCGATCAGTTTCATGAACACAGAGGTTTTGCCGCTGCCGGTAATGCCGTACAGCAGCGCCGCACCGGGTGTCTTACTCTCATATTTTGCCAGCAGCTCATCATACGCCCGCTGCTGACCGGAAATCAGCGTAATGTCTTCATCAGCAGCAGCCGACTCTTCCTGACGTTCCGGAACAGGCGGTTCTGCGTCATAGTAGGCGCAAATGCCCCTTTTGACAAGATTGTCAACCACCGCTCCGCTGACTCCCGTAAAATAGCAGATTTCTTTTTTGGACACGTCGCCGACACTGTTCAGCACGTCAACAACTTCCTTCTGCATAGGCGTCAGTTTTCTTCCGCTGTCCTCATGACAAAGCGTCACCATTTTTATGCTAAGATCCTGCAGCCGTTTTTTGACGGTTTCACTGCGGGTCAGTATATCTTTTTTAGTCAGTCTGATCAACAAACTGTCCTCACACAGTCCGAGATTCTTCAGCAGTCTGTCCTGCCGCACCGGTTTTTTCCGCTGCTGCAAATAAGCAATGATCTGATTCTCGGTTTCTGTCAGAGCAGCGGCTTCCGCTTTTTGCCGATAGTCCTGTGCAAGAGCATAATCGAAGGTCACTCTCAGCGACAGTCCTGTAGGCAGCATAGTGCGGCAGGCGTCAAACAGTGTGCAGAAACATCTGTCCTTCATCTGAAAAACAAGCTCTGCCAGCTCAGGCGACAGCACAGGCTCCCGATCCAGCAATTCGTCAATGCTTTTCAGTCCGGCAGCGTCTTCTTCGGTATGCAGGCGCAGAATCATGCCCTGACGCAAAGAGCCGTTGCCGAACCGTATCATCACCCTGCAACCGACTTTTGCCATATCCCTTGCGTTCTGCGGCACAACATAGTCGTACAGCTTGTCAAAATGATAGGCTGTACGGTCAACCGCAACGCCTGCCACCAGATATGTTTCAGTCATTTGTCTTTGGCTCTAAGATAGCAAACTTATGCTCACGGAATTCTTCAACCGCCACCAGAACAGGCTTATCCATGATTTTTCCCTTATCTTTTTTTCTTTCTTCCTCATCGGTCAGCTCTCTGGCACGCTTTGCAACAGCAATTGCCAGTGCGTATTTACTGGACTTTCCTGCAAAAATATCATCTACTGACGGTCTTGTGTACTTATCGTTATCAAACATAACAGCATCTCCCTTTCTGTTTGTCACACAGGCGTCTTACGCCTTGTTCCTTTCCTTCTCAATAATCGCTTTGATTTCGGCGACACAGTCCTCCAGGACGTCGTTGACCACAACATAGTCATATTCACGGCTTAAGGGCATTTCTTCTTTTGCCCTCGACAGTCTTTTCAGAACAGCCTCTTCCGTTTCGGTTCCTCTGTCACGCAAGCGCTGCTCCAGTACCTCCATAGACGGCGGCATGATGAAGATACTGATGCATTCGGGATAATTTTTTTTGACCTGCTGACAGCCCTGCACCTCTATTTCGAGAATGACGTCTTTGCCCTGCTGCATCCATTCTTCCGCCTGTTGTCTGGGTGACCCGTAATAATTGCCGACATATTCGGCATATTCCAGAAACCCCTGCTGCCGGATCATGGCTTCAAACTGCTCTCTGGACAGAAAATAGTATTCCACCCCGTTCTGTTCCTGTCCTCTGGGCGCTCTCGTGGTTGCCGACACCGACACCCGGATCTGTTCGTCCTTTTGCAGTTCCTTGACAACGGTTCCCTTACCGGTTCCTGCCGGGCCGGATATAACCGCTAACAAGCCCTTATTTTTCATTGCTTCCTTCCTCCTCGCTGCTTTCATTCACACGGTGAGCAACCGTTTCGGGCTGTACCGCAGACAATACGACGTGGTCGCTGTCTGTGATAATCACCGCCTTGGTTTTTCTGCCGCATGACGCATCTATCAGCATTCCCTTGTCCCTTGCGTTCTGCACCATTCTTTTCACCGGCGCCGCATCCGGACTGACGATGGCAATTATCCTTGTCGACGAAAGCATATTGCCGTATCCGATATTAACCAGCTTCATCTTTCATCACCCGTTATTCAATATTCTGTATCTGCTCTCTTATTTTTTCAATCTCCGCTTTGATCTCCACAACCTTATGCGCCAGCGCCGCATCGCACACCTTTGAGCCTGTTGTATTTGCCTCACGATTCATTTCCTGCACAATAAAATCCAGCTTCCTGCCTACCGGCTCGCTCTTTTGCAGCATTGCTTCCAACTGTGCATAGTGGCTTCTCAGGCGTACCGTTTCTTCGTTCACCGCCGTTTTGTCAGCGAATATTGCCGCTTCTGTCAGAATCCTCTGCGGATCTATGCTGCTGTCCTGCAGCACCTCTTTCATGCGGTCATACAGTTTGGCACGGTATTCCTCTACCGTCACCGGCGAGCGTTCTTCCACTTCCCCTACCAGCTCCAGTATTCTTCTGCCGTGGCTGAGGACATCTTCCGAAAGCTTTTCGCCTTCTCTTTCACGCATCGCCATAAAGTCCTCCATCGCTCTGGTGCCGGCTTCCTTAACGATCGCCGTCAGCTCTTCTTCACTGTCCGGCGCCTTGGTAACGGTGAAAATATCCGAATATCTTGACAACAGCGAAACGGATATATCGTCCTTCAGCTCATAAGCTGTGCAAAGCTCACGCAGCGCACGAACATAACCCGACGCCAGTGAATGATTGATCTTAACGTCTGCCTCAAGACTGTCGTCTGCTTCTATCGACACATATACGTCAATTTTTCCTCTGGATACATATCCGGAAACCAGTTCCTTAACACTCTCTTCCAAAAAGCCGCAGCCTCTGGGCAGTCTGCACTGCAGTTCAAAAAAGCGGTGGTTAACAGACTTGATTTCAAACACTGTCTGCCGCCCGTGAACAACCCCCTCAAATCTGCCGTAACCTGTCATACTCCTTATCACGATCATCACATCTTTTCATTTTTTATTGTATTGTTGTGCCTGATGTAGTGCAAAGAATCTCCTCTTTCTGCAAGCAGAAGCGAAGCATATTTCTTTAACAATTCATTTTACCAGTTTACCGATTAGTTTGTCAACATACTTACAAAAATTAACTTTAATATTTGTAAGATTTTTACAAAAAATATTTCTTCTAATCCGATCTCCTGCAATTTCTTTTTCAGGTAATGTGTACGGCTGTTTGAAACGGTTCCATTTGCGGCAGACTATTAACAGCAGAGTTTTTCTGCAGAATGATATGATGGTTAAGGAATCACCGGGACAGTTTTTTGTCGGCTCATCACTCATACCTGACGGCATTTTTCCCGGCTCTCATTGATGTTTTTCCTTCTGTACAGTCAGGCTTATGCCGCTCAATAGCTACTGTCTCACGCTGACAAACGAAAGCTTGTACTCTGTCTGTGCTTCCTTACGAAAAAGTGTGGTGATCATAATCAAAAAATTATTCCGCCGCCTTGCACTTCTGCTGACGCCGGCTGTCTGCTGTCTTTTTATTGCCGTCGGTCTGACAGATTATTTTTCTCCGGATACTATTACAGCGGCAGGCGCCGTCAGCAGCTTCATCAGCGGCGATTTTCCTCTTTCTCTGCGATATCGGTCGGATTCCGTAGCTGTGCAGGCGGAATCACAGTCTGACACAACCCTCACAGCCGATCTGATGTTGTTTGGATTTTTCCCCGTCAAACAAGTCAGCGTAACCGTAACACCCAACAAAACCATTCTCACAGGCGGAATGCCCTTTGGCATCAGGCTTTATACCGACGGTCTGGTTGTATCTTCTGTTTCACCTGTCAGCACTTTCCAAGGCTCAGCCGATCCTGCCGGAAACGCCGATATCCAGCCCGGAGATATTCTTCTTTCCGTCAACGGTACGCCGCTGAAAACCAACGAACAGCTTGCACAATCCGTCAGTACATCTGACGGAGAACCTCTGCTCATTCAGGTAAAAAGAAACGGCAGGTGTTTTACCACTTCCGTTACGCCGGCATTCGACGTTCATGCCAACGCCTTCAAGCTGGGTCTGCATATCCGTGACAGCATCGCCGGCATCGGCACAATGTCCTGTATTGATCCCGATACACTGACGTTTGCCGGACTCGGTCACGGAATCTGCGACGCTGCAAGCGGCTGCCTGATGCCTTTGAACGAAGGCGATATCGTCAAAACGGAAATCACCTCCGTGACAAAGGGAATCTGCGGTAATCCGGGAACTCTTTCAGGCTGCTTTGACAATGACAAGGCACAAGGCATTCTGACAATGAACACCGACCATGGTGTTTTCGGAAAATTGCTTATCCCACCGGACAGCTCCGAACTGATTCCGGTAGCTTACCGCCAGGAAGTGGTGCGTGGTCCTGCCGAACTGGTTACCACCGTCAGCGGCTCCTCTCCGCAGCATTATCGGATTGAAATTGAAGATATCAGCTATAATGACCGTTCTTCCCTGAAAAACATGGTGATTCATGTTACCGATGAAAAGCTTCTTCAACAAACAGGCGGTATTGTTCAGGGCATGAGCGGCAGTCCTATTCTGCAAAACGGAAAATTTGCCGGTGTTGTCACTCATGTGTTTGTCAATGACCCCACCCATGGCTATGCTCTGTTTGCCGAGTCGATGATGCAAGAGCTGCCCAAACAAAATAATTGATCTGTGTCCGCTCTGTCTTCATCTTAACCCGCCATCAGTAAACAGCTCAGGAACCTTTGAGCATTTCCGCTCTTATTCTCCGTTCCTGAGCTGTTTTACAGCGTTGCAGCTTCAGCTCTCACTGCCCGTCAGCCGGCAAGCGACGACTGCATTTCTTTGCTTCTTTTTACATATTTTTCCGGATTCTTTCATTTCTCACCGTTAATCAATAGCATTTCACTATTGTTTCATGCTTTTATCACAAATCGCTTCGGCTTCTCTTAATCTTTTACTTTCTTGATCATATTATCACTCACTCCGGCATCTTTCATTCTTCCGGTTACTTTTCAGTCTCTTTTCTGACAGTTTTTTTCACTTGCTATGCTTTTGTAAAATGAAATATACCCCTCTGTTCAGATGAATTACTGCCAAAGATTGGCAATAATTGGATACTTTTTTGTGTTAAAATTCCGATTTTGAAATATTTATATTTTATATCTTGCCAAATTTACCATTTTATGGTAATATCAACTCATCAAATTTATATTAACGAGGGATTGAATATGAATAACAAGATTAAAGTACTCATTGCAGAGGAAGCCGCACAGTTTCAGACAGGTGAAAAGGACATTTTTGCCGAAAAAGGTTTTGAACCGCAGTTCTGTGACAAAAACGGAAACCGTGTACTCGAAAATATCAATACTTTCTGTCCTGATGTGGTGCTGATGGATATGTTCATGAGCGGACTGGACGGCGTAGGCGTTATGAGAACCATCAGAGAAGCAAACGGTACTCAGCGCCCGATTTTCGTCATCATCTCCGGCTTTGACAGTCCCATGCTGGAGCGTGAGGCTCTCAGTGCAGGCGCCGCTTATTACGTTATCAAGCCTTTCCGCACTGCCGATCTGCTGGAACGCATCTCTGAGCTGATTACCTGCTTTTACACGGATCAGCCGACGCAGAACAGCAAGATCTACAGCCTTGACAGCGAACTGGAAATGACTGTTACCGGCATTCTTCACCAGATCGGCGTACCTGCTCATATCAAAGGATATCATTATCTGCGTTATTCTATCATAATGTCGGTTAAACAGCCGGAAATCATCAATGCTGTCACAAAAGAGCTTTATCCCTGTGTCGCAGAAAAATATGTGACCACACCGTCCAGAGTTGAAAGAGCCATTCGTCATGCCATCGAGGTTGCATGGGACAGGGGTGACGTCGACGTGCTGAACTCCTACTTTGGCTACACGATCCACAACAGCAGAGGCAAGCCCACGAACAGCGAATTTATTGCTATGATTTCAGACAGACTGCGGCTTAAAAACAAGCTGATCGCATAATATGCTGCCGTTTTTCAAGCGGAATATAATCATCAGAACTCCCGACCATTAATAATTTCTCTTACATCAGTACAAGCGGTCTTCTCTCAAGACTTACACGAGAGAAGTACCGCTTGTTTTTTTTCAAATATTGTTTGCTGAAGTATTGATCGTTCATGACAGTCCCCTGCTGCCAGATGTTTCTGTCCCACTGAAGCGATCAGTTTTCAGGGACAGATCATTCAGTGAAACCAACTGCTGATGCCGATATAGGCATAGCACAAACCAAATATTACCGGCTGGTGCGCCAGATAGATCAGCAAAGAATGTCTGCCGAGAAAGGCAAAGAAGGAAATACGCTTTTTGAAAAGAAATTTCGGGAATTTGTGCTTGATGCCGATTCTTCCAAGATAAGTACCGGCAAAAAACAGAAACAGCCAGGGCAGAAGCGGAAAATAGTCGGAAGAACTGAAACCCTCGTAAGGGAAACCCAGCATAAACAGAAAACGGGTACTGTACCATGAATCCGGAACAGGCCATGACATAAACGGCGGAAATCCGACAGCTCTTGCGGTAATTGACCATGTAAACCAAAACAGCAAAAGGTTAATGACAATACCGATTACCGAAGGAATCAGCTTCAGATACTTGTTGCACAAACCATACAACAGCATACACGAAGCAAGCATGTGGAGAATGCCGAATTGTATCATATTACTTTGTCCCAAAGCCAAAAAAGTAACCAGTGTGACACCAAGAGAGATCAGCGCCAGCTTGACGCCTCTTTCAAGATTGGAATGACTCAGGTTGCAGGCAATGCCAGATAAAAGGACAAATAATCCGGCAAAAAAGGGCTCTGCCGGCTGAAAAAAGTTCACCAGTGTTCTGCCCCATTCATAGTCAAAAAAATAACCGATGCTGTAAAATGCGTGAAAGAACACCATACAGAAAATAGCAAGTCCCCTTAGCTCATCAAGCGTATGTATTCTGGGACGGCCGTTCTTTTCCCCGTCTTTGGCGGCTTGCTCCCCTTGTTTCGACTTGCTTTTTGCTTTCGCTGCCATAATACCCTGTCGCCTCTTTCCTGAACGAAGTTTTGATGTTCGTCTTTTCTTCGCCAAAAATCTGTGTTATAATCAAACTTATAATCAAACTATTATATATTATAGCAGTTCATGCGGATTTTATCAAGACGCAGAAATACCATCAATATTGGAAGGAGTTAAAACACAATGAAAGAATTGATTACAGGAACAGAAACAACCGTAAAAGACACAGTGAGTGACCGCAACACTGCTCTGACGATGGGCAGCGGCACTTTGCCGGTGCTGGCAACACCGGCTGTGGCAGCTTTGATGGAACAGGCAGCCTGCACGATGCTGACGCCCTATCTGCCGGAAGGTATAACAACTGTCGGCACAGAGCTTGCCATCAGACACATCAGCGCCAGCCCCATTGGTGCCGACATTTCGGCAACCGCCGTTTTGACAGAAATTGACGGCAGATGCTACCGTTTTGACGTTAAAGCTTTTGACAACGGCGGTCTGATCGCCGAAGGCACCCATACCCGCTTTTCCGTAAAGTCAGACAGCTTCGTGCAAAAAGCCGCTCAGAAAATCAATTAACCCTTCCATGTCAGGGGGACTTTTGCAGTCAGGGGGACTTTTGCAGTCAGGGGGACTTTTGCGGTCGAGGGGACTTTTGCGAAAAAGTCCCCCCGACACCCCCGAAAACGTTGTTGACGCATTCAGTGTGAAGTTCACACTCTTTCTGCTGTCCATGCTTTCTTTTCTTTCATCTTCCATACATAGACTTTGCGAAAAAAACCGATCCACTGAAATAGTTGTTGATGCATTCAGTGTGAAGTTCACGCTCTTTCTGCTGTCCATACTTTCTTTTCTTTCATCTTCCATACATAGACTTTGCGAAAAAAAACCGACACCCCCGAAAACGTTGTTGACGCATTCAGCGTGAAGTCCACGCTCTTTCTGCTGTCCATACTTTCTTTTCTTTCATCTTCTATACATAGACTTTGCGAAAAACAACGATCCCCTGAAATCGTTGTTTGAAGACTCTTTATAGCATCAACACTCAATATACATAGCAGGCACGGTGAAGCTGATGCGTGAATTGAACCTGCATTTTCAGATACAGCAGCCATAAGCAGCCCTTTAAGGGCTGCGACGGCGGAATGCGAAAAAGGCAGCGACGGAGTGTCGCTGCCCGTGCCGGACGCCTGCGGAATTGAAGAAACAAAGGCTCTATAATAAATATTGGGGTAACAAATAGAGCCTACAAAAAAAGCAAAAAAGTAGAGCATATTTGCACCAAATCCGTTATAATGGAATTGACGAGAAACCATGAACGGAGGAACAAAAATGCTCTACACTTATTTTACAGAAGAACTCATCGGATTGCAAGACTTAATTCTC